>Ga0315906_10010508_pt1 | contig 10874 bp, 9 predicted proteins | sample LakEriMetagenome_4_FD_203526 | JGI IMG/M metagenome (GOLD analysis project Ga0315906, IMG submission 203526) | Freshwater fungal communities from buoy surface, Lake Erie, Ohio, United States - Buoy 2 MA122 | ecosystem: Environmental > Aquatic > Freshwater > Lake > Lake biofilm | place: USA: Lake...
ATGACGTCGATCCCCCCCTGTCATCAAAGTTGTTTATGCTGATCGTACCAACGCTTCGCGTTGTTTGCGGAAATCCGGCGTCGGCACCGGATCTCTAGGCAAAGCCCATGCCATCGCGTCCATCCCTCGGGCGGTTCAGCGCGCGATGTCGACCCAGCGCCGCTCGCGGCTCGAAAGCGCGACCGCATCGAGGACCAGCTGGTTGCGCCACCCGTCACGGAAGGTCGCGCCCTCGCGCGGCCGCCGACCCTCGCGGATGGCCGCGATCATCTCGCGCAGCAGCGCGACAACGGAAACGTTCCAGATGCCTGGGTTCAGGCCGGGCAACGTCGCGTTCGGATCGGGAACCTGGATCTCCTCGAACGCTCCACCGGCGCGCGCAAGGCGCAGCTTCTCGCCGGTGTTCTCCAGAAGGATCGTTCCTTCGCTGCCGAAAATCTGGGTCGTATTGTCGAGCCCATGACGCGCGACCGCGCTCACGAACACATGGACGAGCGGCCCACCGACCATCTCCATCGCAAAGCTGCAGAGATCGTCGGCATCCGCTTGCCAGGAGGCACCGGTCCGGCGGTCCACCCGATCCGGCACCATGGTGCGAAGCTGTCCGTCGACGGCCGCCACCTCGCCGAGCCACCAGCGCAGGAGATCGACCTGATGCGAACCATTGGCACCGAGCCTGCCGCCGCCATCGGCCGCGCGCGACCACCAGTCGCCTGCAGGGCGCGAAGCCGGGTCACCCCAGGACGACACGATATTCGAGACGTTGACATGGCGGACATTCCCGATCGCACCGGCCGCAATCAGCTCTTTGACCTTGCGCCGATTTGGATTGAACCGCAATTCGTGGTCGATCATGTGGACGCGCCCGAGCGCTTCCGCGCGATCGAGCATCGTCCGCGCCTGCGCCGCGTCCATCGCCGTAGGCTTCTCGCACAGGACGTGTGCGCCCGAATCCAGAGCCGCCAGAGTCATTTCCGCATGGGTCACGGTGGGCGTGGCGATGCAGACCAGATCGAGGCGATGGCGATCGAGCATCGCCCGCCAGTCGTCATAGGCATGCGCGATCGCGAACGCACCCGCCGCCGCCTCCGCGCTGGCAAGTCTGGCGCTGGCGATCGCTACGACCTCCGCGCCCTCGACATGACGAAACGCCGGCAGATAGGCGGCCTTGGCGAAGCTTGCCCCGATGATCCCAACCTTCATGTGCGTCCCTTTCGTCTCTCGCCGATCATGCGGCGCAATTCCGTTCGCTCCTGGGCGAAACGCTGGCGGGCGGCGTCGATGTCACCGATCGCCACCTGAAGCGACGGCCCGCCGCGCTTCAGCCCGGGCACGATCCGTTCGAAGATCTCGCGCCGCCGCCGACCGCGGATGGAGGTCGGCAAACGCATCAGCAGGTCGTTGAACTCCAGCATCGCGGCATCGTCGAAGACCGCGTCCCAAGCATCCCGCTCGGGGCCGTAGTCGAACGGCGCGGTCGGGGGACGGGCCGCGCGGATCGCGGCGCGGCGCGTTGCGGTCGCGGCCGCATCGACCGCGTCGTCCCGGAGTACGACGCCGTACTCCCCGAAGGCCGCATCGGGGCTGACATAACCCGCCTGGACATCTGCGAGGACGGTCTGCGCCGGGCGCTCCAGGGGATCGCCGAAACCGCCACCGCCCGGTGTCATGATCGTGACGACGTCCCCGGCACGCGCGACGAACATGTCGAGTTTGCCGACGTTGCGTTCGTCCGGCGTTCCCGCGTTGACCAGCACCAGGGCGTTCGCGCCCGGCCGGCCGCCAGCGATGCCCCAAGGCCTGAAGACGAAACGCTCCATGCCGCGGCCAAGGACGGCGCTGCCGTCGCGGACGATCCGAACGCTGAACACTACGCCCGTGCCTCCGCGCCACCGTCCGGCACCTCCAGAATCGGGCCGCAACGCGTAATCGACGATGATCGCCGCCGCTTCCTCCTCGGTTTTCTCGATCGGGGTGTTGCGCTGGTTGGCGAGGCTGGAGTCACGGCCATCGACGCCGTCGGCGCCGTCGCGCGCGCCGGTTCCGCCGACCAGCGACTGCAGAACCATGACGTTGCGTGCGCCCGTGGCGGGGTCCTGCTCGACCAACACCGACGGAATGACCACGCCCCCGCTCGGAGCCGGCATCAACCCGGGACGCGCCATCGTGAGCGCACCGACCAGGGTCTCGTTGATGCGGATCGCGGTCGCCGCGCGCACACCGACAGCCGCAGGCGGCTCCGGGTTGACGATGGTGCCGGACGGCGCCTCGACGGTGATGTTCTCGAACATGCCGTAGTTCAGGGGGATCGTCTTGTCGTGGCTGTAGACGAAGTGCATCAGCTTCAGGGTCAGCCAGACATGACGCCGTCCTCCCGTCGGCACGTTGTACGCGGCGTCGACCTGCGGATCGGATCCGGTGAAGTCGAGATGGACGAGACCGTCCCGCGCCTGCATGAGGCAGCGCACGCGCACCGGCACCGGGGAATTGAAATCGTCGTCGAGATAGTCCCAGAAGACATGCTCGCCATCGGGAATCAGACGCTGGACCTGCCGCGCCTTCACGGCCGCGTAGGACACCAGATCCTCCTGCGCGCGCATCACCATCTCGACGCCGTGCGTCGCGATCAACTCGCGCAAGCGCCGCTCGCCCACCTGAAGCGCGGCGAGCATCGCATTGATGTCACCCAGATTGGCATCCGGCGTCCGGCTGTTGGAGCGGTAGAGCGTGAGAAAGTCGGCGTTCATCGCGCCGGCTTTCAGCAGCTTCATCGGCGGGATCTGGAACCCCTCCTGGAAAAGATCCGAGAAGCGCGGCGAGATCGACGACGGCACGCCGCCGCCGATGTCCGCGGAATGGATGAAGTCCCAGGCATGGGCGACGATCCGGCCGTCGTGGAAGATCGGCATGATCAGGTGCAGATCCGGCATGTGGGTCGACAGACCGGCGCTGGCATAGGGATGGTTCGTGATGATGACGTCGCCGGGCGCGAGGTCGGGGATCGCCTCCACCGACGGCCCGACATCGCTGTCGAGGAAACCAGACACGCCCAGCACCTTGGGATACGCGAAGAAACGTCCCGACGGGCTCGCGAGCGCGGTTCCGAAATCGCCCGCCTCCTTCACGTATGTCGTGCGCGCAGAGCGCTGCAGGGTGATCGCCATCTCCTCGGCGATCGCGGTGAACTTGTGGAAAAAGATCTCGAGCTGAATCGTGTCAAGCGAGAGAGCTGGGCGCGGCGCGGAATTCATCGCGGTGCCTCCCGGTTCAGATGCAACGTGCCGACGGCGTCCGCCTCGCAGCGCCATCCGTCGAGGATAAGCGTGGTCGTGTCGGCCTGCTCGACGATCGCCGGTCCATACACGACGGCGCCGCGACCGAATTCGGACCTGTCGTAGACGGCGGCTTTGTGGGGGCGACCCTCGCGCCATACGATACGCGTGCCCTTGACCTGGGGACGGGCATCGCCGGCGCGCGGGAAACTGACGGGCGGTACCTTGCCGACGACGCCGAGCCGCACGGTCGTGATCTGCACCGGCGATGCCGGATCGCTGAAACCATATAACCGCTGGTGTTCGGCATGGAAGGCCGCGCACCAGCCGGCCGCGTCGGGCGGATCGGCCGTCGCCGGAATGTCGAGTTCGAAGGCCTGACCGGGGTAGCGCATGTCCGCGGAGACGGCGAGGCGATGGGCACCGACGATGTCTCCCTCGTCGGCGATCCATGCCAGCGCCTGCGCCCGCAGTCGTGCCACCGCCGCGGCCGTCGCGGGCCAGCCATCCTGTTCCTCGCCAAGCACGCCGGGGGGCGCGATAAGGTGACGTGCGGTCTGCGCATAGTCGCGCCGCACATCGGCCAGGACGGCCCCAAGGGCGCAGAAGGCACCGGGCGTCGTGGGAACAAGTACGGCGTCGAGCCGCGCCTCCTCGGCCAGCAATATCGCGTGCGTGGGGCCGGCACCGCCATAGGCGACCAGCGCGAAGTCGCGCGGATCCGCCCCGGCCGTGGCGAGCAGCTTTGTGATCTCGCTCGCCATCTTCGCGCTGGCGACACGCAGCGCCGCTTCGGCAGCGGCGATCGGCCCGTCGAGCCCGAGGCCCGCCGCCACGCTGCCCAGCGCACCCAGCGCCGCGTCGCGGTCGAGACGCATACGCCCGCCCAGGAAACGCTCCGGATCGATGATCCCCGTGGCGAGATAGCAATCCGTGATCGTAGGCGCCGTACCCCCGCGGCCATAGGAGACGGGCCCGGGATCCGCCCCTGCAGACAGCGGTCCGACCTTCAAGAAGCCCTGGTCGTCCACCCAGAGGATTGATCCGCCGCCGGCGCCGATCGCACCGACATTGACGACAGGCATGATCAGCGGGAAGTCACCGACGAAGGTCGTGGTGGTGAATTCAGGGGCGCCGTCGCGCACGATCGAAATGTCCGCGCTGGTGCCGCCCATGTCGAAGGTGACGAGCCTGCGGCGGCCGGCAACCTCGCCGACCCGCACAGAGGCGACGACGCCCGACGCCGGACCGGAGAGCACGGTGTCGATCGGGCGCGCACGGGCCGTGTCGAGACTGAGGGTGCCGCCGTTGTTCGCCGTGATGTAGATCGGCGCTGCGATGCGGTTGGCGCCGACCCGAGTCTCGAGCCGATCGAAATAGTCCCGCATCAAGGGGTGAATATAGGCATTGAGGCCGGCGACCAGACAGCGCTCGTATTCGCGGACCTCGGGCCAGACGACGCCGGATTCGGTGACAAGGACATCGGGTAGCGCGCGGCGCAGGAGGTCGGCGACGGCGATCTCCAACTGGGGATCCCGGTAGGAGTTGAGGAGCATCACCGCGACCGCGTTCACATTCTTGGCCCGCAACGCGTCGGCAATGCGGGCGACCTCGGCCTCGTCGACCGGTGCGACGATGCTGCCGTCCGAACGCATCCGCGCCGACACCTCGAAAACCAGATCGCGCCGGATGAGCGGCGCCTCGCGCGGCGCGGTGACGTCGTAGGAGCTGGGCAGGCGGATGCGCGCGATCTCCAGCACGTCGCGGTTGCCGCGCGAGACGACCAGCGCGAGCCGCGCGCCGCGACGCTGAATGATCGCGTTGAGCCCGATCGTCGTGCCGTGGACGACCAGTTCGACCGCGTCGGCCGGGATCGCGCGCGATTCGAGCAACGCCTTCGCGCCGCGTTCGACCGCCAGCGATGGATCGGCCGGCACCGAGGGCTCCTTGTGCAACTGGAGTCCGCCCTCGCGCATGTCAGCGAGGATAAAATCGGTGAATGTGCCACCGACATCGATTCCTATCCGGTAGCGCGGCTGGTGCGTCACATCGGTCTTCATGGCTCAGGGTCCCACCAGGACAGCGTCCGGCAGCGCGGCGCGTATCGTATCCATCGGATCGTCCTCGACCGGATAGGGCGCGCGCGGCCAGAGGACCGTGAAATGCCCGGAACGATCGAGGGCGGTCGCGCCGGCGTGCCAGGTCCCCGGCGCGTAGGCGACACCCGTGTTCCCAGGAACGAGAAATGCGCGCAGCCGCGCCGGATCCGGACCGCCATCGGGACGGATTTCGGTCACGACGACGACATAGCGCGTGATGTCGAATGGCAGGAAAGCCTGCCAGGCCCGCGGATGCTGTTCCAGCCCGGTGACGGTCAGCGGCAGCGCCGAGGCGCGGACGTGATTGACATGCGCGCGGGAAGTCGTCGGCGCATCATCCCGCGCGGCGAGCGCGAAACCCAGGTCGAGTCGTTCGCCGGGGTTGCGCGGCGGACGGATCCAGCGTCCGAAGGGCGCGAATTCCGCGTCGTCCGGTGGGCGCAGACGCAGGGGCTGTGCCATGGGTGATCGCTCAACCCGTGCGGGTCGCGGCGTCGACCCGCGGCGCCGGATGCCGCGCGATCCAGTGCCGTGCGATGTCGGCGCGCCTGCATATCCAGGCGTCTCCGGCAGCAAGCACATGGTCGACGAAACGCTTGAGCCCGGCCATCCGCGCCGGATGCCCGACGAGCCGGGGATGGAGGCCGATCGACATCATCTTGGGCGCGCTCGCGCCTTCGGCGTGGAGCACGTCGAAGGCATCCCGCAGCAGCGTGTAGAAATCCTCACCCGTGAAGATGCCGTTCGTCAGCTTGACGTCGTTGGTCACCAGCGAATACGGCACGATCAGATGGGGTCTGCCGATGACGTTCGTCCAGTAGGGGAGTTCGTCGTTGTAGGCGTCGCTGTCGTAGAGGAAACCGCCTTCTTCCACGAGCAGCCGCCGGGTGGCGAGCGACGGGGCGTAGCGGCAATACCATCCGAGCGGCCTCTGCCCCATGGTCCGCTTGATCGAGGCGACGGCCATGCCGATCTGTTCGCGCTCCTCCGTCTCGGTCAGGCGGTAATGCTCGATCCAGCGCCAGCCATGGCAGCAGACATCCCAGTCGCGGCGCGCCATGAATTCGGCTGCCGCGGGGTTGCGCTCGAGCGACAGGGCACACCCGAACACGGTCATCGGCAGCCCACGCTCCGCGAACAGGCGGGCAATCCGCCAGAACCCGACACGTGTTCCGTACTCGTACATGCTCTCGGCGGCGAGGTCGCGCTGGCCGACGGGAACGCGCGGAGCCGAGACCTCGGTCAGCGCGCTTTCCGAACGGCCATCCCCGTCACCGATCGAGTACTCGGATCCCTCTTCGTAGTTGAGCACGAAATTCACGGCAATCCGCGCGCCGCCCGGCCAGTCGGCAAGGGGCGGCGCGCCGGCGTAGCCGACGAAGTCGCGATCGTGCGCGTGCGACGGTTGGCTTGGCGGTGGCATCGCCAGTTTCCCCTCTAGACCTTGTCGGGACGATGGCGCGGCGACCGGACGCATCGGAATGCTCCCGCGCGTCAGTCGCGAACCCCGGTCACCTTGTTGAAGAAGCAGCACCAGTCGCCGATCGTGACGTTGGGCAGCGCGCGCAGACCGAAGATCATGCCGTCGGCCGGGGCCCTGAGCACCGCCAACTCGTCGCCGAACAGGTTCACGATCCGCGCGATGACCGCGTCCTTCTTCATCGGCTTCAGGAACTCGATCGACGGTTCCGGCAGGAACAACCCCGAGGCGGGGGCGAGCAGCGCCTGTTGCGACCCCTTGGTCCGGTTGGCGTCGTACTTGGCCTTGCCGGGCAGGATCTTGTAGTGACGCATCACGTTGAGAACCGCGTCGGCGAGCTTGCGCCCGACCTCGGCGAAGGCCTTGGGCGACGTCGCAGACCTGCCACCCAGTTCCACCGTGATGCCGACCTTGCCGGCCTCGGCCATCACGGCCATCGGATTTCCCTTCGGATTGGGCGAGGACATGATGCATCCCCAGCCGGGCCCCATGGCGGTCGCGAGTTCGACCGACTCGGGCCGCTCGTCGACGAAGATCGCCTCGGCGAGGTAGGAATGCGCGCCGCCGGAATGGATCGACAGCTCCAGATCCGCGACCTGACGCAGCCACTGGGCATGCGCCCATGCGATACGCTCGGTCAGGTAACCGTGCTCGCGCCCCGGATAGATGCGGTTCATGTCGTGGCTGAACGTGTCGAGCGGATTGCCGCGGCACGCAGCCTCGTAGGCCAGGACGTTCATCGCCGGCACGAGGACCAGCGTGCCCGCCATCTTCGCCGGGTCGACCTCGCGCAGGACGATCTGGCAGGCAAGCGTCCCCTCGGGCTCGTCGCCGTGGATCGCGCTGTCCACCCAGAGCACGGGACCCGGTGCGCTGCCGTTGACCACTACAACCGGGATCTCGACCACCGTGCCGCCGGCCAGCGCCACGGTCGGGATTGCGCCACGTGCGATCTTGCCCGGGGCCGCCTTCGCGGTGCCCACCTGGATCGTCCTGGCCTTTGCGGCCTTCGGTTTGGATTTGCCGGCCATCGTCAGATCCCCTTTACCTGTTCGTAGCGCTTGAGTTCCTCGGCCGTGTAGACCTGCATGAACTCGATCTCGATGCCGCCGGCATCATTGTCGAGGAAGGCGACATATCCCTCGGGATGCGGATGCGCGCCCTTGATGCCGCCACAGCCCTTGCAGCCCCGCAGCGCGGCACCGTTGGCCTGAGCATGGGTGAGCGCCTTCTCGATGTCGTCGACGGCGTAGCAGATGTGATGGAGCCCCTCGCCGCCGCGCTCGGCGATCCACTCGTCGAAGCGTCCACCGGGATCCATCGACTGGCAGAGTTGGTATTCGATCCCGCCGAGGTCGAACAGGGCGACGCGGTTGCGGGACTTCTGGTACTCCATGATCTTCGAACTGCCCGGCACGCAGAGGAACCGAGAATAGGCGTCAAGCGCCTTCGCGGCGTCACGCACCGCAAAGGCCATGTGCTTGATCCCGACGACGTTGGGATTGTCCGATCTGGCAGGCGTCTTGGCGTGAGCGCTCATGGCGTCCTCCTGGTGGATTGGTGTCACTTGGTCTTGCGTTCGGCGCGGATCGCGGCGACGACGTCGGCCATGCGCCGCGCGGCCTCCTCGATCCGGGGAAGCGGCTGCAGCAGCGAGATTCGGACGTAGTCGTCCGTGTGGTCGCCGAAATTCGAGCCGGGGAAAATCATCACCCGCCCGTCCTTCAGAAGCCGAAGGCAGAATTCCGATGCCGGGATCCCGAGCGAGGCGACCTCGGCGTAGACATAAAAGGCCCCGTTCGACTTGGCATAGCGCAGCCCCATCCGGTCGAGCTCGGCCATCATCGCCTTGCGGCGCACGTCATATTCCCGCCGTGCAGCCTCGACGCAATCCTGCGGGCCGGTGATCGCCGCCAGGGCGGCGTGCTGACTAGGCGCCGGCGCGCAGATCGCAAAACCGTAATGCACCTCGGCCATCGGCACGATCAGCTGCCGCGGGCCGGCGAAATAGCCCACACGCCAGCCTGTCATCGCATAGGCCTTGGAAAAGCCATCGACGGTGATCGTGCGCTCCTTCATTCCTGGAAGCGCGGCGACGGGCTGCACCCGGGCGTTGTCGTAGACCAGGCGGCCATAGATCTCGTCGGAGATCACCAGCAGATCGTGCTTCACCGCAACCGCCGCGAGCTTCGCGATCTCGGAAGGCGGAATGACCATGCCCGTCGGGTTCGACGGGTTGATCAGGCAGAGCATCCGGGTCCGGGGCGTGATCGCCTTCTCCACTGCCTCGGCAGAAAGAGCGAAACCGTCGGCCTCGTAGGTCGGCACGGTCACCGTCTTGCCCTCGGCCAACTCGATCGCCTGGTGATAGGCGTTGTAGCCGGGCGACGGAACGATGACCTCGTCGCCTGGATCAAGGAAGGACAGCATGGCGACGAAGATCGATTCCTGCGCCCCGGCCGTGACGACGATTTCGTCCGGCGTGTAGTCGGCGCCGCCGCTCGACCGAACGAAATCGGCGATCGCCTTGCGCAGCTGCGGCAGGCCCTGCGGATGCGTGTAATGAGTCGCGCCGGAAGCGATGGCCTTCTGCGCGGCCTCGACGATGTGCGGCGGCGTGTCGAGATCCGGGTCGCCGCGGCCCATGGCGATGACGTCCTTGAGGCCGGTGGCCATCTCGAGCATCCGCGTGCGCAGCGACGATTCCTTGATGGTGACGCGCTTGGCGAAACGGGCGGCGGCTGTTGTCACTGTCGTCTCCTCTGGTTCGGCGCTTCAGCGCCGGTCCTTGGCCTTGGGGTCGAGGACCTGGCTGAGCCGGTCGCCGATCAGGTTGACCGACATGACGACCAGGAACAGGGCAAGGCCCGGGAAGATCATCATCCATGGCGCGTAGCGCATGAATTCTCGTCCGCTGGACAGCATGGCACCCCACTCGGGGGTCGGCGGCTGGGCGCCGAGGCCGAGGAAAGAGAGCGTGGCTGTCGAGAGGATCGCGTTGCCCAGGTCCAGCGTGCCGAGCACCACGAGGGTCGGCGTGACGTTGGGCAGCAGATGGCGCGCCATGATACGCAGATCGGAAGCTCCGAGCGCGCGCGCCGCCTCGACATAGAGTTGCTCGCGCACGACCAGCGTGGCGCCGCGCACGACCCTGGCGAAGCGCGGCACGCCGGCGAGCGCGACGGCGAACACGACATTCACAAGCCCCACGCCGAGTACCGAGACGATCATGATCGCCAGGACGATCGCCGGAAATCCGAGCAGGACGTCGATGAACCGGCAGCCCCATGCGTCAAGCCGGCCGCCGACGAAGCCGAGGAAGATGCCGATTGCACTACCCAGGAACAGCGACAGCAGCACGGTCGCCACGCCCAGGGAGATCGAATAGCGGCCGCCCGCGACGACACGCGAGAAGATGTCGCGCCCATGGATGTCGACGCCGAAGAGATGCTCGGCGCCTGGCGCGGAGAGGCGGATGCCGACGTCGGTGTCGTTCCAGTCGTACGGCGCGATCAGCGGAGCGAAGATCGCCGCGAGCACCAGCGCCGTGAACACGATCGTTCCGACCATCGCGCCCGGATGGAGGAAGAGGCGCGCCAGGAACCGCGCCGCCGGATGGCGCGCGCGCGGTCTGACGGCGGCAGCGACCCCGCTCACGACCGCTCCAGCCGCACGCGCGGATCGATGATCGCGTAGACGATGTCGATCATCACGTTGATGAAAACGTACGCGGCGGTCTTGTAGACGACCAGCGCCTGGACCAGCGGCATGTCCTTGGTAAGGACCGCGTCGACCAGCATCGTGCCGAGCCCCGGCCGCGCGAAGACGTTCTCGGTGACCACGGCACCGCCGATCAGCAACGCAAACTGGATGCCCAGCAGGGTGACGGGCGGGATCATCGCGTTGCGGAGCGCGTGCTTGAGGACGACCTTGACGGGCGGCAGGCCCTTGGCCCGAGCGGTGCGGATGTAGTCCTGTCCCATCGCCTCGATGATCGAAGCCCGCACCAGTCGTGCGAAGCCG
>Ga0315906_10010511_pt1 | contig 10874 bp, 9 predicted proteins | sample LakEriMetagenome_4_FD_203526 | JGI IMG/M metagenome (GOLD analysis project Ga0315906, IMG submission 203526) | Freshwater fungal communities from buoy surface, Lake Erie, Ohio, United States - Buoy 2 MA122 | ecosystem: Environmental > Aquatic > Freshwater > Lake > Lake biofilm | place: USA: Lake...
ATAGTCCGGATGATCAGCCAAGGCCAACAGTCCTCTAGGTACCAGGAAGCCTCGGTTGAGTGCTGCCACCTGACTGTTAAATGCCGGCGCGGTCACGGTGTTTGGATCATATACATAGGCAATAACATCATACTCATGCATGACCACAGTTCTACAGTCGGTATATGGATCTACACTGCCAGGCCTAATGTCCAGTTTGTTTTCTAGTCTTGCACGACGAGCATACGGACACGGTGGCCAGTTACCTAGCTTTGGGTTTGGTTGTTCAACAAACTGCGCCACCCAGGTGACTATATCTGCTTTTGCCTGATCAAAATTCATTAGAAATAAGGTAGTCCAGTTTTCTTAGTTGTTTCCATGTTTTCTTTAACTATGGCATTGATTGCCTTGCGCTCATTCCAACTCAACATCATGGCCTGCTCATAGTTTATACCACCGCGCATGTGCCAACACAGTCTTAGAATTTCTTCTCTGATTGTATCGGCCTCCTTTTCCATGCCGTCAATCATGACCGCAATTTCTTCAGGGTTCTTGGTCAGGAGGCGTTGCCGAAAAAACTTGCTTGATCCAGAGTAAACGGTTGTGTGTAGTCGTGGTTACAGTCGCGGCAGCGCAGATTCAACGGCTGTAGTTCGCTGTTTTTGCGCATGGTTCCTATGTAATCTCTCACTGTGTTGAACACTTCGCGATCACAGTTGGCCAGCCACTCGCGTATCATTTCCATTTCAGTTACCTGTGCTGTTGGTGTGGCCACAGCCGCAATACTGCGTGCCATGCTGGTAATTGTCAGTTCGGTGAGCTGCTTGAATGCATCATTAAGACGCTGTAGTTTTTCTCTTTCGTCAAGATCAGAATCAGGAATAGCTCTGAGCAGTCGTTGTTCTTCAAACTGCAAGTTACTGATTTCCTGCATCTGACGATAGTCTAACGGTCTAAAATAGATCTTTAGATCACCTTGGTCCAGTGCTTCGCTGTAATCTGGGCAGCGCAGTTTGTCGATGATGGTTCTAAGATCAACGCCGTACTCGTTTTCGTGTTGGCAGGCTGGACAGACAGCACCAATTTCCATGCTGTGTCCAAAACTGGCAATACGTATAGCTACCAGTAACAGATCAAGATCTACGCTGGGAATGACCCAGGCGTCTTTGATGTTGGGCACACAGCTTTGAATCACGCTGGTAACAGCAGTGCCGTTAAACAGTGCATCTGGTGTACGATAGGTAATTTCATCTACCGCAGTCATTGGATACACCGGTAGTTCATGATTTGGCGGCATGTCCAATGAGCCAGTGGGATAGAATTTTCCGTCACTGGGCAATTTAACATAGATTGCAGGTTGGCGGAAATACCCGCTAAGTGGGTTTTTGGATGGTTCTGACATGGATTTTGCCTTCGGTAAATATGTAAACTACTTATAACCCCTAAAATGACCCAACAAGAATTCGAAGAGTTAATGGAGAAGATGCGCGAGGAGTACGAAAAGCTCGGCGCGGTCTCAAACAAAACTGCCAACAATCTGATTAAGTTGCAGAAAGAAGCAGAACTTACTCCAAAAGAAATAGCAGCAAATCGCAAGGCTCTAAGAGAACACAGCGAGGAAGTTGAAAAAGCCATGGCTCGATTGGAAGCCGGTGGCCGTCTATTTGACATCTTTGAAAAGGCCATTACCAGTAACACTGCTGCCATGTACGAAGGCAAGCAGGGCGCGGCTGTGTTCAATGAATCTATTCGCGCCATGGCCGATGCTCTGAATCTGATTATTTTGTTAATTCCAGGTCTGGGTATAGCAGCCAAAGTAGCTGCTACTGCTATCAATTTAATGAGTAAGAGTGCCGAAGCTGCAATGAAGCAGAGTGATGCACTTTACAAAAGTTATCAAGGTCTAGCCGCCAGTGGCGCTGCTGCTTCTGATGGCATGCAGGGCATATTCAGAGACATGCAGAAGTTTGGCATGGGCATCGAAGAGCTAGATCAATTTGTAGAATTAATCAATAATAACAGCAAGACACTAGCACAGTTTGCTGGTACAGTAGGACAAGGTCGTAACGCATTAGCTGACATCAGCAAAGGTATTGTACGTTCTCAGCTAGGTCGCAATCTAGAATTGATGGGCTTCAGCATAAAAGACATCAATGAAGGCATTGCTGGTTACGTAGCTCTACAGACACAGATTGGTCGCGCTCAAAAGATGAGCAACGAGCAGCTAAGTCAAAGTGCCGCTGCATATCTAAAAGAAATGGATGCCTTGTCCAAGGTCACTGGTATACAGCGCAAGGACATGGAAGCAGAAATGGATCGTGCTCGCAGTGAGCAAAGATTCCGTGCCAAGTTAGATGAAATGCGAGCCAGCGGCGACAAACGTCAGATAGCCGCTGCCGATCAACTAGAACGTGCCAATGCTGTATTGGCCAAACAAGCACCGCAGTTAGCACAAGGCTTTCGAGATGCCAGTGCAGGGTATATCAGCAGTGAAGCTGCACAAAAATTCTATCTGTCAACTCAAGGTAAAGGCACTCAGACACTATCGCAGTTGACCGCAGGTAACATTCAAGCGACTCAGGCCTTACAACAAGTATATCAAGCAGCAGGGCAAACAGCGGAAAACTTTAGACCACTGGCCAAAGCCGGTGCTATGGATGCTATTGGTGACTATGCTGAACTTAGCAACCTGGGTGTAAGAGCGCAGACTGATTTGAATCAAGCAGTCAAAGACGCTGAAAAGCAGATCAACGGGCAGGTTAAAGCTACAGATCCATTAGTTGAAGCGCAAGTAGATCTAAGACGTGAACAACGTGCAGCTAGAGACTCACTACAGAGCTTTATACAAAAAGGTGTACTGCCAGCTACACAGGCAGCATTGGCACTGGCCAAAGCACAAAACGCTGCGGCCAAAGCCTTAGACGATGCAGCTGGTGCTGAAGGTAATCTATTAGACAAGGCTGCTGCTGGATTAGAAAGTGCAGTCACAAGCCTAGCGCCAGGGCTAGCGTCTACCATGAACAAACTGGGCGAAAAGCTAGGTATGGCTCCTTCACCTGGTCAGAAACAGGCCGCTGAAGGCAAACCAGCAGCCCCGCCTAGCCCGGGCATGGGCGGACGTGGCAGTGGTGCACCTCCGGCACCGCTTGGACCAGGCAAGCAGACCAGCACACAGCAGCTCAAAGACATGGGGCTGATACTGAAACAAGGTGATGTACAGGCCGACGGTTCGGTCATACAAAATAAAACACTTGAGCTGGCTAAACGTGTACAAGAAGGTGTAAAAGGTTTTGCCTACTTTTCTGGTTTCAATGACAAGTTCCATCAAGAAAAAGCACCTAGCAGCCAACACACGCAGGGCAACGCCTTTGACTTTGTACTGAACTACAGACCTACTCCTGAACAAGGCAAAGAAATTGCCAACTTTATTGGTAGCATGGGTGCTCGCATGGTCATTGACGAGTACAACAATCCTAGCAGCAAGTCCACGGCACCACACTTTCACGTTCAGGCCATGGCCAAAGGTGGTATCACTGACGGTATAAGCATAGCCGGTGAAGCCGGACCAGAAGCCGTGGTGCCACTGCCTGATGGTCGTACCATACCTGTAGAAATTACCAACGCCAACTATCAGGCACCCACTAGAGATCAACTGCTACGTGCGCACGGCGATCTGATTCAACAGCAATTGGAATTGATTCCTGGGCTTAAACCATCTAGTCAGTATGGCTGGGCTATAGAAAGTGGATCCATTGCTCACAAGTTGACCATGGCTGTGCAGGAAATGACCAAGAACGGAACAGATCCTAGATATGCTCTGAAGCCAGGTGAAAAACGTGATTTCTATGACTTTGTGCGCATGATGTTGACTACGCCCGAGGGCAAGGTGTGGGGCGCAGAAAATTACATTGGAGTTGATGCCAAGGGCATGGACAGTCCTGAAAGCCAACGACTTCGTGAACAGTACACTAGAATAACCGAAGAGATACGCCTACAAAACATAGCCGCAGCTAACGTGGGCAAAAATGTAGGCGCTGCCTTGGAAGATCCACTAAGCCGTATGGAGGTGCTGAGCACAGATTACATACGCAGACAGACAGATCGTATAGCCAGCGGCATGGGCGACTTTCAGACTGGCGCTGGTGGTGGTCCACGTTTGGCAGTGATCAACGAACAGGTGCTGCAAGAATTAAAAAACATCAAAGACGGTCTTGACAAACCTAAAATGGCCGAAGGTGGCATCACAGATGGTCCCAGCATAGCCGGCGAAGCTGGTCCAGAAGCTGTAGTGCCATTGAGTGGCGGACGAGTGATTCCGGTAGAAATGGTTGGACTCAAACAGAGCCTGGATGATCTAATAGATCTCATGCGTAGACAGAATCAAACTTCGGAAAAGATACTGCAAGTATCTAGGGCTTGAGCTTAAATACACTTATGAGCTGGAAAAAATATTTCAAAGTAGCAGATGGTAGTTTAAGTCCTATTTCGGGCAGAGGTGCTGATGGCCTACCGGGTTATCCCAGAGCCACCGGTGGTGCCGACAGTCATGCCAACATGGCCTATCGTAACTATGCTAGCCGTTTACCCGAAGTTTACAGCGGACATCCTAATCGTATTGAACGTTATAATCAGTACGAAAACATGGATATGGATTCGGAAATCAATGCCTGTTTGGACATTATCAGCGAGTTTAGCACCCAGTTCAATGAAAATAACACTACTCCGTTTTCGCTAGATTTCAAAGACAAACCCACGGATAACGAAATCAAAATTCTGGAAACACAGCTAAAACAGTGGGTCAAGCTCAACAAGTTAGACGAGCGTATCTTTAGAATTTTTAGAAACACAGTCAAGTACGGCGATCAGGTTTTCATACGTGATCCTGAAACTTTTGAGCTGTACTGGGTGGACATGACCAAAGTAATCAAGGTCATTGTCAACGAAAGTGAAGGCAAGCGTCCTGAACAGTACGTGATTCGTGACATCAATCCTAACTTTCAAAACCTAGCAATTGCTCCTAAAACTACCAGCGATTATCAGATCAATCCGCCTAGCGCAGGCTACGTGGCACCGTTCAACTACACGCTGCCCAATGCACCACCAACAAATACAGGGCGTTTTCAAAATGCCATGAACGAAACTGTGATTGATGCCGAACACGTGGTGCATCTGAGCCTGAGCGAAGGGCTAGACGTTTACTGGCCATTTGGGCAGAGTATCTTGGAAATGATCTACAAGGTATTCAAGCAGAAAGAGCTGCTGGAAGATGCTATATTGATCTATCGTGTGCAACGTGCGCCTGAGCGTCGCGTGTTCTATATTGATGTGGGCAACATGCCTAGCCACTTGGCCATGGCTTTTGTTGAGCGTGTGAAAAACGAAATTCATCAGCGTAGAATACCAACTGTGACTGGTGGTGGCACCAACATGATGGACGCCAGTTATAATCCACTCAGTATCAACGAAGATTACTTTTTCCCACAGACAGCTGAAGGTCGTGGCAGCAAGGTTGAAACACTGCCCGGCGGTGAAAATCTTGGACAGATCGACGACCTAAAATATTTCAATAACAAAATGATGCGTGGTCTGCGTGTGCCTAGCAGCTACCTGCCCACTGGTCCAGACGACAGCGATCGTGCCTTGAACGACGGTCGTGTGGGAAATGCATTGATTCAAGAATACAGATTCAACCAGTACTGTGAACGTTTGCAACGTTTAATTGTGCAAAAATTAGACAGTGAATTCAAGATGTTCCTGCGTTGGCGCGGGTTTAACATTGATTCAGGACTGTTTGACATAGAATTCAATCCACCGCAGAACTTTGCTGCTTATCGTCAGACCGAGTTAGACACTGCCAGAATTGGCAGTTTTACCAGCCTAGAAGCAGTGCCTTATCTAAGTAAACGATTCCTGCTGAAACGCTTCTTGGGCTTGACTGACGTAGAAATTGCCGAAAACGAAGAGCTGTGGAACGAAGAAAAAGGCACAGCGCCTGACACTGAACTGGCCGGACAAGATCTGCGTAGTGTAGGCGTAATGCCCGGTGACATGGAAACTGACATCACTACCGGGCAGGAACTGGCCGCGCCAACAGGCGAATTGCCTGGTGTTGTTCCTGGTGCTCCTGCTCCAGGTACAATTGGAACTCCAGCACCTCCGGTACAGCCTGGTGGCACACCGCCCGGAGCATAAATACACAACTATGTTGATATTTGAGATGTTTGACACAGAACGAGACGGTTATCAAGACGTTGCGCAGGACAACTCGCAGCCGCAGTTGCATGACCTGCGCAAAACCAAACTGACCTTGAAACAGATCAATCAACTTAGAAAAATGCACGATCTACGCAAGTTTGAATTCAAAGAAAAGCTAGAAAAAGTACAAAATCAATACGGTATGAGTGCAGCTCCTGCACTCTAATACTGCCAAAAATCTGCAATTACAGTCAAAAAAACGCCTGTAATACGCCATCTTTTCTCCTCTATAGTAAATAAAAGTATGTTTTTTCCCCCGGAGGATATCTATGAACAAATTTGAACAACTCATTGAGTACGTTATCAATGATGAAGAAGATAAAGCTCGTGAACTCTTCCACGAGATTGTAGTCGAAAAAAGCCGTAACATCTATGAAGAATTAATGGCCGAGGAAGACCTCGACGAAGCCAAACATGAAGAGGACGACGAAGAAGAAGTCACCGAAGCAGCCGAGGACGATGAAGAAATGACCGAAGGCATGATGGGTGGCGACCAAAGCGACGACCTTATCGACGAAATCGAAAGTGAAGAAGAAGGCGTATCCATGGAAGCTGATGACGAAATGGATATGGAAATCGACGACGAAGAAGGACTAGCCGACGAAGGCGACCTAGAAGATCGTGTGGTAGATCTAGAAGATAAACTGGACGAACTCATGGCCGAATTTGAAGCCCTAATGGGCGGCGAAAGCGACATGGATGACATGGGCGACATGGGCGGCGACGACATGGCAGCTGACATGGACATGGACATGGACGCTGAAGAAATGGACGATGAAGAAATGGAAATTGCAGAAGCAATTTCGCTAAAAGCTGCACCCAAGCCAACTACCAGTGAAGAAGGCGGCATCAACAAGAAATCTGTTGTAGCTGCTAACAGCGGTCAAAAAGGCATGGCATCTAGTCCAGTGAAAACCGGTCAAGACGGTGGCGGCAAGCACGACTCTGCTGCATACAAGAATGCTGTAAAAGATCAGATTGGCAAGGTAGGTAACACTCCTGCACAATCCACTCAGAAATTAACCCCTGCACCTAAGCCAACTTTGAGCCAGGCATCAGGCGTTAACAACAAGAGTACACTGTAATCTAAGGGCAGATCCACATGTATCTGAGAGAACATCTTACTTTTAATCAAGCTGGCATTGTTGTCGAAGGTGTCGGCGAAGGTAAGGATCTTTACATGAAAGGTATCTGCATTCAAGGTGGTGTCAAAAACGCCAACGAACGTGTGTATCCAGTCAAGGAAATTGAGCGTGCCGTAAACACGCTCAATGAACAAATTCAATCCGGATACAGCGTTATGGGTGAAGTAGATCACCCTGATGACCTTAAAATTAACCTAGACCGCGTCAGCCATATCATCGTCAATATGTGGATGGATGGCCCTAACGGTTTTGGTAAACTAAAGATCCTGCCTACACCAATGGGCCAACTGATTAAAACCATGTTGGAGTCTGGTGTAAAGCTAGGAGTGTCTAGTCGAGGTAGTGGTAATGTTAACGAAGCCGACGGACAAGTAAGTGACTTTGAAATAGTCACTGTAGACATTGTGGCACAGCCAAGCGCACCTAACGCCTATCCCAAGGCAATCTATGAAGGACTCATGAATATGAAGTACGGTCATAAGGTCTTGGAAATGGCTAAGGAAAACGGTGGTAACCACAAAGTCCAAAGATTCGTGAAAGAGGAAGTAAAACGCCTCATCAAGGATCTTAAGATCTAGGAGAATCGCATGTTAGATGCTATCAAACCATTGCTAAACAGCGATCTCATCAACGAAGAAACCCGCCAGGAGATTTCAGAAGCATGGGAAGCCAAGCTGAACGAAACTCGTGAGCAAGTAAGGGCAGAACTTCGTGAAGAGTTCGCACAACGTTACGAGCATGATAAAACAGTAATGGTCGAAGCCCTAGACAAGATGGTAACAGAAAGCCTACAATCAGAAGTCGAATCATTGGCCGCTGAAAAACAGGCTCTAGCTGAAGATCGTGTCAAGTTTCAACAGCGTATCAAAGAAAGCGCAGAGAAATTTGACAACTTCATGGTTAGCAAACTAGCTGAAGAACTACGCGAACTACGTACTGATCGTCGTAATCATCACACAGCAATTGCTAAACTTGAAGAGTTTGTTGTACGAGCACTTGGAAACGAAATCAAAGAGTTCCAACAAGACAAGAAAGACGTTATCGCTACCAAGGTACGTCTAATGAGCGAAGCTCGTGCAAAACTGGAAGCACTCAAGGCAAAATTTGTCAAAGAGAGTTCCGACAAACTCAGTCAGGCAGTTAGCACACATCTTAAGTCTGAGCTTAACCAACTCAAAGAAGACATTCAGATCGCTAAACAAAACAATTTTGGCCGTCGTATCTTTGAAGCATACGCTGCTGAATTTGGTGCTACCTATCTCAACGAAAGTGCTGAGATCCGTAAACTAAGTCAACTGGTTCAGGATAAAAATGAGCAGTTGAAAAAAGCGATCGACTTGGCTGAATCTGCAAAGGTTGCAGTCAAGAAGAAAGAACAGGAAATACGTATAATCCGCGAATCCAATGAGCGCCAGGCGCAGTTGGAAGAGCTATTGACACCTCTAAATCAAGAAAAGCGTCATGTTATGCGTGAACTGTTAGAAAGCGTCCAGACTACACGTCTGAAGACTGCTTTCGAAAAGTACCTACCGGCCGTATTGGAAAACCGTACCACGAAATCGCCTAAAGTGATCAATGAGTCTGTTTCCGCAGTAACCGGTGATAAATCTGCACGGGCTGTTATTGAAGATGATCGCGAATCTAACGTGATCGAAATCAAACGCCTTGCAGGGCTTTAATAAATTGTAAGGAGACTTCAATGTCACAAGAACTACTTGAAAATCGGTGGAACGAGACCAAAGAAGCCCTGTTGGAAGGTCTAAAGGGCTCGCGCCGGTCTACCATGCAGGTCTTGCTTGAAAACACACGTAAGTATCTGGCTGAAACAGCAACCGCTGGTTCAACTGCACACGGTAACATCGCTTCTTTGAATCGTGTTATCCTGCCAGTTATTCGACGTGTAATGCCAACAGTTATTGCTAACGAGTTAGTAGGTGTTCAGCCTATGACTGGTCCTGTTGGTCAGATCCACACTCTGCGTGTACGTTATGCAAGCGCACTGAATGATACATCGGCTGCTGCTACCAGCGTTGTTGCTGGCGAAGAAGCACTGAGCCCATTCAAGATCGCCCAGGCATACTCGTCAGGTGTTGGTACAGCTAACCAAAACTATTACACCGGTGCTAATACCGCTGTGCTAGAAGGTACTGGCGGACGTCAAATTTCCGTTCAGATCCTGAAGCAGGCTGTTGAAGCTAAGACACGTAAGCTACAGGCTCGCTGGACTTTTGAAGCAGCTCAAGACGCACAAGCAATGCATGGTATCGACGTAGAAGCCGAAATCATGGCAGCTTTGGCTCAAGAAATCACTGCTGAAATTGACCAAGAAATCCTGTTAAGCCTGCGTAGCCTAGCAGCAACAGAATTCACTTATAACCAAGCTACCGTTTCAGGTACTGCTACATTCGTTGGTGACGAACACGCTGCTCTAGCTGTTCTGATCAACCGTGTTGCTAACCTGATTGCTCAGCGTACACGTCGTGGCGCTGGTAACTGGGCAGTTGTAAGTCCAGCATCTCTGACAGTATTACAGAGTGCAACAACTTCGGCTTTCGCACGTACCACAGAAGGCACATTCGAAGCACCAACTAACACCAAGTTTGTTGGTACACTGAATGGCGCAATGCGTGTGTTCTGCGACAGCTATGCTAGCGACAGCACCTCGGTGCTCGTTGGTTACAAGGGTTCCAGCGAGGCAGATGCAGCAGCGTTCTACTGCCCATACATCCCGCTGATGAGCTCTGGTGTTGTGCTGGATCCATCAACATTCGAACCAGTAGTCAGCTTTATGACACGTTATGGTTACATTGAACTGACCAACACTGCATCGTCGTTTGGTAACGCCGGTGACTACGTTGGCGAGATCGCTGTATCGAACCTGTCGTTCAGCTAATCTACTGCGTAGATTGCAACCAATTCAAAAAAGCCCCGCAAGGGGCTTTTTTGTTGGGAGATGCAAATGTTGGTAAGTAAACTTGCTCGTGTAGCATTTACACACATACACACAAGGAGGTTATCATGAGCAAAACACCTTACGAGATCCGTCTCGAACTTTTACACCTGGCACAAAGTATTTTACAAACGCCAATATTCGAAAAGCGTAATCAACTGAGTGAAGAATATCATTCCAAATTGACTGACGCAAATCGTGGCACTCTTCCGTATCCAACCTTTCCTGATTTTCCAAGTACCACGGATATTATCAGCAAGGCTGAAGAACTTAAAAAGTTTGTAGACGCTGCATAACAAAGCCCCGCAAGGGGCTTTTTTGTTGGGCACTAAATATTGCACTATGTCAAATCCTCCTCCACCATACGAAAACATAACAGGTATCAGTCGAGCAGCCATGAAAGACAACAGTCAAATAACCTTGGCTGTGTACAATGGCAATGCCAGACCTGGAGAATTGGTGGTAGACCTGACACAAGATCCGCCTCCACTGTACATAGGAAACAATGCTGGAGAATTAACTTTGATTTCGTCCGGTGGCGCAGC
>Ga0315906_10010512_pt1 | contig 10873 bp, 17 predicted proteins | sample LakEriMetagenome_4_FD_203526 | JGI IMG/M metagenome (GOLD analysis project Ga0315906, IMG submission 203526) | Freshwater fungal communities from buoy surface, Lake Erie, Ohio, United States - Buoy 2 MA122 | ecosystem: Environmental > Aquatic > Freshwater > Lake > Lake biofilm | place: USA...
GACTCATTACCGAAGTAAATGCGCTGCGATGAGCCAGCTTGACGGCATCCATTGTTTCGCTGAGGGTTCCTATCTGGTTTACCTTCACAAGTATGCTGTTGGCTACACCTTCCTGAATACCACGCGTAAGACGACTCACATTGGTAACAAATAAATCATCTCCTACCAGCTGAACGCGGTCACCCAGCTCCGTAGTAAGCTCCTGCCAGCTCTTCCAGTCGTCCTCACTGCAGCCATCTTCTATGGACAGAATCGGATATTTATTGACCCAATTTTTCCAATAACTTACCATTTCGCTTCCGGTGAGACTTTCTCCCGTAGACTCCAGTTCGTAACGCTGTTTTTCGGCGTTGTAGAACTCCGTGGAGGCAGCGTCAAGCGCCAGCCATATATCTTCACCCGGTCGGTAACCCGCCTTTTCTATAGCCTGAAGAATTACCGTTATAGCTTCTTCATTGGAAGCGAGATTAGGAGCGAATCCCCCCTCATCGCCAACATTGGTCATGTGCCCTGCTGCCTTGAGCACTTTCTTTAGATGATGAAAAACTTCTACTCCCATTCGCAGACCTTCGGAAAATGTATCGGCTCCTACAGGCATAATCATGAATTCCTGAATGTCGATTTTATTATCGGCATGGGCGCCCCCGTTAATTATATTCATCATGGGAACAGGAAGGACATTGCAACTCATACCTCCAACATAGCGGTACAATGGCATTCCAAGAGACTCCGCGGCAGCACGCGCCAACGCAAGGGAAACCCCCAAAATCGCGTTGGCGCCGAGAATGGCCTTGTTTTCGGTACCATCCATTCCAATCATCGCGCGATCGATAAGGTTCTGTTCAAATATCGAAGCGCCCTTAAGCTCTTCGTTTAGCGTATTGTTGACGTTCTCAATAGCCTTTTGAACCCCTTTCCCCAGATACCGGCCGGGATCATCATCTCGCAGCTCAACGGCTTCGTACATTCCCGTAGAAGCTCCAGAAGGTACTGCGGCTCGCCCAACTACGCCAGCATCGGTAATTACATCTACTTCGATAGTAGGATTGCCTCGTGAATCGAGTATTTGTCTTGCCTGAACACGCGCTATCTGACTCATAATAGTATATACTTAAAGTGATTTTTATCTCTAAAGTCCGGATGTGCTGAAAGTAACATCTCCTTCACTGCCGAAATTTTTACCCGATGAACCCGGACCTTCTAATGTCCATAGACTTCAGGAATTTTAAGGTTTCCGCCGGCACGATGCAAATGTAATGCAGTACCAGCGAACCCTGTTAATAGGAATTTTGAAAAAATAAACACGATATCAAAGAAATCGTTGGAAATATGGAAGAAGGGATAATTCCATCTCTTGTTTTCCATATAACAGAATATATCCTGAAGGCGAGAAGCTGCGATTATAACAGCAAAAAGGCCGCTTTCGCGGCCCTTTTAAAAATGATTCTCTCAGCGATTAAGCGTTCTTTTCTTCCTCGGCAGAGCCGGCATCAGCGCTGTTATCTTCATTAGAGGCTGATGTTGTATCCCCAACTTCACCTTCCTGAGACGATGCCGCAGCTTCTTCCTTCTTCTTTGCAACGCCTCTGCGGCTACGACGGGTTTTCGCCTTTTTCTCAGCTTCCTTACCATAGAGGGTATTGAAGTCTACCAACTCGATCAGGCACATTTCAGCACTATCTCCAGGTCTGAAACCTGTTCGAATGATGCGGGTATAACCGCCCTCTCTGCTGGCAATTTTCGGCGCTACTTCGCGGAATAATTCAGAAACAGCCTGCTTACTGCGGAGATAGCTAAATACCACCCTTCTGGAATGGGTAGAATCTTCTTTACTCCGGTTAATAAGAGGCTCAACATATTGCTTCAGAGCTTTGGCCTTGGCTATAGTTGTATTGATTCGCTTATGCTCAATAAGTGAACAGGCGAGGTTGGATAGCAGAGCTCTGCGATGCCCGGTTTTTCTTCCAAGATGATTAAATCTCTTCCCGTGTCTCATGATCTTGTTCTATTCGGTTCCGTTCGCTACGGACTCAGTTAATCTTTATCGAGTTTATATTTTGCCACGTTCATACCAAAGGAAAGGCCTTTGGCTTCAACGAGGTCTTCGAGCTCCGTAAGTGACTTTTTTCCAAAATTTCTGAACTTCAGAAGGTCATTCTTATTGAAGGAAACGAGATCTCCTATCGTGTCGATATCAGCCGCTTTGAGGCAATTAAGAGCCCTTACGCTAAGATCCATATCCACGAGCTTTGATTTCAGCAGCTGACGCATATGGAGGGAAGATTCGTCGAACTCCTCCGTTTCGATCTTATCTTCCGTATCCAGCGAAATTTTCTCGTCGCTGAAAAGCATAAAATGCTGAATCAGGATCTTGGCCGCTTCTTGCAGCGCGTCCTTAGGCGTTACAGATCCATCACTTTCAACATCGATGATCAGTTTCTCGTAGTCGGTTTTCTGTTCTACACGGAAGTTCTCTACAACGTATTTTACATTCCTGATAGGTGTGTAGATGGAATCTATGGCAATGGTGCCTACGGGAGCGTAGTTTTTATTCTCTTCAGCAGGAACATATCCTCTGCCCTTGCCAATAGAGATTTCCAGATTGAGTTTAGTCTTGGGTTCCATGCGGCAAATTACCAGGTCTGGGTTAAGCACCTGAAAGGCCGAAGTGAATTTACCAATGTCTCCGGCATGGAAAACTTCCTGGCCGCTGAGATTAATTACTACTCTTTCGGAGTCTGTTGTAATATGACGCTTGAAGCGAACCTGCTTCAGGTTGAGAATAATCTCTGTCATATCTTCCACAACACCTTTAAGGGTAGAGAATTCATGATCTACTCCTTCTACCTTAACTGATGTAATGGCGAACCCTTCAAGAGAAGACAGCAGAATCCTGCGGAGCGCATTACCCATAGTAATACCGAATCCGGGTTCAAGCGGACGGAACTCAAAAGAGCCCTTGAAGTCGTTTGCTTCGAGCTGGATTACTTTATCCGGCTTCTGAAAGTCGAGAATGGCCATGTATAGTGGATTATTTTGAATACAATTCTACGATGAGCTGCTCTTTAATATTTTCCGGGATTTGTTCCCTGGAAGGCATAGCGAGGAAGGTGCCCTGCATACTTCCATTATTCCAATCGAGCCAATCGTATCGTTTAGCACCGCTGGTTAATGAAGACGTGATTACAGGAAGTGATTTAGACCTCTCTCTCACTCCGATAATATCACCGGGACGCAACTGGTACGAAGGGACATTAACCACTTCTCCGTTCACGGTAATATGACAATGAGATACGAGCTGTCTCGCGCTTCTTCTGGAAGGGGCTACACCAAGTCTAAACACGGTATTATCTAATCGAGCTTCACACATTTGAAGCAGGATTTCACCGGTAATACCTGTTTTGGAAGACGCTTTCTGGAACATTCCGGAAAATTGTCTTTCTAAAATACCATAGGTATATTTTGCCTTTTGCTTTTCAGCGAGCTGCACAGCATATTCTGACTGCTTTTTGCGACGCTTGTTTGGTCCGTGCTGCCCGGGAGGGTAATTCCTCTTTTCCAACGCTTTGTCGGGGCCGAAAATCGGCTCTCTGAACTTGCGGGCGATTTTGGATATGGGTCCTCTATATCTTGCCATTTTCTTTCGTTTCTGAATTAATTAGATTCTTCTGCGCTTCGGTGGGCGACATCCGTTATGCGGCATAGGAGTAACGTCGAGAATTTCGGTTACTTCAATTCCACTGTTGTGCAGGGAACGAATAGCCGATTCGCGTCCGGCGCCAGGGCCTTTCACATAAACCCTAACCTTTCTCAGTCCGAATTCGAAAGCCTCTTTCGCGCATTCTTCGGCAGCAACCTGAGCTGCATAAGGAGTGTTCTTTTTAGACCCCTTAAAGCCCATCTTACCCGCAGAAGCCCAGGATATAACCTGGCCCTGACCATTGGTTAGCGAAATGATAATGTTGTTGAATGTGGATTGTATGTGGGCCTGTCCAATGGGGTCCACCTTCACATTCTTTTTCTTCTTGACGTTCTTAGCCATAATGCTCTATGATAATCTCAAATCTTACTTAGTAGCTTTCTTTTTATTAGCCACGGTCTTACGCTTACCTTTCCGCGTGCGGGAATTATTCTTGGTTCTCTGACCACGGAGGGGTAAGCCCGAACGATGGCGAATGCCCCGATAACAACCGATATCCATCAATCGTTTTATGTGCATTTGCGTTTCGCTTCGCAGCGCGCCTTCAACTTTGAAATCGGCATTGATTACCGACCTGATTTTACCTAAATCATCGTCGTTCCAGTCTTGAACCTTTTTATTTAGGTCCACTCCTGCCTGATTCAAAATCTTCTTGGCGGAGCTGCGTCCGATTCCATAGATGTAGGTGAGCCCGATCTCACCTCTTTTGTATTTCGGGAGGTCTATACCTGCAATTCGTGCCATAATGCTCTTTGCTCTGTATTCTAAAACTCTTAACCCTGACGCTGCTTAAGCTTTGGGTTTTTCTTGTTAATAATGTACAAACGGCCTTTTCTCCGGACGATTTTGCACTCCGGTGAACGCTTTTTAAGTGAAGCTCTGATCTTCATGTTCTCTTATTTATATCTAAACGAAATTCGTCCTTTAGTTAAGTCGTATGGCGACATTTCCACCTTTACTCTGTCTCCCGGAAGGATCCGTATGTAGTGCATCCTCATTTTACCGGAGATATGAGCTGTAATAATATGCCCATTCTCCAATTCCACGCGGAACATTGCGTTTGAGAGTGCCTCTACGATCGTCCCATCCAGTTCGATCGAGGATTGTTTCGCCATTCGTTGTTTTTATCTTTTTAAAGTCAATACTTCCTCTATAAAATCAAATGTAGATAAGACTTCAGCTTTTCCCTTCCTTACGGCCACATCGTGTTCGAAGTGAGCCGAAGGCTTGCCATCAGCAGTAACTATGGTCCACCCATCGCTAAGTTGCCTCACCTGACGGGTACCAAGGTTAATCATGGGTTCAATCGCAAGCACCATTCCTTCTTTAAGTTTGGTACCGGACCCTTTTTTCCCATAATTTGGAACTTCCGGGGCCTCGTGCAAGTTGCGGCCAAGTCCATGCCCAACCAATTCCCGAACAACACCATATCCGTTTGATTCAGCACGCTCCTGGATGGCCTGGCCAAGATCTCCCGTCCTATTGCCTTCTACAGCCATAGAAACGCCAGCATCCAAGCTTTCCCGGGTTACTTGCAGAAGTTTCGTAATTTCTGGAGCTACCTCACCAACCGGAAACGTGTATGCACTATCTCCATGAAAACCATTCATGTAGACACCGCAATCGACGGAAACTATATCTCCGTCCCTAAGAATCCGATTATCAGGTATACCATGCACTACCTGCTCATTTACTGAAGTGCACAAGGAGCCAGGAAAACCTCCAAAGCCCTTGAACGAAGGCACCCCTCCACTATCGCGAATAAACGTCTCAGCGATTCTGTCGAGCTCGATCAGGGTAACCCCTGGTCGAATATGCCTGGCTACTTCAGCCAAAGTCTTACCAACAAGCAAAGAACTAAGTCGGATTAACGCTATTTCTTCGTCGGTCTTGAAATGAACCATCGAAGAAGGCAATTAACCTGCAATACCGCTTACAGGAGCAGAACTCCTTCCGCGAAGTTTTCCGGATTTCATCAGTCCGTCCATATGCCTTGAGAGCAAATGGCTTTCTATTTGCTGAAGGGTATCCAAAACCACCCCTACCATTATCAAAAGCGACGTTCCACCAAAGAATATAGCGAAACCTTGCGTTTTTGTCAATTCCAATGAGAAAACTATGGCCGGCAAAATTGCGATCATTGCTAAAAACAACGAGCCCGGTAAGGTTATTCTCGAAATAACATTATCTAAATATTCAGCGGTTGGCCTTCCCGGCTTAATTCCGGGAATAAAATTACCTTGACGCTTAAGATCATCTGCCATTTGGTTCGGGTTCACTGTAATCGCAGTGTAGAAATAGGTGAACACTACAATCATGAGAGCAAACAACAGATTATACCAAAAGCCATTGAAATCACCTAAAGATTGCAATACAGAACTATCTTGAAACGTTTCCGTTTGCATCATGTATAAAGGCAAAAACATGATCGCTTGGGCGAATATGATTGGCATAACTCCTGCCGAATTTATGCGAAGGGGAATATACGAGCGAGCTTGCTCACCGGCCGGTAAATGCGAAGTGGAAGCAAAGTTGCGACGAGCCGAGTGAATGGGAACCTTCCGAATACCGAGGGTCAAAAGGACTGAAATACCAATCACAATAAGCAAAATCACAATTTCAATGAGGAAGAAATACAATGAACTCTCCGGATGGATAAACTCCTGCGCTATGCTTTGTGGCAAGCTGGCAATAATACCTATCATAATAATGAGCGATATACCATTTCCGATTCCTTTATCCGTAATACGTTCTCCCAGCCACATTATTAGAAGAGTAGCGGCAATTAAAATTACTACTGCAGAGAACCACCAAAATCCATTCGGATCCTGAACAGCGCCTGGCGTGCTAACTACAGTAGAAGCAAGATATCCCGGAGCCTGCACCACCGTAATAGCTATGGTAAGGAATCGAGTATACTGATTTATCTTCTTTCGGCCGCTTTCACCTTCGCGCTGCATTTTCATTACACTTGGAACGGCAATGCCGAGAAGCTGCATGATAATGGAAGCCGATATATACGGCATAATTCCCAGCGCAAAAATAGATGCTCTGGTAAACGCGCCTCCAGTAAAGAGAGCCAGAAGATCCATCAATCCTCCGCTTGTGTCAGAGCCCTGCTCCAGTGCTTCCGAATTCACTCCGGGAAGGATAATAAATGATCCTATGCGGTAAACCAAAATAAGGCCGAGAGTGAGAAGAATTTTATTTCTCAGTTCCTCGTGACGCCAGATATCTCTGAACTTCTTGAAAAAATCTTTCATTTCTCTCCTGTTACCTGATTTTACAGCACAATTGCTTCGCCGCCCAATCCTTCAATAGCACTCTTGGCAGTAGCGCTGAAACGATGAGCGGAAATCTTTACTTTGCTCTTTAACTCACCCCTTCCGAGTATTTTTACTAAATCGTTCTTAGCTGCAAGACCGCTAGCGATTAGTGTTTCCGGAGTTATTTCATTCAGCTTCTTCGCTTCAATAAGAGCCTGGATGGTATCAAGGTTTAATCCTTTGTATTCTACCCGGTTGCGATTTTTGAAACCAAATTTAGGAACACGACGCTGCAAAGGCATCTGACCGCCTTCGAAGCCAATTTTGCGCTTATCGCCACTGCGGGATTTGGATCCCTTATGACCACGGGTAGAAGTACCACCATGGCCGGAAGCTTCTCCGCGTCCTATACGCTTACTTTTCTTAACCGAACCTTCAGCCGGCTTGAGATTACTTAAATTCATCGTCCTGTTTCTTTATCTTTTACTATTCAGGCCTCTTCTACTTTAACAAGGTGATTAACCTTGCGAATCATTCCCAAAATCTGGGGCGTAGCTTCATGCTCTACGGGCACATTCAACTTTTGAATGCCGAGGGCTTTAATTGTATCTTTTTGCCTTTTCGGCTTACCGATGGTGCTGCGCACCTGGGTTACTTTAACTTTTGACATGGTGGGTTGAATTAACCGTTGAACACTCTTCCTACCGAAATTCCTCTCATTTCGGCTACTTCTTTAGCATCCCTAAGTTCGCTCAGCGCATGAAGGGTAGCCTTAACTACGTTATGGGGATTGGAAGATCCAAGCGACTTAGCCAATACATCGGTAATCCCAACGCTTTCCAAAACCGCACGCATAGCACCACCGGCAATTACTCCGGTTCCATGCGCCGCAGGCTTTAGGTAAACCCGCGCACCGGAGAACTTACCCAATTGATCGTGTGGCACAGTGCCTTTGAGCACCGGTACGCGAATCAAATTCTTTTTGGCATCGTCTATCCCCTTGGCAATAGCTTCGGTTACTTCTTTAGCTTTACCAAGACCATGGCCCACTACTCCGTTCTCGTTTCCAACTACAACTATAGCTGAGAAACCGAAAGTACGACCACCTTTAGTTACTTTAGTAACCCTATTTACTGCTACCAGGCGATCTTTTAACTCGATCTCGCTGGATCTAACGTTTTTCTGATTCTTCATCGTCTTTATCAGAATTTAAGTCCACCCTCGCGGGCAGCGTCTGCCAATGATTTAACTCTTCCGTGGAACAGGTATCCACCTCTATCGAAAACAACCTGCTCAATACCCGCTGCTTTGGCTACCTCTGCGATTTTCAACCCAACAAGCTTTGCCTGTTCTGTTTTAGGCACCTTTTGCGCTTCCGGCATCGAAGCCGATGAAGCTGCAGCAAGTGTCCTACCGGCTACGTCATCGATAATCTGAGCGTATATTTGTTTATTACTCCTGAAAACCGATAAACGGGGCATTTCAGGATTTCCTTCAACCTTCTTGCGAATGCGCTGACGGATCTTTGATCTTCTGACAACCTTCTTACTCGTTGACATGGCCTTTTATTTTTTAGCAGCGGCCTTACCGGCTTTTCTGCGGATTTGTTCTTTAACGAATCGAATACCTTTACCCTTGTAAGGCTCCGGCTTGCGGAATGAGCGAATTTTAGCCGCTACCTGACCAAGCAATTGCTTATCAAATGACTCCAGGGTAACGATTGGGTTTTCCCCTTTATCCTGGCGAGCCGCCACATTAATAACTTTTGGCAATTCAAGGATTATCGGGTGAGAATAACCTAGCATGAACTCCAATTGCTGTCCTACTGCTTTAGCCCTGTAACCCACACCCACCAGCTCTAGTTCTACTTTGTATCCCTCAGAAACACCTTTCACCATGTTGGCGATAAGTGCCCGGTACAATCCATGCATAGCACGATGATTCTTATCATCACTGGGGCGCTGCACGAAAACTTCACCATTATCAACTTTAACGATAATGTCGGGATGAACATCCTGAAAAAGCTCGCCTTTAGGGCCTTTAACTTTTACCTGATTACCCTGGATGCTCACTTCAACACCCTTTGCTATGGTTACAGGCAATTTACCTACTCTAGACATCTCGAAAATCCTTATTGTTAGCTATCAATATACGTAACACAATACTTCACCACCAATGCCAGCCTGGCTGGCTTCCTTGTCCGTAATTACACCTTGTGAAGTTGACAAAATTGCAATTCCCAAGCCATTCAGAACACGAGGAAGGTTCTCACTGCCGGCATATTTGCGAAGTCCGGGACGGCTTATCCTCTCGAGACGCGTAATAGCAGGACGCTTCGTTTTGAAATGGTACTTAAGAGCTATCTTAATAGTCCCCTGTTTCTTGTCTTCTTCAAACTTATAATTCAATATATACCCCTTGTCAAATAGGATTTTGGTAATATCCTTCTTAATGTTCGAAGCAGGAATCTCCACAATGCGATGCTGAGCGCGTTGTGCATTTCTGATTCGGGTGAGGTAGTCTGCTATGGGATCCGTATACATCGGTTTCTTGTGTTATCGTTCTTTGTTATTCAATTACCAGCTGGCTTTGCGTACGCCAGGGATTTTTCCTGCCAAAGCCATTTCCCTGAAAGTTACACGTGAAATACCAAACTGGCGCATATACCCTCTCGGGCGACCGGTCAGTTGACAACGGTTGTGCAGTCTCACCGGAGATGAATTCTTAGGAAGCTTTTGGATAAGATCCCACTCACCGGCCTTTTTAAGTTCGGCGCGCTTCTTCGCGTAACGAGCTACCATCCTCTGACGTTTGCGCTCCCGCGCTTTCATTGATTCTTTTGCCATATCGCAGCAATCAGTTTTTTGTAAATGGAAATCCAAACTCAGCAAGAAGCGCTTTAGCCTCTTCGTCGGTGCGCGCGGATGTAACGAATGTTATATCCATACCGTTCATATGCTTAATCTTATCCAGGTCTATTTCCGGGAAAACGATTTGCTCCTTCACTCCGAACGTAAAGTTACCTCTTCCATCGAAGCCACTCGGCTTAACGCCACGGAAATCGCGGGTTCTTGGAAGGGCTATAGAAATTAGCCTGTCGAGGAACTCATACATGCGCTCATCGCGGAGGGTGACTCTGGCTCCTATGGGCATACCTTTTCTCAACTTGAAGTTCGATATGTCTTTTTTGGAAAAGCAGGCCACTGCCTTTTGACCCGTTATAAGCGTCAATTCTTCAATAGCTCCGTCTACCACCTTACGGTCAGACACAGCCTTCCCTAGTCCCTGATTAATACAGATTTTCTGTATTTTGGGAACCTGCATCACAGACTTATATTCGAAGTCTTTTAAGAGTTTCGGGATAATTTCATCCCTATACTGCTTTTGTAATCTGGGCTCGTATTTCATCACTTCAGATCTTCATTGGATTTCTTAGAATAACGCACCAGCTTTCCACTGGTTCCGCGGCGTCTTCCCACACGCGTGGCATTCCCTGCATTGTCAATTACCATGACATTGGAGATATGCACCGGAGCTTCCTTTTTGGTAAGGCCGCCTTGCGGATTTTTAGCACTTGGCTTTTCATGTTTGGTAATAATGTTCACGCCTTCAACCAAAACACGGTCTTTAGCTGTAAGCACTTCCAATACACGGCCTTCCTTGCCCTTGTATTCGCCGGCTATCACTTTAACCTGATCGCCTTTTTTTACCTTGTAACGCTTCATCATGACTTTTAGTCGTATTATCAGAGGACTTCAGGTGCTAACGACACAATCCTCATATAGTCTTTTTCTCTGAGCTCTCTTGCCACCGGGCCGAAAATACGAGTACCTCTTAAATCACCCGCATTATTTATTAGAACGGCAGCATTATCGTCAAATCGAATATACGATCCATCGGGACGACG
>Ga0315906_10010513_pt1 | contig 10873 bp, 11 predicted proteins | sample LakEriMetagenome_4_FD_203526 | JGI IMG/M metagenome (GOLD analysis project Ga0315906, IMG submission 203526) | Freshwater fungal communities from buoy surface, Lake Erie, Ohio, United States - Buoy 2 MA122 | ecosystem: Environmental > Aquatic > Freshwater > Lake > Lake biofilm | place: USA...
ACTTTTACTCATAACTATTTAATATAATTGATTTATTGCTCTTTTTTCTCTTCGTCTTTTTTGTATGGAAACATTTCATTTAGTTTCTCTCTACGCCTATCGCAACCGCAATCTTCTATTCCCATCGCAGAAGTAACTTCTTTGACTAGTTTATCCAATTGCAGAAGCGAAGTTAGATAGGCGATAGTATCACCCAACCCTTCTTGTTCTTGTTGGTTTTTGGACGGCTTTTTGTTCGAACTCATGTTTAAGTAGAGTGATTTGTTTAGCAAAATTTGATGCCAAATCTCTGATTTGGTTCCATTGCAATTTATTCTCTCTTTTCAATTTTGTCAATTCAATCCATTGAAAAATTTGTAAGAGACCGATGACCGATAAAATGATAGTAGTAATCATATTTCTATTTTAAATAAATATACTCTATCTAATTGTCTTTTTTGCTTTTAATTTTCTTGTCAATAACAGTATTACCTTTTTTGTGTTTAGGCTCATAGGGGCAGTGCCTGCATCCGTTTCCACAGCACTTACCCCTTTTCAAGTGAAAAAGCTCAGTAAAAACTACTGAGCCATTTTCTAAGTAATAATCTTCGTTATGTTCTATTTGACTGGACATGCTCCTGTTGCACATTCTGTTAATTCCATCTCTGATTCTTTTACTTCGACCGAAGTTATCGGAGTTGTCTTGCTTGCCATTTCTTCGTATTGCTCTTTAGTGATTGTCTCGTAAGGAGCTTGATCAAATCCATGACCGTGATACAACAAGAAAGATACGGTTTTAATTTCGTGTCTGAAATGTTTTCTCAAATAATCTTTAATGTCTTCGAGATCTTCTTTTTTGTAGTACACCGTGCAGCTGACAGAGTTATCTGACCATTCAGCTTGCATTCTTCTAACCATATCGAGCTGAGTCTTCCAATCGTAATCAGCAGCAACCGGTGTGCTCTCAGGAAGTTTGCACGGGAATGAGATCACCATAGTAGATTTGTCCTCTGATCCGTCAAACTTTCTTTGGTATTCGATCGGATATCCGTGCTTTCTACACACATCGATCAATGGTGACTGCGAAGATATTCTCACTCTACGTATATAATAAGGACCAGCTGGATTTGGATGGACTCCAGGAGTTACACCAGCTAACAGACTTAATGTACCGCTTGGTTTGATTGTTGTCAATTTAATACTTTCTGGGAATGAGTGTTCGCCTGAATACCACTTATCGTAGCCTCTTAACCAAGTATATGCTTCTTTCAACCATCCACGTTGCTCTTCTGTTGCTTGGAGTACACCTGTCATACCTATGCCCATTCTCATGTTTTTGTTGACAATGGTTTCTGTCTCTTTGAGTGAGCAATGCAATGCAAGAGAGTGTTTATTCATTCTGTACGTGAACATCAACGCTTCTTTTAGTTCGTCGTACGATTCTATATTGGGCAAATAAACTTCAGCCAAGCAGCATGTCTCAAAATTCACAAGCGATTGTTCTGCACAAGGATTGAATCCTTCTACTTCTGGATCTGGATATTGTGTTTCTCCAGTGCGACCAACTTGTTTTGCTAATTCTAAATTGATAAGACCATATGGTTCTCCTTGGTTGTATGTTTCCCAAAATTCGTTTGGCATATCATCCAAATTCTCCGGTGCTACAATAGAATTGTTACTCATTGCTCTCCAGTTTGGAATGCTGCCAAGGTCCCAACGTTTTGCTTTTAAAAACTCTAAATCATCGTAGTCTCCGATGGCGATCTGAGCTGATCTACGCACATTACCAGCAACGACTACTGATCCTATAATATTCATAATGTCCAAACAATCGATAGGTCTAAGCTTCTTGTGCGCTCTACTATTCAATATGCGATTGATTTCTCCGATGCCCCAACACAAATCTTCTGGTCCGGACGCTGTGCCTCCAAATCCTTTGATAGGCGCACCTTTGGATCTGATGCAGATTGTAGAATATGTAAAACCTTCACCACTAAAAAAGTGAGCTTTTAACACTCTACCCAATAGTTTTACCCAACCCTCTCTTGTATCAGGAACAATAAAATCGGCATCACCTGTATCCTTTCTTTCGATCTTTACTTTGCCTTTGAGTTTAGGCAATTGGTAAACGTTGTGCTTTTGAATGTTATAACCTACGCCGCTGCCAAGCATTAACATTTCGAATGTCCAAGTAAATGGTCTAATCGGAGAATTAACTACTGTGAATGCGCAGTTTTGCAAAGACGGTAAACCGAGTTTATCTACAGTCTTTGTACCTAACTGCCACATGAATCTACCGGCTGTAGAGAACTTTAGTTTTTTTCTTAATTCGTAATATCTATTTTTTTCTTCTTCTGTGAAACCAACGTGTAGTTGTTTATCAGATGCCTCTATCTCTCTTTTGATTACATCTTCAAACTCTTCTGTTTTTGAGTTTGGATCGTCTTCTTTTAATCGTCTCGCGTAAGTTCTTTTAAACGTTATATAACCAATTTCTCCCCAAGGTGTTTGTAAATCTTTATTCATTTTATAAATTGTTTGTTAGTTACTAGTTGACATAACTCTTTTCAGAGCTTTTTTGCTTCATTTTTTTAGACTTAAAAACCGTTCGATTAAGAACGGTTCTTTATTCCGAATTCGGGTATTAGTTTATGCAGTTGAATTAGGCTTTTACTCCAGGTACTGCGTTGTTTCCGCTAGTAGAAGCTACCAATTGGGCTTGGGTTTTTGCAACTTTATTCAAAGTAGCAGCATCCAATTTACGGTATTGATCCGAACCAATGCTGTTCAATTGACTGATTTTGTCAGCGTATTTTACAGGTGGTTCAGACATTCTAAAAGCGTCTCCTTTAGGGGCATTCTTGAAAATGTCGATTAAGAATCTCATGGCGATTATGATTTTATATCAATAAATATGAGACTTATCGAAAAATTACATACCTAATTCAAAAAACTTTGTTTTCAAATAATCTTTTTCTACACTCGAAAATGGAGATGCTTTGAATCCAGTATTGTTACTGCCCGTATCAAAATTTAATTGATCTTCTGACATTTCAGAGGTGTTAATCTCAATCTTGCCATTGTGGGTATTTACCAATGATCCATAAGTCATACCATCTGCTCCGAATCTGTTTTTCATTATGTGAATACGACCTGTTCCCTTTATTTTATCTTCTCTCTTTCTCGATAAAGACATAGCAAAATCTGCGATCATTATTTTATTATACGATCCAGCGGCTTTGTCTCCTTCGATCACGTCATCTTTGGCTCCAGCTCTATTTACTTGAGACACTGTCCAAATTGGAATTTTAATTTCTCTAGCCATACCTTTGATAGCGGTATAAACATCGTCAATTTCATCTTTTCTATCAACTGATTTTCTCCTTGAAGATAACAAATCTACGTAATCTATAATGATAAGATCTGGTACAAAATCCAAATCTTTACATTTTTGTATGTGGTTTTCTATGGTCTGAGGAGTCGTCTTTCCCATTGGAAATTCTTTTATGATCAATTTGCCATCAAGCTTAGATACGACATCGTCTACTTTAGATCTATTAGCCGATAGATTTTGAAATTCTATTCCAGTGAAAAGTGAGTCATATCGTTTACCTGTATAATCAGCTGAAAGTTCTAATGTGTAATGCGCAACATTCATGCCTCTTTTTACAGCTTCAGCTCCAAGATTAACAAGCATCCATGATTTACCTCCGCCTGGATTTCCGAAGATAATGCCTAGATCTCCTGCTCCAAGTCCTCCCATCAATAGTTCGTTTAAATGATCCCATGGAGTTGGAACTGCTCCTCTCTCTTCTTCTCTATATCGTGTTTCTACGTCTTTATCATATTCGTGACCAAGATTTTTATCTTGACCTGCTTTTAACGCTTGATCGACAAGAATACGAATGTCTTCGTATTGACCTTTACCCAATAAATCTACAGATGTCAATAACGCTTTTTTAAGTTGTTGATTTCTACAAAAATTACTAAATTCTTGCTCTACGTAATCTCTATCTTCGTTAATCGCTTTGTATGCCTCTTTTAGTTGATCGACTACACTAACTTTAAGGACTTCGTTATCGATCTTTTTAACTTCGATTTGAAGATAATCTAAACTCGGGGTTGTATGATATTTGTAATAATATTTTAAAATTTGAGAAACAAGCCATTGAGAACTTGGATTATCAAACATCTGCGGATCTATCACATCGTTAATGACTTGTAAAAACTCTTTGTGCTTTAATAAGCTGCTTAAAACCTTTAATTGAAATCCTGCTCCATACGTAGTGAGCGTGTTCAAAACCTTTTCGTTGTTTTCCATTTATTTTATGAATTTTAAATGATTAAAATTGTTAAATAACCAAGCTTGTAAGTTGTTTATTGAATTTCCAAGCTCGTCTTCATGATACAACTTAATAAACTCTTGGGAATTTAACTCTCTATTCGGATTAAGTATGAGATTATTTATTTCTTCTAGTGCCTCTTCAGGTATATTAGGCTCATGAAGATCCATCAATTTTTTATTCACATGTAACTGATGCTCAAAATTCAATATACTTTCATGCATCTTTTTATTTTCCTGTTGGCACTTTTGTAAAAGTTGCTCTAGACTCACCACGTCTTCGCCACCTAACTCCGGAAACAGCTTTAACATTGTCTTAGATCCTAATCCTTTGACTCCTGGAACGTTATCTCCGCTGTCCCCAAGAAGTATTTTTTGTGTTAAGAAGTTTTGAGAAGTTACGCCGTATTCTTCTAATACCGATTTTTGATCGTAAAACTTCTTTTTTGTAGGAGAAAAAATGGATATCTTATTTGATACAAGTTGCAAATAATCTCTATCTGACGACATTATACAAACCTGATCTCCAACATTTTTCGCTATATATCCAATAACATCATCAGCTTCAATTTTATCTATCGATAATAGATCTACAGGTAAACACTTAAGATATTCAACCAGTCTAACTATCTGCATAGTTATCGACTCTGATTCGTCTTGTTGATTTTCGAACATATCCCAATTAGTAACTCGATTGATTCCTCGATTAGCTTTGTATTCTGGATATATGTATCTTTTATTCGTAGAACCACCGTGACCATCGAAAACAAGAATCACTCTTGTGGGTTTTACAAGATTCATAGCATACGTTACAGATCTCAAGAAACCCGTCAATCCACCGATATGATTGCCAGACTTATTTACATGTCTTATGACTGTAAATGCCCTTAGAAACGTATTAAGTGAATCTATAATTAGTATTCGACTATTTACGTTAAGGTCTAGTTTCTCTTCCTTTTCGTTAAGAGAATCAAGTATTTTTTTGTATTGATTATTCATATATTATTCTTCTGAATCAAAAATATCGGCTTTCGACGATGTGTCTTCTTCTTCTACTACTTCGATAGGACCAGCACCAAGTACCTGTGTCCATTCATCTGCGTGTTCGGCTTTATACTTATCCAATTGTTTTTTATCGTCGAGTATAAACCCGTGAACAGTCATAATAACTTTTGTAACAGCTGTAACTCCAGTAACGTGATTTTTATCACAGCTGATCTTGGTTCGTTTTGCGAACTCTATCTCTTTGCCTCCTTTGGTAGCTTTGATCTTGTTTGTGCCTGCTGATGCGATATTTCCAAAAGTGATAACAAGCGATGCATCGAAATACATTGTATTACCGCCTTTGTTACACAATTTTGGCTGACTCATGATCGTTTCGGGTTTTGCGACCCATACTTTATTGATTGCCACCATCGTGTTGGTATACGGCTGATTTTCCTTTCTCGATAATACTATTCGTTGATTGATAAAATTACCGAACTGTTGACTCATCGCGCCTGCATTCCATTCGTTATTGTTTGTTGATTTCTCTAAGCTCATTCTACACGGAATTGATCCAACAGAATCCCAAAAGAAACATAAATCATAAGGTAGGCTTCCTCTCTTTTGTTCGTCGAGGATGTCAGCTATAAATGCACTTACGTCTTCAATGGAATTTAATTTTTCTCTATCAATAAACAAGAAAAATCCTTTGTAGTCTGAAACTACTCCGTCGTTATCTGCGACCTCTTCGAACTCTAATCCCATTTGTCTTGCGTGTTCCCAAGACCATTTCATTTCTGTGATAATAAAAACGGGTAAGATTCCCATTTTTTGACAAGATACAGCAGCTTCGAGTAAAGCTGTTGTTTTACCTGTGTCTGAGTGACCTCTTAATAAGGTGATATGTCCGATTGGCACGCCTGGAATTTGTAATGCTTCTTGAAAAGCGGGAGATAGTGGAATCCATTTTTGATCTTTGAATTTCACTGATGTGGAACTTAAATTCTTGGATTTTTTAAAACTATCCAAACTAAAGTTACCCTTTATTGCTTGCGATACGCTCGCATTTAGCGACTTTGTGCTTTTTGCCATATTAAAACTTGTATTTTAAAAAAATCCCCCTCAATTAAGAGAGGGATTAGAAATTAAAAATCTGAGAATAGCTCATCGATTTTGGAATCGACGTCTGATTTTTTTGTGTTTAGCGCATACTTCGCCGTAGGTTTGTCAAAAGGAAGATCGCTCTCAGGTTCTTTAGACTCTACAGAATCAGCCTGTTCTTTGAGATCCTCTTCAGGATTCAAATAAGACATTAGAGCTGTTTTCATTTCTTCGTAAGAGAAACGTTTGAATAGAGAAGCTGGATCGGGCTGATTATCTAGCCAGAATTTTACCTTATCAGCATCTTCTGATAGAGGCGTGATTTTTGTTCTCACTCTTACTGTAGATGTATTATACATCAAACCAGTTGTTTCTTTTCCCGAAGTTTCTACGGTAATATCACGACCTTGAATAGGATCGGTAAAATCACCAATGTCTTCATCTTCAACAAAGGACAACAAATCCATGTAAACTTGTTTACCAAATTCCCAAAGACGAACTCCTTTGTCTTCTTCCCCTCTAACAATAACGGGTACCATAACCCTAAGTTTCGGTTCCAACTTCTTTGCCATTGACCAGTTTTCTTTCTCAGAAGTTTTCCTTAGTCCCTGTGCAAATTCTACAATCGGATCCTTTTCGCCAAAAGTGGTAGGCGATACCATCATCTTGTTACCAATACCGTAGTGGATGAACACTTCCTTAAAAGGATTTTGCCTGTTATAGGCAGACGGAACGATTCTTACCAGGTGCTTACCTACATTGGGCTTCCAAATTGTATTGGAGAAGTCCTTCTTCTGTCCCCCACGAGGATTTTGCAACGCTGCTAAACGCGATTTTAAACTGTTTAAATCCATAATTATAACATTTTATTTTACAATATACAAAAACTTTATTTTACTATAACTGTTTATTTATACAGTGATGATTTTATGTACCACCGTATTTAATTTTCTTAACTGGGAATCTTGCGTGAGAAGTACGCTGTTTTGATGATCTTTCCAAGATATTGGAAAAGTTGGATCCAACACACCATTGTTAATACTTTTAATTAAAATGTTGAGTGCATTTATCGTATAAAGTGTGTTGCTTTCTTTTTTTCTGTGTAACAGAATTGTATTAGGTATGATTTTAGTGACTTTATCTTTCGGTTCTATGTTGTATGTGCACAGATAGTCATCAGATTCTGGTGAAGCCAAAACGAATATCTTACCATAAAGTATGGTATATTCACTTGTGATTTCAGATAATCTTAACTCCAAGTCTTGTTTGGGAGAAAAACTACAAAAGAGTTTATTCATAATGTCCGCTTCAGATAATTCCTTTTCTTGATACATAACCTTTATGTCTTTAATAAATATGTGATTTTGTTTTATAAATTGTAATTCTTGCCGTATTTGTATTTTACTGCAAATCCGTCTTCTTGTAAAATATTTTTTATATTTTCTAATGTTTGTTTACCATCTTCTACGCTGAAATCAAATAAAAACGAATCATACGTTATTAACACAAGTTGAGATTTTTTGCCTTGTAATTCAACTCTCAGTTTTTGTATTTTCTCTACGTTGTATTTTGTTTCTGTGCTTTGGATGATGTAGTTGAATACCCTCAGTTTGTTCATCCCCTCTGTTTTCTTTATTATCCTCCCTGTTGGTAATACTGTTGCTCCAAATTTAATGTACTTTTTCCATTCTTTTTCTATAAAATTATTGAGTAGAGAAAAAAACTCTATATTTTTATATTGATCTTCTATGCCACCGTACAGTTGTTTGAATGTTGTCTCTTTCGATTTCTTGTATTCTTCATCTGTTAGTTGATCTTTTTGAAAATAATACTTTCCTAGTGTTTCGTGTATAGATTCACTCGTAAACTGGTAATCAATCAACTTTGCGATCAGTCGTAAATGGTACGCGTCAAAATCAAACTCAACAAAAACGTCATTTTTCGGAATAAAACAGTCTCGATACCCGTCTTCTTTTGGTATGGCCAAGAAATTAACTCCGTTAAAAGCGTTGGTTGGACGACCTGTTATATTATATAAATTATACGTTCCGTATATTATTTCTCCATTGATTGAAAAATCATCGCATTGTGTTTTATATTTACCTTTAAATTTTTTCAGGTCTATTTTTAAACCGTTTTCTTCTACATATTTATACGATTTTACGATGTGTTTTTCTAACTCAAGATCTGTTTCTAATCCAATCAGATGTTTTGTTGCGTTATAAAAGCATTCGCATTTTTCATAGTGTTTACTTATCGGTATAACCCTATTTATTCGTGGATCAACGGAGTGTCTGTTATAAAAATCATTGTGTAAATGTGTGTTACAATCTAATGACTCGAATTTTCCAAATTGATTAAGCGCAGCAAATTGTAAATCAACAGCATTATCTATGTTGATAAAATATGAATGGTATTTTCTGTCAAATACATATATTTTTGAATGTTTATCGAGAAACGATTTGATATGTTCTATATCGAGTGACAGTGATTCAGAGTGATCTACCGCAAAGATGTATCCTTTGCTAAAGTTATTATAGTATACTAGAGATACTTTTGATAGTTTAGGATGATAACTATCGTTACAGGATATGACCTGAACGAACCCAGATTCGCATGGGTCTAATTTTGATAGTTGATCTATGTGTTCTATTATGAAATACAAAACCTGTTTATTTAGATCTAAAAATAACCCTTATTCTGTTTAGATAAAAATATTTTTATTCAGTGGGTTTGGCAAATTTATCGTATTGACCACCTATATAAGCAACTATACCTAAAAACGTTTTTTCTGCGGTCTCTACCAATCTTTTATTTGTGTCTATAATACCAGCTCTAATATCGTATTGAGAAACTCTTTTTTGGTTTAACGGACCTGTTATTTTCCAAAATATTTTTATTGTCAAATAATTAGAAACGTCGTACGGAACTTTTCCATTTTGAATGGCTATGTACTCTTGTTCTGATATTTCTGTTACGTAACCTTTGCTGTTTATCCTCTTCGCAAAATATCTAGTTATTGATCCTTTTGTGTAATCTTCTGGTAAAGGTACGGGAAAGTATGAAGTAGGTTCTCCTTTAAAAGTCGGAGGAGGGATTGTAATTCCAGGTATTGATACTTCTTCAGGCGGGTTTAGTATAGGTCTATTATTATTTTTTGAGACAAAATCTTTTCTCATTTGTCTAGACATTCCTGTATCAGTAATATACGGACTATTTATGTATGGTGTTATTCTTTGAAGTTGTTTATTAGTTCCGATAATAGGATTTGCTCCTGTAAAAAACTTACCGTCAAAAGTTTCATAATATTTTCCTGAGTATACTGATCCACCCAGTAGAAATTCATTTTCTTTTGCTGTTTTATTTGCCTTTATTTTTGACGTTGGGTAGTATCTTAATGACATTTTGTATAATTATTTTTTACTTATTTCGTATATTGAAAAGTGCATAGGATCACTGTTTCTAAGCCAACCTATTCCATATTTAGCTAATATGTCTGTTACTTTTTCAGTATTAGGACTTTGCGGGAATTTTGTACCATACGGATATGTTGATGCATTAATATCTATAGCAAATCCCCACGCGTGAAATGACAACGAATTTCCTTTAGTTACATTTCTTACTGCAAGTCCACCCGCTGATGATTTTATATACTTATTTAATCCTGATTGTTTTATTTCTGCAAATGCTTTATTTAACGATTCTGCGAATTCTGGTCTAACTTTTACATTTGCGGTTCCATTTTCTAATGGTACTTCTACGTTAACGAATGTTTTTGTAAATTCGGGGTTAACGGCTAACCAATTTCTAACTCCATTTTTACCCAGATTCTCAGATCTCTGTATTTTGAAAGTGTTATCAGACAGTTTAATCGCAGGTAACACGCCTTGTGTATGTTTATTCGCAAAAGCAATATCTTTGTCAGTTATAGGATGGCCACCTGAACCTGCTTCGGTAACATTGCTTCCTGGGTCTCCTGTAAAAGTTGATCCGAAATTATCTGTAACTAACTGATCTTCGGTTTTTACCATTCCTGTAGAAAGAGCATTTACGTTGAAGAACTTTTTACTAGTGTAGTAATCTATTGCGTCTTTCATGAAAAACATGTTAGCTTTAACTGACGTATCCCATATATTACTTGATATAGTATCGTCTATGCCCACTACTACGAATCCGACTCTCTTACCTGTTGCTTCTGAAAATCTTTCGTAAGTAGCGGGTAACAATTGTTCTGGAATGGTAAAAGCTTGACCCATGTGCAATCCAGATATTCCATTCGTTGTGAAGTTGACGGACACAGGAATCATTGCAGATGCTCTGGTTGCAGATCTTTCTGATTTTTTATCATTCATTCTTTCTACATAGTAGTTCATAGCAGAATCAATGTTATCTATCAACGGTTGATCACTACTAAAAATGCTCACTACAAAATCGTTAAAAGACTCAGCCGCTTTTATATCGCCAGGC
>Ga0315906_10010515_pt1 | contig 10871 bp, 7 predicted proteins | sample LakEriMetagenome_4_FD_203526 | JGI IMG/M metagenome (GOLD analysis project Ga0315906, IMG submission 203526) | Freshwater fungal communities from buoy surface, Lake Erie, Ohio, United States - Buoy 2 MA122 | ecosystem: Environmental > Aquatic > Freshwater > Lake > Lake biofilm | place: USA: Lake...
GGGCATTCCGGAGGACGTAGGCGTTCGGGCCAACGGAGGGAATCCCGGAGCCGCGCAAACTCCGGAGGCCGCATTCCGTGCCTTGTGCAACCTGCAAGACAACCGCTGGACCCCTAAAAATGTGGGGTTACTGGGGATGGTTCCCGTGGCAGATTTGCAGGAGCAAGCAAATGCACACTCCTCCTCTACTCCGGAGGGATTGGAGGCCTTGCGTGCGTTGACGGCCCTCGTGGACGACCGCGTTTTGGAAACCCTGGCGCCGGTTTGGGCTGCGGGCAAAATTCCCATCGCCGTGGGCGGTGGGCACAACAACGCCTTCCCGCTTTTGGTGGGGGCCTCTGGGGCGCACGGTGCCCGGATGGACGCACTGAACATCGACGCCCACACGGATTGGCGCCCTCTGGAAGGTCGGCATTCCGGCAATGGATTTACGGCAGCACGGGCGCAAAACGCCCTGGATCGGTACGCCGTTTGGGGCCTTCAAGAAGCCTACACGCCGGAATCTGTTTTGGAGGCCTTTGATCGGGACCCCAACCGAACGTTTGCCTCGTTCGAATCGTTCGCGGTACGCGGCGAGACCTCCGAAACCGATGCGTGGAACCGCTGCCTGGCGTTCTTGCGGGCCGATGCACCTTTTGGCTTGGAGGTAGACTTGGACGCCGTTCGCGGTTTTCCTTCTAGCGCTGCCTCCCGGACGGGACTGAGCCTGGAATCGGTGCGCCGAGCGGTGTATGCCGCGGCGCAAACCCAACGCCCTGCCTACCTCCACGTGTGCGAAGGAATTGCCGTTGCACCCGACGGAACGGTGAACGCAGGGGTGGCCAAGGCCATTGCGGCTTTGGTGGTGGATTTTGTTCGGGGGTACGACCGTCCGTTGGAATGAAGCAGGACGCACTGCTGGCGTGGAACGACCCCGCCTTCGACGGATGGCTGGAATGCATTCCCAACGTTTCCGAAGGGCGCAATCTGGGGTTGCTGGAGGAGTTCGCGGCGGCCATTCAATCCGTACCCGGAGTTCACTTGCTGCACCAAGACGCCAATGCGGATGCGCACCGCACGGTGTACACGTTTGTGGGGCCCGCGGATGCGGTGGTGGAAGCTGCGTTTCGGCTGTACGCCGCGGTGGCGGAACATTTGGATCTTCGGCAGCACGCGGGAGCGCATCCGCGTCAAGGAGCCGTGGACGTGTGCCCCTTGGTCCCGTTGGGCACCACCTCGTGGGAAGTTGCTGAGGTAGCCGCACGGAATTTGGGGCGTCGGCTTGCGGAAGAATTGCAGCTGGGCGGTTGGTTCTACGAAAAAAATGCCACCCGCCCGGATCGACGTCTTTTGGCCAACTTGCGCCGCGGCGGCTACGAGGCTTTGGGGCACAAGGCGGCGGATCCCGCCTGGGTGCCGGATTTTGGAACCTTTCGCAAAGCGGACTCCTTTGGAGCCACAGTATTGGGAGCTCGACCTTTCTTAATTGCGTACAATTTTACTTTGAGCAGCACGCTTCAACTGAAAGAATCAAAACTAATTGCTGGTTCCATTCGGGAGTCGATCAGTGGATTGAAGGGCGTTCGCGCCATCGGTTGGTGGATGGAGGGCTACCTCAGGGCCCAAGTGAGCTGCAACCTCACGGACACCTTTTCGGTTTCGGCCAAAGAGCTTTTTGATGCGGTTTCCGCGGAGGCGCACCGGTTGGGCGGAACCGTGGAGGCGTCGGAGTTGATTGGCCTGATTCCCGCGCACGGCCTGCGCGGATTTGCTCCGCTGGAAGATGCGGTTTCGTACCTCAAATTGGACGGCCACGGTCCTTTTGATTTAAATACCCGACTGCTGGAAAACATCCTAAACACTTTACCTCGCTAGACGTTTCTACAGATATGAACTTAGACAAGGCGCGCATTTTAGTAACCGGAGGAAGTTCCGGCTTGGGAAAGGCCATGGCTGCCGCCCTGATTGCAAAAGGTGCCCAAGTGGCCATTACCGGGCGAGACCCGGAAAAATTGAAGCGAGTTGCTCAGGAATTGGGCGCCACCCCCTTGGAGGGCCGCATGGATCGGGAGTCGGAACTGATGCACGTGTTTGCGCAGCTGGACGCCTTGTGGGGCGGACTGGACGTGTTGATCAACAACGCAGGAATCGGTCGTTTTGAGCCGATGCAGGAGGTGGAGCAAAGTCATTTTGACGAAGTGTTTCCTACGAATGTGTACGGGCCAGCGCTTGCCGGCCGCGAGGCCGTGAAGCGCTTTATGGCACAAGGTTACGGCCACATCATCAACGTGGCGTCCAGTGCGGGCGTCAAGGGATTTAAAAACGGCACCGTCTACGCGGCGTCCAAATTTGCCTTGCGTGGAATGACCGAATGCTGGCGTGAAGAGCTGCGACCGCACAACATTCGCGTCATGCTCATCAATCCCTCAGCCGTGCCCACCGCCTTCAACGTTACCGACCGATCGGAGAAAGAACTGCGGGATAAAATGCTTACCCCAAATGAAATAGCACACGCCGCGGTTGCCGTCTTGGAACTGGACGACCGGGGTTTTATTCCGGAGCTCGGTGTTTGGGCTACCAATCCTTTTTAAGTGCAACGCATCGACGTTTGGTCTTTTGAATTCAGCGGTTGGCGCGACTGCTGGTGGGCCTTTGTGGCCATGGGTAAATCCGAGCTGTCGGTGGCAGACGTCCCCGGCCTGAGCTTTGCCAAGCAATTGGGCACCGGTTCAGGCGCTGGTTTTTCCGTTTGGCCCAACTTCGGACGGTACGTCTGGGTGTTGGTATGGAGTGGAGCCGACGCCGTGGAGAATGCCGACCGTTTTTACGCCGACAACCCCGTGTTCCAAGAGCATCGGGAACGCAGCCAATCCGCCCACTGGTGGCGCATGACGGGCCTGCGCTCGCACGGCACCTGGAACGGTCTACAGCCCTTCGAATGTTTGCCGGATGCCCCAACCACAGGCCGCGTGGCAGTCATCACCCGAGCCTCCATCAAACGCAGCCAGTTTTGGCGCTTTTGGAGTCGGGTTTCCGCCTCTGCCAAACTGCTCAAAGACCGCCCTGGCCTGGAGTGTGCCGTGGGAATTGGGGAATTGCCGCTGGTGGAACAAGCCACGTTTTCCGTTTGGTCCAACGCCGAAGCCCTGGAAGGTTTCGCCTACCGCTCGCCGGGCCACGCGAAGCGCATTCGCGAAACGCATAAGTACGGATGGTATTCAGAAGAACAGTTTACGCGCTTTGCCGTTTTGTCCGACGGCCTGGATTCGCTGCCAAATTGACAGCCTTACGCCCTTGGCACGCCCCTTGCACCCGGGTATTCGTCCAACTGTATTTTAAAATTTGAACGTTATGTCAACTGGAAAAATCAATGTCTCCGCGGAGAATATTTTCCCCATCATCAAAAAATTCCTGTATAGCGACCACGAAATATTCTTGCGGGAGCTGATTTCCAACGCGGTGGACGCCACCAACAAGCTGAAGCACCTGGCCAACTTGGGTGAATTCAAAGGCGAAATGGGCGACCTCACGATTCGCGTGGAGGTGGACAAGAAGAAAAAACAAATCCGCATCATCGACCGCGGCATCGGCATGACGGCCGAAGAAGTGGATAAGTACATCAACCAAGTGGCCTTTTCCGGTGCGGAGGAATTCGTGAAAAAATACGAGGGAAAGGTGGATCCTGCGGCGATGATTGGTCATTTTGGCTTGGGTTTCTACTCCGCCTTCATGGTGGCCAAAACCGTTGAAATCAAAACCAAAAGCCACACCCAAGCTGCCGATGAATCCGGTGCCCATTGGATGTGCGACGGTTCGCCGGAATTTACCCTCAAAACCCTCAAAAAGAAAGAACGCGGCACAGAGATCGTTCTGAACGTGGCGGACGACAGCGAAGACTTCTTGGAGGACTTCAAAATCCGCGAGTTGTTGAAAAAGTACGCACGCTTCATGAGCGTGCCCATCCAGTTTGGCGAGCGCGAGGAACGCACCAACGTGGCGTCTGAGGGCGAAGAAGCCAAGTACGAAACCTCCCAGGTTCCAGACATCATCAACGCCGACGCTCCAGCGTGGACCAAGAAACCGTCGGAACTGACCGATGAGGACTACAAGAAGTTCTACAAAGCGCTGTATCCCTTCAGCTTTGACGAGCCCCTCTTCCACATTCACTTGAACGTGGACTACCCGTTTGACCTGACCGGGATTTTGTTTTTTCCGCGCGTCAAGCCCAACATGGAACTGCAGCGCAACAAGATCCAGTTGTACCAAAGCCAGGTGTTCGTCACCGATAACGTGGAAGGAATTGTTCCGGATTTCCTCACGCTCCTGCACGGGGTGTTGGATTCCAAAGACATCCCGTTAAACGTTTCTCGTTCCTACCTGCAAGCGGACGGAAACGTCAAGAAAATCAGCGGCCACATCACCAAAAAGGTAGCGGACAAGCTGGAGGAAATGTTCAAGACAGACCGCGCAGACTTTGAATCCAAGTGGAACGACATCAAAATGATCATTGAGTACGGAATGATCACGGACGAGAAGTTCTTTGAGCGTGCCGAAAAATTCTTCTTGGTTCAAAACACCGACGGCGGTTTCTTCACCTTGGACGAGTACGTCGACAAAATCAAGGCCCTTCAAACGGACAAGGACGGCACCACGGTTATCCTCTACGCCGCCTCCAAAGACGGACAACACTCGTACATTGAAAAAGCCCAAGCGCAGGGGTACGACACCGTATTGTTGGACTCCCCCATTGTGAGCCATTGGATGCAGAAAATCGAAACCAGCAAGGAAAAAGTTCGCTTTGCGCGCGTGGATTCAGACTTGTTGGACAAGCTGATTCCCAAAGAGGGCGACCGTCCTACCCTGCTCACGGAAGAAGAAACCAAGCAGTTGAAAGACGCCTTGGAAGCGCACGTAGACACCAAAAAATTCACGGTTCGCGTGGAGGCTTTGGAGTCCGACGACGCCCCGATGGTGGTGACCGTTCCTGAATTCATGCGCCGCATGCGCGAAATGAGCGCCACCGGCGGAGGTGGATTCATGGGCATGGGCGATCTGCCCGAATCCTACGATTTGGTAGTCAACGCCAACCATGCTTTGGCCGGGAAGCTGCTGCGCACCCCGTCGGAGGAGCAAGGTGCGTTGATCCAACACGCCAAGGACTTGGCCCTGCTGCAGCAAAACCTTTTGCACGGTGCCGCGTTAACGTCGTTTGTAAAGCGTGCACTTGATAAATTAGTCTAAATTCACCCCATGATGTTTCAAAAAATCCTTTTAGCGGGCTTGGTCTTGATGGCCGGTACCGCAACCCTTCAGGCACAAGAGCTGCCCGCCGCTTCCCCCATGGGAACGGTCAAACAACGAATCGGTCTGACCGACGTTGAACTCTCTTATGCGCGTCCGAGCGCCAAAGGCCGAAAGGTTTTTGGGCAATTGGTGGAGTACAAGAAATTGTGGCGCACGGGTGCCAACGGCAGCACCATTATTCAATTTTCAACGGACGTCACTCTGGCGGGCCAGAATTTGTCTGCCGGCAAGTACAGCATCTTTACCATTCCCGGCGACAAGGAATGGACCTTGATCCTGAATCAAAGCACGGATTTGTGGGGCATCGACGGGTACGACGAAGCCAACGACGTGCTGCGCGTTGCCTTGGAGCCGCGGAAGATTGCCTATTTGGAGACGATGGAGCTTTCGTTTCACAACGTCACCATGGACGGCGCCACGTTGTTCTTGGGTTGGGAAACCACCGGTTTGGACATCCCCATTGCGGTGAACACCCACCAGAAAGCCATGGACAACATTGAGCGTGCTATTGAGGAAAAACCGGGCGACGCCCGCGTTTACCGCAATGCGGCGAGTTACTTAAACAACGTGGAAAAAGAACTTCCCGTGGCGTTGGGCTTTGCAGAACGTTCCGTGCAACTGGCACCGGATTACTGGTACGGGCATTATTTGTACGCCCAATTGTTGCGCAAAAACGGTCGTGAAAAAGAGGCCATCAAGGCCGCAGAAACGGCAATGAAACTGGGCCAAGAGGATGCCGCCAAGAAAAAGCAGCCGTTTAACTACGAAGACGCGTTGAAAGACTTCTTGAAGAACAAGAAAAAATAGCGGCAAACCGCGAACAAATACTCCAAAACGGAGTTTAAAGGGTATGCAGAAGCTCTTTAAACTCCGTTTTTTCTTTGCGGCACTGGCCGCGTTGTTGCTCACTTTTTCAGCCAACGCCCAAGCGGTGGTCAACGGCACGGTCACGGACGGAAAAACCCAGGAGGCCCTGCCCTCCGTTGCGGTTACCCTATTGCCGGAAGGACTCAAAACGGTCACCAACGCTGACGGTCAGTTCCGTTTTGCCAACGTGAAACCCGGTCTCCACAACTTGCAGTTCACCAGCCTGGGCTACAAGCCCCGTTCCCTTTTTGAAATCCAAGCGCTTTCAACCCGTCCCACCGAATTGCAGGTGGTACTGGAACCGTCGTCCACGCAGTTGGAGGAGGTGAAAATCAACGCCCAAGCCGCATTTGTCAAAGATGCGCAATCGCCCGTCAGCGTGCAGAGCATCGGCATCAACGAAATTCAGCGCAATCCGGGCGGTAACCAAGATATCTCCAAGGTAATCCAGTCCTTGCCGGGCGTGGCTTCCGGCCTGGCCTTCCGCAACGATCTGTTCATCCGCGGCGGCGGCCCCAACGAAAACCGCTTTTTCTTGGACGGTATTGAGATTCCCGCCATCAACCACTTTGCCACCCAAGGCGCAAGCGGAGGCCCGGTGGGCATGATCAACGTGAACCTGATCCGCGATGTGGATTTCTTTACCTCGGCGTTCCAGGCGCAGCGCGGAAACACGTTGAGTTCCGTTATGGAAATCAACTTGAAAGACGGACGTACGGACCGGACAGGCGGATTGTTTCAGGTGGGTGCCAGCGAAGTGGGACTGTTCTTGGAAGGACCTTTGTCCAAAAAAACCACTTACTTGGTTTCTGCAAGACGCTCCTACCTTCAGTTTTTATTTGGCGTACTTGGACTTCCCTTCTTGCCCTCGTACAACGATTATCAGTTCAAAGTAAAGCACCAATTGGGCAAGCGCAGCTCGCTCACCGTTTTGAGTTTGGGTGCCTACGATGTGTCTACACTGAACACCACGGTGGATTCTTTGCCCGCGCAGCGGTACATCCTCAGCTACTTGCCGGAATACTTTCAGTGGAACTACTCCATTGGGGCCAAATACACCCAGGGGTACGACAACGGCTACATGAATGTGATCCTGAGTCGCTTCATGCTCAACAACACGGCGCAGAAGTTTGTCAACAACGACAAGAACGCCGATAAACTGCTGGATTACGCGTCGCAGGAGATTGAGAACAAATTGCGCGTGGAGCGCATTTTCAAAGGAAACACCAGCGAAGGAACCGTCGGCTTCGGTTTGGAGCAGGCCAAGTACAACACGCAAACCTTTGACAAACGTTTACCGGGCGGAGTCGTGCTGGACTACACCAACCAATTCACGTTGTACAAATACAGCCTTTTTGCGCAATGGGCGGGTCGGTTTGCGGACGAACGCTTGAAGTTGTCGCTGGGTTTCCGTACGGACGGAAACGGGTACAACGACTACATGCGCAATCCAATCAACGGTTTTTCTCCGCGCGCCGCCTTCAGTTACTACCTCAACGAGCGTTGGACGGTAGACGCCAACTGGGGCATCTACAAGCAGCTTCCCCCCTGCACTACGTTGGGCTACAAGGACCGCGACGGTGTTGAAGCCAACCGCGACAACCTGAAATTCATGCAGGCCACCCACTACGTTTTGGGAACCACCCAATTCTGGCCGTGGAGTGCCAAAACCTCTGTGGAAGGTTTCTACAAGGACTACCGCAAGTACCCCTTCTTGACCACCGATCAAATCAGCTTGGCGAATCTGGGGGGTGATTTTGGCGTCATTGGCAACCAACCGGCCACTTCTACGTCCAACGGACGTGCCTACGGCGTGGAATTTACGTACCAACAGAAGCTTTATAAGGGCTGGTTTGGCATTGCCGCCATCACCGCCTTCCGAAGTCTATTTGAAGACAAGGACGGCAACCTGCTGAACGCCAGTTGGGACAACCGAATGATTGCCACCTTCACCGTGGGCAAGAAATTTGCGAAGAACTGGGAATTGGGCATGCAGTACCAGCACTTGGGCGGCGCTCCCTACACCCCCTTCGACGCCGACGCCACGGCCCTGCGCTCCAACTGGGACGTATTGGGACGCAGCGTGGTGGATTACAGCCGCTTGAACACCCTCCGCAATCCGGAATTCGACCGTTTGAACGTTCGGGTAGACAAAAAGTGGTACCTGAAAAAATCCTACATCAACTTGTATTTTGACGTTCAAAACGCCTTGGCGAGCAAAATCGTCAGTGCCCCGTTCATCGACGTGCAACGCGACGCCGCCGGTGCCCCGATTGTGGATCCAAACGACCCTACTCGTTATTTGACGACGGAATTGGAAAACGCCAGCGGAACGGTATTGCCGTCCATCGGATTCATTTTCGGGTTTTAGGCGGTTCGTATTCCGCGTATTCGGGATGCATTAGCTCGTCCGAATACAGGAGGTACTGGCGCCGAAGGGCCGTAAATCGAGCCAAATCAGCGGCCCACAATTCCTGCCACTGTTCAACGGGTAGGTTGTTCTTCAAGGCTTCCGCAACGAGTAAGGAACCCGTCAGTCGGTTGAAAAAAGGGCGAACAAAACCCGCCTTTCGGTCTGCCTTGGAGATTCTGGGTTTTCGGTATACTTGGGTGGAATCGAATTCCTGAAAGGCGGGGTAGTCCACCACAGCCGTGTCGTAGGCGAGAAAACCAGAGGTGTCGACGGCAGACGGATGCAGGGTGCTGTCGTACGCCATCCGCAGTTTGCGCCGCATTAAGTAGGCGTCCACCCGTTCCTGGCGGCGGTCGTCCTCAGCAAGTTGAGCCAAAAAACCGCGGTGCATCTCCGCCAGTGGTTCCCAGTCCAGCGGAGCGCGCGCCATTCGTTTGGTGGGACTGTATTTGCGGCCAAAACAGGTGTCTCCGCGGAAAAGCGGATCCGTTGCGCCGGACTTGGCGGTGGGGACAAACCGAAAAGTGCCCTTGCGTTCGTACCACGGCGCGCCGTAGCGTTCAAAGGGGTGATCCGTACCGCGGCCCACCGAAACCGGTGTGCCTTCAAAAAAACACAGCGACGGGTAGGCGTGCAGGGCTTCCGCTGTACGCAGGTTGGGCGAGGGCGGCACGGGCAACACCACCGGCTGGCGGCGGTAGTTGGCCAACGGCACCACCTGTAGGTTCAATCCCTGGGTTTTGGCCCAAAGGGAACCGTGCACCATTCCGGCGTATTCGCCGATGGTCATGCCGTACAGCACCGGAACGGGATGCATTCCCACAAACGATCTAAATTGGGCCGTATCCAGCACCGGACCGTCCAAGCGGTCTCCGTTGGGATTGGGGCGATCCAAAACCACCAACGGCTTTCGGTAGGCTGCACAGGACTCCATGACGTAGGTTAGGGTACTGATGTACGTATAGAATCGTGCGCCAACATCTTGTAGGTCAAAAACCACCACATCTACATCGTGCAAATCCGCAGCCGTCGGCTTTTTGTGGTTGCCGTACAGCGAAACCAGGGGCAGTCCGGTGGATTCGTCGCGGCCGTTGGGGACGTTCTCTCCGGCGGAAAGGACGCTTCGAAAACCGTGTTCCGGCGCAAATACCTTCACCACGTTGACGCCACGTGCACGCAGGGCGTCCACGGTGTGCACCCACGCTCCGCCCTCGTAAACCACGGAAGCCGCATGGGCCACCACGGCCACACGGGCGCCTAACAACTTGGGAACGTAGCGATCAAACCGGGCGGCTCCTGGCATCCATTCCCCCGTTGGAAGCGGTGCGGGTTCGGACGAGAACGCGGCGAAGGATTGAAGCACCAATGCCATCGCCAGAACCCATTTTGCGGTAGTGAAAACCTCGTTGAATCGGCTCCGATGGCCCGCCGGGGAACGCTTTGGGACGAGTAGCATTCGGCAGGCATCCGGATTGTGCGATGTACCTTTGGAATCCATGCCCAAACCGTACTCACTACTTGCCCCGTACTGGACCCGATTGCGCACCTCCCGTGCGGCAACCGTGGCCCAACGCATCGCTGTGGTGGTAGTGGCGTGCAGTTTGGCGGTCATGCTCATTGGGTTGTCTACGGGAAGGGGATTGCAGGTTGCAATTTCGGACAAATTAACCGGATTGTGGGGCGACCTTCAAGTTCGCCCCTATGCGGAATCAAGCGACCCGTCGGAGGCCGGCATGGTACTGGATTCCAGTCTGTTGAAGCTACTAGCGTCGAACCCGTCCATCGCATCCGTTCGGCCTACCCTCTCCACAACGGCCTTGGTGGCGCACCAAGATCGGCTGGAAGCCTTGGTGTACCGAACCCAATCGTATGCGTCGGTAGACATTGATTTTCTGCAAGGCAATCCGCCCGGCCGCGACGAAGTGGCGCTGCCCGTGGCGTTGGCGCGTCAATGGAATGTTGGCGTGGGCGACGAACTGACGCTTCTTTTTTCGCGGGGAGCAGACCGTCGGCCCGCACTCCGCTACGCCACCATCAGCGGACTGTTCCAACCCAAATTGGACGAGCTGGACGGTCATTGGGTCTACGGAGACGTGCGCCAATTGCGCGAATGGGTGGGCTGGGCAGACGAACGCTACACGGCCCTGGAGCTGATCGCGGTGCCCGGCAGGGATTCGCGAGAAATAGCCGAAGAACTGCGCCCGTTGCTGCCCGCCTTTTGGGAAGCCTATCCGGCCGTGGACGATTACGCGGGCCTGTACCAGTGGCTGGCCTTGTTTGACACCAACCTGACGGTGGTGGTGGGGGT
>Ga0315906_10010517_pt1 | contig 10870 bp, 7 predicted proteins | sample LakEriMetagenome_4_FD_203526 | JGI IMG/M metagenome (GOLD analysis project Ga0315906, IMG submission 203526) | Freshwater fungal communities from buoy surface, Lake Erie, Ohio, United States - Buoy 2 MA122 | ecosystem: Environmental > Aquatic > Freshwater > Lake > Lake biofilm | place: USA: Lake...
CGGCGATGGGGTACGGTGAGCCCGGAGCCGGGCCACACCGAGCTCGCGCGAACTGGAGCTGATGCGCGTCGGCGAGGTGACCACCGCCGAGCAGCCATTACTTCTGCGGGCCGAGCAGCCAGGCGAGCAGGCCCTTCTGCACGTGCATGCGGTTGGCCGCCTCCTCCACCACCACGCTCTGCGGGCCGTCGATCACCGAGTCGGTGACCTCCTCGCCCCGGCGGGCCGGCAGGCAGTGCATGAAGAGCGCGTCGGGGGCGTGCCGCATGAGCGTGTCGTTGACCTGGTAGGGCCGCAGGTCGGCGAGCCTGCGGGCCCGCTCCTTCTCCTGTCCCATGCTCGTCCAGACGTCGGTGTAGACGACCGCCGCCCCCTTCACGGCCGCCACCGGATCGGTGGTCTCCACGATGTCGGCCTGCGGCACGACCGACCGCAGGTGGCCGCGGAACGCGTCGTCGAACTGGTAGGCCTCCGGCGCCGCCAGCACGAACCGCATGCCCAGCAGTCCGCAGAGAATCGCCAGCGAACGGGCCACGTTGTTGCCGTCGCCCACGAAGGTGAACGTCAGGCCGGCGACGCGGCCGACGTGCCGCCGCAGCGTGTAGACGTCGGCCAGTGCCTGGCAGGGGTGGCAGTAGTCGGACAGGCCGTTGATGACCGGCACGCTCGCCGCGGCCGCGAGCTGCGCGATCGTGGAGTGGGCCTTCGAGCGGCAGACGATCACGTCGACGTATTCGCTGAGCACGCGGCCGAAGTCGGCGACGCTCTCCCGCGACGACGAGAAGCCGGCGTCGTCTCCCAGGAACAGGCTCGATCCGCCCAGGTGCACCATCGCCGCCTCGAAGCTCACCCGCGTCCGCAGGCTCGGCTTCTCGAACAGGAGCGCCAGCACGCGGCCCGGCAGGAGGGCGTCGCGGCGGCCCGCCTCGTACTTCTCCTCGAGGTCGTGCGAGACCGCGAACACGGCCTCGACCTCGTGCGCCGTCAGGTCCTCGGGAACGATCAGGTGACGCATGGCGGTGGTTGGCATGGGGTCAGGTCCGGGCGGCCACCTCGACGATGGCCTCGGCGAGCCGGTCGCAGCCGTCGTGGACCTCGTCGGCGGAGAGGGTCATCGCCGGCAGGAGCCGGATCACCTTGCCCTGGGTGCAGTTGACGAGCAGCCGCTTCTCGAGGCACGACTGCACGACCGCGGCGCCGTCGATCGACAGTTCCACGCCGATCATCATGCCCAGCACGCGCACGTCGCGGACGGCGTCGCAGCGGCCCTGCAGCTCCGTGAGCCGCTCGCGGAAGATCGCCGCCGTGCGGTCGACGTTGTCGAGCAGCCGCTGGTCCTCGATCATGCGGATCGCCGCGATGCCGGCCGCTGCGGCGATCGGATTGCCGCCGAACGTGGCCGCGTGCATCCCGGGCCGCAGGTGCCTGGCGAGCTCGGCCGTGGTGAGCATGGCGCCGCCGGCGATGCCGGCGCAGAGGCTCTTGGCCAGCGTCATCACGTCGGGCGTGACGCCGAAGTGCTGGTGGCCGAACCAGCGGCCCGTCCGGCCGCAGCCGCACTGCACCTCGTCGAAGACCAGCAGCAGGTCGCGCTCGTCGGCGATCCGCCGCAGCCCCTGCAGGAAGCCCTCGGGCGCGGGCACCACGCCCCCCTCCCCGAGGATCGGCTCCACGAGGATGCCCCCGGTGTGCTCGTCGACGAGCTTCTCGACGGCGGCCAGATCGCCGTGGGGGGCGAACTGGAAGCCGGCCACCATCGGCCCGAGCCCCTCGTGATACTTCGGCTGCGCCGTCGCCGACACGCTGCCCATCGTGCGGCCGTGGAAGCCGCCCTGGAACGTGATGATCTTGTACCGCCGCCCGTCGGTCCGCAGCCGCACGAGCTTGATGGCCGCCTCGTTGGCCTCGGTGCCGGAGTTGCAGAAGAAGGCCTGGCCGCCGAACGACCGCTCCGAGAGCAGCCGGGCCCACTCCCCCTGCGGCTCGGTGTACCAGGTGTTGGGCACGTGGATCAGCGTGGCCAGCTGCCTCTGCACCGCCTGCACGACCGGCTCCGGGCAGTGGCCCAGAAGGTTGCAGCCCCAGCCGGGGAAGAGGTCGAGGTACTCGATTCCCTCGGCGTCCCACACCCGCGAGCCCTCGCCGCGGACCAGGCACACCGGAAATCGCCTGTAGTTGGGGACGACGTAACGGTCGAACACATCGATCACCGCCTGCGTCTTCGGGCCCGCCGCGGCGGCGGAGGCATCGAGGGTGGCCATGGGTGAATCCTCGTGGGAGCACGGGGGGGAACGGGGTGCGGACGCGACGAACCTAGCGGCCGACGGCCGCGGCCGGGCCGGAGCGGGTGGACAGGGTCACCGCGTCGTCTCGGATCAGCTCCGTGCCGACGCCGCTGGTGGTGTAGATCTCGAGCAGGAGCGAGTGCCGCAGCCGGCCGTCGATGATGTGGATCTTCTTGACGCCCTGCTCGAGCGTGGTCAGGCAGCCCTCGATCTTGGGGATCATGCCGGCGGAGATCGTGCCGTCGACGATGAGCCGGCGGGCCTCGGTGGCGGTGAGGGAGTGGATCAGGCTGTCGGGGTCGTCGACGTCGCGCAGCACGCCGGGGATGTCGCTGAGCACCACCAGCTTCTCAGCGCCGATCGCGGCCGCGACCGCCGTGGCCGCCGTGTCGGCGTTGACGTTGAGCTTCTCGCCGTCCGTGCCCAGGGCCATCGACGGGATCACCGGCACCTGGCCGGCGTAGGTGAGGTTGTCGATCGTGAGCCGGTCGACCCGCGTCACCTCGCCGACGTGTCCCAGGTCCACGGGCCTGCCTTCGGCGTCGGTCAATGCCAGCCGCTCGCCGAAGAGGACGTTGGTCGAGAGGAAGTTGAGCGAGACGGCGCGGCCGCCGTATTCCTCGATCTTCGCAGCCAGTTCGTGATTGAGCTCCGTGGCGAGCACCTTCTCCACGATGCCGAGCGTCGCCTCGTCGGTGTAGCGGCGGCCCTGCACGAACCGCGGCTGGATGCCGGCCTGGTCCATCGCCCGGCTGATCGCCTTGCCGCCGCCGTGGACGACCACCACCCGCATGCCGAGCGTCGACATGAAGACGATGTCGAGCAGCAGGTGCCGCAGCGAGTCGGGGTGCTCCACGACGCTTCCGCCGAGCTTGATGACGGTGGTGGTGTCGCGAAACTTGCGGATCCAGCCGAGCGCCTCGATGAGCGTGTCGGCCTTCTGGATGGCCTGCTTCTGCGCCTTGCTGATGGGGGGAGTGCTGGCCACGTCGCGGACGATCCTTGCAGGGCGGGGCCGGCGGGGCCGGCGGGGAAACCCGCGATTTTACCAAGCCGGCGGCCTCGGCAAACACCCGGGTTTCCACCCCGATTCCGCGCCGGGGGACCCTAGGGGCGGCGGCATGAACGGGGGTGCGGAAACGCCCCGAAAAGGCTATTTTCCTGGTCCGCGGTCCGGAGCCACGGCCCGCCGGCGGTGCGGGCGGACCGCGACGCCGCGTGGCGATGCGGGAGGCGAAGCCAGGCGGCAGAGTCATGAAGCGGGCGCTCATCATCGGCATCTCCGGCCAGGACGGCGCGTATCTGGCGCGGCTGCTCCTGGACAAGGGCTACGAGGTCCACGGCGCCTCCCGGGGGCACGAGACGGCCCCCTTCCCAAACCTGGCGCGGCTCGGCATCCGCGACAGGGTCAAGCTCCACGCGGTGATGCCGGCCGACTTCAGCAGCGTGATGTCGCTCCTGCAGCGGCTGCCGTTCGAGGAGATCTACAACCTCTCCGGTCAGAGCTCGGTGGCGGCGTCGTTTCGGCACCCCCTGGAGACGTTCGACAGCATCACCGTCGCCACCATGAACCTGCTCGAGTGCCTGCGGCTCTTGGGCCGCGAGGTGCGGTTCTACAACGCGGGCTCGAGCGAGGTCTTCGGCAACAGCGCGACGCCCGCCGACGAGTCGACGCGGTTCAATCCGCGCAGCCCCTACGGGATCGCCAAGGTCGCCGCTCACCACGCCGTGGCCAACTACCGGGAGGCGTACGGCCTCTTCGCCTCGACCGGCATCCTCTTCAACCACGAGTCGCCGCTGCGACCCCCGCACTTCGTCACGCAGAAGATCGTGTCGGCGGCGGTGCGGATCGCGGACGGCTCGTCCGAGCGGCTCGCGCTCGGCAACGTCGGCATCAGCCGCGACTGGGGCTGGGCCCCGGAATACGTCGAGGCCATGTGGCGGATCGTGCAGCACGAGCTGCCGGACGATTTCGTCGTGGCCACCGGCCAGAGTCATTCGCTGCGGGAATTCGTCGATCGCGTGTTCGCCGAGGTGGGGCTCGACGCCCGCGACCACGTCGACACCGACCCGAGCCTGACGCGGCCCACCGACATCACGGCGAGCGCCGCCAATCCGGCGCGGGCGCGGGCCGTGCTCGGCTGGCGGGCCGCGTCCGACCTCGACGACATCGTGCGGCGTCTCGTGGCGGCCGCGCGCGGCGAGGGCGTCGCCTGAAACGGCGCGACCGCGTCCGCCCGCGCGGTCGCGTTCAGGGGCAGACCACCTCCGCGAAGGTGCCCGACTGCACGATGCGGCCGCCGTCGAGCCGGTAGAGGACGTCGCAATCGGCGACCGTGGAGAGCCGGTGGGCGACGATGATCAGCGTCTTGGTGCCGTGGAGCGAGTTGACGGCGGCCATCACCTCCTTCTCCGTGGCGTCGTCCAGGCTGCTCGTGGCCTCGTCCAGCACGAGCACCTGCGGGTCGTGGTAGAGCGCGCGGGCGATGCCGATCCGCTGCCGTTGGCCGCCGGAGAGCCGGACGCCGCGCTCGCCCACGACCGTGTCGAGTCCCTGCGGAAGTCCGGCGACGAATTCGTCGAGCCGGGCCGCCGCGATCGCGCGCCGCACCGCCGCGTCGTCGATCAGCTCGTCGGGCAGGCCGAAGGCGACGTTGCGGCGGATCGTGTCGTCGCCCAGGTAGATGCTCTGGGCCACGTAGCCGATCAGCCGTTGCCACCCCCGGAGGTTGTCCCGCACGTCGACGCCGTCGACGGTCACCCGGCCCGTCGTGGGGGGCAGCAGGCCGAGAATGACGTCCACGAGCGTGCTCTTGCCCGCCCCGCTGCCCCCGATGAGGCCGACGGAGGCGCTGTGCGGGATGCGGATGCTCACGTCGTCGATCGCCGGCTGCCGCCGTCCTTCGTATGCGAACGACACCGACTCCAGGACGATCTGGTCGCGGAAGGCGAGCGGACCGGCCCGTTCGTCCTGCGGCGTCGGCACTCCCAGGGCGAGCTCGTTGCGCAGCCGATCGATCATCGCCGTCGAGAAGGAGAGCTGCTGGAACGAACACGACATGCGATTGATGGAGGGGAGCATGCGGAAGGCTGCCGTGGCGAAGAGCCCGAGCGTGGGAATGAGCGCCCTCGTCGGCCGCCCCTCCCAGAGCAGGACGGCGGTGACCAGGCAGAGGGCCACGATGGTCAGCAGCTCGAACCAGAGCCTGGGCAGCGCGGACACGAAGAGGTTCCGCGCCAGCATCCGCGCCACGAAGTCGGCGTGGCTGCGGAAGTGATGCAGGAAGTGCGGCTCGCGTCCGAGCACCCTGGCGTCCTTGAGTCCGCCGAGCCCCTGGCGCATCTGCTGCAGGGCCAGCGTGGCGTGCTCGAGGCGGGCGGCGCCCCAGCGGCGGGTCGGCCCGCTGGTCATCCATTCGAAGAGGCCGGCGGCGGCGATGAACACGGCGGCGACCACGACCGTGCCCAGCGGCTCCAGGCAGAGCAAGAGCGTCACGATCCCGCCCATCACCAGCAGTTCCGACAGCGTGATGATCGCCAGGGAGCAGACCGATGCGAATCCCTGCACCTCGGCGACCTGCTGGATCATCTTGGCCGAGTTGTGGCGGAGGTGGAACGTCCACGGCTGCATGAGGTATGTCTCGAACAGCCGTCGGCCCAGGCTCGACTGCAGGGCGGCGACGAACCGTGCCTGCCAGTACGACGCGAACAGGAGGTAGGCCGCCTTGATCGCGTAGACGCCGAGCAGGACGAGCAGGCCGCCGAGAATCAGCTGGGCTTCGCTGGGGTGGCCGAGCCACTCGAGCCAGCCGGCCGCGAGCGGTGAGGCGGCGACGGGATCGCCGGCCACGACACGCAGCGCCGGCACGACGATGCCGATCCCGAGCACCTCCAGCAGCATCCCAATCAGCAGCATCACGAGCAGCACACCCCCGGCGCGCCGCTGCCGGGGCGTCAGGATCGACCAGATTGCCCGCAGTGAGTGCATGGAAGGCCGCGTTTCGGACGGCGAAAGACGCGAGATCAGTCGGGGGGCTGCGGTGGGACCCGCGCTCGTCCGCCCTCGACAAACCCCGAGGATACCCAAAAAACACCCGGGTTCCCGCCATTCCCTCGCAGCCGTCCCGCCGTGCGGGCGAGCCCGGCACAGGCATCACATCCCGCCCAGCCGGCACGGTCGGCGGGGGCGGCGCGGCCTGAATGCACGCGAAGGTCCGGTTTCCGGAGCTTTCGATTCAGCCGTTCGCCCCCGCTGTCGACATTGATCGCGGGGGAGTTCGCCGCGCAGGCGGCGGTCTGGAGTGGGGCCTCCACGAGGCGGAACGGTCCGGACAGGGGAAGTTCCATGCGCGGGATCGGTCGACACGGCGAGGGAGCGCGGGCACGACGCGCGGGCCGCTGCGGTTTGTTGTGCGCGGCCCTGGCGGCGGTCGCGGTGCCCGCCTCCGGCGAGCCGCAGCCGGCGGCCGCAGCGGCCGCGCCGCAGCCGACCGCGCCCGCTCCGGCCACCGCGGCTCCCAAGGCCGCTCCGAAGGCGGCTCCCGCGCCCGCCGCCGCGGCAGCGGCGCCTCCCGCCGCCGCGCCGCCGGCGCAGGTGCCGCCGGTGCCGCAGGTGCCGCCGCCAGAGCAGGCCGCGCCGAACCTCGGCCAGGACTTCGCGAACCTCGACGTCGGCGGCCTCCGCGAGGCCTGGGCCAACACGCCGAGCTTCATCGGCGACGGCTGCGCGCCGAGCTCCGTGGCGTCGGACCTGGTGGTGGGCCGGCTCGTCGTCGTCGCGCCGGGTCTGTTGGACGACGGCGGCGTGCTGTTCGGGGGCGAGACGACCGCGGTGATCGGTACCGTCCCGGGAGCGCTCGGCAGCGTGCAGGCCATCCAGGCGGCCGGGTATCCGGCGTTCATCCTGCCGATCCAGCAGATCGACACGGTGCCCTCCACGCCGCCGACGCAGATCGCGACCGCCGGTCCAGCGGTGGGCGGCATCACGCCGCTGGTGTCGCCGGCGCCCTTCACCGCCGCCGTCGACAATGCGTTCGCCACGAGCCCCGCCCTCGACACGTCGCAGTACGCCGCACAGAACCCGACGACCGTCTACGACGCCGCGAGCTCGGGCGCGCTGGCCAGCAGCGGTACGTCGGGCTTCGGGCCCCAGGACGCCTTCCTCTTCTACAACTACTCGATCAAGGTCGACTCGCTCGCCCTGATCCCGGGCCTCAACGTGGGCTTCGTGAAGCTCGTGGAGAACACGAGCCCGATCCCGCGGGACCGCGTCTACTTCAACTACAGCTACTTCCACAACGCCAACATCTCGGCCGAGAGGGCCGACGTGAACCGGTTCGTGCCCGGCTTCGAGAAGACGTTCTTCGACCGCTGGACGTCGATCGAGGTCCGCACGCCGTTCGCCGCCACGCTGAGCAACACGCAGCAGGTGCAGGGCGGGGCCTGCGGCGGACTCTCCGAGTACCGCGACATCGAGTTCGGCAACATGTCGGTGATCTTCAAGTCGTTCCTGATGCAGCGGGAGACGTGGGGCATCACGGGCGGCATGCAGGTGCTGCTGCCGACCGCCGATTCGACGTTCGTCAAGGGCACCAATCAGAACGGACTGCCGACCCAGTTCGTCTACGTGGAGAACCAGTCGGTGCACACCATGCCGTTCGTGGGCTCCGTCTGGGCGCCGAGCGAGCGCTGGTTCAACCAGGCGATGATCCAGATGGACGTCGACACCAACGGCAGCCCGGCGTACGTCAACAGCCAGCTGCGGCCGGGGATCACGAACAAGCAGCTCGACAGCGCCGGGAGGATCCTGTTTCCGACGTTCATGTACCTGAGCTTCAGCACCGGCTATTGGCTCTACCAGGGCGACGGCCCCGGCCTCACCGGCTTCTCGCCGATGATGGAGGTGCACGTCAACCAGGGCATGACGCAGTTCCAGCCGCTCAACGCCTACGGCTACACGCTGGGCAACGACCTGGGCGTGGTGTCGGTGACCAACGGCCTGGTGGGCTGCAACTTCGAGTACAACAAGCGTTCGACGATGACGTTCGCCTACGTGACGCCGCTCGGCGGCGGCTTCGACCGGTTCTTCGACGGCGAGTTCCGGGCCTTCGTCAACTGGCGGTTCGGCCCGCAGAACCGGCTCACCCGCGCCCAGTTCTAGCAGGCCTTGGATAAAGTAATCGGCCGCGGGATGCGGCCGACGGCGACCCGGGAAACCCTGGGAGGTTCCCGCGGTCGCCTGAGTGGACAAAGGCCATGGATGGCTTTGTCCACGGACAGCTAGACCGCGTCCGACGTACGCGTAGCACCGGCTTCGGGACGGCGGAAGTCTCCTCGCTGTGGCCGAAGCGGCCAAACGCTCGTCGAGCTTCCGCCGATCCCTTCGCCTACGCTTCCTGGTTTGCCGGGGCAGCGCCGCAGCCATCTCGGAAGCGCTCTCGCTGGCTTTGGGAAAAGCCCGCCATGGCGTTTTCCCACGAGGCGAACCTGCGGAAAGCCAAGGTTTTCTCGGTTCACAATCGCCGCATCCGGCGGTGAGGGCCAGCCCGCGGAACTCAGGGCTCGCTCCAGGCGGCGTTCTCGGCATAGCGGGCCCGGTGCCGTTGGTAGTCGGCCCGCTGCGCCGGATCCTGCGAGAGCTGGATGGCCTCGTCGATCCGCCGCACGGCCTCCGCGAAGTCGCCGGCCCGGGCGGTCGCGGCGGCGAGCGTGTCGAGCGCCGCCCCGCGGGTCCCCGGATCGTCGCCGGCGAGCGACAATCCCTCGCGGGCGAGCACGACCGCGGCACGACCGTCGACCGCGTCGGCGTTGGGACGGGTGGCCGTGTACCAGGCGAGCGCGTTCACCACGTCCCAGCGGGAGATCCCCTTGACCCGCGGCGCGGGCGAGGCGGCGTAGAGCTTCTCCAGCCGCTCGAGGAGCGGAATGCAGTCATCGATGCGGCGGGCGTCGGCCGCCTGCGTCTGCAGATCCCAGAGGACGGCCGCCAGCTCGTCGGGGTCGTCGGCATAGGTCGTGGCGAACGCCTCGCCGGCCGCCGCGAACGCGCCACGCCGCTGCAGCGCGACCGCGCGTTCCCGCGGGCTGGGTGTCTGGCTGGCCGTCTGGCTGGGGACCGCATCCTGGGCGGGAGCCGTGGAGCCGGCGTTGGCGGTCGCGGCCGGCCGCTCCACCGACGGCGGACGCAGGACGGCGTAGCCGCCCGCCAGCGCCGCGGCCACCGCCCCGAACGCGCCGGCGGCGAGGACGGCCCGCCGGCGGGCCGCCGACCGCGGGCCCGTTTCGGCGGTCGCGACCGTGCCGCTCGCCGGGCCGCGTGCAACCGTCGCGGCAACCTGACCGACGGTGGCCGCCATGTCCGTGGGTGCGGCCGGCTCCACGGGCAGCGACGCCGCGAGGTCGCCGCTGGTGGTGAGCCCCGCCTGCCGCGCGCTTGCGCGCAGGGCGCGGATGAATTCGGCGCAGTTCTGCCACCGCTTCGCCGGATCGACCGCCAGCGCCCGCTGCAGCACACGGGCCTCGGCCGCCGGCAGATCGTCGAGGTCGATGCGGCCGTCGAGCTTCGACCGCACGATCGTGAGCGGGTTGAGTTCGGAGTAGGGCAGCTTCCCCGTCCGCAGCTCGACGTAGGTCATCGCCAGGGAATACTGGTCGGTCGTGGGGGAGGGATCGTAGGGAGGCGAGACCATTTCCGGAGCCGCGTAGGCGAGGCTCGCCATCGTGTTGGACGTGGCCCGCACCTCCCCCTGCGCGCGGGCGAGGCCGAAGTCGCAGACCTGGACGGCGTCTCCCACCAGGAGGATGTTCTGCGGCTTGATGTCGCAGTGCTGGACGGACTTGAGCGTATCGTCGGAGCGGTGGGCGCCGCTGTTGAAGTGGTCGAGCGCGAGCGCCGCCTGCTGCATCCACGGCATGAGCTCGGCCGGCGTGAGGGCCGTGGCCCCCGCGCGCTTGGCGGCGCGGAGGCGGTCGAAGAGCGTCTGGTCGCCGAGGCCCATGGCCACGATCAGCTCGAGTGATTCGAGCGACGCGGATGTTGCCTCGTCCTGGTCGTCCTGCGAACCGCCGTCTCGGGCCGGTCCGACGGCAAGGATCCGCTTCTCCGCGTCCGCGAGCTCTTCCTCGGAGAGCACGCGGCCGTCCTTCGCCTTCAGCCAGACGCCGAAGAGCGGCACGATGTGGGCGTGGCGGATGTTCTTGATCGTCTGCAGCGCGCGATACTCGCGGCCTCCCTCCTTGCGGCCGAGGTTGGCGAGGATCTTGATCGCCACGCCCATGCCGCCGGGCGCGGTCGCCCGCCAGACCTCGCCGAAGCCGCCGCTGCCGAGCCGCTTTGTGAGCCGGTAGCCGGGGAGGATGACGTCGCCCGGATGGTAGGGAAAGGTCGCGGGCCGCAGCGGCGATGGCGCGGGCACCGCGGCGGTGGCGGCAGCGTCGAAGGGCACGGGGACGGTGACGCCGGGATCGGGCGGTGGAACCTGGCCCTGCGAGGCGGTTGCGTCTGCTTTCCTCTCGTCCATCGACGTTCCTGGAGACGGGTCGGCCGGATCACCGCCCTGCCGGTTCGGTGGCGATCCGGAGCGTCA
>Ga0315906_10010520_pt1 | contig 10868 bp, 23 predicted proteins | sample LakEriMetagenome_4_FD_203526 | JGI IMG/M metagenome (GOLD analysis project Ga0315906, IMG submission 203526) | Freshwater fungal communities from buoy surface, Lake Erie, Ohio, United States - Buoy 2 MA122 | ecosystem: Environmental > Aquatic > Freshwater > Lake > Lake biofilm | place: USA...
TAGGATCTCTATTCTCTACATCTACAATAAAAACTCCACGTAAGCGTGTAAGAATGGCCCTAGAAGCATCAGCTAAGTTCATAATGAGCGTAAGAGGCCCCTTTACAATCATAGAGGTATAGAGGTATAATTAGAGTATGAAGTGGCTGAATCGTTTAGCCGCCCTACTGTTCGGATTGATATCAGTAGGTTTAATTAGAGACTTCTTAGACAAACATACGGTTATCATACTTGATAAAGAAGACTCTGAGCAAGGGGATGAAGATATGGATGACATAGTAAATTTAAGACCAGAAAACTATGATAATGCCATGGATCTTCGTGGTGCTCCAACACATGTTTGCCCATGCGGTTCTAATATTTTTAATGTAAAAGTAATTTTTTATGAAAATGAAATTGCTACATATTTTCTTGATATGGAATGTGCAAACTGTGGAAGCTTAGCTACGGCACCTACGCCAGTAGATCACATAGAAGGATTAGACAATTGAGAAAATCAGAAAGACTTAGACTTGCAGAGTTAGAAATAGTTAGACTTAATTATGAAATTGAATACGTTAAGGCTATGCTATCAGCACTAATTGAGGTCGGAGGAATGAAGGCTCCAGAAATGGACTCTGGCAAATGGTATTCCTCAAAGAGACAACGCCCAGATATTCCTAACAACTAGTATTGACGATCTAGTTGTAATTTAGTAGAATAGGCAACATGAATAAAAAACTTATAACTGCCCTATTGGCAGCAACACTTACTATCACAACAACACATACGGTTGTAGCAAATACACAACCCGCAACGGTGGCAATTCTTGATACCTCTCTTAATTCAAATTTATCAGTATTTAAGGACAAAATTGTTCAAGAGGTATGTATTTTAGAATGGAATTCATGCCCAAATGGAACTAATTTTATGCAAGGTCCAGGAGCAGCCAACATGTCTCCATCTTTTATGGTTGCTAATGGTTTTGATCATGGAACTAAAATGGCACATGCATCAGTTCTGACAAATCCTAATATTAAAATTGTATTTGTAAGAATTATTGGAGCTACTTCAACTGGAGTGAGGCAGGTATCTAACGAGGATACATTTGTTAAAGCTTTAAATTGGGTATTTAACAATAAAGATACATTTAATATCCAAGCTGTCGCTTTGTCACAAAGTCATCATAATTTAATGCCAACACAAAATTACTGCCCAACAACTCCTAATACAGTAAATGCAATTTCTTCTTTAGACTCTGCAGGAGTTCCTGTATTTATTGCTGCTGGAAATATGCGTGATCAGAAACGAATTTCTTGGCCAGCATGTATTAGTCAGTCCATAGCAGTTTCTGCAACATCTGCAACTGATGGTATTGCGGTATATTCAAACTACGACTCAAAATTAACAGATATGTTTGCTAATGGAAGATTACGTTTAATTAACCCTAGCGGATATTTATTTAATGAAGACGGAACGTCAGTTTCAACACAGGTTGCAGCAGCAATTTATGTTGGATTAAAATCAAAAAACCCGACTTATACTAAGTCACAAGTTTTTGATTTAATGAAGTCTAAATCATATCCAGTAAGAAGCAAAACTATCTTGGGGTATGTTGTAAGCAAGGACATTTTAAATGGCTAATCAAGTCACCATACTAGAAGAAATAATTGGTGATGTTGCTATTGCGTTGTATCAGAAATGGTACAACGCAATGCCAGCAGAAGAAAAAAATCAGGTAGCAGAGGAAGCATTAAAAAAGAATGCACAAGAAACTACTTTATTTGTTATTCAAATGTTTATGGATAGATTTAATCAGGCAGCAGAAGAATTAAAAAATCAAGACTAGTATTGACTAGCCTTCCATTATTTAGTAAGATAGGACTATGCAAACATTTCTACCAGAGGCGGACTTTGCTAAGACAGCTAAACATTTAGATCGTAAGCGTCTTATCAAGCAAAGCGTAGAGAACCTACAAGTTCTTAAATCATTGGCTGGATACTATAATGAGTCTGGCGCATGGGTCAATCACCCAGCAGTAAAAATGTGGGAGGGTCATGAAGATTGGCTGTTCCTATATAATGAGGCTATAGTCAAAGAGATAATTATGCGTGGCTATAAAAATAGCACACGAGAAACTTTTGACCAAATCTATCAAGAAAACTTCTTGATGCTGGAGTCTGACGAGCCTTGGTGGCTTGGAGATGAACGCCTCCACTATTCTCATAAGGGCAGGTTGTACGAAAAAGACCCAGAGAAGTATTATTTCTATTCAGAGTTTGCGGACTACCGTGAATTAGGGTATACTTGCTGTGAATCTTGCAGTTACTATTGGCCAACTCATGCGGAGGTTACAGATGAATCTAACTAATGAAACCTTTAGTAAAGCTTTAGATGAGAATAAAATTCTTATCGTAGATTTTTGGGCGGATTGGTGTGGACCTTGTTTAAAGGTTGCACCTATACTAGATGAAATAGCAACAGAGTATAATATACAAATTGCTAAAGTTCATGTAGATGAAAATTCAGACTTGGCTTTTAAATACGAAGTTTCTTCAATACCAACAATAATGGTATTTGAGAATGGAGTACCAGTCAAGAAAGTGGTTGGCGCACAGCCAAAACACAAACTCGTGAAAGAGTTTGAAGGATGGATTTAACATTTAGTGAATGGATGACATACGGGGTTGAAAAAGGTTGGTGCGGACCTCCTGTATGTTACACCCATGACGGACTACCAATGTCTAACGAAGAAGATATGGAGTTTGCCGAAGGGCAGGATCCATGTACACATATTATTCGTATGTACGAAGACATTGAAATGAAAAAAAGAATAGAGGATAACCATTCCCCATCAACTTGGCGGAATTCGTACACAAACTAGATTTCTGCCTCAGAAAGAGACAGAATAAATAAGGAGAAATAAATTAAATGAACTCATTTAAGAAAATCGCCCTAGCCTTGGTTGCAGCCATGACTTTGGGCACACTCGTAGTGACACCTGCAAGTGCCAATACAGTATCTGTAGCTGTGACTACAAAGGCTGATGCCGCTGATACTGGCGCTGCTACTGCACCCCTTACAGTAAACGTTCCTTTTGACAATGTCATTAGCGATACTGCTACTACAACTTCTGAAGTTCTAACACTTACAGCAACTGTTGTGTCTGGAACTCCAGTTACATTTACAACAACTGGCAATGCTAAATTGCTAACAACTCTTACTCCAGCCCCTACAACGGCATCTGGCGTAACATCTTTGACAGTAACTCCAGCATCAACAACTGCTGTTGCATATCTATATACAACAAGCACTGCTGCATCTGCTGTCACAGTATCAGTTCTTGGCGCAAGCACAACTCTTTATGTAAAGGGTATTGCTGGACCAGCATTCAATGTTGCTCTTTCTGTAGCCTCAACTGGTAATATCGGAGGTACAGTAAGTGCTGTTGCCACCGTAACAGATATTTTTGGTAACGCTAAAGCAACAGCTCCAACATTTACAGCAATTAATGCAACTGCTGCTGCAGCCGTTGCTGATCCTCTAGTTGTTGGTCGCTATACTTCTGTAGTAACACTTCCTGCAACTTCTGGAACTGCTGCTGTAGGAGCTTCAATCACAGCTCCAATTGCTGTGCCAACTCTTGCAACCGCAGTAACTTCAGCATCTTCAATTGTTTCAACAGTTGATTTGGCTGCTGCTCTTGCTTCTGAAAAGGCTGCTCGTGCAAATGATGCCGCCGCTGCTGCTGCCGCTCTTGCTGCTGCTGTAAAAGCAGAACAGGATAAGGCTACCGCTGCTGCATTGACTGCCGCTGCAGATCTCGTTAAGGCAAATGCAGAAATTGCTAAATTGAAGGCTGATGCAGTAATTGCTAAGGCTGCTTCTGATAAGGCACTTGCTGATGCTACTGCTGCTCACGCTGCAGAACTAGCAAAGGTCAAGGCGGATAATGATGCCGCTATTGCTGCAATGAAGAAGGCGTTTAATTCTTTGGCCACAAAGTGGAACAAGAAAAACCCAACTGCAAAGGTTGCTCTAGTAAAGTAATCTAAATTTAATAATGGGGGCAAGGCTCAAGGGTCTTGCCTCCTTATTTTATAAATGATAGAATAATATAGTGGAAGAATACTTAGACGAAAAGGTCCGACGGGACGTAATAAAGGAAATAGGTGATCTTGAACTTCCAGAGGAATGGAAGCCACAACAAGTGATCGATTACATAATCAGAAAGATAAATAGAAAATAATGTGGAATAAATTTAAAAATTGGCTACTTCCAAAAGAGGAAGAGTTTAAATATAATGTATTGTTTCAGGAAGAGCCTGAAAGAAAGGTGGTAGTCGTGAAGAAAGCGGCAGCCAAGAAGCCAGCAGCCAAGAAGAAGGCTCCTGCAAAGAAGTCTCCTGCAAAGAAGACTGTTAAGAAGTCAACCCCAAAGAAGAAGTAAATGGGGAAACACCACGATAAAATAGCGAAATCGCTTGAGATCAGACAAAGAAATCATAAGGGTCCAGGCGGTAAAGTTCCAGGTTCTATGAATAAAAAGAAGACTGGATATAATCGTGTAAAGGCCAATAACGCTAAATAATGTCTTACGTAGAGAAGTGCGAAATTAAGGGATGCGAAAATGATGCTACCAGAATTAGTAGCACCGAAACCAAATATATCGTTATTTGCGACGATTGTTGGCACGATAAATATAAGAACTAGGGTAGCATGTTAGATAAATTGATAGATATGATCTGGGGGGCTGTAGAGAGGATCTACGCCCTTCCAGAGGACTTCTTTGATTTCGAAGACGATGAAAATGCTATAATAGAGGAATGAGCGGCTTTCTAGACCCGCTTAAATACAACCTATAGGAGAATAAAATGGACGGAATTAATCTAACTGGTTTTAACCAGACAGGCGAGCAGTCAGGATCTAACAATCTTGACCTCAACCCAACAGGACAACAGCCAGCAGCAGCTTTCCCAGCGAAAGATGTATCAAACCAAGCATCAGCACAAGGACCTAAGTAATATGTGCGTTGAATGTGGTTGCGAAAATGTCGGCAGCCAAACAGGAATGGCAAAAGTTCCTGGTGGAATGTTAGATGTTACAAGAGACGGAGAAGCAGGACTTACTCTAAATATGACTGCAACTCCAGAACAAAGAGAAAGATTTATTAATGAGTGATAATGGAACAGGAATGGAGACTCCTCCAAACAGTCAGCCATCAGGCGCTGTAACTTCGCAAGAAGCAACGAGGAAGAATCCAAGCCAAAATAGATTTCGATCAGGTGTAAATAAGCCACCAGTAAAGATAGATCGTAATCGTCATGGAATTCGTAGAGAAACAACTATGGTTCCTAAGAAAACAAAACCAAAGAAGGTATAAGGAATTCCCCCGCTAATGGCCTCTGGCTGTGGTGGGGGAACCTATTTTATGTGTAGAGAATGTGGTGACTGTACGAAAGAGCACAATAAAACTATTGATGACTCTATAGATGAAACGGAAGCAATAGGTATATAAAATGGATCTACAGGCGGCAGAAACAGCTCACAAAAGAGAAGATAAAGTAGAAACAAAAAAGGATTGGGCATGTCCTTGTAATGGATGCGCCAAGGCGGTAAAGCAAGAGCGTAAAAGAATTCTAAATGAATTAGAACTAATTGATATAAATACTACATCACAGATAAATGCTCTTGGAATGAAGATATTAATTCAAGAGATTATAAACGCAGGGGAAAAGAAGAAATGAGAAAGTATCTATTTAGATGTAAGACATGCAGTACGGTCATGTCCATCGAAACAGAACTTGAAGATAAATACATTCATTTAGTCCCACCATGTCCTTGCGGAGTATCAAGAATGGACTGGCTTGGCTCAGATGCATACAAGTACGGTTTGTAGACACGTCTACGAATATGTTTACGCAGATATCTGCCCAGACTGTGGCAGAGATACTCACGAGCCTGACAGAGCCCTCCACGCCCGTTTATTCAAGGAATACTACGAATCAGATGCACCCAAAGCTTACAAGTGTCCAGTCGAAGGCGGCACCATACGTGGCTGGTGGTCTATCTAACTATTGACCTATCCAAATATATATTATATACTACTTAATACGCTCAAAAGTGAAGCGGCAAGTGCGGCGAAAGAGAGAACATGTTCGATTATAAGTCAGCGATGGAATCGGGCCATGCCTTCAATAAGATCGTCGCCATGCGACTAGAATCAGAAGGAATTTCGGCGGAAGTACCAGAGTTCTCATTTGCCCAATCAAAGGAAGAAATAAAAGAATATACCCTCAATGATAAGGATATTATCGTAGGAGATCAGGTAATTGAGGTCAAGAGTCGTAATCTTAATTTTAGCGATAACCCAGAATCATTTCCATATGACGATTTGATTATTGACACAGTTTCAGGATATGAAGCCAAAGATCCAAAACCAATCGCCTACGTTATGGTTAGCCAGAGTACAGGCGGAATGTTTGTGTTCCCCACAGCATTTGCCAAATCCTGGCGGGTAGAACGAAAATACGATAGATATCGTAAGCATGAGGATAACTTCTATTTAGCTCCAAAACAATTGGCTAGGCCTTTTAGTCAACTAGTAAATAAATTAAAGGATAACAAATGAGAAACTTTTTGGATGATTCAATTGTAGAGCATAACTCTAGGCCACCCTTGCGATGGTTTGCAAATTGGGCGGGATCAAGAGCATCAGCAGCAGTTATGAGATCTGCATGGCTACATGAAGATGAGATAGAAGGCGGAATCAGACATTTCATCAATGAAAGAATATATATCTATCTATGGCCTATTTATCAGAGATACGGAACATTTTACAGGGTAGACTGGGACATGTCTGGTCAAGACTGGAATGACTATGATGAGAATAATGTCCCATATTGGGAAAAGACTGGGACGGTAGACCCAGAATATATTCAACCATGGAAATATGTAGACCCATGGACAGGCGATGCATTTAGAATAATCAAGGGCGGGAAATGAAATACGCCATAGGAATACTTATAGTTATATTCATTATCCTTAATTACTTTGCATGGCTTCAGCAATAATAGATCTATCTGATCCTAATGTGGTTCATATAATATATCCTGAAGGAAAAGCAGTCAATCAAGATATGATGGATCCATATATAGGTGGCTGGAGAATGGCTACAGCTCCTGTAGAAAATTCTCCAGAATAGATTCCAACATCTACTATTCCCCCCTCCCTTTTCTCCTCTCTATCAGCCTTATACGGCTTTTATAGTGGAGAATTGTGGAGTAAAGTGGAGTAAAGTGGTTATTGTTTAATAACGAAATGTTATTGTATTATATTTAAATTGATATATGAGTAATTGAACAGCCCCTATCAAATTTGCCCCATAATGTCAATACCCTATATGGCAGCATATGTTCCAGGATTTGTCAATAGCTCTCGTAAATAGGCGTTTTCGCCCACAAATACGAGATAAATTTTGACAGATTTTGGATTAAATTGGATCTATTTTGATCTATTTGTATAACATTTTGTTATATTCTTTGAGATAATGCTAGAACTTTGAGGGATTTTTTATATGTCGTCGTAAAAGCGCATTCTTGCCCGCTAAAATAGAACACAAAAGGGGCAAATCGGACATTATGTCCAATTCACCCCAATGGTGTATTATATTTATTTAGTTAGCGATATTGCGCTGTACGAGTTGATTTGTGTAACTCATTTTCCTTCTCATGATAGACCTTGATATATTCAATTAGTTCTATTAGTTTGGATTGAGTATAAGGTGGATAACTTGTTGTTATCATATTTGCCATTAACGCTGGATGAAAATGGTGGTCGTTTAGAATTTCTTCTAAACTATCTATTACTTTATCTACTTTGGTTCTTTTTCTCATGTCCGCCTTTCTTGTAACTGCCCATTATATCAGAAGGGGCTGACTTGCGCCAGCCCCTTTGGATCTGATCTACTTAGTTCTTTGCTTGCTTGACTTCAGCGGTGAACTTAATTCCATTCTTTTCCGCCTCAGACAAAGCTTGCTTAGCTGCTGCTGAGAATCGGCCACGGCGGCCAACAGTAATTCCCTTTGAAGCTAGATATTCACGCTTGCTTGTCATATTTTTCATCCTTTCATGATGATTATGTATATTTTACCAGGTATCCACGAATTTGTAAATACCCCCGTAACGGGGCCTTTAGGCCCACATTCTCGCAGCTTAGTCGGATATGTCCGATTTGTCCACTACGATAATATCATTAGACATGGATGGATATCCATCTTCTAACAAATCTGTTGTATCTTCTTCAAGCTCGTTATCTACAAAATGAACTTGAATTACAGAATCCCTTTCTAATTGGATCCAATTATGTGTTGCTGCGTTAGAGGCAATGTCCCATGCCTCCTCCGCAGAATTTGCTTCCACATCAATATAGTATTCAACTAGTTTATCTCCGAATACTTTGAATTTACTCATCTAACCAACCGTCCTCATCTAGGGAAACCAGGAAATTGTTGTCCCGCATCCAATCACGAACACATTCTTCCAGGATTTCGCCGCCGTCATCCATGGTGAATCCAAGAGTATCTACATCCTCCCAGAACTTATCGAAGATTTGTTTTAAAGTAATTCCTTCAGGAACTCCTTCATCTGCGATATCTGTTTCAGCAAGGTCAGCAATTTGATTGTTGTCGTAGATGTCTTTGATTATATCAAATACCCAAGTCCACAACAATGAGGGAAATGCCGCAACCTGTCCCAACATATCGTTAATTTGTAACATCTGGTTGTAGACGTCGTCCCTACGTGTTTGGTCCTGTAGATCTAATTCAGCCATTCTTCTTTGTCCTTTCGTCGATTGCGAATGCTAATGCATATGTCATTTGGTAAATATAAGTTAGAGCGTCTACTTGGCCTTCCCAGTACTTCCGCTCCATGGAATCAATGGCCTCTTCGGTCTCGTCTTCCACACGCTGTGCTTCTTCCAGTTCCCGTTCTGCGTCAAGCATGAGCACCTTCAGGTGCCCGTGCAAGATATCGGTCCCAGAGGACCCAGCGTCAACCTGTCTCTGCAGGTGTGGTTCTAGTTCTAGAGTATTCACGTTCATAGTATATCCTCTACCACTGACAAAATATGGTCTGTGGCGGATACTTGCCCACTAGTCCAGTTGTACTCTACATCTAATTCAGCAAAATCTTTTGAGGCGGGGTCAAGAGAATCCATACGAGATGACAATTGCTCTAGGTCCTGATTCAAAGAGATTATATGTAATTTAAGATATTCAATTAGTTTACCTTTACGATATACATATTCTGATTCCATTATTCATTTACCTCCACATAATATTGGTCTTCAGGCTTCAAATCATAAAACTGATTAAATCTACCTTTAAGATAATTGCTATCACACATGCTAGCAATTTGATAATCAGACCAAAACTGACCCTCATCTAAATTAGATTGAACCCAATCGTCTAGAAGTTGGTCAGCAATATCAGACATAATTGCTCCCATTACCATTTCGTTCTCATCATCATATGCTCCGTGTTGCATTTTCTAGTGCTTCCTTTCTATATTCTGGCACGTGTTCTTCGTCCAAGTATATCTTATGGGTCTGACATTCTGCTACGCATTCAAGGTCTGCCTCGCCCATATAATTACAAGATGAACATATCTCACCGCAGTCATTCTCACAATAATCTAATGTATCTTCTGAATCACAATCTCTGCATTTGTTCTGATACTCAGAATTACTAATCATTTCTCCACGAAGGAATTCACATTCCCCACCCCAACCTGTTTCTTCCTCATAGGACAAAGTAAACAATAAACTAGGATATTGTGCAGATAATTTAGAAATGGCAGGCATGGGCGGAGACCAAGCAGTATGCATATTATAATAAACTACAAGATTCTCTCCATTTGGAGTAGGACCTTCAATATAAGTATCTGCATATTCTTTATTCTCAGATACAGCAACATCCCACTTTGTGCCCCATTCACGAACATTGAATGAATACCAGTCATTTGTCTTGAATTGCATTTGTTCTTCAATGGGCATATCTCGTGGCGGTTGTGCAAGATAATCCTTATCAGTAATACCTGCTTGTCTATGATTATAAATATTATAGAAAGCAAATACAGGATTAGGATAAGTAGTTTGAGTTACTTCCATATTGCCAGTTGTCGCATTCCATGAATCATGGAGCATGACGAATGGCTTATTCATTTGTTTTACAAGGTCATTTACTAATTCAGGATTACCTTCAATTGTAAGACCATTAAATACCCAATTTGGCATTTTGATTCCTTTCGCTATATTGCCCTATTATATATTACCCCACCGACATTTGTCTAGAATTTCGGGAAATTACATTAGATCTCGTAAAAGAGCTATGGGGTCCCCAGGCATGCGGGCAAAGCAAATCCCCCAGGCTAAGCTGGGGGATGAGACAAGTAGGGCTGCTAGTCAAACGAAAGGAATTAAGTAAACACTGCTTTACTTAGCGACTTGGCGAATGCCTATAGCCGCACCCTACATTTAAATGGGCCTAAGCCGTAGATTAATTATACCAGAATCTGAGCGTCTGTATATTTCTCTACAAAGGAGCGTAGGTCCATTGTGAAGATGGCTTCATTCTTCATACCCCGAACTTTGTTGTCCAAGTTATAGAATGAGTCTTCTTCGTGTAGACTGAATGTCATCTGTGTAAAGTCGACGATAGCAATCTTGTGCTCGTTATCGCCAATTTCATTTACATGTAGGCCCCAACCAGTCTCCATAGACCACCCGTCCCCAATCAAATTACTGATTGCGATACGTGTTGCATATGAGGGGTCCGACCAACGAGGCTGTGCTTTTGCTACCGCCTCTGCCAGATTGGCAAGCATAT
>Ga0315906_10010521_pt1 | contig 10867 bp, 6 predicted proteins | sample LakEriMetagenome_4_FD_203526 | JGI IMG/M metagenome (GOLD analysis project Ga0315906, IMG submission 203526) | Freshwater fungal communities from buoy surface, Lake Erie, Ohio, United States - Buoy 2 MA122 | ecosystem: Environmental > Aquatic > Freshwater > Lake > Lake biofilm | place: USA: Lake...
AAAGCATGTACGTTACCGAACCGGCAAGAATAGTATTTTTTTTGACAGTAACACGCTGTGTAAATACAACCTCGTTCTCGAAAAAATCAAGCATTGCTTCGAAGTTCTCATCGTATTTCTGAATAGGTGTTGGTTCGGATACTTTGCCGATCAATTTTACCTCCCCGTTTGGATCAAACACAAAACTTGTTGGAACAGGCCCAATATCGTTTGCCACATGCTGACTGTACAAATGCCAACCTTCAGAAATATTCGCCTTCAATTCAACGGTATGATTCGTTTCATTGTACACGTATCCCCACTGGATCTTAGACTGAGCCATTAGGTTAATCGTCAAAAAGACTGAAAAAATGATCAAGATTTGTGTTTTCATCTGCAATTGAAACTTGTTCAAATGTACAAATTGAAAACTAACTCAGGGATGTAGAAAAACAATAATCCTTGTATTCCTAGATTCACAAACGGTTAAAGAAGGTCTCAAAACTTAATCTCCCGAATGCGCTGAATCGGTATCCAAACTCCGCCCTTTAAACAGACAAATTTTGTCCCCGCTGCCCAAATTGTCGTATCTACGCGTTTCAAACCATTATCATCCTGAAAAATGATCGAAACCTTACTGCGATGAGAATTGCCAAGGATGGTTGCCTGTTCGATCTGTTTCATCAGTTCGGGATGCTGCTCAACAGCGAACTTTTCCTTAAAGTTCAAAGAGGAGATCGATTCCTTCTCAATTAGTTCTGGATTCATAGTAGCTTGCATAGTCGTGTAACCTTTTCCAAAAAGTAGGCAATCAATTATAGACCCCGTTAATGAATGAATATTATGCCGCTACCAATGAATAAAAGATGGATTAATTCGATCAATAGTGTATGTCGTTCATCGAATACCTCGCAGTTGCCGCAATTGATTGATCAGCAAACAACCCTTTTTGAAACATAAACTTACCGGTGATCGCTATCATTGCAGCGTTGTCGGTACAGTATTCAAATTTTGGAATGAATACTTTCCAACCTAACGCTTCTCCGGTCTCGTGCATTGCGCTTCGTAGCCCGCTGTTTGCGGATACTCCGCCTGCAATGGCGATGTGTTTTATCTTCAGTTCGTTGGATGCTTTGATGAGTTTTTTGAGTAAGATCTCAATTACGGTGCGCTGAATAGATGCACACAGATCGTCAAGGTTCTTTTCTATAAATGTCGGATCATTCAACGATTCCTTCTGAAGAAAATACAGAATCGACGTTTTCAAACCACTAAAACTGTAATTATACTCCGGAATAGAAGGCTTCGAAAAGGTAAATCTTGCCGGGTCACCATTCTTTGCATGTTTGTCAATATACGGACCTCCGGGATAAGGAAAGCCGAGCAATTTCGCGGCCTTGTCAAATGCCTCTCCTGCAGCGTCATCGATCGTGCTCCCGATGACTTTCATCTTTAAATGATCCTCAACAAGCACTATCTGCGTATGCCCCCCGGAAACCGTTAAACATAAAAAAGGGAAGTCCGGTTGATCTTTACCTTCATCATCAATAAAGTGGGCTAAAACATGGCCCACCATGTGATTAACATCCAACATTGGAATATTTAGCGCCAAGGAAAAAGCTTTGGCAAAGGAGGTGCCTACGACCAATGAACCCATGAGACCCGGACCTCTTGTAAACGCAACGGCATCGATCTCCTCTTTGGTCACTCCAGCCTTTTTCAGCGCCTCATCCACTACCGGAATAATATTTTGTTGATGCGCTCTGCTGGCAAGCTCAGGAACAACGCCGCCATACTGCTCATGAATATCTTGTCTTGCAATCAGATTGGAAAGTATGGTGTTATTTTTGAGGACAGCAGCCGACGTATCATCGCATGACGACTCAATACCCAAGATGATGATGTCTTTTTGACGCAAGTTTGTGTAAGTTTGTATTTCGGATGACAAAAGTATTCAAAATTATCGGACGCATAGTCGGGATCTCGATCGAATGGCTCCTGATCGCACTGATACTTTTTGCTTTCGCTATCCGAACTTCAGCCGTTCAAACATTTCTGGCTCAAAAGGCTACCGCCTTCCTTTCCAGTGAGTTGGGCACGACCTTTCATGTGGAAGCTGTTTCGATCGTATTCATCGACAGAATTGCACTGGATGGAATCACCGTTCTCGACCAGCAGCAAGACACTCTCGCACACATCAAAACACTTTACGTTACCCTTGAAGAACTCAACCTAAACAAGAACTTTATTCATTTGGATCATGCTGAACTGGAGGGAGGTACTGTGCATATCAATCGTGAAAAGGAAACAGGAGATTTCAATTTTTGGTTCATCACTGACTATTTCGACTCCGGAAAGAAGAAAAAATCAAAAAAGCCGTTCGACATATTCTTGGACGCTATTCAGGTCTCAGACCTCAATTTCAAATACGATGATTTCAGGAAAGGGTATTCTGCGTTTGGCATGGATTACGACCATATCTCACTCAAAAACGTATCGCTCACCGCTAACAACTTCAGTTCAATTAATGACACTTTCACCGCTGACATCACACATCTTTCTGCGGATGAACGCTGTGGATTCGAGCTAAAAAAGTTAAGCACTCATATGAGTATTTCAGGGAAAGGCCTGAATCTGTCTAACGTTTCGATCGTTTCCTCGCTATCAGATATAAAGGCATCGAAGTTCTCTCTTCTCATGGATCAAATGGAGGATTTTGAGTATTTCGAAGATAGCGTTGAATTTGACGCAAGATTTCTAAAAAGTAAGGTCTCCCTGAAGGATGTGTCGTACTTTGCAAATGCCTTGGAGGGGATGGATCAATTGGTGGAGATCACCGGAAAAGTGACGAATAAGGTAAAGAACCTAAAGATAACAGATCTTGAACTAAGAACCGGTAAAAAAACAGTCATCCGGGGAACCTTCAACCTTCCTGACTTCAGAATTTTAAAGGAGTCATTTTTCTCGGAAAAGATCGTTTACGCGAACATTTCACTGAATGACCTCAAAAAGATTCGCATGCCCATAAGTGCGGATAACACCTACTTATCATTTGATGAATACCTCGAGCGACTGGGTAATTTTCAAGCGAACAACCTTCACCTTGATGGTTTTTATTCCCGCTTTGTTGTATCTGCCGACAACCTCAGAACGAAGCTTGGGAACCTAAAACTGGACAACGGGATCATCTTTACTGAGAACAAGAAGAACGATTCCTATCTTTTTGGGCGTTCAGGACCAGGCGAATTCGACGTGAAAATTGAGCAATTCCAACTTGGAAAATTCCTGAATGACCCTAATTTGGGAACCCTGGACGGCACTCTTTCCCTCTCAGGTGAGGCATTTTCCTCATCAGAGATCCATTTCAATCTGATCGAAGGAGACCTGAACAGGTTTGACTACATGGACTATGCATACGAAAATATTTCAATCAGGAAAGGACAATTCGTCGACAACAAATTGATAGCCAAGATAGAGGTGAACGATAAAAATCTGAACCTTGTTTACGACGGGTCTATAGACTTTAATGGAAATCAGCACATGTCCTTTTCGATCGATCTGACAAAAGCCATGCTCGATAAGTTGGGAATAACAAAAGAAGACAGTACAAGCCTGGTCTCGAGCTTCAGTGTTGATATTTTCGGCAAGAACCCAAACACGATGTCAGGAAGCATCACAACGAATGGCCTGCTTTACACCGAGGGATCAAGAGAGATCAGTGTACCCCGTCTGAAGCTAATGGTTAGTCGCAGTATGCTAGAAGACCAATTCATCATCAGCAGTGAACTTGCGGATATCAATTTGAAAGGTAAGATCGATTTTACAACATTAACTTCTGATTTCACGGAACAGTTCCAGAAAGTATTTCCTTCCATTGCCGATGTCAAGATACTTAAAAAGAAACGCGGAAATACGCCAAGTCATTTTGACTATCGGATCACAACCCATGAGCTTGATGACTTCCTCGCAATCTTTGCACCGGACCTCAGTGTGACCCCACAAACAACGTTGAGTGGGCACTATGACGGAAAACTGTCTGAATTTAACATGACACTGTCATCTGACGGGATCGATTACAACGAGATGCATTTCGAAGGAATCTCGCTTTATCAAAACCTGACCTCGAAGGAGATCTCTGCCGATTACAAGGTCATGAGTTTCTCGTATTCCGACTCAATCGCACTACAGGATGTTCATTTTAAAACAAAAGGAACACAAGGACTGCTGAATTCGGAACTTTCCTGGAACCCGGGAAGCTCCAATGAATCCCTGATAATTTGGGAAACGAATATTGTCAATAATAAACACCTCAACTTCACTCTGAGGCCATCTTATTTCAGTATCAACGAGCAGCGATGGGAAATTGAAAATCAGTCAGACCTGGCAATTACGGATAATGAGATCCATATTGCCAAATTCAAGGTCGAACGAAAGGAGCAGTTCATCACAGTAGATGGCTGTATTTCCAGAAACAATGCTGACAGGCTGAATTTCAATATCAGCGATATCGATCTTACAGATCTTGGAACGTTGATCGGTTCTTCCGTAAAAATGGAAGGAAAAGTGAACGGATGGGGATACATCTCTAATCCGTATACCAACCTGACCTATATTGGCGACGCTGCTATACAGGGACTTTTCATCAACAATGAAGAGGTTGGGGACATCTTTGTGCAGTCAGAATGGAACAGGGCGAGTGAAAGTGTTGGATTGATGGGAGACCTTTTGTATCGGGGCAATCAAACATTTAAATTTGATGGTAGCTATTTCCTTGAAAGAGATACAGACAATCTCGATTTTAACCTGGTATTTGATCAAACTGATCTTCAATTCACAAATGCCTTCATGGATCCTGATGTGGTGAACAACATACATGGTTTGCTCAATGGAAGTCTCAAAGTAACGGGTTCACCTGAAAAACCGATAATAGAAGGGGATGTTGATCTTGTTGGGGGTAATGCAAAGATTGAACTTTTGGGAGTTAACTTGGGCTTAAACGGAAAGATTGCTGCGGATGAATATGGTTTCTACATCGACAACATGCCTGTAAGTGATGAAGAAGGCAACACCGGCTCACTGATAGGATCCATTTATCATGACAATTATGCGGACTGGAACTTCGACCTACAATTCGATCTTGAAAATGATGTGATGCTGAATAAAACACCATTTTCAGCATTTTTACCCTTCAATACGATGGATAAGTTCCTTATCCTGAACACCCAATACAAAGAAGGTGATTTTTATTTCGGAAAGGCATATGTGACAGGAACTGCAAACATCTTTGGATACGCAGATAATATTGAGATAACCGTCGATCTTCAGACAAGAAAAGGCACCTACATAAATTTCCCAATGTACGGCGCTTCCGAACTTGAGGAAGAGAACGGATTCATCTCCTTCAAACAAAAAGGAACCACAGCAGCCGCAACTCCTCCACCGATCGACTTCACCGGTGTCGATCTGGACCTCAATTTCCGAGTAACACCTGATGCCAAACTCACAATTACCTTCAATGAAATGACCGGAGACGAGATTACAGCGAAAGGAAGTGGCGATATCTCGATAAAATTGGACAATCTGGGTGAACTCACAATGGATGGCACATACATGGTGAAGGATGGTGTTTATAATTTTGCCATGGGAGTGGTCAAACAGCCATTTAATATTGAAGAAGGAGGCTCTATCGCATGGACCGGCGACCCGTATAACGCAACGCTGGACATCAAAACATTTTGTGAGGTGAATGCAGATATCAGCCAGATCTCACCGAACGAATTACAAACAGCAAGTCAGAACGGCCAGAATAACAGGAACGATAAAATCATCTGCTACCTTGGACTTGCCGAATCACTTTTGAAGCCAACCATCAATTTCGACATAAAAGCTCCAAGAGCAGATGAAACAGAAAAGGCTTTGTTGGCCAGGGTAACCGGAGAACCGGACGAATTGAACAAACAGTTCTTCTCTCTTATGGTACTCAAACGTTTTCAGCCGCTGAAGGGATTGGAAGGCACGGGAATGTCTTCAGTGTCTGAGTTGGCACAAAATCAGATAAATGCAATGCTTTCTCAGGTCTCCAAGGACTACAAAATGAATGTGAACCTCGATGCCAATGAACAAACCGGAGAAAAAGCATACGAGTTTGGTGTTTCCAAAGGATTCCTCGACGATAGACTTATACTTACCGGTAATTTCGGTGTGGAAACACAGACACAGGAAGAATCTAACAAGTCGACCGCAAGTGGTTTGATGGGTGATGTCAGTCTTGAATACCTCTTGAATGAAAGCGGCACCTTTCGTATAAATGTTTTCAACGAATCAAATGACAATACCGTTATCCAGGAAAAGACCATTCAATTTACCCAGGGCGCAGGTATCCATTATCAGGAAGACTTTGATAACTTCGATAATTTCAAACTAGCACAGTCCTTCCTGGATATTTTCAGAAGTAAACAGAATAAAAAATATCCCATAAAGCGTAAAAAACGGCAAATGCCCGTCCCTGCGTCAGGCGATGGCACAAGGATCTTCGTGCTTCCCGACAAAACCGGCATCCTTGGATAAATTGTTTCACACACTTCCCTTCAACTAAAATCAATTCTTTATTTTTACCTCTAAAATCGACAGACAAAAGTGGTATGAAAAAGGTATTGATAGCCAATAGAGGAGAGATTGCGCGGCGAGTGATCAGAACGTTAAAGAAAATGGGCATTTCCAGTGTTGCGATCTATTCAGATGCGGACAGAAATGCGCCGCACGTGCTTGAAGCTGACGAAGCGGTATATGTTGGACCAAGTCCTTCGGCAGAGAGTTACCTGAAACAGGATGTGATTCTTCAATATTGTCAAGAATTAGGCGTCGATGGGATTCACCCGGGTTATGGTTTCTTGTCTGAGAATGCAGGATTTGCGCGTAAAGTGAAGGAAGCAGGGATCAAGTTGATCGGGCCGTCAGCTGAATCCATGGAGATCATGGGCGACAAGTTAAGTGCGAAACAGGCAGTTAAATCTTACAACGTACCATTGGTACCGGGAGTAGATTCAGCAATCACAGATACAGACGAAGCGATCAAAATTGCCGAAAAAGTGGGTTATCCGATTCTGATCAAAGCCTCGGCTGGCGGAGGTGGAAAAGGAATGCGTTTGGTATACCGTTCGGAAGATTTTGCCGAACAAATGCGCATGGCACAGAACGAGGCACGCTCTTCCTTCGGGGATGATGCAGTATTCATAGAAAAGTTCGTCACAAAACCTCGTCACATTGAAATACAAGTTTTTGCAGATAGTCAGGGAAATACTGTTTATTTGTTCGAACGCGAATGTTCAATACAGCGTCGACATCAGAAGGTTGTAGAAGAGGCTCCGAGTGCATTACTCACCCCTGAATTGAGAAAATCGATGGGTGAAGCAGCCGTAGCAGTATGTAAGGCGTGTAACTATGAAGGAGCAGGGACGGTTGAGTTCCTTGTTGATGCCGATATGAAGTTCTATTTCCTGGAAATGAATACCCGCTTGCAAGTAGAGCACCCAGTTACCGAGGAGATCACCGGTCTGGATCTTGTAGAATGGCAAATCAGAGTGGCGCGCGGAGAAAGGCTGCCTAAGCTGCAGGATGAACTCTCTATCAATGGACATGCCATTGAGGTGCGTGTGTATGCCGAGGATACATTAAACGGTTTCACACCTGATATTGGTAATCTGAAAAGATACCGTATTCCTTCCGGAAGGAATATTCGAGTAGACGATGCATTCATTGAAGGAATGGATATCCCGATCTTTTATGACCCAATGATAGCGAAGCTCGTTGTCTGGGGTAAAACCCGTGAGGAAGCCATCGACAAAACGATCAAAGCGATCGATAATTACCAGATCTCCGGCCTTAAAACCACACTGGATTTCGGAAAATTCGTTCTAAAACACGAAGCATTCCGCTCAGGCAATTTCGACACAAACTTCATCAAACACTATTTTGAAGATCCGATGATAATGTATACTGCTATGGAGGAAGAAAAAGAGGCGTTACAGCATGGCATCAATCAGATCTGGGATTCTATCAAGGTACGAGACAGGAAAGAGTTCGCATCCAGAGAGATCACCAGTTCCTGGAAAAATGCCCGATCTTGAGAGGCTAAAAATATGTGAGAATTAACTTGAAATTATTATCAATTAACTATACTTTTACCGCACTAAAATCCAGAACATGAACTTACACGAGTATCAAGGTAAATCGATATTGAAAAGCTACGGTGTAGCGATACAGGAAGGTGTTGTCGTAGACAAGGTCGAAGATGCTGTCGCTGCTGCGAAAAAGCTAACGGAAGAAACGGGAACAAGTTGGTATGTCGTGAAAGCGCAGATCCATGCTGGTGGACGAGGTAAAGGTATCGTTCAGGAAACAGGATCAAACGGAGTTGTTCTTGCTAAAGGCATCGATCAGATCGAGGAGAAAGTGCGTGGAATTCTGGGTGGGCATCTCGAAACGGCGCAAACAAATGGAAAAGCAAAGAAAGTCAACAAAGTGCTGATCGCTCAAGATGTTTATTATCCAGGAGAAGTTCAAACAGAAGAATTCTACATGTCAGTATTACTGGATCGGGAAAAGGCGCGCAATGTGATCGTTTATTCAACCGAAGGCGGCATGGATATTGAGCACGTAGCTGAGCACACACCCGAGAAGATCTACAAGGAGTTTATAGATCCGCGCGTTGGAATCCAGGGATTCCAGGCAAGAAAGATTGCTTTCGACCTTGGACTTTCAGGCGAGGCTTTCAAACAAATGACGAAGTTCGTTACATCGCTATACAAAGCATATGAAGGAATTGATGCATCGATGTTTGAGATCAACCCGGTGTTGAAAACATCTGACAACAAGATCATTGCAGTGGACTCCAAAGTAACGCTGGATGGTAATGGTTTGTACAGGCATCCCGACTACGCAGCAATGCGCGACAAGACGGAAGAAGATCCAACAGAAGTTGAAGCTGATGAAGCCGGACTGAACTTCGTGAAGCTGGACGGTAACGTTGCTTGTATGGTGAACGGTGCAGGTCTCGCGATGGCAACAATGGATATCATCAAGTATTCAGGCGGAAACCCTGCAAATTTCCTTGACGTGGGCGGTACTGCTAACGCTGAGCGTGTTGAGAAGGCATTCCATATCATCTTGAAGGATCCTAATGTTAAAGCGATCCTGATCAACATCTTTGGTGGTATCGTTCGTTGCGACCGTGTTGCTCAGGGCGTTGTTGATGCATACAAGAACATTGGATCTATTCCGGTTCCGATCATCGTTCGGCTTCAGGGAACAAATGCTGAAGAAGCGAAGCGTCTGATCGACGAATCCGGATTGAACGTTCACTCTGCTGTGCTTCTTCAGGAAGCAGCTGACAAAGTAAAAGAAGTTTTGGCCTAAATTTAGTCAACACCATAATCGGAAGGCTTCTCGGCAACGAGAGGCCTTTTTTATTTTAAGAAGATTCGGGATTCATTTTTTGTGATTATCTATTGTCTTGGACAACTCATATGTGATCTTGAAAAGTAACGGAAAGGTATCCGGAGTGGTGTGAGTCCTATCATGAGCTCGATAGAATTGAGACCTAAGCACCAAGCTTTACTTATTCACAAGAATTCTATGAATTCCTTGTTCCCCATTCTTACATGTCCTTCGGTGATATTGTCCATTACCGATCCGCTCGATCTGTTTATCTGATTTTTCAATACCCAATCCTTGGCAAAGCATCCTTTTCTGGTTTCCAGTTAGATATTCTGACACAAATTTCTAGCCTCGAGCCAAATACCTAAATCCTTAATTCTCTTAATTATTTTTTCACTTTTCTATTCGAGTTTAGAAAAAACATCAGAGAATCAGATGATAAAATTGATTGGAATCAACCATAGAAATGAACAAATAGAGAATAAAGAATAACAAATAGAGATTTGAAAATCCAATCAATTGTAATCGGGAATCTGCTTATCTTTGCAACTCAATGAACATCTTCAACCGAAACATGATAATTTACAAAACACCTGAAGAGATCGAGATTATGCGGGAAGCAGCGCAGATCGTTAGCCGCACACTAGGCAAGATCGCTGAGGTGATAAAGCCGGGAATAAATACCCTTTTACTTGACGAACTCGCTGAGGATTACATCAGATCACAACATGCGATACCCGGTTTCAAAGGAATGTATGGTTTTCCACACACCTTGTGTATCTCTGTCAATGAGGCCGTTGTTCACGGGATGCCAAATGATCGTATTCTGGAAGAAGGAGATATCATTTCTGTAGATTGCGGTGCCGTATTTGAGGGATTTTATGGGGATCATGCCTACACGTTCGAAATTGGGGAAGTACATCCTGAGATCAAAAAATTGTTGGAGGTAACGAAGGAGTGTCTTTACTTAGGAATTGAGCAATGTACCACCTCAAACCGTATTGAAGATATCGGTTGGGCAATTCAGCAACATGCAGAAAATCATGGATACGGGGTTGTAAGGGACCTTGTTGGTCACGGTTTAGGTCGTTCATTGCATGAAGACCCGCAGGTTCCTAATTACGGCAGAAGGGGTCGTGGGAAAAAGATCCAGAACGGACTAACAATCGCGATCGAACCCATGATCAACATGGGAACAGAAAAAGTGCTGCAGCTCGACGATAAATGGACCATCGTTACAGCTGATGGCAAACCAAGTGCCCATTTCGAACACGACATTGCAGTTATTGACGGAAAACCGGTGATCCTTTCGACTTTCGATTACGTTGAAGAAGCCCTAGCGAAAAAGAAATGACACGGGAAGAACGAAGCGTTTCTTTAGCCATTTTAACGCTGATCGTTTATTCGGTTTTTATGTACCTGGAAAAAGGTTCAATACTCTTTCCCTATCCAC
>Ga0315906_10010523_pt1 | contig 10863 bp, 3 predicted proteins | sample LakEriMetagenome_4_FD_203526 | JGI IMG/M metagenome (GOLD analysis project Ga0315906, IMG submission 203526) | Freshwater fungal communities from buoy surface, Lake Erie, Ohio, United States - Buoy 2 MA122 | ecosystem: Environmental > Aquatic > Freshwater > Lake > Lake biofilm | place: USA: Lake...
TCCGGTCGGCGGCTCCGAGGATCCATGCGAGCCCATTGCTGACGCCGTCGCCATTCGCATCGGCGTCGAACGCAGCGCCCCCCGACCATGTGTCGTAGTCCGATGGCGTGGCCCCGCTCACGAGGAACCCGGAGGCATCGAGTGAACAGTTTCCGGTGCCGTTGACCGTGATGCGTGCGAGTTGCGCCGGGCTGAGGCCCTTGCCATCGCGGCCGAAGCGCAGGGATACTCCGGACACAAAGGATCCGGTGATGCTGAGCGATCCATCCGACCAGTCGAGTGCGCTGCTGCCGGCGAATTCGAGTGCGCCCCCCTCACCGAGTTGAATGACGGCAGCGCCCGAGACATCCAGCGTCCCGACGACGTCCGTGAACGTCCCAGCATCCAGGGTGGCACTGCCGACCGTGACCGCCGTCGCTCCGAAATAGATTCCCGGGACCGGAGGGTCCGCCAGCGGATCGCCTTCCACGTAGATTCCCGGCAGGGCATCACTCACCCCAAGTGCAAGCGTACCGCCGCTGATGACCGTATCGCCTTCATAGGTGCTCGCACCCGAAAGCGTCATGCGTCCCGCCCCACTCTTCCGGAAACCGAGAATGGTGAACAAAGGGTGCCCCAGCGTGCCTCCGAAATCGCAGTCGCTCACGGCATTGACCGTCAGGGTGGCTGGACCTCCGGAACTGTAGACCCGCTGCGTCCGGTTAGGACGCGCGACATTGCTGAGACCGGCCAGGGTCTGGTCGAAGCCCCCCAGATCAAGGTCGGCGAAATGATTATTGGGATTGAGACCATTGAGTCCGTCGAGGGTGACCGACGCCGTGGCTGGCAGGGCATTGGCCGCACCCAGTTGCAGCGTCATGGCACTGACACTGGGTCCCTGGGTGGTGACCGTGACATTTCCCGTGAAGGAATTGGAGGCCGCGAGGATGATGCGGGGGTCACCGGAAACCGTATTCGTCGCGGTATCGATGGTGAGGTCACCTGTGCCGGAGATCACTCCGCTGAAGGTGCCCCGGGTATTGCTCGCATTGATCCGGAAGGCCACCGGGCCCGTCAGAATGACCGGAGCGGTCACCGTGGGAGAACCATTATTGAAGCCGAGGACCGTGCCATCCGACATGGTGATGCCCGCGCAGGTGTCGAGCGGCCGGGCATTCTGGAGATTGACCGAACCTGCCCTGATGGCGAGTGATCCCGTGAAGGTATTTGCTCCGGAGAGCACGAGGGAACCGCTGCCGGTCTTGGTGACGTTGACGATGCTGTCCGCGCCAGTGCTTTCGATGAGGCTGATGGAGCCGCTCTGATCATTGGCTCCGACGGTGAAGTTGGCAATTGTGCCGGCCGCCGTGTTGTCGATGCGTCCAGTGAATCCGTTGACGGTATCGGCGTGGCCGTGGAGGTCGAGCACGACGCTGGGCTGGGTGGCGGCGAAATTGCCTTTACCGGGGCCGTCGGGCAGCACGTCGTCTGCACCGAGCTGGAGCGATCCGCCTGAGAGCACGGTATTGCCTGCGTAGCTGTTGGGTCCGGCGAGGACGAGACGTCCGTCGCCCGCCTTGGTGAGATTGGCTGCAGTGGTTCCTGCGATGGCTCCGCCGATGCGGAGGGTGCGCTCCGCGGCGACATCGAAGGTGTTGGAATTTCCCATCACGTAGGAACAGTTGAGGGTGAGATCCGCCGTGGCCGCCGCCATGTCGATTCTGCCATTGTTCGTAAGGGTGCTTCCTGGATTGATGGTCACGACGGCGGCGGGGTCCGTGATGATGAGGGATCCCCATGTGGTGTCCGCGCCGAGAACGGTGGTATTGGCGGAAGTGACCACGCTGGCCCACTGTGCGGTGCCGATGGCCGAGGGAACCTGCCCACCGATCCAGCTGCTGCCGAGGTTGAGATCATTGCTGTTGTTGGCCTTGGCGATGGTGCCGCCTTCGTAGCTGATGATGATCTGGCCGGGGGCACCGGGTCCGCCGCCGTAGCTGGCACCGCCAGAGGTATTGTCCTTGGCTCCGCCTCCTCCGCCGCCGGGAGCCGTATTGTTGACGTTGCCGGCTCCCTCGGCACTCTTGCCATTGGCTCCCCTGCCCCCTTTGTGATCGGCGTCGCTTCCGGCAGTTTCAATGAGGCCCGTGGACTGATTGGTGGCATTCTTGCCAGCCGCGAGGTCGCTGGCTCCGCCGCCGCCTGAGCCACCATTGCCCGCCGTGGTATTGTTCTGGCCATTGCCGCCGGGCCATTCGACTTCGTACAGCCCACTGATGACACCGCCCGCTCCCGAGGCCCCCGAATTCGCCGTGCCCGTGGAAACCCGGCATGCTCCACCTTCGCCGCCATTGGCCGTGACCGTGACTCCGCCATCGCCGGCAAACGAAACGGCCGCGCCGTCGAATCTCTGACCGTCCACGAATCCCGTGGCGGGACAGACCGCCACGGGCGGAATCGTGACCGTGTACAGGGTGCCCGGAGTGACTGGCACATTGAGCCGCTTGGCATAGGCTCCACCACCGCCGCCACCGCCGCCCACATTGCCGCCGGAAACCTTTTCGGCCCCGCCGCCGGCACCACCGCCACCCCAGCATTCCACCGTGACGGTGGTAACCCCGGCAGGTGGCGTGAAGGTCCCGGAAACCGTGAACTTCTCGCTGACAGCCCATGCAGGGTCCGCCAGGAAAGTCAGCAGTCCGCACTGAATGACGCCAGCGGCGGGAAGCAGGAACGGCATGGAGCAAAGGGTCTTCATGGATTGGCAGTGATGTTAGGGTTGAGTCATCATGCAGGCGCAGAACCACGCAGGAAATCATCCTGCGCCGGTGCGCAGAGCCCGCGGGTTCCGGGGGGAGACCGCAGCCGCGCGGGCATGCGGCGGGGGCCATACCACGACCGTGCGAGTGCAAGCCACTGCAATCCCCGCGATCGCTACCCAGAGAATCAGGCAGTTTTCCCTCGTGTCACGGCACCCTGCGGGCAGCCAGCGTGCGGCCAGGCCATTCAGCCTAGAATCCCGCGCACGATCTTCCCGCTGACGTCGGTGAGGCGGAAGTCGCGGCCCTGGAACCGGTAGGTGAGGCGTTCGTGATCGATGCCCATGAGGTGGAGCAGAGTTGCCTGGAAATCGTGGACGTGGACGGGGTCGGTGACGGCATTCATGCCGAGGTCATCGGATGCTCCGAAGGTGAGGCCGGGTCTGACGCCGGCTCCGGCCATCCATGTGGTGAAGGCGTAGGGATGGTGGTCGCGGCCCCAGCGTGGGCGGTCTGCGATATTCCCCTGGATGAAGGGAGTGCGGCCGAATTCCCCGCCCCAGACGACGAGGGTATCTTCGAGCAGGCCGCGCTGCTTGAGGTCCATGACGAGGGCTGCGCTGGCGCGGTCGGTATCACGGCACTGATTGTAGAGTTCCGTGGTCAGTGAATTGTGCTGATCCCATCCGGCGTGCATGAGCTGGACGCAGCGGGCACCGCGTTCGACGAGACGGCGGGCCATCAGGCAGTTGTGGGCGAAGCTCCCGGGTTCGAGGACATCCGGACCGTAGCTGTCGAGCACCGACTTCGGTTCGCTGCGGAAATCCGCCAGTTCCGGGACACTGCTCTGCATGCGGAAGGCCATTTCGTACTGGGCGATGCGTGCCGCGATTTCCGGATCGCCGAAGTCGTGCAGCTTCTGCTCGTTGAGCGCCGCGAGATCGTCGAGAAAATCGCGCTTCATGCCGCGGTCGACGCCGGCGGGATCCGAGAGATACAGCACGGGGTCGCCACTGCTGCGGAATTTCACGCCCTGGAAGCGCGACGGCAGAAAGCCGGATCCCCAGTAGAAATCGTAGAAGATCTGACCGCAGCTTGTGCCTTTGCTCACGGAAGTCATGACCACGTAAGCCGGCAGGTTTTCGGTTTCCGATCCCAGGCCGTAGCTGAGCCATGCCCCCAGTGACGGACGGCCGGGAAGCTGAGCGCCGCTCAGCAGAAAGGAAATGGCCGGGGCGTGATTCACGGCGTCCGTGTGCATCGATTTGATGAAGCACAATTCGTCCGCAATGGCGGCCGTGTGGGGCATGAGATTGCTGACCCATGCGCCTGATTGACCGTACTGCTGGAAGGGTTCGACGGGGGCGAGCATGAGCTTGCCGCCGGCGGCTCCGGTCATTGTGCTGAAGCGCTTGCCACCGACATACGAATCCGGGACTGGCTGGCCGTGGAGTTCCTTGAGCTTCGGCTTCCAGTCGAATGTATCGACATGGGTTGGCCCGCCATTCATGAAGAGGTAGATGACGCGTTTGGCCTTCGGGGCGATGCCCGGGAAGCCGGGAATGGCCGCTGGTGCGTCGGCGCGCAGGCCATCCGATCCCAGCAGTTGGGCGAGGGCGGCGGTGCCGATGCCCGTGGCGGTGCGGCCGAAGAATTCGCGGCGGGTCAGATGGAGGCGGGCCTGCTCGATGGGGTGCATGGCATTCATTCGAGATTGAGGGCTTCGTCCATGTTGAGAATCGTGAGGGCCGACATCGTCCATGCGGCCAGTTCCGGGGTACGGTCGGCCGGAACCAGCGGACTTTCTCCTTCGCCGAGTAACTGAACCGCCCGTTCCGGGGCGTCTGCGAACCGCCGGCGGTGGCGCTCCCACCCAGTCATGAGGACCTTCGTTTCCGCGGGCGAGACGGGTCGGCCGAGAACCCGCTGCGCCATGGCAGCGAGGCGGGCCGCGGGGTCGGCGACCGCTGCGGATCCGAGGGCGATGGCGCGGGCGGCTTCCACATAGGTGATATCATTGCTAGTGGCGAGGGCGTGCAGCGGAGTATTCGTGCGCAGGGGCTTCACGCTGCAGACGAGGCGCGATCCGGTATCGAAGAACATGGTGGGTCCGGCGATGCGGCGCCAGAAGGTGTAGAGACTGCGCCGCCGCAGGTCGTCGCCCGTGCCGCGCTGGTACTTGACCGTTCCGAAGGTCGCTTCCTCCCAGACCCCGTCGGGTTGCCATGGCAGCACCGGAGACCCACCGCCTACCATCGGCCGCAGCAGACCACCGGCCGCGAGCGCCTGATCCCGGATCATCCACGCAGGCATGCGGAAGCGCGGGCCGCGCGCAAGGAGCCGGTTCGCGGGATCGCGCTCCAGCAAGGCCGGCGTCAGCCGCGAACTCTGCCGCCATGTCCGGCTCGTCACGATCGTGCGCAGGAGCCGCTTCACATCCCAGCCACCCTCACGGAAATCCGACGCCAGCCAGTCAAGAAGGGCCGCATGCTGCGGGAATTCCGCCTGTACTCCGAAATCCTCCGCCGACTTCACGAGGCCGATGCCGAAGAGCATCTGCCAGAAACGGTTCACGGCCACCCGGGCCGTCAGGGGATTCTCCGGAGCCACGATCCAGCGGGCCAGCGCAAGGCGGTTCGCTGGAACGTCCTGCGGAAGGGCCGCAAGGAATGCCGGCAAGGCCGCAGTGACTTCCTCCTCCGGCTTGTTGTAGAGTCCATGATCGAGAATGAAGGTTTTCCGCGGCGATTGCCGGTCGGCCATGACCATGACCTTCGGACCGGAATCGGCGAGCTGGCGTGCGCGTTCCGTCAGCTCGGCGATTTTCCGCCGCAGCCCTGCGATGACGAGATCCGCTTCCTCCCATGCGGTGGCGATGATTTCCTGCTGGTCGCGGTCGCGTTCCGCCGCGGGCGTCTGCAGGGCGACGGCGAGGGCGGGATCAGTGGTGCCGAGTGCTGGTTCGGCTTCCTGCGTGAGGCTGAGCCGGAATCTTCCCATGTTGTGTTGACGGTTTCCGGATTCGTGGCGGAAGCGGAACCGCAGGACGGTGTTCTCGGTGGTGGTGAGAGGCTCGGCGAAGCGGAGGACGGCGGCGTGACTGCGGTCGACCATGCGGCCTTCATGGACGGCCCAGCCGCTGGCCGGATTGTCATCGAGGACGCCGGCCAGTTTGAATCCGCTTTGTTCATGGGTGGCTGCCACGGCCGCGAGCGCGACCGGTTGCGGGGCCGATCCTTCAGTGTCGCGTTCCATGCGGAGCGAAGTGAGGACGAAATTGCCGCTGTCCGAGCGCGCCAGACCGCCGGCCGTCATGGAGGGATGGCGGAGGACATCGAGCCGCAGACCCGTCCAGCGGCCGGGGCCGGTGACGGCGGTGACTTCGTAGTTGTCCTTGTCGGGATTGGCCCCGCTGTTCAGGATCGAGCGGTCGGGCTGAATCGTCAGGGTACTGCCGTCGGCTTTGGCCGTCTTTGGAACGAGTGGCTGCCATGCCGATCCGGCGGCGGCGCGTTCCCTTTCCCATGACGCGCGGCGGCTGGCGGCTGCGGTGCGTTCGGAGTCGAGGGATCTGCGGGCGTCGTCGCTTTGCTGGCTGACTTCTGCGAGTTGCCGGGCGGCCGCGGGATCGGGCACCCGCAGGACCGGGGGCGTCTGAGGATCGCCTCCGCCTCCGTCCACGGGGGTCTGATTGAAGAACGCGGTGAGGCTGTAGTAATCGCGCTGCGAGAGCGGATCGAACTTATGGTCGTGGCAGCGGCAGCAATTGAAGGTGAGCGCGAGCCAGACGGTTCCGGTGGTCTCGGCCATGTCCATGACGTAATCGACCCGGTTTTCCTCGGCGATTCTGCCGCCTTCTCCATTGATGGGGTGGTTGCGGAGGAAGGCCGTGGCGAGCCGTTGTTCGTCGGTGGCTTGCGGCAGGAGGTCGCCCGCAATCTGCCAGACGGTGAATTCATCCCAGCGCTGGTTGCGGTTGAATGAGCGGACCACCCATTCGCGCCACGGCCACATGGTGCGCATGCCATCGCCCTGGTAGCCATTGGTGTCCGCATAGCGGGCCGCCTCCATCCAATCCCATGCCATGCGTTCGCCGTAGGCATCCGAAGCAAGGAGCCGGTCGACCTGTTGTTCCCATTGCTGCGGCGATGGATTGGCGAGCCATGCGGTCATTTCCTCCGGCGTGGGCGGCAGACCGGTGAGGGCGAGAGTGGTGCGCCGCAGCAGGGTGGCGGGTTCGGCTTCCGGGGAAAACGCGAGTCCTTCCCGGGCGAGTTTTGCAGAGACGAGGGCGTCGATGGGATTTCCGGCATCCGCGGGAACGGCGGGACGCTGCAGCGGGGTGAAGGCCCAGTGGCGTCCCCACGGGGCTCCTTCTGCGATCCATTGCTCAAGGGTCTGCTGCTGTGCCGCGCTCAGTTCCTTGTGAACTTCCGGCGGCGGCATCTGTTCGTCGGGATCGAGCGAACGGATCCGCTGGAGGAGCAGACTCTCGGCCGGCTTGCCGGGGACAATGGCGGCACCGCTTTTCCCCGGCGCTTTGGCCGCCGCTTCCACATCAAGCCGCAGATCGCCCTTCCGGTGCTTTTCGTCCGGGCCATGACAATAGAAGCAGCGGTCGGACAGCAGCGGCAGCACCTCGCGGCTGAAATCCACCGGTTCCGCCCGACCGACGGCCGCCAGCAGCAGCGGGAGCAGTGCCCGGGTCCATTGCTCAAGGCATCGCGTTCGCGTCATGGCAGTAGCTCCATCGGAACGGCTGCCCTGCGCCTTGTCAGGCAGGGCAGCCGGTCCTCCGGAAATGATGGTTCACTTCTCGAGCGGATGGTCCTTGAGCAATTCCTCGGGGCTCCAGAAGATGGAACGGTCCTTCGTGGCTTCGCGCACCTTCTTCACAGTCTCGGCCTTCACCGGATCGGCCTGATTGCCCCATGAATTGCGGACGTAGGTGAGCACGGCAGCGATTTCCTCATCCTTCAGAAGCGCGGCAAACTGCGTCATGGGCGGAATGCCCTTCGCAGGATCATAGGTCTTGCCATTCACTTCGATCGGGCCCCAGAGGCCGTGGAGCACGAGTTTGGTGAGTCGTTCCTCCGATCCCGTGACCCAGACGCTGTTGGCCAGCGGCGGGTAGATCGGATCGAGTCCGGCCCCGGTCTTCTGGTGGCAGGTCGCGCAGTGGCCATCGCGCAGGAAGACATTGGCACCGAGCGTGTACGCCTTGGCGTCGTCGCCGCTCAGGTGGGCGGGGACGTCAACTTTCACCTCGGCGACCGCTTCCTCGATCTGGGTGGCCATCTGACCCTTGGTCGGGTCGGCAGCTCCCCAGTGATGCTTCACGGTGGCGGCGGCCACGCGGGCGTGCTGATCCGGGGAATCGAGGACCGCTTCGAGCAGAGCCATGTCGCGCACATTGTGCTGCTGATGGAGCCAGAGGGCTTCGAGCAGATGGTGCGCATCTTCCTTCTTCTTCGCATCGAACTGCTTCACCCATTCCTTGACGGCGGCGATGACTTCCCCGCTGCTGCGGCCGCTCAGTTCAACCCTTGTGCGGTGGCGGATGCCATCGACAGGATTCTTGAGGTGGTCGAGGAGGACGGGAATCGGCTGTCCGGCGATGGCGACATTCTTCTGGAGCGGGCGGCCTTTATTCACGAGGCGGTAGATGCGTCCATGGGTGTGGTCGCGGCGCGGGTCGCGGATGTTGTGCTGCATGTGACCGATGATGGCGTTCTGCCAGTCGGCGATGTAGAGGGCACCATCGGCTCCGAATTCGGCGTCGGTGGGACGGAAGTTCGGATCGTCGCTGCGGAAGTAATCGGGCGTCGGGGTTCCCCAGACTTCGCCGAAGGCACGCTTGGGATCCTCAAAGCCTTCGCGGTGCAGATCGTAGCGCTTGATGCCAAGGTAGCCGATCGTGTTGAGCACAAGAAAATCCTGCTGGATGTCCTCCGGGAAGTTGTCGCTCGAAACGATGACGTCAGCCGGCACGGGACGCACTTCCATGTTCACGAGCTGATGCATCTGGAAGCCATTCCCCTGCGGACGCACCTGGAACGAATTGCCGCCGGTGCCGTCGTTGGCGTAATGATACCCCCAGTAATCAAAGGAAGTGCCGTGCGGGTTCGGGCTGTTGCCGGCGTGGAAGGTGATCGTGTAGCGCCGGGGATCGAAGCGGTACATGCCGGAAGCGGTCGCATGCAGCGCGGCTCCCCATGGATGTTCGAAGGCATTCTGCAGGAAGATGCCGCTCTGCCAGTAGATGGCTCCGTCGGGCCCGAGAATGAGGTTGTTGGCGGCGTGGTGCGTGTCGGCCGAATCGATGCCCTGGAAGAGCACGTAGCGGACGTCCGCCTTGTCATCGCCATCCGTGTCCTTGAGGAAGAGAATATCCGGCTGCGTCGTCACAATGACGCCGCCATTCCAGAATTCGAAGCCCAGCGGATTGTGGACCTTCGCGAATTCGATGGCCTTGTCCGCCACGCCATCGCCGTTCTCGTCCGGGAGAATCAGCAGCGTGTCGTTCATCTCCTTGAGCGGTTCCCACTTCGGATAGGTATTCCAGCAGGCAGCCCACAGGCGGCCCTTGGCGTCCACCTGCAACTGCACGGGATTCGCAAAGCCCGGAATCGTCTTCTCGTCGGCAAACAGATTCACTTCATGACCGTCGGGCACTTTCATCTTCGCGATGGCTGCCTTGCCATCGAGGTACTCGCTCGGATTCCCGAGATTCGAAACCACCGGAACCGGAGGCGGCACGTTTTCATCGGAAACCTTCAGCGTCTTCCCCTCAGCCGCCGCCCAGACGGCCGCATCCCGGTTCGATGTCATCACATCGAGCATCTTCAGTTCATGCTGCAGCACGTCGGCATTCGACTGACCATTCACAAACTTCAGTCCGGATCGTCCACCCCAGATGTCGTTGCCATCCGTGGCCCGGTAGCGGTTGTGCCAATGCCAGTTCTTGTCGAGCACGGCTGCACGCAGCGGCTCCAGCGACGGACTCCCCGTCACGGCTTCGCCCGTCACGGCCTTCGCAATGATTTCCCCAATCTGACGGTTCCCTTCCGGCAGCAGATGCACGCCATTGATGGTCATTGGTTCCGAAGCCGACGCATAACGCGCCTGCGACGACGAGAAAAGATCGACAAAGGCCACACCCTTTTCCTCGGCCACCTGCTTGATCGCTCCCGTGTAGAGCGCCAGATTCACATTGGTCGCCGCCCCATTCGGGAGATTCGGACTGCGATGATTCTCAAACGCCACCGGCGAGAAAAGCACAAACCGCGGGGCCGATTCCCCATTGAACTGCATGCCCCGGTACCGCTCGATCATTCCGCCGAGTTCCTCCCGGAACTTGCCGACCCCAGCCTCCCCGGCGAAGGATTCATTGTAGCCGAAAAAGACAAAGATCACGTCGGCCTTGCACAGCTTCAGATAATCCTCGGGCGACGAAAATCCTTCATGCCGCGGACGGTGATTCACCATGTCCCCCGTGATGCCAAGTTCCCGGAAGGTCAGCTTCTTCCCTGCCGACTTGCTCTGAATGAGCGTTTCCACCCAGCCATCATGCTGCATCCGGTCGGCCAGACCATTCCCGATCGAGCAAATCACATCATCCGGCTTCAGGGGCAATTGAGCCAGAACCGGGGCGGATGCCAGCGCACTAAGCGCCAGCCCAACAGGACGGAAGAATCGGGACTTCATGGAAAGACTCTGCTTAACGGTCGAAAATTCCGTTCGTATCAGGGAACCCAACCGAAGGGAATCCCGTCCTTCCCATTTTTCAGCGCCAGTCCTCAGCGCTTTGCGACCAGATCGTACCCTCGCCAGTCGTGGACGGTGACGTCGGCGAACTCGCCTGCGGGCAGGGCCGGATCGACGAAGACCGTGCCATCGATGTCTGGCGCATCCATCTCGGTGCGGCCCACTCCGGGCTTTTCGACCAGCACGCGGAGCTGGCGTCCGACCTGAGCGGCATTGAATTCCTCCGCAAGGACCTGCAGTTCGCGCATGGCCCGGTTCCAGCGGCTCTCGATCGTCTTGTGATGGACCCGGCTGTCCATCCCGTATGCCTTGGTGCCTTCTTCCCGGCTGTACCGGAAGACCCCGGCCCGCTCAAAGC
>Ga0315906_10010524_pt1 | contig 10863 bp, 10 predicted proteins | sample LakEriMetagenome_4_FD_203526 | JGI IMG/M metagenome (GOLD analysis project Ga0315906, IMG submission 203526) | Freshwater fungal communities from buoy surface, Lake Erie, Ohio, United States - Buoy 2 MA122 | ecosystem: Environmental > Aquatic > Freshwater > Lake > Lake biofilm | place: USA...
AGCGGTAGGCGAGGTTCAGCGCCCGGTCACCTTGCGGCCGGTACTGGATGCGCACCTGCCGGCGTTCGCTGCGGGATTGCTGCGGATTCCATTGCACGCCGAGATTGACGTTGAAGTTCTGCCATCGTGTGACCGCGAGCTGCGCCACGAGATCCGATTTCGAGCCGATGCGTGGCTCGTTCGGCAGCCGTACTCGGGGCGCCTCGAGGTGCAGAGTCTGGCCGATCGTGGCGGCGAGCAACTGCCGACCACTCGCTCCATCGTAGAAACGGGAGGTGACGCCGAGGCTCACCTGGTTCGCATCCGAGACGCGATCTGCGCCAACGTAGCGCTCGCCGCGAAACAGCTGCACGAAATTCAGATCGGGCACCCGGGTGTCGAACACCGGCAGATCATCCTGATCGCGATACGGCGTCCACAGATACAACAGGCGTGGCTCCAGCGTGATGCGCTGCACCCGCCCATCCACGGCTGGACGCTCGAGCAACAAGCCCGCATCGAGCGCGGCGAAAGGTAACGACCGGCTCGGGGAGGTCGTCGCGCCCGAGGCCACGTTGTCGAGCGCGTAGCGGGTGTGGCGAACGCCGGCAGCCGGACGCAGGTAGTAGGCGGGGCTGCCGAAATCGAGCGCGACACGCGAGGTGGCATCGGTACGCCAACCGGTGACGCCTGTATCGCGCTCGAAATTCACCACCTCGGCATCGAGCGAGTAGCTGAGCGGCAGGCCTGCATCATGGCGGCCTTCACCGCGCACCGCGATGCGCGGCACTTGTGCATAGGGCCGGTCGATCGGCTGCAGGGCGCGATCAATGGTCTGGAACTGCTGAAACTCGCCGCGGACGCGCCAGTGCTCATCGCGATAACTGAGTCGTGCCACACGCTGCAAGAAGGCCGTGCTGGTGCCGTCGGCACCCGCTGCGAAATCCTCGAAGTATTCGGCGTCGCTGACATCGGCCGCATCGAGATCGAGCCGCCAACCGGCAGGCAACTCCGTTCTGTGCCGCAGACGCAGCCAGTGCCGATCGGTATCGCGCACCATGTCTCCGGGCAGCAGATTGGCGCGGATCTCGCCGCGATTCGTGCGGGTCAGGTAACGGAACGTCGCGCCTGCATCGAGACCACGCTTCTCGTAAAAGCGCGGCTCGACTAGCAGGTCGTAGTTCGGCGCGAGATTGAAGTAGTACGGCACTGCGAGCTCCACGCCACTTCTGGAGCTGAAGCCCGCGTCGGGGACGAGAAAGCCACTCTTGCGTTGCTCACCTAGCGGGAACGAGATGTAGGGCAGGTAGAGAATCGGCACGCCGAGAAATTCCACGGCGGCGTTGCGGCCCGTACCGTTACGAGTGCGGGTGTCGAGCTCGATGCTGCGTGCACGGATCCGCCAATCGGGCGAGGCATCGGGGCAGGTGCTGAACCACACCTCCGAGAGGCGTACTCGCCCATCGGTGCCGATCTGCATGCGCTCGGCCGCGCCGCGTGCCGGGCGCTCCGGCAGGTCGAACTCTGCATCTTCGAGACTGGCGCCCGATGCGGCGTCGTAGCGGCCTGTGTCGCCGCGGGCCGTGATCGAGCCGTCGGTATAGGTCAGCGTTCCGCGGACGCTGAACTGCCCCAACGCGCGGTCGTACCGCACTTCCTCAGCGTCGAGCCGACGCTCGCCTTGACGCAATTCAACCCGCCCGCTGAGCAGGGCCGCACCGTCGACTCCGATCTGCGCGCTGTCACTACTGACTTCGACCGGTAATCGGGCCTCGTCTTCTCGAACCGTGGGGCGATCGCGTGCCACGCTCTGTTCCGGCAGCCCGTCCGCGCGCTGCATGCCGGCGACGGGGCTCGGCGCAGGGCAGCGCAGGGGTATGGGCTTTGGATTGGCGGGCGCATCACCCGTGCCCTCGGCGCGTGCCGCGCTGACGGCGAGTGCACACAGCAGCAACGCCAGCTGCAATGGGGTGAGGGGGCGTGCAGAGGGGCGCGACATGATCTGCGCCCATTATGCACCCCCCTTATAATCCGTTCATGTCCGCTCCCGATTTGCGCCTGGCGGCGCTCACCGACTGGGTCACGCGCGAGCTCGCCTACGCCGTGCGTGGCGTCGAGGTGGCTTCGGCGGATGCCAGCTTTCGTCGTTATTTTCGTGTTCACCTGCGCGACGGCGCGACGCTCATCGTGATGGATGCGCCGCCCGCACAGGAGGACATCGGGCCGTACCTGCATGTCGGTTCGCTGCTGGCGCAAACCGGGGTTCACGTGCCTGCGGTTCATGCCGTCGATCGCGAGCGCGGCTTCGTGCTGCTCGAGGATCTTGGCACCACCTCGTACCTCAGTGCGCTGCAGGATGCCGGGCTTGCCGATTCCCTCTACGGCGACGCCCTGCAGGCGCTCGCGAGTCTGCAGGTGCGGGGCCGTCCGTTGCAGTACGAGCTGTCGCCCTACGATGAGGCGGCGTTGCGGCGCGAACTCGTGCTGATGCCGGAGTGGTTTTGTGCGCGCCACCTGCAGCGTCCGGTGAGCGAGGCGGAATCGGAATTGTTCGAGGCCACCTTCCGCTTTCTCGTGGCCGAGGCCTTGCAGCAACCGCAGGTCTTCGTGCATCGCGACTATCATTCACGCAACCTCATGGTGCTGCCTGCGCACGGACCGGGCGTTATCGACTTTCAGGATGCGCTCGCGGGTCCCGTGGGCTACGACCTCGCCTCGATCTTCAAAGATTGCTACATCCGTTGGCCTCGCGAGCGGGTCGAAACATGGGTGCTCGCGCATCGCCAGGCGCTGCGTCGGCAAGGTGCCTCGACGCTGGCCGGGGCGAGTGATGCTGAGTTCCTGCGCTGGTTCGATCTCATCAGCGTGCAGCGTCACCTCAAGATCCTCGGCATCTTTGCTCGCCTCTGGTGGCGTGACGGCAAGAGCGGCTACCTCGCCGACTTGCCGCTCACCGTCGAGTATCTGCAGGACAGCTGCGCTCGCTACGCGGAACTCGCTCCGCTCGGCACGTGGTTGCAGCAACAGGTGACGCCGCAACTGGCCGCGGCTCACGCGCGAGCACTGGCAGATCGTTCGTGAAGGCGATGATTCTTGCAGCCGGTCGCGGCGAGCGCATGCGACCGCTGACGGACGAACGGCCCAAACCTTTGCTGGAAGTCGGCGGGCGGCCGCTCATCGAGTGGTTGCTCGGTAGCTTGGCCCGTGCAGGCTTTCGCGAAATCGTGGTCAACCATGCCTGGCTCGGCGAGCAGATACCGGCAGCGCTCGGTGATGGCCGTCGATTCGGTCTGCACATTCGCTACAGCGCTGAAGGCGAAGCGCTCGAGTCGGGCGGTGGCATTCTGCGCGCACTGCCGCTGCTCGGACCCGAGCCCTTTCTTGTCGTCAACGGCGACATCTGGACCGACTTCGACTTTTCACGTCCGCCCCTGCTCGACGAGCAGGCCTTGGCGAGTCTCGTTCTCGTGCCGAACCCGCCCCAACATCCCCGCGGCGATTTCGCCTTGGTGCCGGGAGCGACGACCTCGCTCGACGTGCTGGCCGATCCCGAGCGGCTGGCCGCGGCCGATGCGCCACCGCGTTATACCTTCGCGGGAATCGGCGTCTATCGCCCGGAGTTTTTCGCCGGCTACGACGACGGACGCTTTCCGCTGCTGCCCTTGCTGCAACGGGCCGCCGCAGCCCATCGGCTCCGGGGCCGCTTGTATCAAGGCTTGTGGTTCGACATCGGCACCCCGGAGCGTCTGCGCGATCTCGACGAACGTCTCGCGGCCGGCGCGGTGGGCTGACCGACGCCATCGGCGTACACTTGTCGTCATGAGCACGGACGGTCCCGCCCGCAGCGGCGAGAAGTACATCACCGCGCAGGGATTCAGCGCGATTCGCGATGGCATCAAGGCCACCTCGCAGGGTCCCGTGCGCGTGCCGGGCGGCAAGCCGCGTTGGCTCAAGGCACCACTGGCGATTGGCCCGGGCTATGAGGCCGTGCGGCGCACGGTGCGTGAGCATCGCCTCGCCACGGTCTGCGAGGAGGCCAAGTGCCCGAACATCGGCGAGTGCTGGAATGCGGGCACCGCCACGATCATGTTGATGGGCGAGGTGTGCACGCGCGCCTGCCGTTTTTGTGCGGTGGATACCGGCAATCCGCGTGGTTGGCTCGATCCCGAGGAGCCCGACAACACGGCAAAGACGGTCGAACTGATGCGCTTGCGATATGTCGTGCTGACCTCGGTCAACCGCGATGACCTGCCCGACGGTGGTGCAGGCCACTTCGCCGCAGCGGTGCGGGCGATCAAGGCGCGCTCGCCCTCGACGGCCGTCGAGGCGCTGACACCCGACTTTCAGGGCGTGATGCACGATGTGGAAACGGTGGTCGATTCGGGACTCGAGGTCTTTGCGCAGAACGTCGAAACCGTTGAACGCCTCACCCATCCCGTGCGCGATGCACGAGCGGGCTACGCGCGCACGCTGCATGTGCTGCGGCATGCCAAGCAGCACCGCGCCGATGTGCTCACCAAGTCGAGTCTCATGCTCGGGCTGGGCGAGACGGATGATGAGATCGCGAAGACCATGGACGATCTGCGTGAGCACGGCGTGGATCTGCTGACGCTCGGTCAGTATTTGCAGCCGACAGCGCGGCACTTGCCCGTCGAGCGTTTTGTCTCGCCCGAGCAATTCGATCGCTATCGCGACTGGGCGCTCGCGCGCGGCTTCCGCGAGTGCGTGTCGGGTCCGCTCGTACGCTCGAGTTATCGGGCGGAGCAGGCGCTTGCCGGCAACAACGCCGGTCTCGACAATGCAGCCCTCAGCGAACTCGCCACCCCGCGTCGTTGAACTCGGCCGTGTGGCTTATCTGCCGACGTGGCAGGCCATGCAGCGCTTCACGGATGTGCGCGATGCACACACGGCCGACGAGATCTGGGTGCTCGAACACGAGCCGGTGTTCACGCTCGGCATGAATGCCGATCCCTCGCATGTTCTCGCCGCAGGTGACATTCCAGTCGTTCGCGTCGATCGCGGCGGGCAGGTCACCTATCACGGCCCGGGTCAGCTCGTGGTCTATCCGCTGATCGACCTGCGCCGCGCGGGCCTCGGTGTTCGTGACCTCGTCACCGCGCTCGAGCAAGCCGTCATTCGCAGTGTTGCGCATTACGGTATATCGGCCGCCACGCGGCCGAAGGCGCCGGGTGTGTACGTTTCCGGGGCCAAGTTGGCGAGTGTGGGCATACGGGTGAGGCGCGGAGCGAGTTATCATGGCGTGGCGTTGAACGTGGCCATGGATCTGGAACCGTTCGCGCGTATCAACCCCTGCGGTTACGAGGGGCTCGCGATGACTCAGTTGGCCGCGCTGGGCGGCCCCACCGAGGTGTCGCGTGTGGCCGCAGACGTGCTGACCGAACTGCAACCACTGCTGTCGAGACACGTCCATGAAACATAAGCCCACCCCCAAAGAACTCGAGATGGTTCGCGACCTCCTTACCTACATCGGTGAGGACCCGGCCCGCGAAGGTTTGCTCGAGACGCCGGCTCGCTTTCTCAAGGCCTGGGAGGAATACACCCGGGGCTATCGGGAAAAGCCCGAAGAGATTCTGAAGTCCTTCGAGGATGGCGCGCAGAGCGTCGATGAGATGGTCATCGTCCGCGACATCCCGGTGTATTCGCTGTGCGAGCACCATCTTGCGCCGTTCTTCGGCAAGGCCTACGTGGGCTACGTACCCGACAAACGCATTCTCGGGCTATCAAAAATTTCCCGCCTGGTCGAAATCTACGCCCGCCGCCTGCAAGTGCAGGAGCGACTGACCAACCAGATCGCCGACGCGCTGCACACCCATTTGCAGGCCCTCGGCGTTGCTGTGGTCATTGAGTGTCGGCACATGTGCATGGAGTCCCGTGGCGTACGCCACACCGGAACGGCGACCGTGACCTCTGCCCTGCGTGGTTCAATCAAGACCAATGCGGACACGCGACGCGAGTTTCTCTCGCTGATCGGTCGCTAGTCCCTGCGCAATCGCTAGATCACCATCAGCACGCCGTCGGTTGCGACCAGCGCGCCGACGAGCATGGTGACGTGTTCGCGGCTCTCGGCCACGATCGTGTAGGTGATCGAGATGAAGTTTCCGGCGCCACTTGCGCGCTCGTTGATGCGCTCTGCGGCGAGGTTCGGGCAGTGCTGCAGCACCACCGCATCGATGCGGGAGCGAAAACTCCGTTCGCTGCGACCGACGACCTTGATGGGGTAGTCGGTGGGAAAGCGCAGCGGGCTCTCGCTGTTGTCGCCGCTCGAATGGGTCACCAGGGTTGATCCTTGAGCTCTGCCTGCAGTTGCAGGAAGGCTGACCACATCTTTTGCCACACGGGCCCCGGTTTGCCATCAGCCACCGGAGCACCATCGATGCGGGTTACCGCTGACACGTTGCGCGTCGCCGAAGCCAGCCAGACCTCATCGGCCGCACGCAGTTCGGCCTCGCTGACCGGTCGAGTTTCGCGTGGCACGCCGAGTCGATCCGCCAGTTCCTCGACGACCGTGCGGGTGGTGCCGGGGAGGATCTCATTCGAATTCGGCGGTGTGACGATCACGCCGCGCAGCACCACGTGCACGGTGGAGGCGCTCGCTTCCATCATGTGACCCTCCTTGAGCAGGATCGTCTCGTGAGCACCAATCTCCGCGCTCAGCTGACGCTGCATGACATTGCCGAGCAGCGCGACCGACTTGATGTCACAGCGTGCCCAGCGGATGTCCGGAGCCGTGACGCACTGCAGCCCCTGCTCCAACTGCGCAGCCGAGGGCTTCGGCAGTGGTGCGCAAAAAGCGAATACGGTTGGCGGAACGTCGGGGAAGGGCGCGTGGTTGCGACCGTATTCGGCGCCACGCGAGACCTGGACGTAAACATACATATCGCCGCCGCCGTTGCGCTGCATCAGTTCGCGTACGAGGGCGCGCCAAGTGTCCCGGCTGTGCGGGTCACGAATGTGCAGCGCCGCGAGGCTGCGCGACAGTCGATCAAAGTGCTCTGCGAAGCGGAACGGCCGACCTTCGAAGACAGGTACCACTTCGTAGACACCATCGCCGAACAGGAAGCTGCGATCGAGTGGCGAAATACGCGCCTCTCGCAATGCCGGCCATTCGCCGTTGAGATGACAAATCGGCAGCGGGTCGGCCATGGTGCTTACCTGAACCAGAGTGCGATGGTGTCGCGCAGTCTCGGCCAGACGCCACCCATCGGCGCCTCGGTCGTGACGACAAGAGGCACGCGACGAATCACCGTCTTGCCGTCGAGGATCTGCATCTCGCCGACACGCTGGCCGGCCTTGAGCGGGGCTACCAGCGGCTCGTCGAGTCGCGTGGCCGTACGCAGTCGCGACAGACCGCCGCGCGCGATCGTGGCGCTGACATTACTCTGCGGCGCTACGGCGATGTCCTGCTCGGTGCCCTTGTAGAGCCGCGGCCGTAATACCATCTCGCCCGCTTTGCGCAGCGTCACTGTTTCGTAGAAGGCGAAACCGTAGTTGAGCAGCGCAGCACTGGCATCTTCGCGGGCCTTCGGCGATTCGGTGCCGAAAATCGTCGCGATCATGCGCGTGCCGTTACGCTCTGCGGAGCTCGCGAGGCAGTAGCCGGCGGAATCCGTGTGGCCCGTCTTGATGCCATCGACCGTGGGGTCGCGGTAGAGCAGACCGTTGCGGTTGCCCTGCCGGATGTTGTTCCACACGAACTCACGCTGCGAATACCAGCGGTAGTACTGCGGGAATTCGCGAATCATCGCGCGCGAGAGAATCGCGATATCCCGTGCCGTGGTGTAGAGGGCCGGATCCGGCAGGCCCGTAGCATTGGCGAAGCTCGAGTTCTTCATGCCGAGTTGCTTGGCCTGCTCCGTCATCAACTGCGCGAACGTGGCTTCCGAACCCGCGAGGCGCTCTGCGATGGCTATGGCCGCATCGTTACCCGACTGCACGATCATGCCCTGTAGCAGGACTTCCGCCGGCACCTGATCGCCGACGTTAAGAAAGGTCCGCGAGCCTTCCGAACGCCAGGCGCGTTCGCTGATGGAGATGCGCTCATCGAGCTTGAGGCGCCCCTCGGCCAAGGCGCGAAAGGCAACGTACGCCGTCATCAACTTGGTGATGCTGGCGGGCTCGACGCGTTGGTCTGCGTTGCGCTCGGCCAGTACCCGGCCGGTGGCGTGGTCGATCAGCACATACGAGCGACCGGCAACCTCCGGTGGCGGAGGAATGGGAGCGGCTTGGATGGTCGCCGCCGCGGCAGCGCGTGGCAACAACCCTGCGCAACAGATAAGGGCGAGAGCGAAAAGGATCCGGCGGGCAAGCATTAGGCTCAAGACAGACTCCAGACGAACGAAGGTGAAACGAAACGCCCGTCTATTGTAGCCGCCTCACTCGTGAGCCGGACGGGCATCCGGCACGCCGACAAGTCGCAGTCGCTCGACCATGTCATCCGCCTCGACAGCATCGTCGAGTGGGCCCACTTGCACGCGGTACACCACACGCTCGCCGATGCGCGCCTCGCGGATCACGGCGTTGCGGATGCCCGACTGCGCGAGCCGACGCGTCATGGCTTCGGCGTTGGACCGCGAGCCGAAGGATCCGGTTTGCAGAAAGCGCGAGCTGATGCCGAGGCTCGGCGTGTCGACGGCCTGCGCTGGAGACGGCGCCGGAGTCGCCGCTGGAGTCGGCGCTGAAGGCGGCGCCACAGGCGTGGCGGCGGTTGCCCGGCCAGAGCTCGCGTCACCGGGCTGCAGCACGCGGATTTCCACGGGCGCCGTCCCGGTGCCGATCATGCCGAGCTTGTACGCGGCCGTGTACGAGAGGTCGATGATCCGATTGCCGACGAACGGCCCGCGATCATTGACGCGCACGACGATGGAGCGACCGTTGCCAAGGTGCGTCACGCGGACGTAACTCGGAATCGGCAGCGTCTTGTGGGCTGCGGTCATCGAGTACATGTCGTACGGCTCACCACTCGAGGTCCGCTCAGCGTGAAACCCCGGTCCGTACCACGACGCAAGCCCGCGCTCGACATGGCCGCGGGCGGATTTCATGACTCGGTATTTTTTGCCGAAGACCTCGTAGGTCTCGGGATTACCGTAGCGACTGCGCGGCTCGGCCCGCGGGACGGCATCGGGGATCGAGGCGAGATCGCGTGGCGGTTTCGGTACACCGGCAGGCGGCTTGGGTGTTGCCTCGGGGCCCCGCCGCAGCAGACTGCAGCCCTGCAGCACGAGCAGCGATAACAACAGGACCGGAATGACGCGACGCATTTACGGGATCGGCTGCGGCTGCGGCGACGGCGCGGCGGTCGGCGTCGTCGTCGGTGCCGCGGCAGTCTGTTGTCGAATGGCTGCCGCCAGATCGTTGACGGCCATGGCGTAGAGGATGCTGCGGTTGTAGCGCGTGATGACGTGGAAGTTCTTCAAGCCCACCCGTGCGCTCGGTCGGTCGGCGAGCTCTGCGGGCACTAGCATCGCTCGCGTGTCGGGTGGCAGATTCGTTTCGACGCTCACGCCTTGGGTCCGCAAGCCCTCGAGCGTAGTGTTCAAATCGAGGTTACGCCGCTCGAGGGTCGCAATGAGTTCCAGTGGCGCACTGGCTTCGAGCACCGCGGGTGCGTCGCGCTCCCAACCGTGTGCCGTGAAGTAGTTCGCGACGCTCGCGATCACGTCATCCCAACTGCCGAACAGATCGCGGCGGGCGTCGAGCGCGCCATCCAGCGTCCCGTTGACGGCATAGCGGCGATAACTCGAGGGCATGAACTGCGGCGCACCCATGGCGCCTGCATAGGAGCCGAGGGTTGCCAACGGATCGAGACGCTCCTCCCGCACGAGCAGCATGAACTGCTCGAGCTCGGAGCGGAAAAATCGGCTGCGAGGAGGGTAGTCGAAGCCCAAGGTCATGAGCGCATCGAGTACCCGCCACGAGCCCTTGTTGCGACCGTAGTTGGTTTCGATGCCGATGATGGCCACGATGAAGGCCGGATCGACGCCGGTCGCCGCATGCACGGCATCGAGACGCTCGCGGTGCTCACGAGCGAATTCGACGCCGCGGCTGACGCGCTCGCTCGAAACGAGCCGCGCACTGTATTCCCACCACTTCAACACGCTTTCGGCGGGGCGCGCGATGGCCGCGAGGATGCGCGGTTGCGACTGTCCCTGCGCAAGCAACGCACGGATCTCCTCGGGCGGAATCGAATGGCGCGCGGCGACCTCCTCGACGAAGGCGCGGATGTCGGCGCGCTCCAGATCGAACGGCTGCGGTGTGGCAGGCGGCGGCGGTGGAGGGACGGGTTCGGCGACCGGGGGCGGGGCCGGAACGATGACGGGTGCAGGGGGTGCGACGTCCTGCGGCGGCGGTCGGGTGACGCAGCCACCGATCGATGCGCAGAGAATCAGCAGTGGGAGGCTGCGTTCACGCAGCGAGTTTCCGGTTCGCATAAAGCGACATGAGCATACCGAAGCCGGCCAGCAGGGTCACCATCGATGTGCCGCCGTAGCTGACGAGGGGCAGAGGCACACCGACGACGGGCAGTAGACCGCTGACCATGCCGGCGTTGATGAACACGTAGACAAAGAAAATGGCGGCGAGACACCCTGAGAGCAGTCTGGCAAAGGTGTCGCGCATCTGCGAGGCGAGGAACAGCGCTCGCAGTACGACGAAAACGTAAAGCCCGATCAGCAGCAGCGCACCGAGCAGGCCCAGTTCCTCGCCGATGACGGCAAACACGAAGTCGGTGTGCCGTTCGGGAAGAAACTCGAGCTGGCCCTGCGTGCCGCGCAGATACCCCTTGCCGAAGATACCGCCGGAGCCGATGGCGATCGTCGACTGGATGATGTGATAACCCGAGCCCAAGGGATCTGCCTGCGGGTCGAT
>Ga0315906_10010528_pt1 | contig 10860 bp, 9 predicted proteins | sample LakEriMetagenome_4_FD_203526 | JGI IMG/M metagenome (GOLD analysis project Ga0315906, IMG submission 203526) | Freshwater fungal communities from buoy surface, Lake Erie, Ohio, United States - Buoy 2 MA122 | ecosystem: Environmental > Aquatic > Freshwater > Lake > Lake biofilm | place: USA: Lake...
AGGCACTTCAGCAGCATTTGATGGGTCAGGCAACATTTCAATTGCCACAACTATTGCTGCCAATTCAATTGCTCTCGGCACTGATACCACAGGCGATTATGTTTCTTCACTTGTAGCAGGAACAGGCGTAACGTTAACAAACAATACTGGTGAAAGTGCTACACCAACTATTGCTATTGGACAAGCTGTGGGAACAACAAGTACGGTTACTTTTGACAGAATCAGTGTAGGAACCGGAGTGACAGGAACACTCACTGGACAAGTTAGAGCCTCAGGCGATATCGTTGCATATTCTAGTTCAGACGAACGTTTAAAGAAAGATGTGCATAATATCCCAGATGCTCTAGCTAAAATATTAAAGTTGAATGGTGTTATTTTCACTTGGGATGAAGAAAAGAAAGATGTTCATGGTTATGAAGGTAAAGATACTGGTATTATCGCTCAACAAGTAGAAGCTGTTCTTCCTGAAGTTGTTACAACTCGTGAGGATGGTTTCATGGCTGTTAAATATGAAAAAATGATTGGATTATTAATTGAAGCCATTAAGGAATTAGATGCAAAAGTAAGTGCATGTACTTGTAACAAATAAGGAGAGGTAGTTAAATGGCTATCGTAAATTCTGGGACTCTATCACTAGGAGATGTCGCGGTTGAAAAAGGATTATCTACTTCTCCCGGCAGTAACATCTCCTTACAAAGCGTTTCCACAACATCTATTAATACTTTAAATCCTGCCGCCAAGGTAGCCGCTAATACCTCATCCACTTCAGGAAATTATCCTGACCAAAATGTTCCACATGCTATTAGCGAATTCTATGGTTATAATCATGCATACCTACCTGCTACTCCAACAAATACAATAACAAATACTCCAACGAATAGTCCGACGTTAACGAATACACCGACTAATTCTCCAACTAATACACCGACGTTAACGAATACGCCAGTGAACACTGCAACGTTAACGAATACACCAACCAATACGCCAGCGAACACTGCAACGTTAACGAATACACCAGCGAATACACCAACCAATACGCCAGCGAACACTGCAACGTTAACGAATACACCAGCGAATACGCCAGCGAACACTGCAACGTTAACGAATACGCCAGCGAACACTGCAACGTTAACGAATACGCCAGTGAACACTGCAACGTTAACGAATACGCCAGTGAACACTGCAACGTTAACGAATACACCAACGAATAGTCCGACGTTAACGAATACACCAACCAATACGCCAGTGAACACTGCAACGTTAACGAATACACCAACCAATACGCCAGTGAATACACTGACGTTCACAAATACACCAACGAATAGTCCGACGTTCACAAATACACCAACGAATAGTCCGACGTTAACGAATACACCAACGAATAGTCCGACGTTAACGAATACGCCAGTGAACACTGCAACGTTAACGAATACACCAACGAATACACCAGATTGTAGTTCTAATACAGTGTATTGTTTGAATGGTGACGGCGGAGCCGGTTGTCTTCCATACGTTGGTTATTGTTCATGTCCTTCTGGAACTCCGTGTACACCAGCGACACCAGCGAACACTGCAACGTTCACTAATACACCAACGAATACACCTATGGATCCCACACCAACGAATACACCGTTGTGTGGCGGCCTAGGTAGCTTCTGTGACGGATCCTATTCATGTTGTGAAGGATACACATGTGATACACAACAATGTATTGTGGGCACAAGTACAACAACTACAACAACTACAACAACTACAACAACTACGACTACAACTACAGCTGGTTGCGGCGGCCTAGGTAGTTATTGTGACGGATCTAACCCATGTTGTTCTGGTCTTACATGTGATACACAACAATGTATTAGCAATGGAACTACTACAACAACCGCTGGTACAACAACCGCCGGCACAACCACCACTACAACAACTGGCGGTACCACAACAACTGAAAGTACGACATTTACAACAACTGAAGGTACAACAACTCAAGGTACAACAACTACAACAACTGAAGGCACAACAACCACTTCAGGAACTACCACAACAACTGAAAGTACGACATTTACAACAACTGAAGGTACAACAACTACAACAACTGAAGGTACAACAACCACAACAACTGAAGGTACAACAACTGAAGGCACAACTACCACAACAACTGTTTTTGAGGAAGGCACAACTACCACAACTACAGGTGGCGGCGGTGGCGGCGGCACAACAACCACTGAAGGTTTTGAAATTTAACTAAAAAATAATTTATTATGAAAAATATACGTTACATATCAGCCCAACCTGCCATTGATTATTACACATGGCAGGTTGAGGTTATGATTCACAGTTTTATGAGACATGGTGTTAATCCAAACTATATTGACATTGTTTGTTCTATAAAAGATGGTATAATACCAGATAATTGGTTAGCATTGGCTAAAAATTATAACATGGTAAGATTTTTTTTCTATAATGATACTAGAAAAAATCCTGTGTATGTTTCTTCTATTAGGCCACATATCTTAAAAAAACATTTTGAAAAACACCCGTATCTTCAAGATGAAGCTATCTTTTATCATGACTGTGATATAATGTTTACCAATCCCCCTACCTGGAATCATTTAAAAGATGATGATGTTTGGTATTTAAGTGATTGTAAACATTATATCGGAGCTGATTATATACAGGGGAAAAAATTTGGTATATACGAGCGTATGTGCGAAATTGTTGGCATAGACGAATCTATACCTATAAAAAATGAGGCGAGCAGTGGCGGCGCACAATATTTTATGAAAAATATAGATGCAACATTTTGGGAAAAGGTTGAAACAGACTCAGAAAAGTTATATCAATTTTTCTTGGATCATCTAAAGGCATTTCCTGAAGGTTGTTTGAAAGGCTACCATCCTATACAAAAATGGACAGCAGATATGTGGGCTGTTTTGTGGAATGGATGGTATTTTAAACATGAAACAAAGATTATACCAGAGATGGATTTCACCTGGCCATTACATGGAATGGATGTCTGGCCTAAAAATGTAATTTATCATAATGCAGGTGTTACTGTAAACCATCGTGATATTAATAAAATGTTTTTTAAATGTGACTATATGAATAAACTTCCGTACGATATTAAACAAGAAGATTTTACAACAGAATTTTGTACATATAAATATGTTGAAGAAATTGTAGCCACATCAAAAATAACCTGCTTACTATAATGAATAAAATATCAATGGCACAAATAGATCCCAACGGCAGTTGTAATTCCAAATGTTGGTTCTGTCCAGTTGCGTATATTCCAAATCCTGAAGTTGGTAAAAAGACTATGCCTATTGAATTATTTGAATCTTTAATTCAACAGTTACATGAAGGCAAAGGAAAATTTGTTAGTGAAAACTTTAGTGGGATATATACAGCCCATTATAACGAAGTTTTAATGTATCCATACTTTGAAGAAATGTTAGAAGTGTTAAGAAAATATAAATTAGGAACCATGATTTTAAGTAATGGTACGCCATTAACAAAAAAACGAATTGACGTAATTAAAAAATATTCTGATGTTGTTAGGGGTATTTGTTTAAATATACCAGCATCAGAACCAGAACTTTGGTCTAGATTAACAGGATTTCCTGAAGCAACTTTTCCAAGAATGATTGAAAATATCAAATATGCACGCCAAGAATTATCTACTTATGTACAAAATAAATCTTTTTCCATACAAATGAATGGTATGAATACAAGATCCTTGAGTCAAAATGGAGGTTGGTTAGACATTTTAGATAATGCTCCTATTATAGATTTAGACCCAGAAACCGGAGACTTGCATAGAAACTTTTTGAAATTTAAAGAAATGTTTCCTGATATGCAAATATTTGAAATGCCTAGTTTAGTGGATCGCGCTGGGTATTTAGATGTACATAATATCATCACTAATAAAAACGGTATAGAAAAATATTTAACAAAACATGGTGAAAAAACCAAAGTAGTTGGATGTGGTAATGGTAGAGAAGTAGGGGGAAGACCTAATGGTTGGATACATGTTAATGCTAACGCAGATTTGTTTGTTTGTTGTAATGATTATGATTTTGGTACCGTATTTGGTAATTTAAAAGACAACACACTAGAAGAAATTTGGTGGAGTGACAGACATCGCACAATGGTTGAACATTCTTATTCAACTATGTGTAGAACTTGCGCATCTGCTATTTGGGAATAATTTATATCACTAACATTGAAATTTATTATGAATAATAAAATTTTTATACAGATAGCATCCTATAGAGATCCACAGCTAGTTCCAACAATTAAAGATTGTATAGCTCAAGCAGCTCATCCGGAAAATTTAGTATTTGGTATTGCCTGGCAACATAATAAAGAAGATGCTTGGGATACGCTTGAAGAATTTTACGGTGATCCTAGATTCAGGATACTTGATATCCCACATAATGAATCTCAGGGAGCCTGTCATTCTAGAAATTTAATTCAAAAACTATATCAAGGTGAGAAATATACTTTACAGTTGGATTCTCATCATAGGTTTATTAAAGATTGGGATACAGAATGTATCAATATGATTGTTCAGCTTCAAGATAAAGGTTATAAAAAACCTTTATTAACCTCCTATATATCTTCGTTTGATCCAGATAATGATCCTGCAGAAAGAATTCACACCCCTTGGTTAATGGTTTTCGATAGATTCATACCAGAAGGTGCAGTTTTCTTTTTACCAAGAGATGTGCCAGATTGGCAACAACGTATTGATCCGGTTCCTGCAAGATTCTATTCAGCTCATTTTTGTTTTACACTTGGTGAATTCTGTTTAGAAGTTCAACATGATCCCAATTATTATTTTCACGGTGAAGAAATTTCTATAGCTGCACGAGCCTATACTTGGGGGTATGATTTATTTCATCCACATAAAATTATAGCTTGGCACGAGTATACTAGAAAAGGAAGATCCAAACAATGGGAAGACGACGGCAAATGGGTAGATAAAAATAACCTGTGTCATGCACGTAACAGAAAATTGTTTGAAATGGACGGAGAAAAACGAGATATTGATTTTAAACAATATGGGTTTGGTCCATACAGAACGTTGGAAGATTATGAAAAGTACGCCGGCATAAATTTTAAAAAACGTGCAGTACAACAATACACAATTGACCAAAAATTTCCACCAAATCCGATACTCAATGACGAAGAGTATGAATCTTCTTGGCTAAGAATATTCAAACATTGCATTGATATAGGATTTCATGACGTTCCTGAAAAGGATTATGATGTATGGGTAGTGGCTTTTCAAGATGAAACTGGTAAAGAATTACATAGAAAAGATATCGGAAAAGATGAAATTAATTATTTACTAGGCCTAGAGGGAAAGGAAGATTATATAAAAATATGGAGAGAATTCCATACTGAGAGTCAACCGAAAAAATGGATTTTTTGGCCACATTCAGAGTCTAAAGGTTGGTTAAATAAAATAGAAAGAAATATATGAACAACAAAATATTTTTAAATATAGCTAGCTATAGAGATCCGCTACTGCAATATACTATAAACAATATTATTCGCACTGCAAAGAACCCAGAAAATTTAGTTTTTGGTGTGTGTTGGCAATATGGAAATGAAGAAAATGAAGAGTTAGATTTTCAAGGTTTAGAAAATCGGGTGCTTAAAATTCCATACTTTGAAAGTAAGGGTTGTAGTTGGGCAAGAAGTCTTGCGTTTCATTTACACAAAGATGAAGATTTCTTTTGGTTACTAGATTCTCATATGAATTTTACAAAACATTGGGACGAAAGTTTAATAGAGCAATATTATCAAACCGAAAATGAAAAATCTATCTTATCTTGTGCAGTTTCACAATGGACACCACCTGATGAAAACTATGAATGGGGCGGCCGTGAAAATCCAAAAAAAGCTGCTTCTAGAGCATCAAATTTTTGGGGTAGTGTTTTGTTGCAAATGTTTGATGAACGTGATATCACAGAAAAGCCTGAATTAAATAGTTTTTTAACCGCATGCAATTTATTTGGTCCAAAACAGTGGATATATGATGTGCCATATGATCCTGACATGTTCTTTTTAGGAGAAGAAATAACTTTGGCAGTCAGGTCCTTCACTCATGGTTACAATCATTATGTTACGAGTAAAAATATGGCCTATCACAAGCATGACCGAGGATTTAGAAAAGAATATTCAGAGGATCATTATAGTAATGCATCTAGATTAACTGATGTAAGTATAAAAAGATTAGAAACGCTTTTTATGATGAATAATCACGGATTAGAAATAGGTATGTATGGTTTAGGTGATGTGCGGACAGTGTCACAATATGAAAAATATTCTGGTGTAGATTTTAAAAACAAAATTATCTCGGAGAGAGCTAAAACTGGACGCCCAGATTTAGCATATTTGTAATATGAATAATTTAAATATTTTTATACTTGCAAAAGATAGAGAATTGCAATTAAAGGCTTTATTAGATTCTTTTTTTAAATACTCCAAAAAATTTGTACCATTAAAGATAACTATCTTGTATGATTCAACATATAAAGATAATTCGTTTCATCGTGGAACGTATGAAAGATACAAGAAAGAAATATCTCATTTTAAATTAATTCCAGTAGACTATGATACACCACCTATAATAGAAGAGTATTTTGTAGAAAACGAATATAATTTGTTATTACCTGATAATGTAATCTTTACTCAAGATTTTGATTTAACTTGCATAAAAAAATTGCAAGAACACGAGGCATTAGATTTATTCAAAGGTTTAAATAGACAAAAAAATAGTATAGATATTGCTAAATCTTCCTTTTTAACTGAAGTTGGAAAATGGATTCGTGAGGGTTCATTATATTCGCTGGAAAAAGAAGATTTAGCATTTGAGCAGCTACCAAAACATAATCATTTTAAGTATTATGGGAAAATATTCTTACATAAGAAATCTATAAATTTCTCAAATAAAAAAATATTATTCTTTCCATTGTCACCGTGTTTTATTAATGGTATTAATAAAGTTCACAACTTTATAGATTTTTATGATGTGGATACACCAAAAGAATACAATTCATATGCATTGTCTATTAGATATATTTGCGGAGAAATAATTGATTTAGATGAAATGAAAAACTTTTCTCCTAATTCAATTATGTATCAATATCCTCATAAGTTTAAAAATGATTTAGAATTAGTTGAGTTAAAAAAATTAGTTCCTAAAATTTTATATATAAATTTGCCGCATCGCACAGATAGAAAAAAACAGATAGAAGAAGAAATTTTAAAGTTAGAAATACCATTTGAACGAATTGAATGTGTCATTCCATCGGATGAATTTGTCAAAGAAAAAACACAACTATCTAGTGGTTTAACAGAACATGAACTAAAAATAGCTAAACAAAGAATAAGTTGTATTTTATCTCATATGAAAGCAGTTGAATATGCTAAACAAAATAATTGGGATTATGTTTTGATATTAGAAGATGATTGTCAATTTTTAGACGCGCCTTTACAAAACATAAACGCAGCATTAAATGAACTTAAATATACATCTTCTTTTGACCTTTTGTATTTAGGTGCTAATATTGTTGCCCCTACTAAGTCTTTGAGCAGCAATTTAGCTAAAATCAAAGCTGCGTGGTGTACTCATGCATACATATTACCAAAACATATGTTTGATATTATTTTAAATTATGACTGGAGATATCAAGCACTAGATTCTTTTTTCATGAGTTTACAGTCCACAAAAAATTGTTATATAGTCTGTCCTTTTATAGCTACACAACGACCATCTTATTCAGATATCGAGACTAAAGATGTAAACTATACGGAAACTTTTTATTATTACTTTAACTCAATGCTCAATAAAAATGATTACTAATCTATCTTTAGGTTCTAATGGACGTTTGGGTAACCAGATGTTTCAGTACGCAATGTTGTTAGGTATAAAATATAAGCTTGGGTTTTCTATAATGATTGACGAAGCCATTAATGAGAAAAGTATATATGGTCAATGTGAATTATTAAATTGTTTTTCATTAAAAGAATGTAATTTTTATAATATCAAAGATATCTTTGTTCCTAATGAGTATGATGAGGAACATTTTAATTTTGCGCCAAGATTTTTTAAAAAAATAGACGACAATACAAATTTTAAAGGTTATTTCCAAAGCGAAAAATATTTTGAACATTGTATAGAAGAAGTTAAAAAAGAGTTTACATTTAAAGAAAATATTCAAAAGATAGCGAGGGAATTTTTAAGTCCTTTTAAAAATGAACATCTTGTGGCAATACATGTGCGGCGTGGAGATTATGTTAATCAACCTAATTATCATCCAGTGTGCAGTTTAACATATTATGAACAATCCTTAAAGGTTCTTTCAAATAACAAAAACCGATATATTATTTTTTCTGATGATATTGAATGGTGTAAAGATAATTTACCAGTTGAAAATGCGGTATTCTCACACAACTCGACATCTGTTGATTTATGTATTATGAGTATGTGTAATGATAATATAATTGCAAATAGCTCTTTTAGTTGGTGGGGGGCATGGCTAAATAGCAATCCAAATAAAATAGTTATTGCACCAAAAATATGGTTTGGTCCTTTATATGGTCATTATGACACAACAGATTTATATTGTAAGGAATGGATACATATATGAAAAATTTTAATGCGTTTGGAAGTCCCTTCTCTCATCTGTCGGGTGGTAATAAGGGATATTCCACACATGGAAAAATTCCTCATTATCCATGGAAGTGGGAATATGATGGTAGTGCTCTGGACTCTTTTTATATGGAGCATACACTCAACAAAGTATTTGAAGATAATTTTTCCAGAAAAAAATATGGAATGTTAGTTGAATCATCTGCTATAATGCCGGGACCTTACTTAGATTTAAAAGAAAATCTTGAACGGTATACTCAGGTATTTGATGCTATTTTTACCTGTGATAGAAGTCTTATAGAATTACATAAAAAAATTTATTGGATTCCGGCTAATGGATCCTGGATACAAGATATAAAAATACATGAAAAAAGTAAATTAATTTCTATGATTGCATCTGATAAAGCAATGTGTGAAGGTCATTTAGTACGTTTAAAATGGGTAGAAAAATTAAAAAATAATTTAGATATGTTTGGCCGCGGTATAAATCCTATTGATAGTAAAGAACAAGGATTGAATGATTATATGTTTTCTGTTGCTATTGAAAACAACATATCTGATGATTATTTCACTGAAAAAGTATTAGATTGTTTTAATACTGGAACTATTCCTGTTTATCTTGGTACTAAAAACATTACTAAATATTTTAACGAAGAGGGTATTATATTTTTGAACGATGGTTTTCAAATAGAGTCCATAACACCTGAATTTTATTATAGCAAAATGAGTGCTATAATAGACAATTTTAATCGAGTTCAAAAATTTCACACCATAGAAGATTATATTGCAACTAACTATCCATTTGTAATAGAGGAAATTTGATTATGAAAAAAATTTTAGTATGCGGTGCCGGCGGATTTATTGGAACTCATTTAGTGACCAAATTAAAACAAGACGGTCATTATGTAATTGGTGCTGATTTAAAACAACCAGAATTTTCAAAAACGGATGCAGATGAGTTTCATATTGTAGATTTACGAGATTCAAATTTAGTTCATAAAATTATAACCCACGATTTAGACGAAGTTTACCAATTAGCTGCTGATATGGGTGGTGCAGGATACATCTTTACAGGAGACAATGACGCTGATATATTACATAATTCAGCTTCTATCAATTTGAATGTTTTAGATGCCATGAGAAAAAAAGGTGTAAAGAATGTATTCTATACATCATCTGCTTGTATCTATCCACATTTTAATCAAGTAGATCCGTCTAATCCAAATTGCGAAGAAAGTTCTGCATATCCTGCTGAACCAGATTCTGAATATGGATGGGAAAAATTATTCAGTGAGCGTTTATATCTTTCGTATGCTAAAAATTATGGATTCCGTGTTCGAATAGCTCGTTTGCATAATGTATTTGGACCACTAGGTTCTTGGAATAATGGTAAAGAAAAAGCTCCTGCTGCTCTATGTAGAAAAGTGTGTGAATCAACTGGTGTTGTGAAAGTATGGGGATCTGGAACACAAACTCGTAGCTTTCTTTTTATTGAAGATTGTATCGAAGGTATTCAACGTATTATGGCATCCAATATTCCTGAACCTTTAAATCTCGGTAGCGCACGTATGATAAGTATTAATGACCTTACAAAATTAATTGCTTCTTTAACCAAGAAAGATGTTACAATCGAAAATGTTTCTGGACCTCAAGGTGTTATGGGAAGAAATAGCGACAATACAAAAATACAGCAACTCATTGGTTGGCAACCAAAAGATAATTTAGAATATGGTTTAGAAAAAACTTATGCATGGATAGAAGAGCAATTAAAAGGACCTTGGATCTATGAATCACCAGACGGTGGAAAAACTAGATATAGAAGAAGATTTGGAGATTATAAAAACCGTGAACTTATTACTGAGTAAATATTATGCTACCTAATACTAATCCTGCTTTAACAGAAATTATTGCCACAGCTCAACATCCTATTGTTTTATTTGTTTTTTCTGAGGGGTGTGAAAATGAACCAACTAAAGAACAAAAAGAAGTAGAAGAAATTATTAAAAATAGTCCGCACAAAGTATTATATTACACATGGTGTATAGCAGAAAACCTAATGCCTATGCCCAGAACCGCAACTGCATTGTACTTTTTCTTACCTGCAAATCAAACCCCTGTATTTTGGAGAACAGTGAACCCTCATACAAACACTTCAGGTAATCTAACAAATGATATGGAAACATTAAATAAAATGT
>Ga0315906_10010532_pt1 | contig 10856 bp, 9 predicted proteins | sample LakEriMetagenome_4_FD_203526 | JGI IMG/M metagenome (GOLD analysis project Ga0315906, IMG submission 203526) | Freshwater fungal communities from buoy surface, Lake Erie, Ohio, United States - Buoy 2 MA122 | ecosystem: Environmental > Aquatic > Freshwater > Lake > Lake biofilm | place: USA: Lake...
TGGTCACCAGCTACTACCTGCGTCTGCGTGTGGCCGATGAGGCTGGCGTTCTGGCCAAAGTCACAGGCTTGTTGGCCGAAGCCAACATCAGCATCGATGCCGTCCTTCAGCGTGAAGCAGATCAGGTGAGCCAAGCGGGTGAGAACCAAACAGATGTGATCATCCTCACGCACGACACGCGCGAAGGCAAGATGAACGACGTATTGGCGCAGATGCAAGCTTTGCCCACTGTGATGGCACCGATCACCAAAATTCGCAAGGAAGAGCTGAACTGATGCGATATTTGTCCACTCGCGGTCATGCAGATCGCAAAAGATTTTGCGAAATTTTGCTGGAAGGCTTGGCGCCCGATGGGGGCTTGTATCTGCCTGAAACATACCCGCAAATTTCGCCAGCGCAGCTGGGTCGTTTGCGTCAAGTGTTCAACACACAGGGCTATGCCGCATTGGCATACGAAGTCTTGTCTTTGTACATCGATGACATTCCTTCTGCCGACCTGCGAGCCTTGTGCGAGAAAACATACACCGAAGCCATTTTTGGCACGCCACAAATTGTGCCCCTGAAGCCCCTTCAAACCAAGGCCGCATTGGGCGCAACTGTCTATCTGCAAGCCCTGTCCAATGGCCCCACCTTGGCTTTCAAGGACATGGCCATGCAGTTGCTTGGCAATTTGTTTGAGTACGAACTCACGCGTCGCCATGCTGAACTCAACATCTTAGGCGCCACCTCTGGCGACACAGGCAGCGCTGCCGAGTACGCCATGCGTGGCAAAAAAGGGGTGAGGGTTTTCATGACAAGCCCTGAGGGCCGAATGAGTCCTTTCCAGCAAGCCCAAATGTTCAGCTTGCTCGATGCCAATATTCACAACATCGCCATTGAAGGCGTGTTCGACGATTGCCAAGACATTGTGAAGGCGGTGAGCAACGATTTGGAGTTCAAGCGCAAATACAAAATTGGCACCGTCAATTCCATCAACTGGGCTCGGTTATTGGCGCAAGTGGTTTACTACTTTGCAGGTTACTTTCAAGCTACCCAAAACGACACACAAAAAGTCAGCTTCAGTGTGCCAAGCGGCAACTTTGGCAATGTGTGTGCAGGGCACGTCGCCCGCATGATGGGCTTGCCTATTGCTCACCTTGTGGTGGCCACCAATGAAAATGACGTGCTCGATGAGTTTTTTAAAACAGGCGTCTACCGCGTTCGCGGAACCGCCGATACGCACGAAACATCCAGTCCGTCGATGGACATTTCTAAAGCCAGCAACTTTGAACGTTTTGTGTTTGACTTGCTGCAGCGTGATGCAACGCGGGTGAAAAATTTATTCCAAGACCAATTGAGTCAAACCGGTCAATTCAATTTGGGTCAAGACCCGCTGTTTGCACAAGCAAAAAGCCAATACGGTTTCTTAAGTGGCCGAAGCACCCATGCGGATCGTCTGAAAACCATTCAAGATGTTTATGCAGACAATCACATCATGATTGACACCCACACAGCCGATGGCCTGAAGGTGGCCGTGCCGTTGGCGCAAGCTGATGTGCCCATGCTGGTGCTTGAAACAGCTTTGCCAATCAAGTTTGCGGCCACTTTGGTGGAGGCTCTAGGCCGCGAACCAGACCGCCCCGCCAAATTTGAAGGCATCGAGGCCTTGCCCAAGCGAGTCTCGCTCATGCCCAAATCGGTTGACGCGGTGAAGGCTTACATTGTTCAACATTGCGATTGAGTGACATGACTGTCGACAAGGCTGCCAAGCGTCCCCCTTTGATGTCTTTAGACGAAGCCTTGAGCTTGGTTTTGAAGGATGTGACCGTATTGACCCAATCCGATTGGGTCAATACCTTTGAAGCCGATGGCCGTGTTTTGTCAGAAGACCTGGTGTCTCAGCTGCAAGTGCCGCCTCAAGACAATTCTTCCATGGACGGCTACGCACTGCGCATTGAAGATGTCACTCAATTGGGCTCGCGTCTAAAAGTCACGCAAAGAATTCCTGCAGGTCACCATGGTCATGCCTTAGGGCAGGGCGAAGCTGCTCGCATTTTCACGGGTGCCCCCATTCCAGAAGGGGCCAATGCCGTGGTCATGCAAGAGGACACGCAAGCCTTGGAGGCTGCCAATTCTCAAACCGACATGCCAGAAGTTTTGATCAACACCATGCCTCTAACGGGACAGTGGATTCGCCGCAGCGGTGAAGATGTTGCCAAGGGAGCCGTGGTGCTGTCCAAGGGCACTCGCTTAAACCCGGCAGGCTTGGGTTTGGCAGCAAGCATTGGCGCCGCCAAATTGAAAGTAACGCGCAAACCGCGGGTTGCCTTGTTTTCAACTGGCGATGAACTGGTCATGCCCGGTGATGTATTGCCTGAAAACATGCGACCCGGCGCCATTTACAACTCCAATCGGTTTTTCTTGCGAGCCTTGTTGGTGCGAGCAGGTTGTGAGGTCACCGATTTGGGCATCGTGCCAGATCGATTTGATGCCACCTTGAAAGTGCTTAAAGATGCTGCAGATCGCCACGATTTGGTGTTAACCAGCGGCGGCGTATCGGTTGGGGAAGAAGACCATGTGAAACCTGCCGTTGAGGCGCTGGGCGGCCTGAATTTGTGGCAAATTTCGATGAAGCCGGGCAAGCCTTTTGCGTTTGGTTTTCTTCAATCTCAGGCCACCAGTCACTCCGCCTATTTCATGGGTTTGCCCGGCAATCCTGTGTCGAGCTTTGTCACCTTCCAACTCTTGGTCAGACCTTTCTTGTTGGCCCTACAAGGTGTGAGTTCAGTTCAAGCAGAGCCTTTGCAAATGAGAGCAGACTTCAATTTGCCCAAGCCTGACAAACGCAGAGAATTTTTGCGTGTCAAACGCAATGCAAAGGGTGGTTTGGATTTATTTCCCAATCAAAGCTCTGGCGTTCTCACCTCCGTGGTTTGGGGCGATGGCGTGGTGGACAACGCTGGCTCAAACCCCATTCAATCTGGCGATGTGGTTCGCTTCTACCCTTTCTCGGAGTGGTTGCAATGAAAATCACGGTGCGTTACTTTGCATCGCTGCGCGAGGCCATTGGCCAATCGCAGGAAGACCTGCATACATCCGCCAGCCGAGCTGGAGAAGTGCGAGATGAATTGCTGGCGCGCGGGGGTGCTTATGCTTGCTTGAGTCGAGAGCGCTCAGTTCGATTGGCACTCAATCAGATCATGGTTGAAGAAGATGCGCTGCTTCAAGAGAATGCAGAGTTGGCTTTTTTTCCGCCAGTCACAGGCGGCTAAATCATGACGGCCCGAGTTGTCATACAAACTGAAGACTTCAATGTCTCACAGGTCTTAGATCAGTTGCGGGCTGGCGATTTGAGGGTTGGCGCTATTTGCAGTTTTGTGGGCACGGTGCGCGACACCCGTTTGCTCTCGGGTAAGGCTGCCGATGAAATTGTTTCAATGGCCCTTGAACACTATCCTGGGATGACGGAGTCGGCCATCGAAGCCATGATTGATGAAGCACATCAACGCTTTGATTTTTATCAAGCCCATGTCATTCACCGTGTGGGTGACTTAAAACCCGCCGATCAAATTGTCTTGGTGGCTGTGACGTCTGCCCATCGCGGCGAAAGTTTCAAGGCTTGTGAATTCCTCATGGATTACCTCAAAACGCAGGCACCGTTTTGGAAAAAAGAAGCCACCCCGGAGGGTGCCAAGTGGGTTGACGCGCGGGTGAGTGACGACGAAGCGCTGGCGCGTTGGGGCATTCAATCTCGCAATCGAGGCTGAATCAGAGTCTGAATCAGAGTCTGAAGGGCGTTTCAGTGCCTGTAGGTCGGACGTTCAGATGGCGGCGATTCAAGGTGCTCAGCGCGCTGCGAGAAATCGGGCTGCTGCCACTGCGCCTTCTTCAAAGATTGCTCAATCAGGTGCAAGAGCCCATGCAGCAATGCGGCTTGTAAATTGAACTCACATGAGGCTCCGCTGGCGCTGTCGCCGCTTTTGTCTTGAAACAACAAAACCAAGCTGCCGCTGTTGTGAAGATTGAGTTGCACATCGGTGACCAACATGGGCGTCTCACCGAGCGGAAGCTTGCGATTCTCAGAAACAAATGGCGTGGAAAAATCTGCTTTGGCCAGAAATTTTTCACGTTTCAAATCAGCCAACATTTGCTGGGCTGTGGTGTCTGTGGCCATCACTTGAGGATCGCGCGCTTCGAGCCGAACCACAGAGGCTTGCAGGTGCGGCAGCAATCTCAGCGTCATGGCCCGAGTGAGCCAAAGTCTGAATTCTTGGTTGTCCTGGTTGCTCACCCGTAGCGACAAGCGGTCTTGACGTTCGTCATACTGGACTGACATCTGGTGAATGTTCATGGGCTTATTTTAGGGCCAGAGTCGCTTTGTCAGACTCAATTGACTTAAGCACTTGAAAAATACCCTGATCGGCCCAAAATGAAGTGCATAGGAGATTCAAATGCGAATTGACAAACTCACCACGAAGTTTCAAGAAGCGCTGGGCGATGCTCAAACCCTGGCCTTGGGCAAGGATCACGCTTACATCGATCCCGCCCACGTTTTATTGGCCATGCTGCAGCAGCAAGATGGCCCGAAAGCGCTGCTACAAAGGGCTGGCGTCAATATGACGTCTTTGATGTCTGCTGCCAATGCGGCTGTGGAGCGTTTGCCGCAGGTCACAGGTCAAGATCAGGTTCAGGTGGGTCCTGAATTGGTTAAGTTAATGCAGGCCGCCGAAAAAGAGTCCCTCAAAAGAGGCGATACATTCATCGCCAGTGAACTTTTTTTGTTGGCTTTGGCCGATGGCAAGTCTGAATTGTCCCGAACGGTCAAAGCTGCAGGCCTCAGTCGGCAAAGCTTAGAGACAGCCGTGGATGCCGTTAGAGGAGGGCAAAACGTGAACAGTGCCGAATCGGAGGGCCAGCGTGAGTCTCTCAAGAAATATTGTCTGGACTTAACTGAACGTGCGCGCATGGGCAAGCTCGACCCTGTGATTGGCCGCGATGATGAAATTCGGCGCGCCATTCAGGTCTTACAACGCCGTACCAAAAACAATCCTGTGCTCATAGGTGAGCCTGGTGTCGGCAAAACCGCCATTGTGGAGGGCTTGGCTCAGCGCATTGTGGCGGGCGAGGTACCCGATTCGCTCAAGGGTAAGCGGGTCTTGTCTTTGGACATGGCGTCATTGCTTGCAGGCGCTAAGTTTCGAGGCGAGTTTGAGGAACGTCTGAAGTCAGTGCTCAGTGAGTTGGCCAAAGACGAAGGGCAGACCATTGTGTTCATTGATGAATTGCACACCATGGTGGGAGCAGGCAAAGCAGAAGGTGCCATGGATGCCGGCAACATGCTAAAGCCCGCTTTGGCACGGGGTGAGTTGCACTGCGTTGGTGCCACCACCTTAGATGAATACCGCAAATACATCGAAAAAGACGCAGCCCTTGAGCGGCGATTCCAAAAGATTTTGGTGGGTGAGCCAAGCGTCGAAGCCACCATTGCCATCTTGCGCGGTTTGCAAGAAAAATACGAAATTCACCATGGTGTCGACATCACAGACCCGGCCATTGTGGCGGCAGCCGAACTGAGTCACCGCTACATCACTGACCGGTTTTTGCCCGACAAAGCCATCGATTTGATTGACGAAGCAGCTTCCAAAATCAAAATTGAAATTGATTCAAAGCCAGAGGTCATCGACAAACTAGACAGGCGTCTGATTCAACTTCAAATTGAACGCGAAGCGGTGAAAAAAGAAACCGATGAGGCTTCACAAAAAAGATTGAGCCTGATTGAAGAAGAAATCGCTAGCTTGAAAAAAGAAGCCGCCGATTTAGAAGAAATTTGGAAGACCGAAAAAGCGCAAGCGCAGGGCAGTCAAAATGTGCGAGAAAAAATTGACCAGTTGCGTCAGCAAATTGAAGAGCTGACCCGCAAAGGCGACTTCAACAAAGTGGCGGAGTTGCAATACGGCAAATTGCCTGAGCTAGAAAAGCTACTCAAAGAAACCCAAGCCAACGAACTCAATCCTGCCGCAGGTTCTGCGCCGCGCTTGCTTCGCACCCAAGTGGGTGCAGAAGAGATTGCTGAAGTGGTCAGCCGTGCCACCGGTATTCCTGTCTCCAAAATGATGCAGGGTGAACGCGAAAAGTTGCTTCAAATGGAAGTCAAGTTGCACGAACGGGTGGTGGGTCAAGATGAGGCCATTGCGGCTGTGTCACATGCCATTCGCCGCTCACGTTCAGGTTTGTCAGACCCCCAAAGGCCGACAGGGTCCTTCTTATTCCTAGGACCTACTGGGGTTGGAAAAACCGAGTTGTGCAAAGCACTTGCGGGTTTCTTGTTCGACAGTGAAGACCACCTCATTCGCATCGATATGAGTGAGTTCATGGAAAAGCATTCGGTGGCTCGACTGATTGGAGCGCCTCCGGGTTATGTGGGCTATGAAGAAGGGGGTTACTTGACGGAGGCTGTTCGTCGCAAGCCTTATTCCGTGCTGCTCTTGGATGAGGTTGAGAAAGCCCACCCTGATGTTTTCAATGTACTCTTGCAGGTGTTGGACGATGGCCGCCTGACCGACGGTCAAGGCCGCACGGTGGACTTCAAAAATACCGTGATTGTGATGACCTCCAACATTGGCTCGCATCTGATTCAAGCCATGGTGGGGGAGCCCAATGAGGACATCAAAGACGCAGTTTGGGGTGAGCTTAAAAATCACTTCCGTCCTGAATTTTTAAATCGCATCGACGAAACGGTGGTGTTCCACAGTTTGGATGCCAAACACATTGAATCGATTGCCAAAATTCAATTGAAAATATTGGAAGCCCGTTTGGCCAAGATGGATCTGCAATTGGAGGTTTCAGCCGCTGCGTTGGCCGAGTTGGCCAAGGTGGGTTTTGATCCTGTCTTTGGTGCCCGTCCCCTGAAGCGTGCCGTTCAGCAAAGGATCGAAAACCCCTTGTCCAAAATGTTGTTGGAAGGCAAGTTCTTGCCCAAATCGGTCATTCCAGTGGATGTCGACCCCGTCAAGGATCCGGGCGTCTTTAAATTCGACCGGGTTGTGAATTAAAGACGCAAATACAACTGATGCACATGGCGCTTTGAAAGTATCATGCGGCCTTCACTACTTGAGGCTGTATGAGCAATCAAAACGTCAATCAGAAAGAAGCTGTCAAACCTGCCCAAATGGGTGGCCACCTATTGGTCGAGTGCCTCATAGCTCAGGGTGTGACCCATGCTTTTGGGGTTCCTGGCGAAAGTTATTTGGCAGTCTTGGATGGTTTTCACAAGTACCAAGATCAAATTCAATTTGTCACTTGTCGGCAGGAGGGCGGTGCTGCGTTCATGGCAGACGCTCAAGGCCGTTTAACGGGCCGTCCTGGCGTTTGTTTTGTCACGCGGGGGCCTGGGGCTACCAATGCCTCCATTGGCGTCCATACGGCATTTCAAGACTCAACCCCCATGGTTTTGTTTGTGGGCGATGTGGCCTCAGACACCCGCGACCGAGAAGCCTTCCAAGAAGTCGACTTTTGCGCCTTCTTTGGCCCCAGCACCAAGGGCATGGCCAAGCGCGTAGAAAGAATTGACGATGCCAAGCGCATTCCAGAGTACGTTGCTCGTGCTTTTTCGACAGCCATGAATGGCCGGCCAGGCCCGGTGGTACTGGTGCTGCCTGAGGACATGCTGACGCACGAGGTGACACAAAGGCCGCTACCGAAACTGGAGCCCGTTGAAGCTTGGAGCGATCCTGGCAGCTTGCGTCAGCTGCGAGAGATGCTGTTGTCTGCGCAAAAGCCTTTTGTGATTGCAGGTGGCGGAGCTTGGACCACACAGTCTGCCCAAGCCCTTCAAAGATTTGCTGAAAATTGGCAGTTGCCAGTCGGCAATGCGTTTCGCTTTCAAGATACCTTTGACAATTTCCACCCCCTTTATGCCGGTGATGTCGGTATTGGCATCAACCCTAAACTTGCGCAGCGCATCAAAGAAAGCGACTTGATCATTGCCATAGGGCCGCGCTTGGGAGAGATGACCACCAGTGGCTATACATTGCTTGAAGTGCCCAAACCCAAGCAAAAGTTGGTGCATATCCATGCCAGTGCAGAAGAGCTCAATCGGGTGTACCACGCCGATTTGGCCATTTGCGCCACCATGAATGCCGCGGCTAGGAGTTTGGAAGTCTTGACCGCGCCCCCAAGCGTGCCATGGTCCGATTGGGCGCTTCAAGCCAATGCCGATTACCAGGCCAATACGCAAGCGCAAGCTTTGGCTGGCTTGCCTGCAGACTCTGCCAACGGTCTTGTCAACATGCCAGAAGTGGTAGCCGCCTTACAGCGTCATTTACCGGCAGATGCCGTACTCACCAATGGCGCGGGAAATTTTGCCAGTTGGGTTCACCGGTATTACAAACACCATGGCTTGAGCAAGGGTCACAAAACACAATTGGCGCCCACTGTTGGCGCCATGGGCTACGGCGTGCCTGCAGGCGTAGCTGCTTCGGTGCTGACTGGGCGTGTCGCTTTCACCATTGCAGGTGACGGCGACTTTCTGATGAACGGGCAGGAGTTGGCCACGGCCACGCAGCATGGTGCCAAATCAATTGTGGTGCTTCTGAACAATGGCATGTATGGCACGATCAGGATGCATCAGGAAAGAGACTTTCCGACCCACAACATGGGCTCCAATTTGAACAACCCCCACTTTGCCAACTTGGCCAAAGCCTATGGCTATGAGGGCATTCGAATTTCGAAAACGGAAGAGTTTGAGCCTGCCTTGATGGAGGCATTGGCGCGCAATCAAGGTACCTTGATTGAAATCATGCTTGACCCAGAAGTCATCACCACACGCGGCACTTTGTCGGCCATCACTCAGAATGCATTGAAGACCCAGTGAGCGTCTGAGCATGCATAAAAAAAGCCGGGGTGACCCGGCTTTTTTCATTGGAGAAACACTGAATTACTTCAAGTGCTTGCCAATCAAGCCAGCCAATTCAAACATGGTGACTTGTGCTTTACCGAACACTGCTTTGAGTTTGTCATCGGCGTTGATGTTGCGCTTGTTGACTTTGTCTTGCAGGCCGTGCTTCTTGATGTAGACCCACAACTTGCTCACGACTTCTGTGCGTGGCAGTGGAGCTGCACCCACCACAGCAGCCAATGCGGCGCTAGGTGTCAAAGCCTTCATGAAAGCCGCATTAGGTGTGCGCTTTTTAGCGGGGGCTTTTTTGGCTGCTGGCTTTTTAGCTGGAGCAGCTTTCTTGGCTGGAGCAGCTTTTTTAGCTGGAGCAGCCTTCTTAGCAGGAGCAGCTTTTTTAGCTGCGGGTTTTTTGGCGGGTGCTGCCTTCTTTGCAGGAGCAGCTTTTTTTGCCGGGGTCTTTTTTGCAGTTGCCATTTTAAAAATTCCTTAAGTCGGAAGTTGGTTCGCAGCCGGAAACTTATTTATCCGGCTGAGCGCATGCTACTGGAGAAACACGCTGTTTCCAAGGGGAGAAGAAGATTTTTTCCCCTTGCTGTTGTAGATATCCCTCTAGTGGCGAATTCAAATTTGACAGACTCGCGCACTTGGCGTTTGGAAACTTCGCTGATGGCACGACATGCCGTTGAAATTAAATTTCGCAATGTGGTAAATAACATTGTTGCATCGCATCAATTTTTCTCAATATGAGAGATGAAATTTCTTAATGAGAAATATAAACTGTAACACTATGATTTTTATGTAAAAAATATTTGTCTTATATAAGACATAAGATTTTTTATGGTCTTCTATAAGACTTAGAATTTCCAGCAGTGCCAAAGATTTCATGGAATGACTTGGCCTCAACCTCAACCACACTGAAGGAAATTGCTATGCCACAAAATATCGTTGAACAATTGAGTCGGGAACAACAAATTGCCGCTCTGGAAAAAGATTGGGCCACCAACCCCCGTTGGAAGGGCATCAAGCGGGGCTATTCCGCTGCAGACGTCGTGCGTTTGCGCGGCTCATTTCCCATTGAGCACACGCTGGCCCGCCGTGGTGCAGAAAAGCTCTGGGACTTGCTTCACACCGAAGACTATGTCAATTGCTTGGGCGCGCTCACGGGTGGGCAAGCTATGCAACAAGTGAAGGCGGGCATCAAGGCCATCTACTTGTCTGGCTGGCAAGTGGCAGCCGACAACAACTCCTACGCGTCGATGTACCCCGACCAATCTTTGTATCCCGTCGACTCCGTGCCCAAGGTTGTCGAGCGCATTAACAACAGCTTCCGCCGTGCTGACGAAATTCAATGGTCCAAAGGCACCAATCCTGGCAACAAAGATTACACAGACTACTTCGCGCCCATCGTGGCCGATGCTGAGGCTGGTTTCGGTGGCGTGTTAAATGCTTTCGAATTGATGAAGGCCATGATTGCCGCTGGTGCTGGCGGCGTTCACTTCGAGGACCAATTGGCTTCTGTGAAAAAGTGTGGCCACATGGGTGGCAAGGTCTTGGTGCCGACCATTGAGGCTTGCCAAAAATTGATCGCAGCTCGCATGGCGGCTGACGTTTGCGGCGTTCCTACTTTGGTCATTGCACGCACAGATGCAGAAGCGGCTGACTTGCTCACCAGCGACTACGACGAAAACGACAAGCCTTTCCTCACAGGCGAGCGCACTGCAGAAGGTTTCTACAAAACCAAGAAGGGCATGGAACAAGCCATTAGCCGCGCCGTAGCCTACGCTGAGTACGCCGACTTGGTGTGGTGTGAAACAGGCACGCCCGATTTGGAGTTTGCTCGCAAATTTGCAGAGGCCGTTCACAAGAAGCACCCAGGTAAATTGTTGGCCTACAACTGCTCACCTTCTTTCAACTGGAAGAAAAACTTGGACGATGCCACCATTGCCAAATTCCAGAGAGAGCTTGGCGCCATGGGTTACAA
>Ga0315906_10010533_pt1 | contig 10855 bp, 6 predicted proteins | sample LakEriMetagenome_4_FD_203526 | JGI IMG/M metagenome (GOLD analysis project Ga0315906, IMG submission 203526) | Freshwater fungal communities from buoy surface, Lake Erie, Ohio, United States - Buoy 2 MA122 | ecosystem: Environmental > Aquatic > Freshwater > Lake > Lake biofilm | place: USA: Lake...
AGATCGACGGCGTGCCCTTCACCGGCGAGGCCGCGACCGCGGGCGAAGGCCGTGCGGTCCACAGCGCGAGCGCGCATCTCTCGATCGACGGCCTCGCGACCGCCGAGGCGAAGAAGGCCGTCATCGCGTGGCTCGAGAAGCAGGGGATCGGCGCGCTGCGCGTCAACTACCGCCTGCGCGACTGGCTGTTCAGCCGCCAGCGCTACTGGGGCGAGCCGTTCCCGATCGTCTACGACGCCGACGGCAACCACTACCCGGTGTCGCCGTCGCACCTGCCGCTCGTCCTGCCGCCGCTCGCCGACTACTCGCCCGTCGAGAGCGACACGCCGCAGCCGCCGCTCGCGAAGGCGCGCGAGTGGACGCACACGACCGCGGGCGCCGCGGGTGTCGATGCCTCGGTGCTCGCGCCCGACACGCCGGTCGTCCGCGAGACGAACACCATGCCCGGCTGGGCCGGCAGCTGCTGGTACTACCTCCGCTACTGCTCGCCGAAGGATGCGTCGCACTTCGTCTCGCCCGAGGCCGAGCGCTACTGGATGCTCTCGCGGAAGAAATCGGCTGTCGCAGCGGGTGCGCCCGCACCGACCGCGTACGACCCCGCCACCTGCCATGCGGGCGGCATCGACCTCTATGTCGGTGGCAGCGAGCACGCGGTGCTGCACTGCCTCTACGCGCGCTTCTGGCACAAGATCCTCTTCGATCTCGGCCATGTCTCGACGCCCGAGCCGTTCGGCAAGCTCTTCCACCAAGGCATGATCACGAGCTACGCGTTCCAGCGCGCGGACAAGTCGCTCGTGCCGACCGACCAGGTGACGGAGGTCTCGGAAGGCGAGTTCGTCGAGACAGCGACCGGACAGAAGGTGACGCAGATCGTCGCCAAGATGTCGAAGTCGCTGAAGAACGTCATCAACCCCGACGACGTGATCGCCGACTACGGTGCCGACACCTTCCGGCTGTACGAGATGTACATGGGCCCGCTCGAGGCGTCGAAGCCGTGGAACACGCGCGACATCGTCGGCGTGTTCCGCTTCCTCCAGCGCGCGTGGCGCCTCGCGGTCGACGAGAAGTCGGGCGCGGTGCTCGCGGCGGCCAATGCCGACGCGAAGATCGAGCGCCTGCTTCACCGCACGATCCACAAGGTCGGCGAGGACATCGAGAAGCTCTCGTTCAACACGGCGATCGCGGCGATGATCGAGCTCGTGAACGCTGCGACGCGCCCGACCGGCATGGCCGACCCGACGCAGGGCGGCATGACGCGCGACCAGCTTGCGCGCTTCGCACGGATCCTCTGGCCGTTCGCACCGCACTTCGCGGACGAACTCGGCGCGCGGCTCGGGCTGCACCCGGCGGGGGGCCTTGGCTTCTTCGACGCGGCCTGGCCGACCCACGATCCGGCGATGCTCGTCGACGACGAGATCGAGATGCCCGTCCAGATCCAGGGCAAGATCAAGGCGCGCCTCATGGTGCCTGCGAAGGCCGACGCCGCGGCGATCGAGGCGCTCGCCCTCGCGCACGCCGACGTCGTGGCCGCGATCGCGGGTCGACCCGTCAAGAAGGTCGTCGTCGTGCCCGGCCGAATGGTCAACATCGTGGTCTGAGGTTGCGTTGTGCATCCTGGCGCGAGGCGCGCGGTACGCTGACCGCATGGCCTCTGACGTCGACCGATGCTGCACGAGGTTCGGAAGAGTCGCGGCGCGTATCGACGCCTGTGCGCGCCTCGTCGTCTGTCTCGTGCTCACGGCGTTTCTCTCGGCTTGCCGCACCGACATCTGCGAACTCGACCGTACGGGCGCACCAGTCCGGTTCGCCGACATCCGCGAGACCGCCGTATGGACGACCGGCTTCGATACGGCGTGGTGGACGCCGATCGACCGCGCGTACGAGGCGTACGACGGCGAGGTGGAGCGATTGATGCGCGGGGGTTGGGAGCCCTTCGTCGCATCGCTGCGCGCCTGCGAGCAGACGGGGTTTCCGAAGGAGCCGCGCGCCGCGCGCGCGATGTGGGCAACGCACGTACGCGTTCGGCGCGAGCTCTCCGATGCCGAAGCCGCGTTCTTCGCGGCGCTCGACGACACGTTGCCTCCCGAGGCCGACCGGTTCATCGAGCTCCTCCGCGCGCGTGCCGCGTTCTGGCGGGCGAGCGCGGTCTGGGCCGATCACGGCAAGCGCGTCCCGGGCCCGCTCGAGGTGCTCACGCTCACGGGCCTGCCCGCGGCGGATGCGGAGATGGCGCGCGCCGCGACCGACGCGTACGTACGGCTTTCCGCGGTCGCCGCACGCGCCGCGGAGGAGCGCTTCGACGCGTACATCGAGTTCTGCGAGGAGATGGGCGGCGCATCGCAGGAGATCGCGGTGTTGCGCGCCGCGCTGCCACCCGAGAGCGTCGCCGGCGATCCGGCGGAGAAGGTCAGGGCGCGGGAGGAGGCGGAGCAGGCGCTCGCCAGCGCGGAAGCTGCGGCCGCCGCGATCGAGCAGCGGCTCAACTCCGTCGCCCGCCGCGAGGCCGACGAGAAGTTCCGTCTCGCGCTTCTTCGCGAGAATCGCGCATTTGCAGCGGCGATCGCTGATCCGGAGCGACAACTCGATTTCCTCGATCGTGTCGATGCGTTCCTCCACATCGGCGTGCGCAGCCATCAGTCGCTGCGCGCGGTTCGAAACGTGGCGTTGCGGGTGATCGAGCTCAATGCGGCCGAGCTCGACGCGGAGAAGGTGGCGGAGCGGATGGCGCGGGTCGAGAAGGCGTACGAGGACTACTTCGTCGCGGAGAAGCCGCTGCGAGCGCGGCTCGCGAGCGGATCCGTGAAGGAGCGCGCGAAGGCGTATCGGGCGCTCGTCGAGCTCGTCGGGCCACTCTCCCGGGCAATCGCGGAGGCGACCGGGGTGGAGGGAGAGGTGCTCGAGCTTGTCTCGATCGGGGTCTCGGCCGGTCGCGATTCGGCCGGCGATGCGGCGCACGCCGCGCTCGAGGCGACCGCGCGGGTCGAGCCCGAGCCCGAGCCTCCTTCCGAGGACGACGCGTTGATCTCGGCGCGTTCGCGCGAACTGGCGCTTCTCGGCGGCATGGCGCTCTCGCCGCAGGTCTTTGCCGCGCTGACTTCCGAACTCTCGCTGAACGCCGAACAGAGCGAGTTCTTCGGTCGCCTGCGCGGCGAGGAGATCCAGCGGCTCGCCGAACGCTCGAGCGCGTTGATGAGAGAGGTCCGTGAGACGACCGACTCCATCGCGCGGGACATGTCGCTCGATGCGGGCGCGCGCGCCCGCGGCATCATGCGCGAGGGGCGTCGCAAGTTCGACGCGATGCGCGCGCTCGACTCGGCGGCGAATACGCGAATGCTCTCGGCGATCGCGACGATCGCGCGCGTGGATCTCGAGGATCCGCGTATCGCACGCGCCGCGCTCGAGCTCGAGCTCCTGTCGCGGATCGGCGCGTCCGGCCAGTCGAACGCGGGCGAGTCGATCGCCGGTGCGGTTGCGGATGGTCTCGCGAACCCGTTCGAGATCATCCGCACGATGCGGGTCGCGCCGGAGGATCGCGATGCGGCGCTTGCGATCGCCTTCGGATTCGCGGAGGAACTGCGCGCGGCGCACGGCGAGGCCGCCGAGCGGATGCAGCGCAACGTGGAGACGATGCTCGCGAGGATCTTCGCGATTCGGCTCGCGGAGACCGCACCCGAGGACGCGTGGTATGCCAAGCCGTGCGCGGGACGGGCGGTCGATGCGCGCCGTGCGATCGCGACCGAGATCGGCCGCGTGCTCGGCGCGGATGTCGAGCGCGCCTTCCACGAGCGTTGGAGGGAGTTCGCGCAACCCGGAATGACACCGCCGCGGACGGGGCATCTCGTCTCGCTCGAGCGGTTCGCCCAGGGCGTGCACATGGCGGGATCCGAAAGCGAGCGCACGGCGATGCTCCGCACCGAGGTCGATGCCGTGCTTCTGCTCGCGGTGGATCACCGCGAGCGCGCGTTGCGCGCGCTTCACGTGTGGCGCACCGGCACGGCCGGCCTCGGCGACGTGCGCGACGCCGCGGACTGGGATTCGATCGCGCGCTTCGCCGCGATGGGCAGTCTCCTGCGCAGCCGCGTGCGCGACGTCGATGAACGCGCGATCGCGCGCTGCGAGGCTCTGCTCGTCTCCGACGCCGCGACCCCCCGCTCGAAGTCGGCAACCGAGGCGCTCGCTGCGATCCGACGTCCGCCGCTCGAACTCCCCGTGCGGCTCGCTCCCTACTTCCCCGGCGAGTGATCGCGTAGACTCGCGGCCATGGCACGCGAGCACACGCCCATCCAGATCGGTCTTCCGCCCGAGGCGGCGTGGGAGATGGCGCAGCCCGCGACCACGCAGTACATCGCGTTCGTCGCGGGCGACGAGATGCCCGATCCGGGCGACGCCTTCATCGCCGCCGGCGAGAGTTTCGGCGTGGCGCCGCAGCAGGTCGCGCCGATGCCGGTCGAGGCGGAGGTGGTGGCGTGGGCATTCGAGTTCCGCGTGCCTTCGCGAGGAGAGCGGCTGATGCTCTGGTGCGAGCGCGTCGAGGAGGGGCAGACGCCCGACCGACAGGTCACCGACGCGCGCTGGGCGATCTTCATCGAGTCGGTGCTCGAGCCGTCACGGCCGGTCGAGGACGCGGTCGCGCTCGCGGCCACCGTCGCGCGTGCGGGTGGCGCACGCACGCGCCTCGTCTTCACGCCCGATCTCGCACTCATCTTCAGCGCCGAGGACGTGCGCCGACTCTTCCTCGCCTCGCCGCCCGGGCAGCTCCTCGACGAGCGGCATCTCTACCGGATCGAGGTGGTGGCGAAGGACCGCGCGAACGGGCCCTACTGGCTCTCGACGGTCGGTTTCTGGCGGATCGGTCGACCCGAACTCGAGATGCTCGAGATCCCCGCGGATGAACTGCGTTCCGCGCTCGAGTTGCTCGACGCTCTTGCCTCGCGACTGGCGACCGAGCCGCTGCCGGGAGCCGGGGTCCCCTTCGAGGCCGGGGTCGATCTGCGTGTCGCGCTCGTTCCGGCGGCGGAAGCTGCGGAGACGCTCGACGCCGGAATGCCGGGTTCGCTCGAGGATCGCAAGCGACTGGCGCGCGGACCGCGCGCTGCGGTGTGCGCGGCCGGCAAGCGGGGCAGTTTCCGAGCCGTCTGGATGCCGCCGCACGACGAGCTCCAGGCGATCGCGCGTGGTGAGCGCGCGCTCTTCCTCGCGCCGCGCGTCGTCGAGGTGCGCGAGCGTCGCGCGCGGGCCGAGTGGGATGCCTTCGTCGCGTCGTTCGCGGCGCACGGTGCCGATCGCTCGCGCGCGCACTTCGCCAAGGTCGCGGTGCTGAACACCGGCGCGACGAGCGGAGAAGGTGTCGAACACGTGTGGATCGAGGTCGAGTCGGCCGATGCGAGCGGCGTGTGCGGCGTCGCGGATCGCGTGGCAACGGACGCCCCCGACGGGCGCCAGAGCGCGTCCCGAGCCGCGAGCCAAATCGAGTGCCCGATCGATCGGGTGGGCGACTGGCTCGTGCGCGGGGTGATCGTGCCCGGGTACCCGACGCCGGTCGACGCGACCCCCGAGAGCGCGTCGATCCTGCGATAGCGCTCGATCCGCGTTCCCGTTCCGGTTCCGTCGCGGTGCAGCCCGGATTCTCCGGCGCTTCCATCGACTTCCCGCGGGATCCCGGCCACAATGCACGCGTGCCCGTGGTCAACGACATCCCGAAGCGCCGGACCCGCGTCGTGCGGGCGGGGCTCATCTACGCGACGGTCGTGCTTGCGATCGGCATCGCCGCGGGGTCACGGCCGAACAACCTGCTCGTCTGGGTGTTCGCGTGCCTGCTCGCGGCGCTGGTTGCGTCGGGCATCGTCAGCGGCTGGATGCTGATGCCGTTGCGCGCGATCCGCGTCGAGCCGCGTCGCGGCCGAGTCGGTGAGCCGCTTCTCGTCCGCTACGAGATCCGCAACACCTCGCGGCTCTTCCCTGCGTTCGATCTCCATGTGGTCGAGACCGATTCGACCTCCGTCGGATCGGGCTTGACTCCCGCGGGCGAGGCCTGGGTCCTGCATGTGGGCCCCGGCGACCGCGTGCATGCGGAGGCCGTCTTCCGTCCGACGCGCCGCGGCACCGCGCGGCTGTCGCGCTTCGAGGTGCGCTCCACGTTCCCGTTCGATCTCCTGCAGAAGACGCTCGTCTTCTCGCAGCCGGCCGACGTGCTGATTCACCCCGAGATCCGCGTGCTGCGCGAGGAGATCCTCCGGCGCGTCACCGCGGGCGGCATCGGCGGGCAGCGGATCTCGGGCCAGGCGGGCGGAAGCGATGACTTTTTCGGCGTGCGCGAGTACCGGCCCGGCGACAGCGTGCGGCAGATCGCGTGGAAGCGCCTGGCCGGAACGGGCAAGCTCGCGAGCATCGAGCGCAGTCGTAGCGTTCCGCCGCGCGTACGCGTGCTGCTCGATCTTTCCCGTGCCACCGCGGCGCTTCGCGTCGGTGAGGGAGAGGATGCGCGCACCCTCGAGGAGGAGGCGATCGTGCTCGCCGCGAGCTTCATCGCGCTCGCGGATCGCCTTGGCTACGAGTACGCCCTCTCGATCGCCGGACTTCCGTCGCCACCGGTCGCGCTGCGGCGCGGTCACTTCCATCGCGAGAAGCTCATGTCGCTTCTCGCCGCGATCGACCTCGAGCGTCCGCGCACGGCGGGGAACGGCCTCGCAGCGAGCGATGAACGCTCGACCGTCATCGTGATCCATCCCGATCGTGCGGAGACCTCCATCGCACCGCAGAACGCGTGGCACTTCACTGCGCGGCAACTGGCGCAACTGACCGACCGCGTGGATCGTCGTCCGGGCAACGCGGCCGAAGGCGCTCCGTCGGCCGCCGTCGCCACCCCCGGAGAGGGCGCGGCCGCATGACCCTCCTGCGCCAGTACCGGCTTGCGAGTTTCCTCCAAGCGCTCGTCGCGATGGTGGCGTTCTCGATCGCCGAGCTCGACTTCGGCATGCTCTTCACGAGCGTGGTGCTCGCGATGCTGAGCTGGTACGCGACCGAGGGTCCCCGCGGCCGCACGCTTCCCGACTGGGCCGCCAACCTCCTCGTGATCGCAGCGATCGGCTGGGAGGCATTCCGCTTCCTCGCGACGGGCGAACTCGCCGATGCGATGGGCGCCCTCGGCCGCACGATGGTGTGGATCCTCCTCGCGAAGCTGTTCGCGCGACGCACCGCAAGCGAAGAGCGGCAGCGCTTCGCGCTCTCGACGATGCTGGTCATCGCGGGATGCCTGCAGAGCGTGCAGTTCGCGTTCGGCGTCCTCATCATCGTGTTCGCGTGCGTCTCGATCTGGTCCGCGATGTTGTGGCGTCTTGCGCGCAGCGCGGAGGAGGCGCGGCGCTCGCGCGAGCCGGCGGATGCCGCGAAGGGTGGCGAGGCGTTCGCGCCACCGCTCGAGATCGTCGTCGGACGGCGCGCCGTACCGCAGTTCCGGGGGCTTGTCGCTGCGTCGGTGCTCGCAGTGCTCGGCGTCGGCATCGGCGTCTTCATCCTCTTCCCACGCTTCGCCGACATCGGCGGGACGGGCGGCCGTGGACCGGGCGCGACGACGGGTTTCAACGAGGAGATCCGGCTGCGGCGCGGCGACCGGATCACCGAGAGCCGGCGCGAGCTCTTCACGGTGCGCTGGATCGACCCCGATGGTTCGTCGCGACGCATGCTGCGTCCGATCCTGCTGCGTGGCGCCGTGCTCGCGTGGTACGACCCGTCCGGGGAGCGCTGGGTGCCCATGCGCGCCGAGGTCGGCATCCGCACCGTGCGCACGCCGGAAGACGGCGCCTTCGCATCGCTTGCGCGCGGCGCGGTCGAGACGACGGGCAGTGTGTCGACGGTCGACATCCAGATGCGCTCGTACGCGACCGACACGATCTTCTCCGTGTATGCGCCGATCGCGATCGCGACCAGCGAGCCTCGGTCGGTGGCGATCGATCCGGCGACGCTCGTGCTCCGCGACGTCTCGCGCGACCGCACGGGCCGCTACTGGAGCTACAGCCTGCGCGTGCAGCCGCAGCCCTCGGCGGAAGTTCTCGCGGCGCTCTCGTCAGGCAACTCCACCCGGGGCGCGTACGTCACGTTCCCGATCGAGGAGATACGCCCGATCGCCGAGGAGATCCTCGCGTCGCTCCCGGCGTCGGCGAGCCTTCCGCCGCGTCCGGTGTCGTCGTCCACCGACGCCGAACGGGCGCTGTGGGGACGCGAGGTTGCGCGCGCGGTCGCGGCCTACATGCGCACGAACTTCGAGTACACGACCGATCTCTCGCGCTTCCCGCGCGTCGAGGGCGAGGATCCGATCCTCAGCTTCCTCACGCGCTACCGCGCGGGGCATTGCGAGTACTTCGCGAGCGGTCTCTGCGCCGTCCTGCGTTCGCTCGGCATTCCTTCGCGCATCGTGACGGGCTTCATCGCGATGGAGTACGACGAGAGCGCGGGCAACTACATCGTGCGCGAGTCGAACGCCCACGCGTGGGTCGAGGTGCGCACCGGACCGAACGCGTGGATGCCCGTCGACGCGACGCCCGAGGAGAGCCTCGCCGAGCTGCAGGAGCGGAACCGCTCGTTCATGGACGGATTCCGCTGGATGTACGGAAGCCTCGAGTTCCTCTGGAACTCGCGCGTCGTCAGCTACGACGCATCGGTGCAGTCGACGTACGCGTCGCGACTCCAGAGCGGCTGGCGCGATGCGGTCGGCGAGCGGCTCGAGCAGGCGCTCGCGCGGATGCGTGCGATCGCGCTCGATCTGTCGCTCGGACGCGCGGGCGGCGCGTGGTTCGCGACCATCGCGATCGCCATCTCGACCGCGCTCCTCGCGGTGCTGATCGTGGCGCTGCGACGGCGGCGCCTGCGCGCGCGGCTCCGGGTGGGCGGCGCGACGCGTGCGGAGCGCCGAAGGCTCCTGCGCGAGGCGGCGTTCTACGTCGAGGCGCTTGATCTCCTCGCGCGCGCGGGATTCGCGAAGCCCGCCCACCTCACGCCACAGGCGTGGGCCGCCGAGCTCGCCGCACGCCATCCTGCGCTCGGAACGGCGTTCGGCGCCGTGGCCGAGCGGCTCTACCGGGTCCGATACGGGGGTTCGGAAGAGGGCTCCGGCGACGGTCGGAGCGGGGCTGATTCCCACCAATCGCTGCTTCTGGCACTTCGTTCGGCGATACGGCAAAACCTCCAACCTCGTCGTGCCGATTGAAAGAGCGGCGCGTCGGCGGAAGTTGTCGTTGTGCGCATGGACCGCGCCCTGTCAGCCAGGGCACGGAGCGCTCCGGATCACTCGGTCCCGCGAGCGTCGCGCGCCAGGAGTTCAAGCAATGCCAGCCTCAAGATCACGAACCACCGAATGGCGACGCTCGCTCGAGCAGCTGCGTGGGCGCGAAGGCGCCATCGAGATCGCCGTCGCGCGCGACGGTACCGACGACGAAGCCGTGCTCGGCTCGACAGACCTTGTCTGGCGCGTGCGCGTGCTCGATCTCAGCGACACCGAGATCGCGGTCGACCTGCCGTTCGCGCTCGGACGCGCGGTCGAGCTGCCGACCGGCACCGAGATCGTCGGCGCGATCGCGATCGGGCAGAACCGCTGGATGTTCCGCACGAAGGTGCTCGGCGCCTGGCAGCCTCGCGCGCCCTATCCGCGCTCGCACCGCGCGGTGCGCCTCGCGCTTCCCGATCACGTCGAGCGTTGCCTGCGACGGTCGACGCGCGTCGACGTGGCGGCAATCAATCTTCCCAAGGTCGAGCTTTGGCCGCTGCTTGAGCCGCGCTCGGTGATCCCGGCGCAGCGCGCCAGCGAGATCGCCTTCCGCGCAGCGCTGGCCGGCGAGAAGCCGACGGCGCCAAGTGACGACCTCTTCCCGACGGTCGGCCCTGGCTTCACGGCGACGCTCGTCAATCTCGGCGGTGGTGGTCTCGGTCTTCTCGTCGAGCCGCAGGATGCCGCGGCGCTCTCGCGCCATCGGCTCTTCTGGATCCGCTTCACGCTCGGCGAGATCACGCCGGTCCCGGTGTGTTGCGCCGCGCGCGTCGTGCACACCCACATGGACAGCACGCACCGGATCTACGCCGGCGTTTCGTTTGACTTCGATTTCAATCCGAACCACCAGCGCGTGGTCGCCGAGCAGATCGTGCATGCGATCGAGCGGCTGACGAAGGCGCAGCGAAAGGTCGCGTAAGCGACTGGTTTGCAGCGAGGCTCGTCGTGTTTGAGGACAAATCAGCGCGCCGCCCGTTCGGGCGGCGCGCTGTGCTTCTCGCGACTTCTTCCGGTCGCGTTGTCAGTTGACTGGGCAGGGGCCCCACGCACCGAGGAGTGCGGAGAGGTCCGAGGCCCCGACGGTGCCGTCGCCGTCGATGTCGATATTCGGGTCCGCGCCGCCCCACCCGCTGAGGAGCGCGGAGAGGTCCGAGGCGCCGGTGACCGCGTCGCCGTCGAGATCGGTCGGGCACGAGTCGAATGCCGATTCGCACGAGTCGATCAGGCCGTTCCCGTTGGTGTCCGCCACGGTGCCCGCGGCGATCTGGCAGCTGTCGAGCTCGCCGTTCAGGTCGCAGTCGGCACTGGTGGCCGCGGTGTATCTCACCGAGGCTGTGAGGTAGGTGGTGCCGGGGCAGAGCGCTGCATTCACCGCGCTCGATGGGATCAGGTCGAGTCGCCACTTCCTGTCCGCGCCGATGCCGTCGTTGAACTGCTCCGCGGTCAACGTCACGGTGATCGGCCCGACCTCTACGCAGTCGCTGGTCCCGCCGAGAATGTTCCGCTCGAAGAGCGTGCCGCAGGAGAGCGTGATGTACTCGAGATCGCCGCTGAAGTCGCCACGTGCACGGATCTCCATCTCTACGTCTCCGATGG
>Ga0315906_10010534_pt1 | contig 10855 bp, 8 predicted proteins | sample LakEriMetagenome_4_FD_203526 | JGI IMG/M metagenome (GOLD analysis project Ga0315906, IMG submission 203526) | Freshwater fungal communities from buoy surface, Lake Erie, Ohio, United States - Buoy 2 MA122 | ecosystem: Environmental > Aquatic > Freshwater > Lake > Lake biofilm | place: USA: Lake...
CTTTAAGCTGACTAGCTGTTTGGACGGACGGGGTGGAGGCCTGCCCTTCTTTATTGAGTTCATTCAAAAAGACCGCCAGAAGCACAGTGACTGCTGCTGCCGCTGCTGTGGCAAAGCCCCATTTGGGTCTTAATAAGGCTTCAAATCTATCCCCCAGCCCATCAAGGACGTGGGTGAATCTGCTCTGGCCTTCATGGACTTCTCTCTTTCTGCGGTGAAACTCTCGGAGGAAGTCCTCAGTGAAACCCTCCCCGGGGTTTTCGTGACGCTTCAGGCGTATCAGTTTGCGAATGGCTTCGAACTCGTCGTCGTGCATAGCGTGGATGTCTTAGATGTTCGCGAGAGAGAGGGTTATTTCACAAAATCATCGAGATAGGACTGCAACTGGCGGTGAGCATAAAACAAACGAGAACGCACTGTGCCTTCGGAGATGCCCAAGATTTTGCTGATTTCGGCATGCTGGAGCCCCTGAATGTCATACAGAGTCACCACCGTGCGGTGATCCTCAGACAGCTTCATCATGGCTTCGTTCAGTTTTTTTTGAAGCTCATGGATGTTCACCTCGCGCCCCACCCCGTTTTTTGCGGTTGTTAAGGCAATGAAGTCCGGATCGTTTTCTATCCCTGTATCTACATCGTCAAGACTTACTTTCAAATGGCGGCTACGCCTCTTGATGTGATTCAGCGTCATATTCACTGCAATGGAATAGATCCATGTGTAGAATGAGGATTTGCCAAGAAAACGACTCAGTGAGCGATAAGCCTTGGCAAAAACTTCCTGAAGAAGGTCGGCAGTGTCCTCGCGATTGGAGGTCATGTTGTAAATCAGACCATAGAGTTTCGGGGTATATTTGCGGATGAGTTGATCAAATGCGTGCATGTCCCCATTTTGAGCCTTTGTGACCCATTCATGGTCCTCGGAGGCTTTGCCATCCGGTGCAGGGGCGCCCGTTGTGGCTCGCAAAGCGGCATCAGGGGCTCTGAGAGTGGTTTCTTCCATAGGATGAACGCAGCAAAACAGTGTTACGCGGCCGCGACAAGAATTTGTTACTCAAATCAGCATCAGCCCTTCTGCCGGGCCTTCCAAAGATGATCTAGGCAGATGTGGGACCAAGTCTCCAGCTGGTCGCGGGTCGAATGGAGTTCCTCCAAGGTTTGAAAACGCAGGTCTTGGATGGCATCCTCGTTTGACTTCACATCATTGCTTGTGAGCTCAAAGAGGTGGACGACGCCAAGGTGCACGCTCCCGACTTCAGTGGAATCATCGTTGATGAGCCCGATTACGCGCTGTGTGTGTCCCCCACTGATCACGAGTTCTTCGGCCATCTCTCGCTCGACGCCATTGTAATACATGGTTTCTCCGAGACTATCCTGTGCCACATCGACGGGATTGATGTGCCCCCCGATGCCAATGGAGCGCTTGGAAACGAGTCGTTTTTCTCCCGAGCTGCCGCCCCGCGTGTAGCTCAAAAAGCGACCCTCATGATGAAAAATGACATAAGGAATAAGCTGCTTATGCGAAGGATCTATCTCAGCAGCCGGACGCTCCATGAAGTGATTGGCTCCCGGTGCCAGCATGGCGTGTAGGTAACGCTCCGCCTCGGGTTGGAAACCTTGAAAGCTACCGAGTTGATCCAGAAGGGTGCGGGTGATGACAAGAACATGTTCCATGATCGAGGTTTTGAGCATGGAGCGGGTGCCTAGAGCTGCAACTGTTTCAATGCAACTGCCAGACCTTACCATAACTCCCAGCCTCAATCGTTTCGCCCGCCTCCATTCGCAGCAAGGCATCTGCACGGGCTAGAGCATGTAGTGCATGGCTCTGCTGCATGCCGCTCGATTTGAAGCAACCCTTGACGAGTGTGCCTCGGATGTAGTGCGGACGGTCGCCCTCGTTGTGAAGGGTTTCGGCAAGAGGCGCAAGAAGCATCGAGGGTTCGATTTCCGAGTCGGATGCACCCATCAGCCGCAGAAGAGCGGGTCTCACGAACAGCGAAAAAGTCACGAAGGACGACACCGGATTACCGGGTAGCCCAAAGACATGGGCTCGTTGTCCTTTAGCAAAAAGGAAAGGCTTGCCAGGCTTCACTTTAACCCGCCAAAGCTCCGGCTCGATACCAAGCTTTTTGAGGGCGGGTTTCACCTGGTCGTGATCCCCCACAGAAACACCACCGCTGAGAATCACCGCATCGTGGGAGTTGCTGAGATGATCTAGGCATCTCATCGTCTCCTCCAGATCATCGGCACAGTGTGCGGTCCTGATATGCGAGATGCCGAGGCGCTGGAGCAGGCTTGCTATCATGATGGCATTTGAATTGTAAATCTGTCCTGCCGCCAGCGGCCCACTGCCGGGAGGTGCCAATTCGTCGCCGGTGGTCAAAACGGCCACACGGGGTTTTTGTACCGTATCGATCTCCGTTAGCCCTTGTGAAGCCAACAAACTCAATCGAGCCGGCGTGAGTCTTTCACCTCGGCGTAGGATGATTTGGCCCACGCAGACATCCGCCCCCATTGGACGCAGATTTTCACCTTGTTCGACGCGGTCTAGGCAGTGGATGCTATTGCCATCGCGCATCACGTCCTCCTGCATAATCACAGCGTCAGCCCCATGCGGAATCGGCGCGCCAGTGAAGATGCGGATACAGCTCCCAGCTTCGCATAGGAGGCCTAGATCACGTCCAGCTGGCTGTTCGCCAGTCACGAGCAGGCGATCCATCGTGACATCCTTTGAACGCAGTGCGTAGCCATCCATCGACGATTGATCAAAGCCAGGGATTGGAATGGTGGCAACAATCTCACTACCTGCAAAAGCATCCAGTGCCTGTTCCAATCGCGTTGTTTGAATCCCCAGTGGAGACACATTGGCCAACACACGTTGCAAAGCCTCACGTTCTGAAATCATCGAATGGTAGGCGGTAGAGTGGAGGGATCTGCAGTAGGCCCTAGCGGCGTGGGTGAACGAGGCGATTCTCTGGATGAAGGCAGCTGCTGAGAGGGGAACTGAATCTCTGGAATGGGCGGTGGACGCGCGATGGGTGATTCGATTGGCTTAGCAGCATTGTTCGGCTGTGCCAGAGGTGCTGATGGCACCATGGATAGTGTGTCTGACGCATGGATTCTTTGTAGCGCTAGGTTGCCTACGCTAGGCATGCCTTCCTTGATATCCGCTGTGAGGTAATTGTCCTTCCGTTCCGGCGTCACCACGAGCTTCGATTGCTGTCCGTTGGCATCGAGGGCTATCAATTCTACGCCGGCATTGAGCATCGGGCGTGAGTCACAGTGGATCAGAACATAATTTTGCTCCGGGTTGACCATTTCAATGCTGCCAATCAGAACAGCCTGCCCCATGTGACTGTCTTGAAACTTCTTGAGCGGCTTCCTCAAGATGTTGCCAGCCAAATAGCTGCAAGCTGGAATGGACAGCATGCACAAGCATGAAAAAAGAAAAACGCGCATGAGTGGCATGAAACCCCGCTGGTTGCTCGATGTCCAGTCCAACGAAGGGACTTTGCCGGATCAAACCGCCACGCAATGCACATTGCTGATGCCTTGGATCTTTTCGAGCTCGGCGAGCACCTCAGCTCTGGGAGTTGTGTCGAGAGTGAGAATTGTGAGAGCCTTACCAGTTTCTTTGTCTCGACTGAGGCTCATGTCGGCAATATTGACTTGGTTCTTGCCGAGGATGGTCGAGTAGGCAGCGATCATTCCGGGACGATCAATGTTCTCAATGAAGAGCAATGTGCCTTCTGGATTGGCTTCGATGCGGCGGCCGTTGACTTTGACGATACGCGGAGAACCGGCAAAGAACGTGCCTGCAATACTCGCAGCTTCGCCTGCGTCGTTTTTGGCGACGACTTCGATAAGGTCGCTGAACTCGCTCGGATCCGTGAGTCGGCTTTCGGTAAACCGAATGCCGAGGTTTTCGGCGACACCATTGGCGTTGATGTAATTGACCTGCTCCGCCCCGACCGGGCGCTCCAGAAATCCCTTTAGCACGGCTCGGGAAATCAGTGTGGTGTCTCCACTGCCTACTTTGCCACTGTAATTGATGCGGACGACGTTGCTGCGTGTGGGGGCAAACTGCGATACGAGGCGTCCGAGCAGTTCACCGAACTTCAGGAATGGCCCGATTTCCGCGAGGACCTTCGGGTCGACGTTGGGCATATTCACGGCGTTTACCACAGTGCCTTGCAGGAGATGAGCTTTGATGACTTCGGCGATTTCGATGCCGACGTTTTCCTGCGCCTCTTCCGTCGAGGCACCCAGATGCGGTGTGAAGACAGTGTTCGGTGCTTTGAGCAACGGATAGTCTGCGGGGGGGGGTTCGCTCTCGAAGACATCGAGCGCGGCGCCGGCAATGAGACCATTCGTCAGGGCATCGGCGAGCGCGTTGTCGTCGATAAGGCCGCCGCGTGCGCAATTGATGATCCTGCAGCTCGGCTTGAGACTGGCGAGGCGCTTCGCGTTGATCATGTGCTTGGTCTCCGGCGTGAGAGGCATGTGCATCGTGATGTAATCTGCCTGCACGATGGCGGCATCGAGATCTTCGCATAGGGTCACGCCGAGGCTTTCCGCGCGGTTTTTGCTCAAATACGGGTCATAAGCAATCACACTCATTCCAAAAGCCTTCGCTCGTTTGGCAAATTCTGCCCCAATACGGCCCATGCCGAGGACCACGAGTGTTTTGCCATAAACCTCGGTGCCTTGGAAGCTCTTGCGATCCCATTTGCCTGCCACAATGGAGGCGTTTGCCTGCGCGGTTTTGCGACTGAGGGCCATCATGAGAGTGAAGGCCTGCTCGGCGGTCGAGATCGTGTTACCACCCGGGGTGTTCATCACCACCACACCGCGTTTCGAAGCCACTGGCACATCGATGTTGTCCACTCCGACGCCGGCACGGCCCACTACCTTCAGATTTGGGGCGGCATCGAGAACCTTGGCGGTCACTTTGGCACCGCTCCGCACAATAATGGCGTGGGCTTCTCGGGCGGCTTCGATCATCTTGTCTTCGGCCTTTAGGTCCATGTTCACCGTGACGTTGAAAGACGGCTCCGCTTTCAGCAGGTCGATGCCCTTGCTCGAAATGGGGTCGTTGTTGCCGGCGATGAGGATATTGAACTTGGACATGATGTTTTGGGGAAAAGGGCGGCAAGACTAGCTCCCTTTCTTCCGCGCTCAAGGAACGATTCAAACCTCAAAAACACCTTCTTTGGGCCTGCTTTGCCTCTCGACATCCTTCCTGCTCTGCGGTGTAATCCTCCATCGAAGCATGCCGACCCCTGCCGTACGTTCCGCTCCGGAAATCCGAGACCATGAGACCCTTCGTCTCATTGGCCGCGGTGCTTTTGGTGAAGTCTGGATGGCACGGAGCGTCACGGGGGCGCTGCGAGCGGTGAAGGTGGTATGGCGGGACGACTATGATCGTCCAGATTCGTTTGAGCGCGAGTTTGAGGCCATCAAGCGCTACGAGCCCATTTCCCGTCGCCACGAGGGTCTTGTGCCGATCCTGCAGGTGGGACGCAATGCAGGGGAGGGCTTTTATTATTATGTGATGGAGCTTGCTGACGATCTTGAGACAGGTCGTCAGATCGAAGTGGAGACCTACACGCCCCACACGTTGGGTTTGCAGATGCGACGTGACAAGCGCGTGCTGGCTGAGCGCTGCATCGCTTTGGGGGTGAACATTGCCGAGGGCCTTGACTATCTGCATCGAAATCAACTCATCCACCGCGATGTGAAGCCTTCCAATCTGGTCTTCATCGATGGCAAGTGTCGGCTGGCAGACATCGGTTTGGTGGCGCTTCTCGGCCAGCGCAGCTTTGTCGGCACGGAAGGTTTTGTGGCGCCCGAGGGGCCAGGATCGGCCGCGTCAGACATTTTTTCGCTCGGCATGGTGCTTTATGAGGCCAGCACAGGAAAGGACCGCCTCGACTTTCCCGATCTGCCGTCCTGCACCGAAACAGGGGAAAACCTCAGCGTATGGCGCCGTTTGCACGATGTCATTTGCACTGCCTGCGCCCCTCAGGCCAAAGATCGATTCGTCAACGCCAATGAGATGGCGCTTGCTTTGAAAGGCCAGCCGCTACCCTCCAGTCGCCGTGCGTTATGGACTTGGGGACTCGCCGCCGCCTCGTTAGTCGCCTTGATTGGCGGAGCAGCGGGCATGTGGATCGCGCAAAAGCAGCGCCACGCCCAGATCGTGGCGATGAAGCAGAGTCAGCCGCGCATGCGCATCCTCACCACGCCGCCCGGAGCCGCTGTTTTCGCCGGGCAGGAGAGGCTGGGCGTCACGCCGCTCGAGCTGAACCCCGCTGAAGGTGTGCCGGTGATCTACCAGCTCATGCTACCCGGTCACAAGCAGGAAGAGATCGAGCACACCGTGCGCGATGGTGAGCCGGCTGTCTTCGAGTTAAAGCTTGAGGCTACCCGTCTGCCACAAAAGGGAGAACGCTGGGTGAACAGCCTTGGCATGAGCTTCAAGCCTGCGGCTGGTGGACACATCAGCCTTGAGCCAGTTCAGATGAAGTATTTCCGTCGCTTTCTTGATGCTGGAAATCGTTCTTTTGAGGGAAAAGTCGTTCGCTCCCAGCCAAGTAAGAGCAAGGAGAGCGCCTACATCGTTGTTGCCCCCATCGGCGATGCTGAGGCCTTCCGTTATTGGCTTACTGAGCAGGACCGCGATGGTTCTTTTTTAAGCCAAGAGCATCACTACGTTGTTGAGCCTTTTTACTTTGTTGAAAGCGGCCAGCCTGAGCCATTCGAGATGCCGGACGGGGATGGCGAGGATGAAGGTGCCGCCGAGGGCGTGAAGAACTGGCAGGCTTTTCACCTCCGCGTCGAGCGTCAAACTTATGGCAGCGTCATGGTGCGCAGCCAGCCGGAGAAGGTGCGGGTCTATATGCACGAACAGCTGCTTGGCGAAACGCCACTCGAGCTGCCCCGCGTGCGCACCGGCCCCTTTGAGGTCGAGTTGCGTGGGGAGGGGTTTGCCGATGTTGTCCTAGAGGGCGAAGTCAGGGAAGGGGAGCAGAGCGAGCTATTCAGTGATATGCAGACCCGCAAGGCCGTGAAATTCGGACGTGAGTGGAGTGCAAATAGCCTCGGCATGCGCATGATTCCCCTCGATGACAATTTAATGATGTCCGCCTGGGAGACCCGGCATCGCGATTACCTCGAATACGCCCGTGCCACGAATGCTCGCAAACCCGGCAAAATGGATGATGCCACCGGTACCATCAAAGGTGTTAACCTGCCTGTTGTCGGAGTTGACCGCGAAGAGGCCCGCGCTTTTTGCCGCTGGTTGAGCGAGCGGGAGCGCAACGCCGGACTCATCGGCGCTAAGGACGAATACCGTCTACCCACCGACGAGGAATGGAGTCGAGCGGTCGGTTTGCCCCCCGAGCGTGGCTCCACTCCCGCTGAGCGAAATGGCCGCATAAGGGGTGTTTATCCTTGGGGCTACGAATGGCCGCCGCCGAACCATATTGACAATTTCGCCGACCCCATCGCCGGGCGGAAGGCCAGCCTCGATCAGGTCATTGCGGGTTATGAGGACAAGTCTCCCCACCTAGCCAGTGTCGCCATTCTTCCGCCGAATCGCGAGGGCATCTGCGGCCTCGCTGGGAATGTCAGTGAATGGACCGGTACGGACTTTGAAATCACGGCCAAGCCCAAGGAGGGCGAAAAGTTGAAGCCACCCTTGGGAACGGTCCGTGGCGGGAATTGGCGAAGCTCAAATCAAGACGAGCTACAGGCCTCCACTCGCCAGCCGGTTCCTGCCGAAACTCGGAAAAATACCATCGGCTTCCGCGTCGTTCTTGCACGTGGCAAGTAATGTCATTTCAGCTTTGAATCCCATGCCTTTCTCCTTGCCTGACAACGATACACTCAGCCGCCTTGGGCTAGAGACTCCCATCAGTCACATCAGCCGTTCTTTGAACCAGCTTTGGGAGGGAGATGAGGCCAAGACGCGTGCATCCCTCGTGAATCTTGCTCTTTATATCGAGGAGAGTGCCAGCCTTCAGGAGGCCAACGAAGTGCTTGAAAAAATTGCTGCTGAGCATGCCTGCCGCGCCATGCTCATTCTCGCCCTTCCCAAGGTTCAGCAGCCCCGCGCCCGCTCTTGGATTCAGGCTCTCTGTCGTCCTTACCAAGGAAAGCAGGCTGTCTGCTCCGAGCAGATCACCTTCATCTTGGAGGGGGGCGATGCCGCTCAGGTGCAAAACCTCATCTTTGCCCACCTCGACTCCGATCTTCCCCTCGTCGTCTGGTGGCAGGCAGATCTCACCAAGAACTTCGAGGAACGTTTTTATTCCCGCATAGACACTCTCATCATCGACAGTTCGCGCTGGAGGGATCCTGCTCGCCAGTTCGATGCCCTCCTTGCCATCAAGGAGGATCACACAGATCTCGACATTCGCGATCTTGCCTGGACTCGCTCCCACTTCATGCGCACTGCACTAGCCAGTTGCTTCCAAGACGCGTCAGCCCTGCAGAAACTGTCGCAGGTCCGCACCCTTCGTGTCAGCTATCTGCGTGGTCAACGTAGCACCGCCCTGTTGCTAGCCGCTTGGATCAACCAACGCCTTGGTGCCGCTCTAGACCTCGAGCTGGTTGAAAAAGACTCTGGTCCGGCCCTGCAAAGCTTGGTGATCGAAGGCCAAGGTATTCGCGGTGAGGTCCGTCGGGATTGTGACTCACGCTTTGTTCACGTCTTTTCCGTGTGTGGTGGCCATTCTCACGAGGAACTTCTGCCCGCCGATGTGGATAGCGATGCTGAGTTAGTCAACGAGCAGCTCAGTCGTTACCGCGGCAGTTCTCTTTACTCCGGCATGCTGCCGTTTGTGCGCAGCATGCTTTGAGGCAGGCTATACCGGTTTGCATGTTAAATAGGCATCGTTTCTTGGGACGTGATGCCCATCGGCATGATGAAATAGTCGCAAGGCTGGACCAAGTGGCGTACGGTTAGTCTCCGCCAATGAGGCTGCCGCGCCGACGCAAATCAGACAGACATTTTGAGAATCAGTCTAAATGATGCTTGGCTAACCCGAACCGCATATCATGACTCTTAAATTAACGAAAAGATGTATCATAATGGGTGCTCTTACGGCGCTATGTGCATGCAGGCATGGATCATCCGTCGGCACTCGCACAGAAGTTCTAACCAGCGAAAGCATTCACGATATTTCAGCTCATGATGTGATCTCTTGGGCGCATTTGGATGACACTTTACGATATCATCTTGACCGAGTCGGGGTTGGTGAAGCCGATGGGAAATCTATTTTAGCTGATTACGTCATTGTTCAAAATGGAGGCGAAATCGCGGCTTTTGTCAGGAAACACGGTTATCAATCTTTTGTCGGCCCTATGGCAGTGCGAAAGACTCGCAACTCACTCGAAGTCGATGTTGAAATTACGGGAAAAGATGGCGCAAAAGCCATCATGACACTTTTTGCAGACGGGACGATGCATGGAGTGGGGTGATATCTCCAATCTAGCAGATAGGCCGGCCTGTCATTGATGCCTTGATTGCCAATGGAACATGCGTGACGATGGGCTAGAAGGGTGATGGAGTTTTGCCTGAAATGCTCCCGCATTCGCGTTCTCGTGAAGTTTCTGGTCTTTAGACCGATTCTCAAAATATCTGTCTGATTTCCGTCGCCGGGGCAGCCTCATTCGCTTGTTATCTATTGTTCCAATAGCTTACTCGCTCTTTCCTTGCCACGGAGGCCAACGCACTCCCCGGTCATTTGAGACAGCCCTTTTTGAAACTTTCGTTTCTGAAGGATGAAAATGATGGGGCTTATCTCATTTTGCAGGCAGCACCTGCACGGCGTCGAGATGGATATTTCCCTTCGCACCTTCTGTGCGGAAGATGACGGCAGACTCCTCGCCGGAATTGAAGGTGAAGACACCAAGGCTGAATGCCCCTAGATCGAGTTTGGGCTTTTGAGTTTGATTGACGGAGACCGTCTTTTCGCCGTTGGCGCTGAGAACGGTGACCGGAGCGCTCTTGGCCCGATTTTCGTGCGGTTGGAAAAAGATGCGAACCTCGTATGGGCCGGTTTCCTTGACGCTGAAAGCGAAGCGAGCACTCGCGTTTTTGTCGCTGCCATAGCTGTAGTAGTCACCAACATAGGGCTTTAAGCCTTCACCGTGTGTCCATTTGCCGTTCAATTCAGCATCCTTGTCATCAATGACAATACCTTCGAGTTTTTTGGGATCAATGCTGTCGCTCTGGATGTCTGGCAGTTTCTTGGCGTTGTTCGGCACGTAAAGGCTACCCTCGATGGTGTCGCGGCGCATGCTGCCAGGCTGGCTCATGAGGTCCTTCAGGATGTCCAGATATTGCTCATAGACACCACGCGGGCTGGTGTGATGGCGTACGCAGATCCAAGCGGCTTTGCCGACGACCTCTCCCATCATGCCACAGGTGCGCATAACACGGGTGGAACCTAGGGCGTGACGTTCGACGCTGATGGTGCGGCCGGCCATAAAGAGGTTGCCAATATCTTTGCTGTAGAAGCAGCGATAGGGGACTGGATAGCCGTTTTTGCGATCGGTATGTTTACCGAATTCGGCGCGACTGATGAAGGGATTCTCGGGGAATTTCTTCATGTATTGCTCTTTCGGATAGTGGAGGTCCTGATCCCAAGTGGTAGGCACGCAACCATCGGGATGAATGACTCCTTTGACCATGTCCTCTCCGTTCAAGATGAGGTCACCGACAATGCGGCGGCTTTCACGCGGGCCGCCGATGTAAGCGAGCCAAGTGAGGTCATAGGTGCCGTATTTCTCAGGCTTGAGGTTTTTTAGAGCGGAGACGGCTCCGTAGACGGCGCGGAAATTGTGATCGC
>Ga0315906_10010535_pt1 | contig 10854 bp, 7 predicted proteins | sample LakEriMetagenome_4_FD_203526 | JGI IMG/M metagenome (GOLD analysis project Ga0315906, IMG submission 203526) | Freshwater fungal communities from buoy surface, Lake Erie, Ohio, United States - Buoy 2 MA122 | ecosystem: Environmental > Aquatic > Freshwater > Lake > Lake biofilm | place: USA: Lake...
ACACTACAAGTGAAGAGTGAAGAGTGAAGAGTGAAGAGTGAAGAGTGAAGAGTGAAGATGAGTGATTTGCGTGGCGGCCCTCCGCGCGGTTGCAAGAGAGGACGAACTGATCGGGCTTGTAATCCCTTCAGCCCAATTTTCATGAACGATTGCGGTGAGCCCAGACGCGGCTGGAAGCTGAAGGCGATCAGCCGCCCTGGTTCTTCCTCCGTGCCTCCGTGCCTCCGTGAGAGCCACTCTTCTTCCTCCCCTCCGTTTCGTTACCCGACATTCCCCAGCTGCAGCGATTGTCCGTAGCGGGCCAACACGAGTTGGCGGAGGCGCGCGTGCTCTTCGGCCTGAAGCTCCGGGTCGGCGGCGATGATCCGCGTGCCGAGCTCGCGGATCTGCTGAAGCAAGCCCGCATCGCGCACGAGGTCGGCAATTCGCAGCGGCGGGAAGCCGGTTTGCTGGGTCGAGAACAAATTCCCTGGTCCACGAATCCGCAAATCGATTTCGGCCAATTCGAAGCCGTCATTTGTTTCGCGAAAGGCTTTGAGCCGATCGTTATCCTCGGGATTGTCAGTGGTTGAAAAGCAGCAGACAAATCCGGGATGCACGCCGCGACTGACGCGACCGCGGAGCTGATGAAGTTGCGAGAGTCCGAACCGTTCGGCCGACTCAATGGTCATGATCGTGGCGTTGGGGACATCGATGCCGACTTCGACAACGCTGGTCGCGACCAGGACCTGAGTTTGACCGGCGGCGAAGGCGCGAAGGGCCGCGTCTTTCTCTTCGGCCGACTGTCTGCCGTGGAGCAAATCGAGCTTGAAGGCCGCCAGCGGCCCATTCGAGAGTCGCTCGTAAAGTCGCTCCGCGCTGGCTGCGGCAACTTCATCGTCAGTCTCCACGCGTGGGGCAATGACGTAGGCTTGGCGGCCCTCGCGCAGTTTTTTGACCACAAAGTCCCACCACTTCTCCCGAGTCGCATCGGTCCCGAGGTAGGTGTGCACCGGTGCGCGGAGTCTTTCCGGGCGGCGCAGCGCTGAAACATCCAGATCGCCAAAAACCGTCATCGAAATGGTGCGGGGAATCGGTGTCGCTGTCATCACGAGGTAATGCGGCACGGTTGACGAAAGCTGGCGCAAATTGCTCCGCTGTTTGACACCAAACTTGTGCTGCTCATCGATCACCACCAGCCCAAGTTTGGCAAACGAGAGTTCGGACTGCACGATCGCCTGGGTGCCCACGACAATATCAACCTCGCCGGCCGCGATCTTTTCTGAAAGGCTCTGGCGATGGGCGGTGGAACCGGTCCAAAGGGCGATCCGCACGCGGCTGTTGCGAAGGATCTCCCGGATGGTCCGATCGTGTTGGCGGGCGAGAATCTCGGTGGGGGCCATCAGGGCCGCTTGGGCGCCGTGGGCCACCGCCAGCAAGATGGCGCAGAGGGCGACGGCCGTCTTGCCGCTGCCGACGTCGCCGTGCAGCAGGCGGTTCATGGGGATGGCCCGGTCCATGTCGGCCGCGATCTCGGCGAACGCCTGTTGTTGATACTCCGTCAACTCAAACGGCATCCGCCCCAGAATCCGGTCGCGAATTTTGCCGGTCAGCGGCAGTGGGAGCGCGGTTTGACCTTGAGCGTGTTGATAGCGTCGCATGGCCAAGGCCAATTGCAGGACCAGCAGTTCCTGCACGACCAGTCGCCGCCGGGCTTCCTCGGCAGTCGCCGCAGTGGAGGGGAAATGCACCTGTTCAATCGCCTCCCGAATTGGATAGAGGGCGAGTTCCTGCCGCACCGGTTCCGGGAGTGCTTCTTCGATCAGTCCTGCGTAGTCCCCAATCACCCGCTCGGTGATTTTCCGCAATTGCCACTGCTTGAGTCCTTCAGTCAGGGGATAGACCGGGAGCAGTTTCTTCTCGACACCCGTTTCGCCCGGTTCGAGCACTTTGTAATGCGGCTGGAGCATTTCAAACCGTCCTCCATTCTCCTTGACGGTCCCGCGGAGATGGAGCAATTGGCCGACCTGAAAACGCTTTTCCATGTAGGGGAGGTTGAACCAGATCGCCCGGAGATAATGTCGATTCTGCTCGAGCAGAACATACTGCACGTGCTTCCCGGTAACGGTGACGCGCTGGTCGACTTCGCGGATATTGGCCACGACGCTGCAGGTTGTGCCGACTTCCAGATGGGCCAGCTCGGTCAGCTCGGTGTAATCTTCATAGCGGCGGGGAAAGTTAAACAGCAAATCAGCGGCAGTTCGCAGGCCGAGCCGCTCGAGAAGCCGCGCGAGCGGCGAGCCGACACCCGGCAAGCGATCGACCGGCGTGAGAAGTGGTGGGGAAGAAGTTGTCGACATAAAACGCATCGCCTCCAGGGAATAGCGGGGCTGCGTTGACGTCAGGCCGCTCCAGGCAGCAGCCTCCATTCCCTGGTGGTCAACCAGCAGGCCTCCAGTTTAGAAGCGGAGGGCTCGGCAAGGCAAGTCAGGACCGGCGGCGGCCACAACTCAGTTGCGGGGCGGATAACGGAGCTATCGGGATTGGCCTCAGGAGCCTGATCTGGCTCGCTTTGGCGGAACGGTCTAGAATTCCCCAAGTCGTTCCACAGCCAGCTGCGAGGGAGCGATTCTCTTTGTTGCATCATCCAGGCCGACCATGTCCTATCGCTCCATCAAACGCGTCCTTGGCGAGACGAGTCTGGAGCGGAAGATCCGGTTTCTCTTCGGTGTCAGTCTGCTGGCTTTGATCGCCGGGTCGTTTCTCTCGGTCAACCGCCTGACGGAAGATCAGTTTCGCGAGAACATTCGCAAACGGGCCAGCGAACTGATCGAGCTGCATAAATTGCGGACGCATTTCGAGGAGGTTCGCTTCACGGACGATGTGGCTCGGCCAGAACACCAGCGCGAGCTTTATCAGAAGTTTATTCCGCTCCTGGCCAGCGCGCCGGACTACGAGTTTGATGTGCTCGCGATGGACAACCAGAACGAGCGTTGGCAGGTTGCCTCTCAAGTGGTGACGGAACCATTCGAGCGAAAGTTGCTTGAAGGGTTGAACGAAATGTATCGCCAGCAGCAGTTGGCCTACGATCGAAATGCGATTGAGATGCGGCCCGACCCGGTTGCGCCGGCCCCACCCAAAACGCCCAATGACAACGCGACCAATCAGCTTTATCCCGATCGGTTTCTGCCCGATAACAAGTACGCCTACTACGAGCCGGTTTTTTTTGAGCCGGTCTGCTGCGAGTGCCACTTTGTCAAGCCGCGGGCTCCAGTCGCCGGGCTGATGTCCGATCTCTCGGGTGGCGCCGCCCCGGACGCAGGTCCCCCGGCAGGCGAGTCGGTCGCAGCTGCGGCGCCGGTGGCCAGCCCTGCCGGACAGTCGATCGCTGACGATAACGCGGCGAGAATTCAGCGGGTCGAACAACTCGGCGTGATGTTTGTCCGCGTGAAGCTACCTTATAAAACCGCCAAGAGCGCCATCAACCGCTCCCGGGCGATCCTCTTGGCCGTGGCGATTGTCACCGCCTTTCTGGCGATGCTCTTTCTGTACCTGATCGTTCGCTATGTGATCGTCAAGCCTGTCAAGCACCTGCGGGATGTGGCTGATGAAGTGGCCCATGGCAATCTCGAAGTTCGCAGCGACTTGACTACCGGCGACGAGTTTGAAGAGTTGAGCCGCTCCTTTAACCGCATGCTTCGTCACTTAATCGATTCCCAGCGACAATTGGAACAGGCCAACGTCGACCTCGATCGCAAGGTGGATGAGCAGGCCCAGATGAACGTCAAGCTGCACCAGCTGAACGAAATCAAAAGCGAGTTTCTCGCCAACATGAGTCACGAGCTGCGCACGCCGCTGAACAGCATCATCGGGTTCTCCGAGTTGCTGGAAGGAGGCAAGAACCTGACCGACAAGGAACGCCGGTTCGCGGGCAATATCCATAAATCCGGGAGGCTGTTGCTCGACCTGATCAACGATATTCTCGACCTCGCCAAGCTCGAGGCGGGGCGGATGGAGCTGAATATCGCCACCTTCCCGATTCAGGGATTGGTAGCCGAGTTATGCGACATGGTTCGCAAATCGGCAGAAGACAAAAGCATTCAGCTGCAAGTCGAAATCCCGTCGGAGCTGCCGGATGTGACGCTGGACAAAGTCAAAGTCCGGCAAATCCTGACTAACCTCTTGAGCAACGCGATCAAGTTTACACCCGAAGGCGGCCGGATTCGGGTCACGGTCGGCCGCGAGGAGCCAGACATGCTGGTCCTCTCGGTGATGGATACCGGAGTGGGGATCCCCGAGAGCGAACAGCAGATCATCTTCGAGAAGTTCCGCCAGGGGACGACGGCCCTCGGCGGCAACGCCTTGACTCGCGAAGTGACCGGTACCGGGCTGGGCTTGTCGATCAGCCGCGAGCTGTGCATCCTCATGGGCGGATCAATTGGTTTGGAGAGCGAAGTTGGCAAGGGAAGCACGTTTACCGTTCGTTTGCCCTGGGAAGTGGCCTGCGAGACCCGGCGGTCCGGCGAGCAGCTGGCGGCCGCCGAAGAAGTTGCCAAGCCAAGTCGCGTCGATTTTGCCCGCACCAACTTGACGCCCCAGCCACCGGCAGGCGATAACCTCGCATCGCAAAGTTGAGCCAACCAGTGCGCGCGTTGAGCGTCGTTATTTTACGCATCGTCTGTTTTCCAAAGCACCCATGTCATCTTCGATCGAGATTCATCTGTTTACTGACGGCGCCTGCAGCGGCAATCCTGGACCGGGGGGCTGGGGCTTGATCCTGCGGCATCTGCCAACGGGCAAGGAAACCGAACGCTCGGGCTATGAACCGGATACCACCAACAACCGGATGGAACTGCGGGCGGTTGTCGAAGGGCTGACACTGCTCAAGCGTTCCTGCCAGATTGAGTTGTTCACCGACAGCGTCTACGTCGGCAAGGGAATCAGTGAGTGGATGCCGAAGTGGAAGCGGCAGAACTGGCAGCGCAAGGAAAAGAATAAGCTGGTGCCGGTCGCCAATGTCGATTTATGGGTGCAGCTGGATGAGCTGATCTGCCGCCATCGGGTGAAGTACACGCGGGTCGCGGGACACAGCGGCCACCCCGAAAACGATCGCTGTGACGAGTTGGCAGTTGCCGCCTATCAGCAGGCTTTGGGGCGCAGGTAACGGCTGAGAGTTTGGGAAATTGTCCGACGCTCGATCGGAGATAACCCAAGCTGCGGGGGCCAAACCGGGGGCTGACCCGAAACCCGGCTGAGCTGTCATTGCGATTGGTCTGCTAAAGCAAATCCTGCGGGTCGATGTCGACGATCCACTGGACCTCTTCGGCCGGTGGCTCGAAGCCAGCCGTGGCTGACTGGATGAGCGGCTGGAGTGGCTGGTCCAGCGGCGAGCTGAGAAGCAGGTGAAAGCGAAACTTGCCGCGGAGCTTGGTCACCGGCGCCGGGGCCGGGCCGACAACGCGGGCTTTGACCCCCAAGTCCTTGATCGCCGTTTGCAGACGCTCGGCCAGTTGGCGGCACCAGCTCTCGGCCGCAGTCTCCGATTCGCTGCGCACGACCATCCGGGCCAGATTCCCAAACGGTGGATACCAAGTGCTCTCGCGGATCGGCAGCTCGTAGCGGGCAAAGCCCTCGTAGTCGTGTCGCGTCGCGGCGACGATCGCCGGATGGTCGGGTGAGAACGTTTGCACCAGCACGCGTCCGCCTTTGGCCCCCCGTCCAGAGCGTCCGGCAACTTGAGTCACCAGACCAAACGTGCGCTCTCCGGCCCGGAAGTCGGGAAAGTGCAAGGCCGAGTCCGCATTCACCACGCCGACCAGAGTCACGTCGGGAAAGTCGAGCCCTTTGGCGATCATCTGCGTCCCCAAAAGAATTCTGGTTTCACCTTTGCGAAACTTGTTCAAGGCTTCTTCGTGGCTTCCCGGCCGCTTCATCGTGTCGGTGTCCATCCGGGCCAGCGGCACGTCGGGGAAGAGGCTCTTGATGATCTGTTCCAGCCGCTGGGTCCCGAGCCCCGAAAAGCGGATCGCTTCGAAGCCGCATTTGGGGCAGCGATCGGGCTGGGGCTGTTCGAAGTCGCAGTAGTGGCAGGCGAGTTTGGCGCCATCCTTGTGGTGGGTCATCGGTATCGAGCAATCGGGGCAGTAGATTGCTTCGCCACAGCCCGGACACTGGACGCGGGTTGCAAAGCCGCGGCGATTGAGCAGCAGAATGACCTGCCCCCCTTCATCCAGCGCACGGCGAATTTCCTGTTTGAGCTTTTGGCTGATTGCAGTCACCTGTCGCCCTTGGGCAAAATCGAGCCGCATGTCAATCGTCGCCACGTCCGGAAGCGGCAGGTTGAGCACCCGGTTGTGCAGGCTGAGCAATTGGTACTCGCCGCGGCGGGCCCGCTGGTAGCTCTCCAGCGAAGGCGTCGCGCTGCCGAGAATCAGCGGAGCCCGTTCGTGAGCGGCCCGCCACTGGGCGACCTCGCGGGCGTGATAGCGCGGCGCCTTGTCCTGCTTGAACGAACCGTCATGTTCCTCATCGATCACCACCAGCCCCAGCCGTGGCGTCGGGGCGAAAATCGCACTCCGCGCACCAATCACGACATCGACCCGGCCTTCGGCAATCTGGTTCCAGTGCCAACTCCGTTCCGCCGCGGTCAAATGGCTGTGCAGCACGGCAACCCGCTCAAACCTTGCCCGGAACCGCTGACGGGTTTGCGGCGTGAGGCTGATTTCGGGGACGAGCACAATCGCCTGCCGGCCGTGCGCCACGACTTTCTGAATGGCCCGAATGTAGACTTCGGTCTTGCCGCTCCCCGTGATCCCGAGCATCAGAAACGTCTCGTGCCGACCAGCTTCCACAGCCGCTTCGATTCGATCCAGCGCGGCCTTCTGTTCGCCGTTCAGCTGATGGTTCGCCCCCTGCTCCTCCGGGCGGACAGCGTGCGTGCGCTGAACCACGCGGCGGGTCGTGCGCTCGAGGATACCCCGGCGCTTCAGTCCGGCGACCGTCGCGCCCGAACAACCCGTGGCCTCGGTCAGTTCCTTGGCGGTCATTGCCTCGCCGTTCTTCTGGATCACGTCCAGAATCTGACGCTGCAGATCGGTCAGCTTGAGCGTCGACCAGGAGTGCTCATGCTCCGGAGCAAGGACCCAATAGACCAGTTCGCGGCTGCCGGCCTGATCGCGGACTCCGGTAGGTACGACCGTTTCGATCACGCTGCCCAAGGGACAGAGGTAGTACTCGCTGATCCATTTCGCCAGCGGCAACAGCCCGGGCCGCAGCAGCGGCTGGGGATCGATCACCGCCTGGATCGGTTTGAGTTTTCCCGGGTTAAGTTCCTTGCGCAGCGGATGGTTGACTCCGATCTTGTCGATGCAGTAGCCGACCATGGTTCGGCCTCCGCCCCGGCCGAGTGGCACGCGGACCCGGGCCCCGATCTGCAGCGATTGCTCGAGCTCCCCGGGGACGAGATAGTCGTAAGGGCCAAAGGGTGGCTCGGCAAAGACAATCCGCGCGGCGATCCAGTCTCCCTGGTCATCGAGTTGCCACGGTTCGGGTTCGGTATCAAATAGCCGACTTTGCTGAGTCATTCTGGCTTTGTTGCTCGATGAACTGGAGGCGCTGACTGGAAAGCTTTCATTGGGAAGCTTTCACTGGGAAGTGCTGACCGTGAAGTTTTTGTGGTCTGAAGGATTCAAAGGGAAGGCTTGGGCTGCAACATGTTTAAAAAGCGGGCTGGGCATTTTGGAGGTCCCCCCCCAAGCCAGTCGCCAAAAAGGCGCGTGACCTTTTGCCGAGCCTGTCTTACCGAAACCCTGCCGCCGCCCTACTGAACAGAGTGGCCCGGTCTTCGTTAGGATAGCGAGTTGTTCAGCTGGATTATCAGAACGATTGGCAAGCGAATCATGCGTATTGGACTTTTCGGCGGCTCTTTTGACCCACTTCATTTGGGACACCTCATTCTAGCGGAACAGTGCCGCGAACAAGCCCGGCTTGATCAGGTCTGGTTTGTGCCTGCAGCGACCTCGCCGCTCAAACAGCATGGCCCGATAGCGACCAATCGCCAACGGTTGGAGATTTTGCAGCTGGGGTTGGCAGGCCATGACGCCTTTCGCATCGAGGAGTGCGAACTGAAGCGGGGCGGAGTGAGCTACACAGTTGAGACGCTCCGCGAGTTGCAGGCGAACCACGGGGGGCATGATTGGTTTTTGCTGATCGGCGGCGACTCGTTGGCTGATTTTGCCCGCTGGCGGGAGCCCGAGGAGATTTGCCGCCGCGCCATGCCGCTGGTTTACCAAAGGCCTGGACACGCGGCCGACCTCGGTCTGCTTCGCCCGTACGTCTTTGCCGAGCGGCTGGCCGAGATCGAGAAAGTGGCGATCGTGGCGCGGCAGATCGAGATCAGCAGCACCGATTTGCGGCGCCGCCTGTCCGCAGGCTTGAGCGTACGCTACCTCGTACCGCGCTCGGTCGAAATCTATTTACAGAACAACCGGGTTTATCAGCCTGCAGGGGGAAGTTAGCTCCGATGCTCAAGTTCCGCGACTTCGTTCCGCAGCAGGTTGCTCCACCCGGGTTTTTCCGCCGGGGCGAGTACGAGTCAATCGAAGATGCGCTGCGCGCGGCCAATGAATGGCTGGCCACTCATCCAGTCAAACTTTTGAACATCGAAACAGTCGTCTTGCCAAACATCTGGAGCCGCTACGAACAGGGGTCGGTCGATGCCTCCCTGGGGATTAGTGGCGAGGATCCCAGTCACTGGCATCAGTTCATTCGCTGCTGGTACGAAGAGTGAGCGGCGCGAAAAGTGGGAGTGAAGAAATGGGAATACGGAATTCCAATTCACTGTCGCCGCGCTCGCACTCCCTGCGTAGCCACGTTCGTGCTCCTAACGCAGCCACGCTCGCGTAGAGCGTGGAGCAGCTCCCTTCCGCTCCGCCCTTGCCGAAGACCATCCTCTTTCGCTTCGCCACCTTCGCTGCGAAACTGTCTAGCTTCCGACAACCAACAACTAACAACCAACCACCATGCTCCGCCTCCTCGCGATCCTGCCGCTGCTCCTCCTCAGTCTCACTGCGCTGGCTCAGAATCCGCTGGAGATCCAACCCCAGGCGGCCGAGTTGTGGTACGGCAAACTGGATGCCGATGTCCGCGAGTTTCGCTTCCTGATCGAGGTCAACCAGCAAGGCACGGGGCGGACTGCGGTTCTGACCAGTTTCGATGAAGGGTCGACCCGGTTCAAGCTGGACCGGTTCCAAGTGGCTGAGCGCCTGTTCGAGTTCGAACTCAAGTCGACCAAGGCGATCTACTCCGGTCAACTGAACGAAGCGGGCGACGTGGTTACCGGCAACTGGCAGCAAGGCCCGGCCAATTTGCCGTTGCGGTTTGAGCGGGTTGAAGCTGTTCCGATCGAGCAGCCGGACGAAGTTTGGGTCGGAACGCTGAATGCCGGTTTCCAGAAGCTGAAGATGCAGTTTCGGATTTTTCGTACGGACGAACCGGAACAGTTATTGCTTTTCGATAGTCTCAACCAATCGGCTGGTGGCTTTCGCGGCAAGGCAAAGTTGACCGGTAGTGAGGTCGAATTCTCGGTTCCGGCCTTAGGCGCGACGTTTACCGGTTCCAAGTCAGCAGATGGGAAACTGCTGGAAGGCAAATTCAAGCAAGGACCGGGCGAGTTCCCCTTGCAACTCGAGTGGCGCGACGAGCCCGAGTTGGCAACCGCAATTATCCGTCGCCGCCCGCAAACTCCCCAGCCACCTTATGCCTATCGAAGTGAGGAAGTTCGCTTTCCCAATTCCGCGGCAGGGATTGAACTTGCAGGGACGTTGACTCTGCCCGAGGGAGCCGGCCCGTTTCCCGCGGCGATTCTGGTAAGCGGCTCGGGGCCGCAGGATCGGGATGAGACCATCCTCGAACACAAGCCGTTTCATGTCCTGGCCGATCATTTGACCCAGGCCGGAATTGCTGTGCTGCGTTACGACGACCGGGGCGTTGCCGAATCGGGAGGGAAGTTTTCCACGGCGACCAGCGAGGACTTTACCGGCGATGCCTTAGCCGCCTTTGCATACCTGCAGGGACGGGCGGAGATCGCCTCCGGCCGGGTGGGGATCATTGGCCACAGTGAGGGAGGTTTAATTGCCCCTTGGGCTGCAGTCCGGAATCCGAATGTCGCCTGGATCGTGCTGCTCGCTGGACCGGGGGTCAACGGCGAACAGATTCTTTACTCACAAGGACAGCTGCTGCTCAAGGCGGAGGGCGCTGATGAAGCGGCTTTGGCCCGCCAACGCCTGGTGCAAGAGACCCTGATTGGCCTGCTCCGGGAACAAGACGGCAACTCCGATCGGGAGACGCTCGGACAGCGCGGGGTCGAGTTGTTGAGTCAAAAACTCCGCGCGATCGCACCGCCGGCTGGCCAGCCTGAAGGTACAGACCCGAATCCGTTGGCCGAGCCCGATTCGGAGACCAGCCAAGCGCTAATCAAGTCGCTGGTGTTAGCCAATCTGGGGGTCATGGATACCCCCTGGTTCCGTTTGTTCGTCAGGCATGAACCGGGACCGATTCTCCAGCAGGTCAAGTGTCCGGTGCTGGCGGTCAATGGCTCGAAGGATCTGCAAGTCGACCCACAACTGAACCTCCCGGCGATCGAAAAGGCGCTGCGGGCTGGGGGCAACACCGACGTGACGATTCGCGAGTTGCAGGGACTGAATCATCTCTTCCAAAGCTGCCAGACCGGAGCGGCATCCGAGTACGAACAAATTGAAGAGACGCTTGCGCCACAGCTGCTGGAAACGGTCGTCAGCTGGATTCAGTCGAAGGCTGGCGGGCGGAAGTAATTCAAGGGCCGCGCACCTGCGAGTTGCTGAATTAAAACGAAAACGG
>Ga0315906_10010536_pt1 | contig 10854 bp, 10 predicted proteins | sample LakEriMetagenome_4_FD_203526 | JGI IMG/M metagenome (GOLD analysis project Ga0315906, IMG submission 203526) | Freshwater fungal communities from buoy surface, Lake Erie, Ohio, United States - Buoy 2 MA122 | ecosystem: Environmental > Aquatic > Freshwater > Lake > Lake biofilm | place: USA...
GTCTCTAGTACGACTATCTTCTTTAATCCCGAAATAACCTCCAGCTCCGATTATTATCCCTTCGGTGCGCCAATCCAAGGGCGAAGCTTCTCGAGTACCGAGTATAGGTTCGGGTTTAATGGAAAAGTAAATGATGGTGAAGTCAACGGTGAGGGAAATAGCATTGACTTTGGTGCAAGAATTTACGACACAAGGTTAGGGAGGTGGTTGAGTGTAGATCCGTTATATATATACTATTGCTATTCATCGCCATATACTGGTAATGGCAATAATCCGATTATTTGTAAAGATGTAGACGGTAGAAGAATACAAATAATAATTTCTGAGGGCGTAAATGTGGAGTATTACAATGGTCAATTATACAAAGTAGCTAGTAGTGGCAAAAGATCGAATGCCCTCTATAATGGTACTAATGAAAATGCAAAACTTATTATGAATACTTTGAATGAATTGAAAACATCTAAAACGGGCTTGGAATTAGTAAATTATGTTCAAAATAGTAACGCGATTCAAGAAATTAATACTCACAGCGGTTCTAACCCGACTACTAATGCCACTGAGGGTAGAGATAACCCACTTATGAAATTCAACATTGATGCTGAGGTAGACAAGGCTTTTACTACTGCAGGTGTAGAATTTCAGCCATTGCATATTAAACTCGGTCATGAACTCGCTCATTTTTATGGTAAATTCAAGGATGAGAACGGCCCTAAACAGTATGAGCTTTGGGTAGATTTTGGTGAAAATAGTCCGCGAAAAACAGAAATATTTGCAACTCACTATGAAAATATGTTAAGATCAGAATTTGGCCTGAATCTAAGAAGCTGTTATGTCACTGAAATGTTTGAGGGCTCGGGAGCGTATTTTAATGAAGATACTAGGTTGCTCAATGATGACAATTCAACTAGCTATTATAATTCCCAAACAATCAAATTGGAGATGGAAAATCCAGATATTGAAACTTACAGATCAGGTAGGGAGGTAGTTTGGGAATCGAAAGTTCCTTATAATTACAAAGAAAACAATCCACCAGGTCAACTAAAAAAATAGTTAAATAACCTTCAAAGCGCTATATTAGACAAATTAAAAATGAAATTTAATTTAAAATATTTAACTCCATTGCTTAGTTTAATGGCGACCATCATTATTAGTAGTTGTTCAGATAAAACAATGTTTAAAAGAGAAATAAAAAAATGTGCTAAGGTCAGTAAGCCGGGACTGTTATCTGTTTATCAATGGCAGAATAATTTTCATTACATTTACGAAAAAGCAAATTTAGATAGCATATTATCAACTACGGATACAATATACGTTATAATTAAATACGATCAAGGTTATTCTACGTACTTTGCCATTCAAATATTTGCAAAAGAATGGGAATATTATTTGTGGTTAAATAACTATAGTAAATCATTAAAAAAATGTCTTGATACTAATTTTTATAATGATCCTTTACTGCTTTTTTTGTTGAAAAGAAAAGATTTCATTTATTTTTCCGATGAAGATAAATATTTTGTAACAAAGGAAAGTAGAAACTCAATTTTGATGCTTTGCACAATAGATTCAAAGGGTAAATTAAAGCGTGAAATTATTTGCTGACCTCTTCCCACAAAATCGCACTGATTTAAACTAGAGTTTTCAGGGTAACAAAAAACAGAAAAAAAACTAACTTGTTACCATGAAAAAATCAAAATTTACTGAAGCTCAGATTGTTTTTGCGATCAAACAATTCGAGACTGGAACGCGGGTTGATGAGATCTCTCGCCAAATGGGAATTTCCCAAGCCACTTTCTTTAACTGGAAGAAAAAGTATGGATCGATGGGTGTGTCAGAACTCCGTAAACTCAGGCAACTTGAAGAGGAAAATCAGCAACTGAAGAAGTTGGTTGCAGATTTAAGTCTGGATAAACAAATGCTTCAGGATGTTATAAAAAAAAGTTATAAAACCCACTTATAAAAAGGAAATGGCATTGTGGATGGTTGACCAATATCAAATATCGCAGACCAGGGCGTGCAAATGTGTTTTACTTGCTCGTTCTATGTTCTTTTATAAGCATCATCGTAGAGATGAGACGGCCTTGAAAATGCGAATTCGAGAAATAGCCAGTACCCGAATTCGATATGGTTTTAAACGGATCTATACTCTATTGAGGAGAGAGGGTTTTACGGACAATCACAAACGAGTTTATCGTATTTACAGGTCAGAGGGATTAAATCTACGCAGTAAAAGACCTAGACGTAATCGCAGTGCTAATCATCGTTTAGAACGATTGAATCATCAAGCTATTAACCAGGTGTGGAGCATGGATTTTGTACAAGATGCGCTGTTCAATGGGGAGCGATTTAGGGTGTTAACTGTAGTGGACAACTACAGTAAAATCTGTCATGGGTTACTCGTTGGCAAATCACTCAAAGGCATTGATGTAGTCGAGGAATTGAGTCGTATTTGTACCATTGAGGGTTGTAAACCTGTGCGTATTCAGTGTGACAACGGAACTGAATTTGTATCAAAAGATGTTGATTTATGGGCGTATTCAAATGGCGTAACCATGGACTTCTCAAGGCCCGGAAAACCTACAGATAATCCCTATGTAGAGTCATTCAATGGAAAGTTCAGAGATGAATGTCTGAATGTAAATTGGTTCTTATCCTTGGAGGACGCGGCAAAGAAAATTGAAGATTTTAGGTGGGAATACAACCATTTCCGTCCACACAGCTCAATCAATGATTTAACACCAAAAGAATTTATTATATTGCATGAAAATACCCCTGAAACTCTAGTTTCGGTTGTCTGATATACGGGGAGGGGTCAAAAATTGAAAAGTCGAATCTAACCCAGTTCGAAAAAGGGGGCACTTACAATGTCAACAACACAACCAACCAGTGGCAGTCTGATTCTGTCACAAACCTCACGGCCAATGCAACAGACTAGACCCATAATTGGGAAAAACGCTTATATAAACCCTATTCGTCGCTGTAAACTGACTCCTCTTCATCGGAACTATATAATACTCCCTGAATACTAAACCTTTTGATCTAACAACTGCGGAGTATTATAGTTTGACCTATTATTCCACCTTTACTGAGGGGTCAATTTTTACCGGAGGTAAGATATATTGAAAATATTCCAAGTCCAATGATTGCCAAATGGAATAAAACAGCAGAAAAGCAAATTAGTGGCCTATTGTTAATTTTTTCAAATGCTTCAAAATACTTTTTGTAATTATCTGCCCGATATAGTAACAAATAATTAGTTGAATATGATAAACCTACAACAGAAAAGAAGTAATAGTAAATATTGTCTTCAACTTCTAGGTTTAGCAACTTAACAAGGAGTAAACAAATACAGGTATAAATAACCATTGTTGTTAGAAACATAAGTCCAAATGCAAAGCCTATATTCAAACCAAAATCTTTATTATTCATCACTCTATCGTAGTTTTTTTGTCCCAGATGTAAGTTCTTTCCGAGAAAGGGGAAAAGAGTAAGCATGATGAAATAAATAGGCCTACGGATTAAAATTTCTCCTAAATTAAGCTGTACATACCATGTTGAATAAAAAAAGTAGTTCCAAATTCTTTTCATGACATTACTCTCCAACTACTTTTCTTGTTACTACTACCTCTGCAGTTTCCTCACCTGCCCAAGAACCAAGTATAGCACCGACTGCTCCGCCAATTACAGTTCCGATTCCAGGGAAAATCAAAGAACCTATAGCGGCACCTCCTGTTGCACCTGCCCAAGAACCTACTGCACCACCCACTACGCCAGTAAACTCGATGGCAGTATTTACACCGACAGCATTTCCGTCTGCTTGTATACCTTCAATTACTTCTTTTGCATCAAGTATATTTCCTATAATTGGAGCATGTTTAGCAATACCTTTTGTTAAACTTTCATTAAAAATATTTTTGGTTTTAATGTATTGATTTCCACCCCAAGCATTGTTATAATATTTTATCTTACCTGTAGATATCAGTGGATCAGTACTCACTTTCAACCTACCACCTCTTTTTCCAATCCCTTCTGCACCTTCATTAAAGGCACCGGCCGAAGGTCTATTTGATTTATCTGCCGAAATTAGCATAGTTCTTATAACTCCATCATCCTGCACCCCAACTAAATAAGGTCGTTCAGCTTTGAGTTCATCTCGACTATAACTCCAAATTCTATCTTTGTCTTCGATTGAATAAATACCATCATTCCCTTTTTTTATTTTCGCCCCCTGTAATTTGAGATCCTTTCTATGTTCTCTCATGTATTCTCTTGCTTCTTTACGAGAACCAAACAAACCAAGTGGATCAGTAAAAACTATAGAATTGTTATTATTTGTTGCATACAGGCTTTCCCACGGTTTTGTTACTGGATCGGTATTCCACCTTCTACCCAGCCTTGTATCATATTCCCAGAACGTTGCTGTATTATGGTTACCGGGTCCTGCTATTTCGTCGGTTTTTTCTTGGGTGTTAAACCCGAACCTATACTCGGTACTCGAGAAGCTTCGCCCTTGGATTGGCGCACCGAAGGGATAATAATCGGAGCTGGAGGTTATTTCGGGATTAAAGAAGATAGTCGTACTAGAGACCTCATAAATGGGTTTATCAGATACGGTTACAAGGACGTTTCCGAGGTGATTGGCGAGTTCGAAAGATTTCAAGCCTAACTCTCTACGTGATGTGCCAACCCCGCCCCAAGTAGGCTTATATACAGCACCCATATACAAAGTATCCTTACGATTATCTACACCAACGCGAGAAGATCCATAGATACTATGTTCCTGGGCCACGTACATGAGTTGGCTGGTTGTATTGGTATATTTAACGTAACGACACATTTCGTTTCCTTGTGCATCACGAAGATAGTAATAAGTGGAGATGACAGCGCCGCTGCCTTTGGGCGTTACTTTCTTCCACAGGCGGTTTCCGGAGGCGTCATACCCAAACTCCAGATCTGCTTTGGAACTGCTGGAGTTTCGGGTGATTTTCTTCATTTTCCCGTAGACAGTCCATTCAATGCTGGCAATTTCTTCCTGTGCATCTCGTACTAGATTCCCTAGCTCGTCGTAACCGTAGTTGTTAGCGGTTTCAATGGTAGAGTGTGTGTTGTTAAAGGTGCCTTGATCGTCAATGTCATCAGTATAATTCCCCGCAGAAACCACATCATTTACCTGGTACAACCTATTGGAGACCAAACCATCGGTGGTGGTGTGGTAGTTGTAGGTTAATTCATCCAGTGCTGTAGCAGATGTCCCACCACCATTTCTCTTTTGTGTGAGAATGTTTCCCATGGCATCATAGGTATAGTCTGTGGCGTATGCCGTGGGGTTTGTGCCGGCACCCGACTGCCACTGGTTGGTGGTGGTGTTGATATTGGTAAATACACGACTACTAGATAGTCTATTCAACTGATCGTATTGATAGGCACTACCAAAAGCTTCGGGTGTGATGGTTTGGTTTGCAGCGTAATCACTGGCTTTGGGTAAACAAGTAACCATGTGGGAAATGTTTCCGTTCCATAGGTCACTACGGGCAGCGAGTAAATCACTACCAGTGGTACTGGCCTCAAACTTACTGGCGGTGGTAAAGGTTCCAATGGGGTTGTAATCGCCAGCAAAATACCCAAGGGTATAGCCAAAGGCATCGGTTGCTACTTTTGCGTGGGTGTTACCAGCAAGGGATAAATCACCATCGCGGCCTGGGTCACGCACAGCCGACATCGTATTGCTGTTAACGCCCTTAATCCAACCTTGAAAAAATATCTCGATATATATGGTCAAGGTCATTCGGGAAAATGTTAAACGAAACTAGGTGATTGATAATAATTTTGCAACAGGTGGTATTTTTTCGATGCTCAATTTTCAGAAAAAAATGAGTAGGATATTAATTCATCTTGAAACTCGCGAATCAAAAGGGTCAATCTTTTATGTTGACCCTTTTTACTAATTAGAATTGTGGCTAAAATCCTGCCAATGGCTTTACGTTGGGATTTGTCTTTAATCGTTTTTCATTCTCAGATCTTGCAAAAGAATCGATCGCCTTTCGGATAACCTCTTGTTTTGAAACACCTAGAATATACGACAACATCCTGATCTGGTCATTTTGCAGATTATTGATGCTTATTTTTAACTGATTCTTATATTTCAATGTCATGATGGGTTGTTTTTTGGGGTATTTTATGGGGTCCTTTTTTTGAATTGTTCATTATTATTGGGGTAGGGAGGGTATGTATATATTGTTTTTATAATAACAAATTATCTTTGTTTATATCCAGATTCAACTACCCTCCCTCCCCTTTGTTTAATGCAATAAGCGAAATACCCTCCGGATTTTATCTTTTTATATCCCAGTCGAGTCAGTATTTTACCAAGTTTAGAATGCGATACTCTGATTTTATTTCCTTCACCCAATACAATGTCAATTGCTTGGCAAATCTGTAAAATACGCATCCTTTCTTCGGGTTCTGCTTCTTCGTTTGGTTCGAAATATTGTAGAATTATTTCTTCTTCAATACAGTATGTTTGGAACTTAGAATTGCGCTCTTGGATCTCTTTAATTTCGTCTAGGTTGAAATACGGAACATAACCTGCTTGATACATTGCCAAAGCTTGGCTGTAAACCAAATCCATATCAATATTGTGACTATGATTGATTGGATTATTGGTTTCAATGCATAAAAATCTCCTTGATCCTGACAAGTCTTGCAAAAAATCTAAACTATTAACTGATCCACAAAAAGAAATTCTCCGTGGAAATTGTGTTGCATTTCTCGCATAAGAAGCCCTGAGTTTACTGCCAGGACTTGTTATAAATTCTTTGAATTTAGGCACATCCCTTTTTTCAATTGAATCTAATTCGTCGAGATTACCTATCAGATTTTCGGACATTAGTATTTTTGTGTCTTTATCCTTGGGGTCAAATATCCCTTGAACAGAATACTCCTTAAGGCTAGAAGGGATCAGTTTATTTAGCCAACGAGATTTACCGACTCCTTGACTACCAATTAATAGAAAAACGGTTTGATTCTGAAGGTTTGAATCTAAAATGCTTGCAACGAGTGACACAAGCCATTTTTCTAAATAAAACAAAAGTGGCTCATTGGTATTCAAAGTTTGAAAAAGTTGTTCGATATAGTTTTCACCATCCCAAGGTGGTAGGTTTGACAAATATTCGACGAATGGGTTATAATTATATGAAAATGAACTATTGAGACTTGTTTTTAATGCCCCTAGACGTATTGCCATACCGCTTAATTCCATATTGCGAATAATGTCATTTTCAATTCTGTCGTCAATTTCCACCCACTTATTTGATTCGTTTAAAAACTCAGTCCTTTTTTTAATCAAATTATATCGAAATTGATAACCCATTTCATTCAGGTCGCTCTCTTGTGATTCAATTCTGCTTTTTTTTCGGTATTCTGTTTTTTTGAATTCATAATACTTGTTGGAGTATGCACTATTAACAGTATTTGTAATTTCCTCAATTGTGAAATCTTCAGCCAAGTAGTTTTTATTGCAATAATCAAGTAGAATTTCTTTATCAACTTGATTATTTCGACATTGTGATGCAAGTTTTAAAATGAAAGCATTACGTTGGCCCTCTTCGAATTTGATCTGAAAAGACTTTTGTAATTGACTTTTCAGGATTTCGATTTTATGAAAAACAGAATGATTGGTAAAATCCAGAGGTTTAGAATTTTGATTGAGGTATAAATTTGGATCACTCGAAATAAAACACAATCTAGCAATGTCTTTGACTTGTGGATCAGCTTTAATTCCGTAATGTTTTTCAAATAGTGAAATCAACATATTTGAATTTTTAGTATGATTTTCTGCTGTATCATTGATTTTGTAAAATATTTTCAATCCATTCCCCGATGGGCTAACGAAACTGCAAAAAACTGTATTGTCATTTTTAAGATCCCCGCTCAATTTCAATAATTCTTCATTGGTAATTTTATCAATATCCAAGTGTAGAAGCCCAGAATAATTTGCTAATTTCTCTGTTTTTCGATTTTCATTAAAGACTCCCGCTGGCGTAAAACCCAATAAACGGCTCTTTAAGTTTGGAGCATTTTTGTCGTTTACACTCAAAGCATAACGATAACGCAAAATTGCATCCTCGAATTCACCGTCTTTTATCTTAGCAAAAACTTCGGTGATGTCTAGTTCGTCTTCAATATCATTGAAGTTTCGAACAAAGTTTACTAAATGTCTCATTTGAATCCCGCTTTTAGAATTTCACTGTGGGTTTTCATTTTACCTTCATTTAACCAGGCAATCACTTCACCTTTGTTGAAGTAAACCTTTTTCCCCTTTTTAATAAATGGGATTTGGCGGTTTGAAGTCAGGCCGTAAAGCGTCTGCTTGGCCATTTTTAGAAAGTCAGAGGCTTCTGAGATATTCAGAAACTCATTCTGTTGTTCAGGCATTTTTTCATCCTGCTTTGCGCTCCTGAGCGTTTCTTGTATTATTTCAACAAGCTCAGTCTTTGTAATTACTACTATGTTATGCATCTTTATGATTTTGTTATCACAAAGGTGGAGGCGCGGTTTTTTAAAAAATTCCTATGGGATGATAGGTGGGGTAAAGTTTTTTATCAATGTGAATACTTGACTTCAAAGTGCTAACGCAAAATTTGGTGTAACGACAATATACTGAAAGATGCTATATTTGATAACCAATCAGTCAAAACTGTTTTGAAGATTTTATCCTGAAATTAGGGGGTGATAGCAAAACCACCATATATAATTAGTCCATCATTCACAGTTTGGATTAATGAAAAAAAATCACAAGAAGAAAGAGATTTTATTTTCTGGTGTTTACTCGGTATGTCTCAACATGGGAGTCATGTAAATCATTCGCCAAAGTTTTAAGATCGTGTAGGATTTTAGGTGCGTATTTAGAGTCATTACCTTTGCCCAAATTACTGATGTCATTTCTACTTAACTCAACTCCAAAATAATCAGCGATTTCTCTAAATAATTCCCATTTACCCTGATTATGCCTTGGTTTAATTCTATCCAATCGATAAAGACCTTCGAGCAACTGCATAAACTCAGTCTTGTTATTCCCATTCCATATTGGAGTCAAAAATTTCTTTTCTGAATTTTCTGTTTCTATTTCGCGATGATCTTCGATAAATTCTATGATTTTTTTTGATGCATAAAATTCGGCTAGTATGCCTACTTTTTCCTCAATATCTTCATGTTCAAACAATAGTCTTTCAAATGCTATTTTTTCAGTTATGTTCTTGTCTAGATCTAATGCGATTTGAAAATCTCTGAAAAAATTGCCTAGGCCGACGGCTGTAAGTGTTTTAATTAATTCATTAAAAATGTTTCTTTCTTTGTCATATGATTCAGCAACAGCGGTATTGATATTTCTTGCATTATTAAAGATTTTACTCAGGTCCTGCTTTTTTTTGGTGATGAGTTTTTCTTTTTTGGAAGAATAGTAATTGTATGAGTTTTTCATGATAGTTTTTCAAAAGCTTGTTGCATAATATCACTTCCGAAGCTGTCCAAATAGATTCGGGTGGTTTTTTCGTCTTCGTGGCCCAGGGCTTGTCCAATGATTGAAACAGCGATTCCTTCTTTTTTTAGTACCGTGGCAAAAGTATGTCGGGCAACATAGGTTGTTAATTTGACATCGAGTTTGAGAGTTTCTCCAATCTGTTGCAAATCCTGATTTATTTGATGATTTACTTTGTGTAACCGATTTGTAATAGAAATTGATGTTGAATGGATTTCGCTCAATATCGGAAAAATGAAATCATCTTTTTTGCAATTTGAAAACCGTTTGTAAATCTCTAAAATTTTGACAGCCTGACCAACCAATGGAACATTGATTAATTCGTTAGTTTTCTTTCGAGTATAGAATAGTTGGTTTTTTTCGATATTAGCCCATTTCAATTGTGCGAGATCCACAAAATTTATCCCACCGGCATAGAAACTAAATATGAAGTAGTTTCGACTGTGAAATAACCTTGATTTTTCGTCTAGTTCTAGTTCTTCAATTTTTCTAAAGTCCTCTCTAGATATTGCTCTTTTTCGGGTCTTGATTCTTCGGAATTTGGCAAAGCTATAATTTTGAAATGGGTCATATTCGGGACCACAGATCTTTTCTCTTTTAGCCATGTTGATTATTGTTTTCACTGTCCTTAGGTAGAGAAAAGTAGTACTGGGCATATTTCCCCTTCTTTCCCCGGCTTGCTCAAAGTCATGGATGGATTTTGGATTTATATCCTCAAAATGAAAAATCTCTTTCTTGAAAAACTTTGTCCATGCATTCTTTGTGCTTCTGAAAATATTATTGGTTTCGATTTTCCCATCCGCTTTCAAAATTTCACAAATTTGATCAATATATGCCGACAGGGATTGTGTCGGGGAACTGGTTTTATTTTCTATAGATTGGGCTAGTTCCTCAAGCGTGAGAATGATATTGGAATTTTCGGCTGAATAAATTTTCTTACTAATTGTATTAACCAAGTCATTGATCAGTACAACAAGTTCCTTCTGTTGGGGATGTTTTTTAGAAGGCAGATTATTGAATTCGTCCCAATAACTAGCTTTGCAATTGACCCCCAATCCAATGTATTTTCTTTTCCCCTTGAGAGTGAGGCGAATCATTATTGGATGCTCACCATTGGAAAGTGTCTTTGAAGTGTATAATATGGGTGCTACTTTGATCATGGTTTACATATGGTTTACATATTTCAAAGTAAATACACATAAACATAAGAAACAAGAGATAAAGACAATTACTTTAAATCATTGATAGTCAATTATTAATATATGAAAAATAAATAACAGAAACTATCAAAAGTATTCATGGGGTGCAAGGGGTCGTGAGTT
>Ga0315906_10010537_pt1 | contig 10854 bp, 12 predicted proteins | sample LakEriMetagenome_4_FD_203526 | JGI IMG/M metagenome (GOLD analysis project Ga0315906, IMG submission 203526) | Freshwater fungal communities from buoy surface, Lake Erie, Ohio, United States - Buoy 2 MA122 | ecosystem: Environmental > Aquatic > Freshwater > Lake > Lake biofilm | place: USA...
GCAAAAATTCAGGAGAATAAAAAGAAGCCTGTTACACAGTCTAAATGGCAACAAAAATTAGAGCAAATTCAGGATACAAATAAGAAGCTTCAGGATATACAAAAGAAATCTCCAAAAAAATAATCAACATTCGAGATTTAACAAAAAATGCGCTCTTTATGATTGGGATTTAAATATCTTTAAAAGCAATTCATTAAATCGGATAGCCAAAATGCGCATTATTGCCTTTCTTTTAATTTTAAATTTGTTGAGTCCCGGTAATTCAATAGCCCAGACATACAATGACGGTACGATTGAGTACGATATAATGCTAGATGGAATAAGGGATTCCAATGCCATCCGTATTTTTAAAAATGCCTATATGGTGCTTTATATTCGCGGACACCAAACTCGATCGGAGTTGCATACAAGTATGGGCATAACTACTACAATTTATGATGAAAAAAATGGTAGCGCCGTTATTTTGAATGAATATGGAAATCAACGTGTTATGTTGAGGTTGTCGTCCGACCAATATAAATTAGTTAATAAAAAATATCGGGATGTTTCAATTGAATTACTAAAAGATACAAAAAATGTTAATGGGTATAGTTGTAAATCAGCCAGCATTAAAATAAAAGGAGGATCAGGATATTTAGTTTACTATAGCCCGGTATTGAAATTTCAAACTTTATATAATGGACTTCCTGTAGTTATGGATGGTTTTCCAATGGAATACGAGTCGGAAATAGAAGGAATGAAAGTGATATATAAAGTCAGAAAAATTTCACTCGATGCCGTTACAGCAAACCTGTTCGATCTTCCAAGTTCAGGATATAGAGAAGTAAAATTTGAGGAGATTTATAAGCCTTAGATAGGCATGACTTAATAAATTGGTTTTTGGGGAGACTTAAATTTTGAAATAATGACTTTATGTTTCAAAGGTTGAACGTAAATATTATTACCCTTACTGTAATAAGCTGATTTTAATTGTATGTCAAAACTGGATTTTTGGCTGTTAAAAGTATAAACTCCTCCTTTAAAAGTGAAACCATTTGAGGTGATCAGGCTTGTCGACTTTTTGTGAAGTGTAAAGTTGAGCGATGTTGATCTATTAGAGGATTTCTTTTTAGTTTTCCCAGAATTGAAACTGGCAGATTGTGCAACATTCATTAAAATGACTATACCTAAGAAGGTAGAGGCAATCTTTATGGTATTTTTAATGAAGTGTATTGGCATATTTCAAATTTAATAAATTTTTATACAAAACAATTCTTTTTTCTAAATTATTTTATAAATGCAGGTATGTGAAAAAATATAATTGACTTCTAATTAGATAATTGACAGAAAATGTCTCAATTTTAATGAAAACCATCCTTATGAATCATAAATCATCGGGCGAGAACAAGTCAGACTTCAGAAGACTGCTCCAGCAGTATGAAGATTTAAGAGACGGGAAATCCAGTACTTTTCTGGAGGAGGAAAGTTTTGAAAAAATCATCGATTATTTTGAGGAAAAAGATAATTTGAAGCAGGCGTTGGAAGCCTGTGAAATCGGATTGTCCATTTTTTCTTATTCTTCAAGTTTATGGATTAAAAAAGCGAATCTCCTGATAGATTTCAGGAGGTATGAGGATGCATTATTAATTTTAGAAAAGGCCGAATTGTTAGATGGCATGAGTACAGACTTGTGTGTACTTAAAACAGAAGTGTATCTTGCTCTTGATTTACAAGAAAATGCGATTGAATTTTTACATAACGCACTTCCTCGTTTTGAAGGAGAAGAGCGCATTGAGCTCTTATTTGAATTATCTGATGTGTACGACGATTATGAAGAATTTGACAAGGTTTTTGACGTGCTTGTAATGATTCTGAAAGAAGATCCCCTTAATGAGGAGGCGTTGTACAAAATTTGTTTCTGGACAGATTTTACTGGCCGAAATGAAGCGTCAATTAAATTACACAAAGAGCTGATTGATCAGTATCCGTATAGTGAGTTGGCGTGGTTTAATCTAGGCGCTGCATATCAGGGACTGAAACTATATGAAAAAGCGATTGATGCGTACATGTACTGTACTACGATAGATGAAAAATTTGATTATGCATACCGTAATATGGGCGATGCTTATATACGTCTTAGAAAATATAAAGACGCTATAGAATCACTTGAAAAAGTACTGGAATTGAGTCGTCCGGAAGAAGTATTGCATGACGCAATAGGCTATTGTCACGATAAATTAGGGCAATGGGCACAAGCGCGTTTCCATTACAGGAAAGCGTCCCACCTAAGCCCGGGCGATAGTAAAATGTATTATAAAATTGCATGCACCTATCATAATGAAGAAAAATTTGAAAGTGCATATAAGCAACTAGAACAAGCGCTAAAAATGCATCCTGACAATGCAGATTACAATCTTGCAATGGGTTTGGTGTTAGCAGAGCTTGGTAAATTGGATGACGCCATTATGTATCTTGAAAAAGTGATTCATATCAGACCTAAGAATATTCGTGCATGGTCATCCATCATTGAGTGCCTGATGGCGAAACATGAATGGGAAAAGGCTGTTTCTTATGCACATATCGCATATATGAATACTGCCAAAAAACATGTTTTTTCATTTTACAGCATCGCTGCACTTTTTGGTTGGGGGAAAATAAAAGAATCTTTGAAGGAGTTAGAAATAAGTATGCAATTAGCCCCAAGGCAGTTCAAGAAACTAATCGAGATCTGCCCTAAAATCCTTCAGGATTCAAGGGCGGCGGAAATAATTAGCCGTTACAAGAAAAAAAAGGGGAAGTAAGCTGGTCATTTTGGGGGGAAATTTATCGCGGATATTTACAAAAGCCTTTGTTATTTTTGCGGCTTAATTGAATTACATGAATTTTCATCTCAGTCAGATGCCCGATAGGTTGCTAAAGCCTAGAAACCATGGCATTACTATGGTTATGGATAAGGGTATGAGTTTGGAGGAAACAAAAAACTTTTTATCTGCATCTTCTCTGCATATTGATATTGTAAAACTTGGTTTTGGAACTTCTTACGTTACCCCTTTTTTAAGGGAAAAGATTGAACTGTATCATGCTTATCAAATCCCCATTTATTTCGGCGGCACATTATTTGAGGCTTTCTTAATTAGAAACCAGTTTGATGATTATCTGCAGGTATGCAAGGATTATGGCATTTCTTATATGGAAGTAAGTGACGGGTCGATTACTATACCACATGCGGAAAAATGTGGTTATATTGAAAAGCTCACAAAGTATGGAGTCGTATTAAGTGAAGTTGGCAGCAAAGATGCAACCCATATTATTCCACCCTACAAATGGATTGAATTAATGCGGGCGGAACTTGAAGCAGGATCCACCTACGTTATTGCCGAGGCAAGAGAAGCGGGAAATGTTGGTATTTACCGAGGAAGCGGAGAGGTGAGGGAAGGGCTTGTTCAGGAAATTCTTACCCAAATTTCAGGGGAAAAAATCATTTGGGAAGCTCCACAAAAAGCGCAACAACTTTATTTTATTGAACTGCTAGGTTGTAACGTAAATCTTGGTAATATAGCTCCAACCGAAATTATTGCTTTAGAAGCAATGCGAATTGGACTTAGGGGTGATTCTTTTTTCTTTTATCTTGATAAAAAACAATAGATTTTTTATTTTAATCTATGCATCAACCTCATAATCTTTTTGGGTTAATTGGATTTCCTTTAAGTCATTCCTTTTCGAAAAAATATTTTTCAGAAAAATTTACAAAAGAAGACATTCAGGATTGTTCTTACGATCTGTTCCCTATTGAATCAATAGACTTATTTCCTAAACTGATATCAGAACATCCAGAATTGCGTGGGCTTAATGTAACCATTCCATATAAAGAACAAGTATTACCCTTTCTTTCTGAACGTTCTAAAGCGGTTAAGGAGATTGGCGCTTGTAATTGCATTCGAATTAAAGGACAGGAACTTATTGGGTATAATACGGATGTGCTTGGTTTTGAAAAAATGATTATGCCTTATTTGCGACCATATCATAACAATGCATTGATTTTAGGTACAGGAGGTGCAGCCAAAGCTGTTGCTTGGGTGTTTAATAAATTAGGCATAGATTATACCTACGTTTCAAGGAAGCAAAATGATACTTCTGTTCAATATCTCTCACTGAATAGAGCATATTTGAATAAAAATGCAATTATTGTTAATACGACTCCTATCGGTATGTCGCCGTATGTTGAAGATTCACCAGTTATTCCTTATGAATTCATAAGCGATACACATTTGTGCATTGACCTGATTTATAATCCTGCTAAAACATTGTTTCTTGCAAAAGCCGAAGCACGTGGCGCTACCATTCTCAATGGGTTGGAAATGCTCATTGTTCAAGCTGAGGAAAGCTGGAATATCTGGAACGATTTGTAATGTAAAATCCTAAAAATTCGACTTTATAATTTTTGAAATTATTATTTTGAATGATGGTCTTTTAAAAAAGAAATCATTTTAAATAATGCTTTTTTTCTATGGCTAAAAATGTTTTTTTCTTCAGTCGACATCTCTGCAAATGATTTATCAGCACCATTTGGAAGAAATACGGAGTCGTATCCAAAGCCATTTAGTCCAATCGGAGTTGTTAAAATACGGCCTTCACAAATTTCTTCAAAAATATACTGTTCATTATCTTTTATCAGTGCCATGACAGTTCTGAATCTGGCATTTCTATTTTCATTATGATTGAGTTCAGTCAGAAGTTTGTCAATATTATTTTTATCATTACCAGGTATGCCTGCATATCGGGCACTATAAACGCCGGGTCTCCCGTTAAGTGCATCTACTTCAAGGCCTGTATCTTCAGAAAAGCAGTTAAGTCCACTAAGGTGATGGTAGGATAGCGCTTTATGTAATGCATTTTCTTTTAAAGTACTATAGGGTTCATCTACCTCAGTGCCGGTAAGGTTGATATCGGAAAGTGCGCTAACAGTAAAATTGTCCGGTAAGGCTTTTATAATCTCTCTCGTTTTATTTGCGTTGGTTGTTGCGAACAGTAAATGCATAGGTTATTAATTTAAATCAAAGAAAACTTTGAGGGCTTGCCACAGTCGGATTTTTAAGGTTTTATCATTCCGTATTTGAGATAGGGGATGGGTGCATAAGATTTTCAACTGACCCTTTTCAATCATGTTGTAGTCGTTTTGATTGCCTGAAGAGTCAATCAAAAAAACAGGTTGTAATTCATGTAGAATCATATCATAATCTAAAGTCGAATTTTCAGTATTGACAAGCGCAATATCCTCCCAGGTCATTTTGCAGGCTTCCAGGATTTTCGTTAACATTTCAAAATCTTCATTTTTTAAAAAAGCATGATCTTGTTCTTTATGTATCCATAAAATCATTTTCTGAAACCCTCCCTTGTATTCAACTTTTAAATTTAAATTGTCTCCATCATTTGGAGTAAATTCACTGTTGATAATTAGAAGGTTTTCCTTGTATAAATCCCGAATCTGTTCGTCAGTTAGAATTATTTTTTCTTCCATAGCTTTAAATAAAACAAAACAATATTCTTTTCTTTTTTGTTTCTTTGCCAAAATTATAAAGAATAATTCAGTCATTATGGAGATTCGTATAACCCCCGCAAAAGATAGCCGCGTGCAGGATATTAATATGCAAAATGTGCCCTTTGGTAAATATTTTACAGATCACATGTTAATTTCTATTTATTCTAATGGTGCATGGGGTACGCCTGAAATAAAACCTTTTCAACCCTTGATGCTATCTCCGTCGAATGCAGCAATACATTATGGGCAAAGCATATTTGAAGGTATTAAAGCGTATCGACATGCAGACGGATCTTGTCATATTTTCAGGCCACATGACAACTACCTGCGCTTCAATAATTCTGCTGAAAGAATGCAAATGCCTCCGGTTCCTGAGCAGATCTTCATAGAAGGAATGAAGCAATTGATTGATTTAGACAGAAACTGGGTTCCGGGATTCCCTGACCATTCTCTATATATTCGTCCATTTATGTTTGCTATGGATGAAACGATTGGGGTAAAACCAAGCGAGACGTACGCTTTTATGATCATATTGAGTCCAACAGGCCCTTACTACGCTGCGCCTATGCGTATTTATGTTGAGGAGCACTATGTGCGGGCTGTACCAGGTGGAATTGGTTTTGTAAAAGCAGCGGGCAATTATGCGGCAGCAATGTATGCTACTGCAGAAGCCAAGAAAAAAGGATATGACCAAGTTTTGTGGATGGATGCCATTGAACATAAATATGTGCAGGAATGCGGCACGATGAATGTCTTTTTTATTATTGGTAATGAAGCAGTTACGCCAAATTTATCAGAGGGGACTATTTTGGCGGGAGTTACCCGCGATTCAGTAATTGAAGTTATAAAAGAATTAGGGTTAAAAGTTACGGAACGCGCAATCAGTATTGATGAGATTATCAGTTCTTATGAATCAGGGGAGCTAAAAGAGGTTTTTGGCACTGGAACTGCAGCAACTATTTCTCCCATTAAAGAGTTGGGATATAAAGATATCAGGATGGAATTTGATGTGGAAAAATGGAAGATTGCGCCTCAAATCAAGGAGAAATTGACTAATATTAGAGAAGGAAAATCAGAAGATATCAGAAAATGGCTGATGAAAGTTTAAAAAATAAGATTTTCATTTAAAAAACAATCAATCTTTTTTGTTAGTTTATATATAACAACGTACTTTTGCACTCCAAAAAATTAAAAGGTAACTAATGCCTACAATTCAACAACTTGTAAGAAAAGGAAGAGAAATTATCCGCTCCAAGAGTAAATCAAGAGCACTGGATGCTTGTCCGTTTCGTCGTGGTGTTTGTACACGTGTTTACACCACTACCCCTAAAAAGCCTAACTCCGCTTTGCGTAAAGTGGCTAAAGTAAGATTAACCAATAAAATTGAAGTCATCGCCTACATTCCGGGCGAAGGTCATAATCTTCAGGAGCACTCCATTGTTTTGGTGCGTGGAGGTCGTGTGAAGGATTTACCGGGTGTACGTTATCATATTGTTCGTGGTTCTCTGGATACTGCGGGTGTGAAAGATCGTAAACAAAGTCGTTCCAAATACGGAACTAAGAAAGAAAAAGCAAAAAAATAATTTTTAATCATCTTTGATATAAAAGAAAATAAATGAGGAAGACAAAACCTAAAAAGATTGCGCTGGCGCCAGATCCCAAGTTTAATGATACTCTTGTAAGTCGCTTCGTGAATAATCTCATGTGGCAAGGGAAAAAAAGTACTGCCTACACTATTTTTTATGACGCCGTTGAAAAAATAGCCAAGCAGACAGGTGAGAACGGATATGAAATCTGGAAAAAAGCTTTAGCTAATGTAACCCCTTCCGTAGAGGTAAAAAGTCGTAGAATTGGTGGTGCTACGTTCCAGATACCTACAGAAGTTCGTCCAGATCGTAAAATTTCTTTAAGCATTAAATGGTTGATCAGATATAGTCGTGATAGAAACGGCAGAAGTATGGCTGATAAGTTAGCTAATGAAATCGTGGCAGCAAGTAAAGGTGAGGGTGCTGCATACAAGAAAAAAGAAGATACACATAGAATGGCTGAAGCAAATAAGGCTTTTGCTCACTTTAAATAAGTTGTGTTCGACCTAAACCTATAACCCCTCTTTTGGAGGGGTTTTTTATGCATATTATTTTAAAGATAATCGGAAATTAATTCATACTTTTGCGGCGCAAAACTTATTCAAGAATAATTGAATTCACAAGCGAAAATCAAGAATAGATAAATTCACAAATCAATTAAAATGGCAGATTTAAAATTTCAGAGGAATTTTGGTATTGCGGCTCACATTGATGCCGGTAAAACAACTACAACGGAACGTATTCTCCGTTACACAGGTATGATTCACCGTATTGGTGAAGTACATGAAGGCGCAGCCACAACCGACTGGATGGAGCAGGAAAAAGAGAGAGGTATTACGATCACTTCAGCGGCAGTTAGCTGTCAGTGGAATTTCCCAACTGTTTTAGGTAAAGTTACTCCTGATACAAAAAAATATCAGTTTAACATCATTGATACGCCAGGTCACGTTGACTTTACGGTAGAAGTTGAGCGTAGTATGCGTGTTTTAGACGGTTTGATTGCCTTATTTTCTGCTGTTGATGGCGTAGAGCCTCAATCAGAAACAGTATGGCGCCAGGCAAATCGCTACAACGTACCACGTATTGGATTTGTAAACAAAATGGATAGAGCCGGTGCAGATTTCCTGAATGTGGTAAAACAAGTTCGTGAAATGCTTGGGTCTAAAGCTGTTCCGCTTCAGTTGCCAATTGGCGCAGAAGATAACTTCAAAGGGGTTGTTGATTTGGTGAAAATGAAAGGTATCATCTGGCATATGGAAACAGAGGGTATGACCTTCGACGAAATTGATGTGCCTGCAGATATGTTGGAAGAAGCGAAAGAGTGGAGAGCACAATTAGTGGAAGCTGTGGCAGAATATGATGATAAATTAATGGAGAAATTCTTCGACAATCCAGATACCATTTCTGAAGATGAAATCCACGAAGCGATTCGTAAGGCTACAATTGATTTAAGCATTGTGCCTATGATGTGCGGATCATCGTTTAAAAACAAAGGGGTTCAGACTGCATTAGATGCGGTTTGCAGATATTTGCCTTCTCCTTTGGATATTGAAGCAATTAAAGGGGTTCATCCTGATACGGGTGAAGAAATCAGTCGCAGACCTGACGCTAAAGAACCTTTTGCTGCTCTTGCTTTTAAAATTATGACAGATCCTTTCGTAGGACGTTTGGCTTTCTTCCGTTGTTACAGCGGACATTTGGATGCAGGTTCTTATGTGTTGAATGTTCGTAGCGGGAAAAAAGAAAGAATAAGCCGGATTATGAAGATGTTTGCAAATAAACAAAATCCGATAGAATTCATTGAGGCTGGAGATATTGGTGCTGCTGTAGGGTTTAAAGAAATTAAAACAGGGGATACCCTTTGTGATGAAAATCATCCAATCACACTGGAAAATATGTTTATTCCTGAACCTGTAATCTCTCTTGCCGTAGAGCCCAAAGCACAGGCAGATGTAGATAAAATGGGATTAGCTATTTATAAATTAGTTGAGGAAGATCCTACACTTCGCGTAAAAACTGATGAAGAAACAGGTCAGACAGTATTGAGTGGAATGGGAGAGTTGCATCTTGAAATTATTGTAGACCGTATGCGTCGTGAATTTAAAGTGGAAGTAAATCAGGGTGCACCAATGGTAGCTTATAAAGAAGCCTTTAAATCAACCATCGAGCACCGTGAAGTACTTAAAAAACAATCTGGTGGTCGTGGTAAATTCGCCGACATTGTTTTCGAAATTGGCCCTGCTGATGAAGAGTGGTTAAAAGAAAATCCTGGAAAAAGTTTCCAATTTGTAAATGATATTTTTGGAGGTTCAATCCCTAAAGAGTTTGTTCCGGCAATTTCAAAAGGTTTTGATAATGCAATGACAAATGGAGTACTTGCCAACTACCCAATGGTAGATATGAAGATTCGTATATTTGACGGAAGCTACCATGATGTTGACTCAGATGCAATGTCATTCGAACTTTGTGCAAAAAGTGGTTTCCGTGAAGCGGGTCGTAAAGCAAAACCTACTATCCTTGAACCGATCATGAAAGTAGAAGTTGTTACGCCTGATCAGTATATGGGAGATGTAACGGGTGACTTAAATCGTCGCCGTGGTATGCTAGAAGGAATGGATACAAAAGGTAATGCTCAGGTTATTCGTGCAAAAGTGCCATTAAGCGAAATGTTTGGATATGTAACGCAGTTGCGTTCTTTATCCTCCGGACGTGCTACCTCTACCATGGAGTTCAGTCATTATTCTCCTGCACCTAACAATATCGCTGAAGAAGTGATTGCCAAGGTGAAGGGTAAAGTGAATGCATAATTGCAATTAAATATTTAGGGTTGTAAGTCTTAAGGTATATTCCTCCAGACTTACAACCCTTTTTATATTATATAGCTTCTCTAATTTATTTTCTGCCAAAATCAGCAGGATTTTCGCCCCAACTGCTTGTTTCCCATTTCAGAACCTGATTTGCGTAGCGATTGTTTTTTAGCCAGTACTCTGCTCTTTTTATAAGTTCAAAAATGTGTGCTGTTTTTGCACTTTCTTCCAGGTTGGTTTTGCAATGTTTAGCCTTAACCCACCCGATGGCATTTCGGCTGTCGCTATAAATTGGTATTTCGTTTAATGCGTGTTTTTTGCAATATCCTAAAGCATGTACAATAGCCAGAAATTCACCGATGTTATTCGTTCCGTTTGACATAGGCCCGTTATGAAATATCCTTTTACCTGTTTTGTAAAGGATACCCTGGTATTCCATGTCTTTGTTTACGCTGTTCCAAGCAGCATCTACTACAATGCTTTCTTGTATGGGATAGCTTGAAGTAGTGCTTATTTCTATTTTCTTGGGTTTATTAAAGATAACTTTCTCAGGTTTTTGTCTAAAAGCATTTTCAGCAGACGGCATATCTTGAAAGCCTTTAAACATGGCTCCTTTAAATCCATTGATTTGTTTATGGCATTCATCCCATGAAGTATAGATGCCGGGCACATTTCCTTTCCAGACTACGTAAAAGTTGTTTTTTTTCTTATTCATGATTTTCTTAAAACAATGACAATCTAAGCAATTGTAGTTAATATCATGACGAAAATTCCGAAAAACTTAATTAGTTTTATGCATCTTTGCTTTTATAAATTACAGCTAATGATTCGCGTTTTTATTTTTTCCATTTTATTTTTTTGTCAGACAGTATTGCAAGCGCAAAACACCCCTCTTTTGGTACAACTTGATAATCTTCAGAAACCTTATCTGATTCATACAGTT
>Ga0315906_10010538_pt1 | contig 10852 bp, 9 predicted proteins | sample LakEriMetagenome_4_FD_203526 | JGI IMG/M metagenome (GOLD analysis project Ga0315906, IMG submission 203526) | Freshwater fungal communities from buoy surface, Lake Erie, Ohio, United States - Buoy 2 MA122 | ecosystem: Environmental > Aquatic > Freshwater > Lake > Lake biofilm | place: USA: Lake...
ATCAACCATTGATTGCGCATTTCCTTTGTAAGGAACATGCAAATAAGAGACTTTGGCTGCATCGCTAAAGAGCTCAGCTGCAATATGACCGGTGGAACCATTACCTGAGGAGGCATAAGCCATACTATTAGGCTGTTTTTGTGCAAGTGCAATGAATTCTTTGAGTGTTCGAGCTTTCACTTTTTCTGGATTTACAACCAATACCATTGGGATCTGGCACGTTAGGGTAATTGGAGCGAAGTCTTTCATCGGGTCATAGCCCGCATTCTTTACAAGAATTGATGCTGTCACAAATGTCGTGGAGTGAGCTAGCAAGGTGTAGCCGTCAGCGGGCGCTTTGGCGACTAAGTTTGTGCCAAGCAAGCTACTGGCGCCAGGACGGTTTTCGACGATCACCTGTTGCCCTAGAGCTTTGGATAGTGGCTCAGCAATGCTTCTGGCAACGATATCGACATTACCCCCAGCTGCAACAGGAACGATTAGACGAATAGGTCGATTCGGGTAGTTTGCAGCATCCTGTGCGATACCGCAGAACGGAAGTAGAAAAAGTGATGCAGTGGCGAGGAAACGTTTCATGGGTATTCCTTCAGCAAAAAATTAAAAGTCGTAGAGACGGGCAGGGTTATCAACTAGGATCTTCTTTGCGATGTCCTGTGTCTTCGCCCAACGCGCAACGCGTCGAATCGCTGCCATATTATCCTCAGCATGAGCTTTCTCAATGATAGCCGGATTCCGCACCGTGCCTTTGGGCGGAAACGGATGAGGCCAGTCTGTACCCCAGAGCATTCGGTCTGGGTTGGCGGCAATGAGTGCTTCGGCAAAGGGGTCTAGATCTGAGTAACCAGATACTTCCGACACTCGATACCCAGCGGATAGCTTGACGTAGACTTTTCCCGAGCGTACGAGAGACAAGAGAGCATCAAAGCCAGGCTGATTCAGTCCCGCCCCAGCATTCAGTCTTCCAAAATGATCAATCACAACAGTGGCTGCCGATTGCATAATCGTATCGTACAAGCCTACGATCACGCCTAGGTTGGTGTACATCTGAATATGCCAGCCAAGCGGGGCAACTTGCTTTGCAGTGCGTAACAACTGTTGTTGAGCGATGCTAGGATCGTTTTGTCCAACAGTTTCTAAATTCAAACGTGTCCCTCGGACACCGCCTTGATGTAGCGTGTTTAGCATTTCTGCGCTAGTGGTGTCACTGATCACAGCGACACCGCGTGCGCTCTTACCGATCGTGCGCATTGCCCAAAGTAATGAAGAGTTGTCATCGCCATAAGGGCTTGGGTGTACGATCACCACGCGCTCGACACCTATGTCACGATGCATCGCGAGAAGACTCTCTACCGATGCTGTGTCAGGGGTGTAGTGTCTGTTGGCGGCGAAAGGAAATTGTGATGCGGGCGGGAACACATGTGTGTGGCAATCGCAGATTCCGGCAAGAGCAAAGGGGGGATTTGCACGGGGATCTAACGTGGTGGCTTCGTTCATTCGGCAGTCCTCAAGAGGCGTAATGGGGGTAACCACCGGGCTCGGCGTCTAACAAACGCAGCATCGCATGCCATTCAAGTTCGCCATAAGGGCGGCGTACATTAGGTTGATATAAGTGTGCCGATTTCTCCAAAACTTCTTTCGAGGGAAGGCTAAGTTGTGTCCCAGCCGCCATGGCGTCAACCTGCGCGCGGCACGACATCTCGAGTTGATACATGAGGTTGAAGGCCTGGGGAACTGACGCGCCGCTTGTCAATAGGCCGTGGTTACGCAGAATCATTGCGTTGTGCGTACCTAGGTCTCGCACTAGAGCTTCTCTTTCAGCCAGGTCTACTGCAGGCCCTTCAAAGTCGTGATAGCCAATGTGATTATTGAAGCGGCTCGCGGTTTGCGTCATGGGTAACAGACCACAAGACATGGAAGAGACAGCCATCCCGGCGCGCGTATGGGTATGAATCACGCATTGCACGTCGGGGCGAGCCGTATGAATGCAGCCATGAATAACGTATCCCGACTTGTTGATTCCGTAGTCGGTGTCTGGCTTGCGTACGATTTCACCTTCAACAGTGATGCGCACTAGGCTCGATGCGGTGATTTCCTTGTATAACAAGCCATAGAGGTTGATCAATAGATCTTCAGTGCCGGAGATCCGAGCGGTGATGTGGTTATAGATCATGTCGGTCATGCCGTATTTATCCATCAGGCGATAACAAGCGGCTAGCGCAACGCGCGCTTCCCATTCCTCGGGGCTGACCTTTCCTTTCAAGGGTTCGAATTGAGTGGAAAACTTACCGGCCATGATCATCTCCTGATAGATATTTCGGCCAATAATAAACCTTTGGCCGACGAGGTACTAGTTGTTACTTAGCGAGATTGTTATGCGGGTGATGCAACGACAATATCTGCTGCATCAAGAGATTGTGATTGGTGAAATTGCTTAATATTACGGAACATGTGGCCAACAATATGTGGAACGTTGTCAAAGACGCCACCCGCAGAGTGCGGTGTCGCGACTACTTGATCCATATGGAACAAAGGGTTGGTTGCGCTCGGCGGTTCACCACAAAAGGTGTCAAGACCAGCGCCGGATAGTTGACCTGTTTTCAGTGCGTGGACAAGGTCTGGTTCATTAACCAGTTCGCCACGCGCGGTATTGATGAGAATAGCACCGGGCTTCATTTTAGTGAAGGTGTCCTGATTGAAGAGCTGTCGTGTTTCGGGGGTGAGTGGTGCGTGAAGGCTGAGCAGATCGCTTTGTCCCAGAAGTGTGTCAAAGTCAACGTACTGAGAACGGAATTGCGCTTCTATTTCCAGCGCCACCCGTCTCCGGCTGTGATAAAGGATCTTGACATCAAAGCCGGTCAAGCGCTTGGCAACAAAACGTGCGATATTGCCGAAGCCAAAGAGTCCAACTGTCTTGCCGTCTAACATTGAACATTGTGTGCGCAGTTCGGTGGCAATCCACTTACCTTCTTGCAGACTTCGATGAGCAAGGGGCAGACGTCTTGACGTGGCTAGCATGAGCATCAGTGCGTGTTCAGACACGGGGATCGATGTTGCCCCGGCAGTGATTGCAACCGTTACCCCCGCGCGTCGTGCTGCGTTGAGATCAATCTTGTCTACACCGATCCCCCATTTTTGAATGAGCTTGAGTTTTGGAGCAAGCGCAATAAGTTCAGCCGTCACATAGGTGCCAACAGCCATGATGACTGAAGCTTCGGGAACCAGCTTACGATGCTCAGCTTCGTCGTTCGTCTGGGCAAAGGCGATTGTGAATCCATCGGGCAGCAACGCGCGCACAACCTCACGCGTTGGCTCTGCCATAGGCGTTAAAAAGGCGATGTGCTGCGACATAAGGGGGGGCTTTACTGAGTTTATGATGCCTGCTCAGGCAAGGTGAATTCACCGCGTTCGACGAGCAAGCTCTTTATATCTTTCTTTACAATTTTTCCGTAGCCAGATTTTGGCATGACATCCCAGAAAACGAACCGGCGTGGCCAACGATATTTGGCACAACGACCTTCAAGGTATCCGAGGAGTTCTACTTCACTCACGGCTGGCCCGTCAGCGCGACGTACGATGACAGCGACACCGATCTCACCCCATTTAGGGTCAGGCATGCCAACGATTGCAATCTCTGCAACACCTGGATGGGTCAGAAATACTTCTTCGACTTCCTTTGGGTAGACATTCGAGCCCCCAGAAATATACATGTCTGATTCGCGGCCCGTGATGTAGAGCAGGCCTCGCTCATCCATTCTTCCGAGATCACCAGTATGGAACCAACCACCGCGCAAGGCCTTCTGCGTGGCTTCTTCGTTGCCATAGTAACCAGCAAAAACAGCGGGCCCACGCACGCAAATTTCACCAATGTCGCCGCGGGCAAGCTCTTGCATCTTGTCGTTCAGAATGGCAACTTCCATGCCAACGCGCGGGCGTCCGCACGATCCAATGTTCGCGTTTGGATCTGCATCGTCAGCGCTGTGCATCTCGGGGGGCAATACCGTGATGTTTCCAGTCACCTCGCCCAGTCCAAAGTACTGGACAAGCACCTTACCGAGTTTTTCTAGGGCGCGCTTTTGATCGGCTCGGTACATTGGTGCGCCAGCGTAGATGACATAGCGTAGTGAGCTGTGGTCATACTGATCGACTGCTGAGTGCTCGACCAACATTTTGATGATGGTAGGAACAGTAAAGAGGTTGGTGACTTTATACCGCTCGACGCATTCCCAAAACATCGCCGGGTCAAACTTTTCGCTCGGCATGAGTATGGTGGCTGCGCCACGCGCGACATTGAGTAGCGCGTGAATGCCAGCGCCGTGTGACAGAGGCGCCACGGCGATAGAGCAGTCGCGTTCATTGGTCCCAGGGATGAGGTCCGCAAGGTGATTGTTCACCACAAAGGCCATCTGACCGTGGGTCAAAATGCCTGCTTTGGGTTTACCGGTCGTACCGGAGGTATAAAAAAACCAGAGCGGATCGTCGTAGGTAACCGTCTCTGTCCATTCAGGTGCAGATGGATGTTGCGCAATAAGCGTTTCGTAAGACAGTTCGCCCGCGCGCGGCGTGCCGATCACAATGACATGTTGCAACGAGTCAGAGGCTGCACGCACGGCATCGGTATGGGCGTGAAAAATATCCTCAACAATCATCGCAACCGCACCACTCGAGGCGCCGAGATAAGCGACCTCAGGTGGGGTGAGCCGAAAATTGGTCGGGACCCATACACAACCAAGCTTGAAGGCGGTCCAGCAGTTCTCAAATGTTTGAAGATTGTTGCGCGACTGTAAAAGAATGCGATCGCCTTTCTTGATACCTAACTTACGCAGCGAGGCCACCATGGCGTTGACGCGTTGGTTCAGCTGTGCCCACGTCCAGGATGTATCATTTTGAATGAGAGCGCGATGATCCGGGTAGAGCTGAGCCGTATGGGTAAGTAAACGGCCCAGATTCATCGACTGCGCAAGATTCACACAGACTCCAAGACGCTTAAGTAGTTAGCGACTGACGCGCCGCCCATGTTGAATACAGCACCAGCATGCGCATTTTTAATCTGCATCTCACCGGCTAGGCCAGAGAGTTGCATGGCTGCCATCACGTGTTGTGACACGCCGGTCGCTCCGATTGGGTGGCCGCGAGACTTCAACCCGCCGGAAGGATTGACAGGGAGCTTTCCGCTCTTTGTCGTGACGCCGTCCAAAATGACGCGTGCGCCTTGTCCCTGCGGCGCCAGCCCCATGGCTTCATACTCAAGCATTTCTGCAATCGTGAAGCAGTCGTGTGTTTCGACAAAATGCAGATCACTCAATGACATCGACGCATCGTTGAGTCCTTTTTTCCAAGCAAGCGCGGCTCCTTCGAAAACTGTCGGATCACGTCGCGACAATGGTAAAAACTCGTTGACGTGTGTCCGCGAGCGCCAACGCACTGCAGGGACCTTCGCACCGGGAAGCGGTTCATTGGAAAGGACGAGCGCGGCGGCACCGTCGGAGACTAAGGAGCAGTCTGAACGTTTCAGAGGACCCGCAACGAACGGGTTCTTTTCGGACGGGTTGCGACAAAAATCGAAACCTAGGTCGCGACGCATGTGTGCATAGGGATTGTGTACACCGTTGGCGTGGTTCTTGGCAGAAATCGCAGCAAGCGCATCGGACTGATCGCCGTAACGTTTAAAGTATTCGCCAGCGATCTGACCAAATACTCCCGCAAAGCCGCCTTCAGTGTGGCCTTCCTCCTTAACATAGGAAGCCTTCAGTAGGATTTCACCAATCTCTTTGTTCGGAAGCGTATTCATCTTTTCCATGCCGACAACGAGGGCGCGTTTGATGCGTCCGCTCGCCAGCGCATCTAGTGCGGACCAGATAGCCGCTGAACCGGTCGCGCAAGCGTTCTCCATACGAACGGCTGGGGTATGTCTAAACTCAGGGATCGCCACCCCCATCAACGCACCGCTAAAGTCTTGCTGAACAAAACCTGCATTGAAGTGCCCGACAAAGATTGCGTCGATATCCGAGGGAGTCAGTCCCGCACTCTCGATCGCTGGTAAGGCCGCGTCGCGGATCAACTGATCGAAGTCCATATTGTCTAGCTTTCCAAAGGGTGTGTGACCCCAGCCGACGATATATTGTTGCTTCATGTGCCACCTCGAAAAATTAGTAAAGATGTTGTGTTTGCGCTGGGTAAACCAACGCTAGTCAGATCGAATCAGTCTGTGCTTTACGCAGCGTGGGGATTCCAACGCCCGATGCATCAAAGCCACCGTCTACCGCGAGGCATTGACCGTTAATAAACGCTGCAGCGGGGCTGCATAAGAAACCAACGGCATTTGCGATCTCTTCGGGCGTGCCGTATCGATTCATCGGAATTGTGTCGTAATAGTCAGAACGGATCGCCACGCTGTGCACAAGTTTGGCCATTTCGGTATCAACAGGACCAGGGGCAACAGCATTTGAACGAATACCAACCGTCCCAAGTTCGACAGCTTGCTGTTTGGTCAAGTGCAGCAGTGCTGCTTTACTGGTGCCATAAGCCACGCGTAAGGTACTGGCACGTAAACCTGATATTGACGCAATATTTACGATTGCGCCACCCCCAGCTTTCTTCATGTAAGGCACACAGGCTTGCGAACAAAGAAAGGCTCCGTCCAAGTTTGTTCCCAGCACATGTCGGAACTCTTCAAAGGTGGTTTCGCCGATCGGCTTGAATACCGCGACACCAGCGTTGTTGACTAAGGCATCAATACGGCCAAACCGTTTCGCAACGGCGTCGATGCTTGCTTGCACTTGCTCTGGTTTGGAGACGTCGCAGGCGAGCGCAAGTACGCGTTCGGGATTGTGGAGCTCCGCCTCTGTTTTGGTCAGGGTAGCGGCTCCGATGTCTAGTAGGGCGACACGGTAATCATGTTCCAAAAACCATTTTGCAACAGCCAAACCAATGCCACGGGCGCCTCCAGTGACGACGGCAACGGGACGTGTAGTTTGCGTTGTGCTCAAAATTGAACTCCTGAAGGATGAAGGAAATTAGCAAGCAAATGGTTCAGGATCCAACTTTAACAAAATACACGGCTAAGTAAATCCTTGTTTATTGGGTTTTTTTGCTCATGAAAGCAATTAAGTCCGTAAAGGTCTTCCCGTAGGCCGTCATTTCGGCATCCATTTGTTGCGGGCCGCCTACATCCAGTACGAGACCGTTTGCCTGGGCGAACTTTGCGAACTCCTCGCTTTTGCCAATCTTAAGCGCAGCAGTCACCAATTTGTCGAGTACGTCTTTCGGAAGGCCTTTGGGCGCGACAACACCGTAGTCTGCTGGCAGCGTCACGTTATAGCCAGCTTGGACCACTGACTGCGCTTGCGGAAACATAAAGTACTTGTCTTTTGAAAATGCGGCGAGAACCCGCACAGTGCCAGCCTGCACATGGGCTTTGACCGTTGGGGCATAACCACTGGTTGCTTCAACGCGACCACCAAGCAGTGCGATAAGTGCCTCACCACCACCGCCCGTAAAGGGCACGGTGGCAATTCGAATATTGGCGACCTTGTTGAGCTCTTGGATAACTAAATCCGGTGCGGTGCGATAGCCAGAGACGGCGACCCGTATTTTCCCTGGATTCTGACGAGCAGCTTCAATGAAATCTTCGAACGTTTTGTAGGGAGAGTCTGCCTTGACCGTGATGATGGCTGGCAGTTTTACGAGTGTCACGATCGATTGGTAGTCAGCCGGAGATTTCCACGTAAGGGACTTGTTGACAAGAGGCTGGTAGGCGAGCGCGCTGTTTGATGAAAGCCCGATTGTGTAGCCGTCAGGTTTAGAGCGAATCACTTGTCCTACACCTACGGTGGCCGAGCCACCAGGTTTGTTTTCCACGTTGACAGAGATCTTGAGCTCCTTTTCGAGCTGGCTCGCGATTTGTCGAGAAATCGGGTCTGTCGATCCACCAGGTGCATAAGGAACGATAAACGTGATGTCGCGCGATGGATAGTCTTGCGCGAGGGCATGTCCTGCTGAAACAAATATTGAACCAGCTAGAGTCGCGTGGATGAGAAAAGAATAAGCCTTCATGGGTCTGCTCCGTCATATTGTTATGTACACACTAGTATGCCTAAGAAAAGTCGCTCTTGCTAGGTCTGCAGATATCGTTACTATCCAAATAGACAATATATAAAAGGAAAGAGTGCGTTCATGACTACTCCTGCAAGCGATAAGATTGCGACGTTTATCACGTCGTTTAGAAGCGGCAACGTCACTTCTGATCAGTATCACGTGGCGGCGCGCGCCTTGTTTGACACTGTAGCCTGTGCTTTAGCGGGTGCGCGCGAGCCTGCCTCAAGGCTCGTTCTTGAATACGCTCGAGGCCAGGGGACATCAGGAGGTGCCCGCGTTTGGACGACTGGAGAGCAATTGCCGATTGAGCTTGCCGCGTTAGTAAACGGGACAATGGGGCATGCGCTGGATTATGACGATGTTTCCAGCATTATTGGCTCTTGGTGAGACGATTAACGCTGAGGGGAAAGAGGTGCTTGACGCGTATGTGGTGGGTTTTGAAGTTTGTCTGCGTCTAGCGCGTGCAATGGTCGATGACCACTACGCGAAGGGCTGGCACTCGACTTCATCGATTGCCAGCCTTGGTGCGGTGGCTGCTTGCGCGCGATTGCTTCATCTTCCGCATGAACAGTGTGTCAATGCGCTTGGTATCGCTGTCGCACAAATCGCTGGATCGCGACAAAACTTCGGCACAATGTCTAAGCCGTTTCAGGCAGGGCAGGCTAATGCACTTGCGTTGCGCTCGATCGGTCTAGCTAGACTTGGTTTTGATTCATCGCCTCACGCCCTCGACGGCGACCAAGGTTACACCGCTTTATACGCCGATGGAGCTGACCTATGCACGCAAATGGATCAGCTTGGAAGCCTGCCATTGGAGCTTGAGACCGGCGGTATAGAAATAAAAAAATATCCGCTTTGCTACGCTACTCACCGCACGCTGGATGGTTTGATGGATTTGCTGGCGGAGAATCCAGACCTTTCCTTGTCGGAAGTCGATCACGTTGAGGTACTGACAAATTTCCGTGCGACGGTACCGCTTATTTACGATACCCCGCAGACGGGGCTTGAGGGAAAGTTCAGCATGCAGTACGCCGTGACAGCGGCTCTGTTAGACAAAAAAGTTGGTCTTAATAGTTTTGACGACCAGGCCGTACAACGCCCAGAAGTGCAGATCTTTTTCTCTCGCGTTTCAGTGCGCGAGGCAGAGCCACCAATGTTCCCGCGCTGGGCGCAACTACGCATCACCTTGCGAGGTGGGAAGGTATTGAGCAAACGTATTGACCAGCTGCGCGGAAGCAAAGAACTTCCGCTGTCAGACGAGGAGCTCGTTGCTAAGGGCGTCGATTGCTGTGCCTACGGACAACCCACCGTCGACGCAGCCGCCTTGGCTCGTGCATGCTTTAGCTTGCCCACGCAAAAACTATCATCCGTATTTGCAGCCCTTACGCCAAAGCCTTAGGTGAGGGGATAAGTTAGTACGTTCTTGGAGGCAGGCCTTGAATTAATTTTGTCGTACCAAGCCTCAATGTACGGGCGCCGAGTTCTCTCGAGCGGTAAGCCATACCAACGATGTATTTCGCAAGCCATTGGAATATCAGCCATCGTTAGTTTGGTTCCGGCAACATACTCGTGCTGACTCAGATGTTGTTCAAAACGATCAAGCAACACGTTCGTTGATGTAATCGACGCTTCAATTTTTTTGGTGTCTTGCTCTGGTCCGGGTATTCGAATGAGTTGCCAGAAGGCATCCCGTCCCGAAGGGCTAAATGTTGTTTGTTGCCAATCCATCCAGCGCTCTGCATTAAAACGTGCTTCTAGCTCGGCGGGGTATAAGTTTCCCAGTGAGTGTTTTGCACAAAGATATCGAACAACGACGTTTGACTCCCAAAGCGTGAAATCACCGTCTACCAGGGTCGGTACGACCGAATTCGGGTTCATCGCTAAGTACTCAGCTGTTTTAGTTAGCCCAAAGGTGCCGCCAGCATCAATCCGCTGATAAGGTATGCCGAGCTCCTCAGCCGTCCAGACCGCCTTGCGGACATTAATGGATGTGATTCGGCCCCAAATGGTGAGCATAGATTTTTCTCCGTATTTTTATTCAGATTGAATGAAGTCAAGAATCACTTCATACTGCTTCAAAGCTAAGGTGATGCGGTCGCCGTGATCGGTCCATTGAATGCCAGGATTCTTGTCCGCGGCCTGGATGATGTACTCGCGCACCTGACAAAGGTCTCGTGCGAAGAGCGCCATCGCACCAAAAAAACTCTTGCGACCTTTTCCCGAGCAGGCATGTATTCCATAAAGTGTTTGATACACATTTTCGGTGACGAAGACGAGTTCAAAGTCTTGACAGGTTACGCGGCTTTCGCCATGTTGGCCTCTGCGCACCAAGGCATTCGCTAATGTAGCGTAGCGGTTTGCTTGAGCGCGGGGCTTTGGGTCAACGATTAAGATCGCCGCAATGGCATGACTGGTATTGGGATGACTTTGCCACTCTGGTCGCCAAACAAGCTCTGGCGTTAAGTGTTGGCAGTAATAGAGCCTGCCTGCCTCAAACTGTCCTGGCTGCAGTCGGGTTGTCTTGAATTTGGCGTCCTTCACCTTTCCTGCCAGCTCGACCGGACGTCCAAAAGTTTGCACGTCTGTCAGCGCATAGCCTTGCGCACGGATGGCATGGTACGTCTTTGAGGCATTCTTCGTTTTAAACACAAGTCCATCGAGTCCTTGAGGACTTTGCAGGATCTCTTGTCGGACCTTGACCGAATCTGTTGGCAAGCCAACCAGCTCCAGATAGTCTGTATCGAACGTCATAAGATGG
>Ga0315906_10010540_pt1 | contig 10851 bp, 14 predicted proteins | sample LakEriMetagenome_4_FD_203526 | JGI IMG/M metagenome (GOLD analysis project Ga0315906, IMG submission 203526) | Freshwater fungal communities from buoy surface, Lake Erie, Ohio, United States - Buoy 2 MA122 | ecosystem: Environmental > Aquatic > Freshwater > Lake > Lake biofilm | place: USA...
ATTACGAAGATTTATCACAGATGAATCTGGATGATCAAGTTCACCAAGAGCTCTATTTTCTTTTATATTAGTATCAGCATACTTTTTAACTTCACGCATTAAAATCTTTTTTGGGTAAACTCTACCATTTTGATTTTTTGCCTCTGCTCTCTGTAATACTCCTGTAACTATAACTTTACCATTATTCTTTTGTTCTGACTCTGCAATCATTTTTGGACTTGCACTAAAAAGTATAGTATCTACGAGTAGTTGTTTCATATTATGCACCTAATTCGTGTATTTTTTTACTAATTCTATTTATTCTTTCAGCTATCTTAACAAGACGAGCACGGGATTCACCCCAAAGAGTTCTTTGATCAACAGACATCTCTGTTTTCAATCTTGAAGCGTGTTCAACTGCTCTTTCTACTTCATACATGATTCTATTTATGTTTTTAATAGAATCGTTTATTTTTCTATTTGTACTTCGAGTTTCATCCTTACGAAATTCTTTATATGATCCCTCATTTAATGCAGACATTGCCTGTTTATATGTAGACTCAAAATTTCTACCCTTTCCTTTCGGAACAACAGTATATCCTTGATCCTTTGCCATTTCTTCACTATGGTCTTCAAATGCGTCTTCACTTGGAGCAAATGCCTTTGGTGTTTGATAACCAGCAACCATTCCAGTGACACTCGTTTCTTCTAAATACATCTCTTCTGTAAATTGACGATATTCTTCGGATTCTTTTATTTTTTTTATGAAGGAGTCTACATTCATATATTACCTAATCATTTGATTACGAATTAGAACATAACAATCTGCACCACTTTCTATTCTCTCAATAGATAATTCATGGATATAAGTTTTTGCTAAATTTCCTATATTGATACTACCACCACCAGTAAGATATGCAGTACCAGCTGCACTACTGTAAGGAATTATAGCACCTGCACCATAATTTGAACCGGTAAACCAAACTGTTCCACTAACTGCAATAGATTTTAACCATTTTCCAGGATGACCCTTTCTATCAAAATCATTCGCTTGAGAAGCTGGAAAATTATAGGGATGTACTTCATTGTATGTTGGCATTATTTACTCCACGATAAATCGTCTATTAAACTGTAATAACGAAGTAGGGCAGAAATATGATTTTCTTCCACTTTCTTTATGTTTTCATATTCATCCAAAAGACCAACTACTTCTTTTAATTTTATTTTCAATGATTTATCTTTTACTCTATGTATATTTTTTGTAAAAAGATTTTTGATCGTAATCGCTTCTGTTTGAACAAGAGACTTTAAGTTGTTTGTATTACTTACATTTCCAATGTATTCTCTCAATAATACCTTTTGTGGTTCATTGAGTCCACCATATTTTTCATTGAAACGCTCCACCATGTATTTGTACGCAAGTAATCTTACTTCTTTTGGCTCACGAGAAACTGCAATATCTTCTGTTAATACAGAATTATTAGGTTTTGATGTTATTGTTTCGAGTATAGTTATCCGTGATTTAGTAAGTTCAACTGGATTCTCTAATTCATTATATTCAAAAATCTTGTATATTGATGCAAGAAGTTTGTAATTTTGAACTTTGGTTTGAAAAAATGCATCAGTATCAAAGTTTTCTTTTATGGACTTTATCAACTGATATTTTTCTTCATAAAGTTTGTGTTTGTTTAATCCGCGTCTTGCCTTTAATGCAGCATCTATAAGCATATTGGCCTTTGTGTCTGATTTTAATTTTTCATCACAAAGAGTTTTATACAGATTATACTCTTTTATCAATTCACTACCTTTTGAAAAATGTTTTTTCAAAATACCAATAGAAATTGATTCTTTTGATGCTAAAATATCGGATGTTATTTGACGCGTTAATAATTCAAACAACATTGCAGTATTTTTGAACTTTGAATGTTTAATTTTCTTCATCATTTCCTACTTATATTGTTTATTCACTACATAGAATAAATATAAATAAATTTACAATTCATCTAATAAATTGTTTTCATCTAACAAATTTGGTTCGATTTCTTCTTTTACAGAAGGTTTTAGACTTTCTGATATTATATTTTTAGTCTTAACTCTCATTCCAGACATACTACCTATCAATTTCTCAACATCTTTATTTTCAAGAGAAAGTGGTGAATTACCTTTATGATTTGATTTAGGAGAATTATTCACTTTCAATGTATTACCAACATCTTTTCTTCCAATAGGATCTCTGCCGAACGGACTATTATCTGTTCCATAATCTAAATTTTTAGCAGGTCTACCTGCACCAGGCCAACCGCCTTCTGGAACTTCTACATCATTTATCACCTTAGCACCACCACGAATCTGCATACTTGCAATATCATGTGGAGTTCCGAAAGATTCTTTTGTTATTGCCGGGTCATTACCTTCGTTTTCAATTTGTTTTTGACGGAAAGCGTGTTTAATATCTTCAAGAACTTCATTCTTTTCAAATTCTGCCTCGTCATCTGAAAGGTTGAATATGTTTGAATAAATATACTTCAATGAAAATAATTTCTTCTCAATTAGTGAACCGGCTAAATCTACTTTCTCTTTCATAAGAGCAACTTTCTCTTGTTCATAGATAATAGATGGACCAGTCAAACCAAGTTCAAAATTTACAAGGTCAGCATTTTCATAACCTTGTGAATAAAGATGAACTATTGCAATCTTTGTTAATTCAGAAACAACTATTCTCTGTACTCTTTCGATTGTTCTGGCAAAACGAATATCAAGGGCAGCAAGTGTTGCCTTACCTTCGATACTTTCATCATAGCCCAAATATGGTTTAGGAACTTTAAGAGCAGCAAAGATTTTTGATTTTAGATATTCAATATCTTCTATTGCCTGATATTGTAAACCAGCAAGAGTTTGTATTTCTGTTCCAGATTGTCCACCACGAACTGGAAGATAAAAGTCTTCCAAAAGGTTTTGCATATTGAAACGAAGATTATAGTCACCAGTTTGTTCGTTGATAACAGGTGTCTTCTTCATTCTATTCATAAGGTTGTTCATGTATTGGTCTACTTCTGCTGGTGGAATGTTACCAATATCAACTTTGAATATCCTTTTTTCTGGTGCTCTCATAATACGGTGTATCAACATCGCATCTTCCATGAGAACTAATTGTTTGTAAAGTTTTCTAGCACCTTCCAACATGGATTTACCGTAGGGAAGATAATTTGTATCACCAAGAAGACGGAAGTGGGCAATTTCGTAATTCTGAAATTCACCCTTACCAAGAGGTCCTTCGTAAACAAATTTTGTCATATAGATATGTTCTGGATCAGTTCCCTCGTCTCTTTGCATTTCGTATGGTGAAAATGGAACAACATTAGTAACACCTAATTGTTCCTTAACATCAAGATACAAATAAAAATCACCATATTTACAAAGATTACGAATCCATGGCCATAAATTATATTCTATATTAAGAACATCATAAAAAAGATTTTTTAATATTTTACGAATGTTATCATTATCAGTTTTAATTGTTAGAACATCACCCTGATCATTCTTTAATGTACTTTCATCCGCATAAATGTCAAGAGCCGATGAAATGATTGCATCGGTGTCCATTGCCTCATAATCAGTATAAAGGTCTATTTTTGTTGCAGAGAAAGAATTGTATTGATTGTAAACAGATATTGGGGTTCCTCTTGTTCCATGAAGTCTACCATATCTATCAATAACTTTTGATGTGTGTGGGTTTCCATCGGCTTGATAACGAGCAGTATCAACAACTTTTAACTTTTTACCACCAACATTGCGTACAACAACATTAGTAGAAAAAAGAGTTTTTAATCTGTCAAATAATGATTTATTTTGAGCCATTTGTCACCTTATTGTGTAATATAAACTTAATATAAATATGTAGTAAAAATGTTAAACACCTTATTTTATCAACCAAGTTAAATCTTCATTTTGTCCATTTACCTTCATATTCCAACCATTACTATCATCACCATATTGATATGATGGTTTATGTGGAATAGATGCCTTACCCATGTGGTCTAAACTCATTCTTGTTTTCATCAGACCCTCTTGACGAAGTTTTATTGCAGTGTCTCTAACCCAAAGACCAATAGAGAATGACATAACCAAGTCATCGTTGTATCCTGTTTGTGCTTCTGCCTTTGAACCTTTCCAAACAAATACAAGTAACTCTTCGGTTAATCTTGCAGATTTTACTATTGGTGTTCTTTCACGAAAATAAGTTTCCAATTTAGAAATAAGAAGTGGTCTTGTTTTTGCACTTGTAGTGAAACCTGGAACCATTTGTGCCTTATCCTTCAAGTCATATCCCTTTGGAATTTGAACAGATGGATCAACATAACCATCTTCTTTGTATGTATAATAAAGATTTGGATAACCCCTATCAATGATTTGTTGAATTACTGCCCAACCTATATTAGCATTTTCAACAACTAACATTGCATCATTGTATTCCGTAGCAACTGATACCAACATATTACCATACGATTTTGTATCTAACTTTCCACGATATTCTGCAACTTGTTCCAAATTATCAACATCAATAACATGAAATGCTGAGTTATCGTTTCCATCACCACGAGCAACATCAGCTACTACTATGTAAGTTTTTGAAGGATCTGGATAATCCCATATCCAATATGCATCTTCCGCACCTCTTTTTTCTTTTGGTTCACAAACATAAGTTTCTCGATACCATTGAACCAATTCCCCATCAATAACAGAACGACCGGATGCAAGAAAGTTTCCATCACATTCTTGTTTTGCCATATCGGGTCCAAGAAGAATATCTTGTTCGTCTCTCCATGATTGGTCACGGTCTGGATGAACTTGCCATAATAATTCTATTGGATTGAACGCACTTTCTTTTAGTGTTGCCTTTACCCATTGTTTATGGTAAAAGTTACCAACACCATTTGGGGTAGAGTTGATAATTGCCGTACCACCAGTTGCCAATGTTTGTTGTGCAGATGCCCATATCTTATCAATGTCATCAATAAAGGCGGCCTCATCTATAATCAGAAGTGAAAGTGCTTCAGAACGAGCAGAGTCAGCGGCAGCAGAAACGGCTTTAATTTGTGAACCGTTCTTAAAACGAAGTGATAATTTATTATCTTCTTGAACACCGGTCTTTAACCAACTTGGCATATTGTCATACATAACACGAACTTTTGTAACCAAGTTCTTTGCAGTTTCTTGTTTCGTTGCAATAACAAGAATGTTTTTATCTTGATTGAATAACATCAACCAAAGTGAATACCCCGCAATTAAAGTAGAAATACCCAACTGACGAGATTTTAATACGATATTATATCGGTTATTATTAAATTCTTTTAGAACATCTTCCTGAAAAGGGTATAATTCAAAAAGGATTTTGCCACGAGTAGGGTGTTGAATCTTTGCATACCTTTTCATAAAGTAAACAGGATTAGACGCACATTTTGCGTATTCCTCTTTGATAATATCTTTTAGATTTTTAGTTACCGCACTCATTGAACTGCCAAGACTATTCCTAAAACAGAAGCGGCTCCAGTTAGAAACCACAGAAATTTATTATCATACCAACGAGGTTGTAGTTCCTCATTTATTTTTTCCAATTCTGCACTTCTCTTTTTACAAACATCGATTGTATTATCACGGTTTTTTAATTGTTGTATGAACATATCAGACCGAGATATGTATAAATCTATTACAGTATCTTGTACATTAACAACTGCAGTTAGATATTCAATGGAATCACGCAATAATTGAATTTTATTTGAGAGTTTAAGTATTTCTGGTTTGGTAAAACAAACAACAGAATCTTTTTCAGCAGCAAATGAAATTGAAACTGAAAATAATAATGCTATAACATACTTCATAAATTACTCGTTTAAAAAGTTTTTAATATATTTGGTGGCTTCATCGGGATTTTTTATTTCTTTATCACGATAAACATAGAAGGTTTTTTTGATAATCAGAACACTATCGGTTTTTATTTTTATGATAGAATCCAATTTATCGGCTTTATTTTTTAATTCAACATAATCATATTCATATTTTAATAACAACGCCTCTAAACTATCTTTTGTTTTTGTTGAAACTTTTATCTGTTGTTTCGATGTGTGATTATCATATACAATGTATATGAACAGTATTGCAAATACCCCCATGGCAAATATTTTTATGTAATTGCCTATTTTAGTATCTAAAACATTTTCCATAACTAACCTTTTGTGTATGTTGAAACCATTTTTGCTTTACCACGACCGGTTGCACCTTTTTTTCTTTTTCGTGTTACAGCACTTTTCTTTTGTTTTGATGACATTGAAGCGGCTTTTGATGCAGGAACACATTTTGGGTATGCCCTTTTTCCACCTTTACGAGACTTACTACCAGCAGACGCACCACAATCAGGATGTCCTCCACCTTTTTTCTTACGAGAAATATCTACCCAACGATCCTTAAACCAACGAGTTAATCCCCCACTGGGTTTCTTTCCTTCGATTAAATATGTGGTTACATATTCACGAATAATTTCTCTAACCATATTTTCTTGTATTTTTGTCATACAGATAAATATGATGTATTTTACAATAATACATCGCCAATTTTAATATATCCTGTAATATCATCCATTTTTAAGTTATTATTTGCAATTAGTTCGTCATATATTCTGTATAATCTTTTTTTATTTTCGGTTGAGTAACTTCCAAAGTATTGAATTATATCTTGATTTGTTCCAGCAACTATTTTTACATTTTGGGGTAAATTACGAGCATCCCCTTGTAAGAAAGAAACTAAGACATCAACATTTGTCATATTATTTACTAAGTAAACAAAATTTACAAAATCATATTTTATATCCAAATCAGATATTTTGCTGTTACCGATGTCATCTGTTCCTCCAGTACCTCCAGTTGAACTTGTTCCGCCAGTTGATGAAGTTCCGCCAGTTGATGAAGTTCCGCCTGTTGATGAAGTTCCACCGGTTGAACCTGTTCCTCCTGTTGATGAAGTTCCACCAGTTGAACTTGTTCCTCCGGTTGATGCAGTTCCATCAGTACCTCCGGTTGATGCAGTTCCACCAGTTGAACTTGTTCCTCCGGTTGATGCAGTTCCGCCTGTTGAACCAGTTCCGCCTGTTGATGAAGTACCACCGGTTAAACCTGTTCCACCACTACCGTTTGATCCAGCCGAACCAGCAGATGCAGAACCTGATGTAGGTGTTGGTGCAGATATTATCCCAACCCAAGGCAATATAGCAGGAATCGGTGCAGGTAATGCGGGTACATTTCCATTATATGTTCCAGCTATTGTTGTTTGATGACTAACAAGTGTATTGTATAAAAAATTTACAAACGAATCAAAATCAGGTTGATTGAATGCAATTTTTAAATCCTTTTCTAAATCATCTGGATTTCCAGGAAACAAAACAGTTGTGCCCTTTAATGGTGCAATACAAGGAGGCATCATTGGTAATGGAGTGAATGTTGCAGTCAACCAGTATGAACAAAAACCAGTTGCCATTATTATGAATCCATCTTTTGAGTTTGTAAGTTTGTTTACATCAAATGCTGTTTTCAACATATTTTTTAATGATGTTTTATCACCGCCAGTAAGGGTAGAACCAAAAAATGTACAACTACTACCTATGTTTGCCAAATCATAAGCATCTGCAAGTATTTGTGCAGCATGGTCTGTATTGGTAACATTGTTTGTTCCCATTTCTGGTTTTAACATAGACTTGAAAGTTGTTGCGTTCATAACTTATGTTTTATCTATTGCACCTTTGCCACTTGACGGCCATCCAAATCTACATGACCAATATCTTGCCTTATGTCTTGGTCCAGGAGATTGACAGTTATGACGAGCACGGAATGATTTTCTACGAGCGGCATTACTCTTTTTAATACGCATTGTTTTCTTACCACCTTCACCCTTGTGTCCAAAATTTACCTTTACAATATTTCCGTTTGGTTTTTTAACATATACGGAAAATTTCTTTGGTCCACCAGGTGTTCTGAATGGTTTACCGAGAGAAACCTTTCTGCCACGATACTCTGCTTCATTCATCATATTAGGTTCACTTTCTTGTAAACGAAAATGTAGTTCGGTTATATTACCACACGCATTTGTAGCATATCCTTCGAGTTGATACGATGGGTTGTTAATTACTTCTTTTACATTACGGAATCCACCACCAGCAGCTTTGTATGCCTTTACAAGTGCACCCGATGCATAAGCACTTGGCCACACTTTATACTTTTTCTTTATTCTTGACTTTATACTCGAATAAAGTTTTTTATTTGTTGGAACCGCTCTTTCAACTATCACTTGTTTCATCTATTTCTCCGTTTTCTTTTTGGCATTTCATCAACTATATCGTTATCATCCAATTCTTCATAATAATCACCATCTTCCATTTTTCTATATTTGGTTGCAAATTGTTCTGATGCAACTGAAAAAAGACTACCAACAACTATGTAAAGAAATCCATCAAATATAAATTGTTCTATTTTCTTTTCATAAAAAGTTGATAATACTGCCATAAATATCATAACAAGAAAAGAAAAGAACATCATCATTCTTTTTGATGATAAACGACCTCTTATTCCACTAAAAGTTTCTGATACGGGATTAAATTTCTGCACCCCTCTCTCCCAAATCCTCTTCTAATTTTTCAATAAAATTTTTCTTAAACTCTTCAAATTCTTTTTCTATTTTTTCCAAGAGTTCTTCTTTATTAAGACTTGTTTTCCATGTTTCAATATCACCGAAATCATTACTAAATTCAAGTCTTGATAATTCATCCGCTATTAAATTTTTATCCTTTTCCGCTTCTTGCAACCAAGCAATGGCATTTTCTTTCACTTTTCTCTTTTCGTATTCATCCCACTTACCTTCAAGACGAATTTTATGTTCCATGTCAATCACACAATCAAAACACATTCCATGAATACGACGCATTTTTTCATCTAATCTTTTTGGAAATCCACAAGTACAAGTTTCTTTCTGACAGTTTGGAAATGTGTTTAGATATTGATGTAATTCTTGTTGCCATTCTTTTCCTAATTTTACCTTATATCCATTCTTTTGTTCCCACTCATTTCCATCGGCATCAAACCATTTATCTCCAACTTGTCTTATTTCATTGTCTTCCGACTTTTCACCACCATAGCCAACTTGTACTTTATTTTGACTATCGTGTTCACCTGCAAGAAGTTTTTTTACATCCTGCAAACTATCAATTTTAATTTCCATAACATAACCTTTTATTATTTTATTATTTCGTTGTAAACTTTATCCCAAAATTTTCGTGTAATCATGTGAAGTGGTCTTAACTCGCCTTCTTTTTTCTTTTCTACTTCTATCATTTTACCACGGCGAGTATTGAATTTGGCAATAACTGAATTGAATATATCTGCATCAAACCAACCGAATATAGAAATGAATCTACTTTTCAGTTCGGTTAATTTTGCACTTCTATCTTCCAACGCCTTTCTTATTGATTTTGGATTCATTTCGCCAAATGACGGTATATCATATCTAACATGATTTGTGATGATATAGTATACATAAGGATTTTGAATATCTTTATACGGAAGTTTACTTGTTCCATTCCATCTCATTAGTCTCTTGTAATCTTTCAATTTAGAAACATCATCTTTATCTACCGCATATATTACAATAGTATTTGAACTATCAAACTGTTCCAAAATTTCATTTGCATGAAATGGCATATTTGATTTCATAATATGTTTAACATTATGTCTTTTCATTATTGAATATTTTTCATCATACGATAAAGGTTTTTCTATTGAATCCATTGTTTCATCAGTTACAACAATAACATTATCTTTATCGAATTTACGGCAAATTCTATCATATTCTTCACGATGATAAATTGCCATTGGTTGAAATTTACCAGGATATAAAACAACAACATCTTTATCTACCAACTCATTCTCATTGAATATGGCAAGGTTCATTTCACGGATAAGTTTTAGAACAGGATTATTCATTTGTTTCTTCCAATGGTGGCGGACCAAAAGGTGATGTTTCTGGTGCTTGAATTAACGGTTCAATACTACCAGGTTTTTCTGGCCACACTATTATCCAAGGATTTTCATAATTTGTTATGTCTCTTAATGCCTGACGATATATTTTCCATGATTCTTTTTGTTGAGCAGTAAATGGAGCATCTTCTAATTGTGTCCAATCCGATTCTTTCAATTCAATATTTCTTCTTGATCTAACATTACCCCATTCATTTATAGTCTCTGCTTGTATTTCATCAACTGTTTTTTCACGAACAAGTTCATGTTCTATAACCAAATCAGAAGTAATTTCAAATTCACTACCGTTGGATGCCCATTTTTCTGGTCTGGTTGTAGTATATCTATATTCATACGGATACCAACCAAACGATATTAAAGTTTGAATATCAAATTTATCAAAATTTGAAATATTATTCCAAACATTAGGTAAAGGACGGTTAGCTTCTTTAACTATACCGCTTTCAACATAAGCATATTTCATTTGGATAATCCAATATTAAATAAAATAGTTCAAGTATAAATATCATTATTAAGGAACTTTCTTTCCATAAAATTCTTCCAACGAATTATACATACCATTTGTATCAAAATTACCATCGATTATTTGATTACATCTTTTCTCGAACAAATCAATATGGTCATTCCATCTACTTTCAAACAAATGATAAATTTTATTTTCATAAAGTGTTCCAATTCCGTAATAACCATAATTAGATAATCGCCATACACCATCATTCTTTGGAACACCATCGAATTTTGTAGGATAAAGACAACGGTATCTCTTTCCATAATATTCAGCGGCATAACTTAATTC
>Ga0315906_10010542_pt1 | contig 10849 bp, 15 predicted proteins | sample LakEriMetagenome_4_FD_203526 | JGI IMG/M metagenome (GOLD analysis project Ga0315906, IMG submission 203526) | Freshwater fungal communities from buoy surface, Lake Erie, Ohio, United States - Buoy 2 MA122 | ecosystem: Environmental > Aquatic > Freshwater > Lake > Lake biofilm | place: USA...
CCCGTAACGTGCAGCGTGGCGCGATCACGGAAATCACTTTTAACTTTATTGGTAACGGCGCACTCACGGCGGCAACTTCTTAATAGAGGGTTTTTATGAACTGGAAAGAACAGGCGAAATCGCAATTTGCTGAACGGCGCAAGCCAGAGACGTTAGTTGCGATACCTGTACCGGCTTGGAATACCACCGTGTATTTCTGGCCCGACATGACGCTTTCCGAGCGTCGTGAAATCTTTATGCTTGCTAAACAAAAGGGCGATGAAACCATCCTCGACCTAGAGGCTATGGCGATCACCCTTATAGTTAGAGCAAGAGATAAAGAAGGTAAGAGGCTTTTTAGTAAAGCCGAACGCATGGAGTTGATGAACGAATACGATCCAGAGGTTATTACTCAGATCGTTTCGGCTATGAACTCTCCAGTTCCAAGTGTTGAGGATGCCGAAAAAAACTGATCGAGGACGGGCAACTTAGGGCGATTTACGCTTTATCGTTACGGTTGCACGTCCTCCCAGATCAGATTTTTGAAATGACCGAAAGCGACTTCTACTATCTACTTGCCGCGTGTAAGTTAGAGGCAGAGGATCAGGAGCGAGCATGGCGCAAGCACAAGTAACCATTACCGCAGTCGACAAGACGCAGAACGCAATCAATTCTGCGATGCGTGGACTAAAAGGTATTGGAGACCAAGCCTCTTTGCTTAAAAGGGCATTTGCTGGAATAGGTGTGGCAGCCGTTGGTCAATTCCTAACTAGAACTGCGTCTGCCGCAATTCAGTACGGAGACGAGATCGCAAAGGCTACCGCAAAGTCCGGTATCGCAGCAGAAGCCTTTTCTAGTCTTGCCTATGCCGCTAAACAATCTGATATCGATCTTAACTCCCTGTCTACTGCTTTGCGGAAAATGCAGATTGCATTGTCTGAAGCCAGTAGCGGAGGCAAGTCCCAGAAAGAAGCACTCGACGCATTAGGGCTTTCGCTTAAAGAAATACAGGCTCTAAATCCAGATAGGCAATTCGAGTTGATCGCGGATCGTATTAGCATGCTTACCGATCCGGCAGATCGGGCTAGAGCGGCAACTGAGTTGTTTGGCAAGGCTGGCGCTGATCTTCTCCCGATGTTTGAGTCTGGTGCGGAAGGCATACGAGCGGCAAGAGAAGAAGCAGAAAGATTAGGTGCCGTTTTATCTACGGAACAGGCTCAAGCATTGGCACAAGCCGATGATGCAATAAAAAGATTAGGGCAAAGTTATGATGCCTTCGCTACAACATTGATTGCTAAGGCTGCTCCTGCATTAACTAAATTTTTCGACGTTCTATCTGGTCAAACAGGAGCGATGACCTTAATTCCTGGCTTTACTGAAAAAGCATTAGGGGCGAAGATTGGTCCGACAAGATCGCCTCAAGAAATTGCAGCGGCTAATGCTGCATTTGCTAATGCACAGAAAAATATGTCTTTGCCGGGATTCAAGGATTCCGAGGCTGCTAAAAAAGAAGCCACTAGGATTGCAAAAGAAGCACAACAAGCCTTCGATGATCATATAGAAGGAATTAGAGTCAAACTTAAAAACGAACAGGAAATAAAAGACTATCTGCAAAACATTGAAGATAGCGTAGCAAATACATTTTTTGATATAAACGAAAAAGTATCTGAAGATGTTAATGCTCTTATAGAAAATATTGGTGCTGGTATCCCAGACCTGTCAGATAAGTTTGACGGAATGACGGAGTTTGCTAGGACTGCTGCCCAAAATATCCAAAACATTTTTGCAAACTTTCTGTTTGATCCATTTGAGGGCGGGTTAAGAGGGATGCTTTCAAGTTTCGTAAATATGCTGCGGCAGATGGTGGCGCAGTTGATTGCACAACAAATACTGCTCTCATTCTTCGGCATGTTTACCGGCGGCACAGGGATGTTTGCAAACTTTGCTAAAGCAGCCGTTTCGTCTCTTTCCGGTACTCGCGCTATGGGTGGCCCTGTATCTAGCGGTAAGTCTTACCTAGTAGGTGAGCGTGGCCCAGAGATATTTGTCCCCAATGCATCTGGAAACATTGTTCCGAATAACAAGATGGGAGGCATAACTTTGGCCCCTGTTTATAACATCGACGCTAGAGGTGCTACGGCTGACTTGCAAAAAGCCTTGCCAAATATCTTGAAGGAAAATAATCGTCGTATCTTCGACGAACTTGATAGACGTTATGGGATAGGCCGATGACCGATTACGTTCTACCTCCCGACCTTGTTGCTTCTAGTATCGAGTGGACGCTAGTTGACAATAGCGCGGTATTTTTATCACCGCTTTCTGGTGCTACTCGTACTGTTTCTCGACCCGGACTGCGATGGAGCGTTCGCGCTATCTATCGAGCGACTACAGGACAAAAGCGCAGAAGGCTACTTGCTTTGCTTGCCGCTTTGCGTGGAAGAACTAACAGGGTTTACTTTACAGATCCCGCCTATACGATTGCCGGCTCTATTTCCTGCCCCGAGTTATTGAGTAATAACGCCGCTACGGTTAACACAACGGGTTGGACTTCTAGCAACGCAGAGTTAGAAATCTCGGCTGATAGTCATTTCGGTCTTAGGCTTTTCCGCAGCGGCGTAACCGCTGATCGATATGTTTATCAATCGGCAGCAACGACCGTCACCTCGGCTCCCTATGCGGTTCGTATGCTGCTTTATGCAGGGCGTGGTAACGCTAGAGCCTCTATAGAGGCGGGAACGACTCAAGGTGCAACTGATGTGCTTAACGGCGTGACTAGAACGGCTGACGGCTACTACGTTGATAGTTTTGCAGCCTCCGGCACTTCTACGCATTTTTCTTTTTACGATTACATTAGCGGTCGATCTGCTGGAAATTTTCAATTTCTTTCTTGGGTTTCCGCAGCCCGTTGCATCCTAGTAAACGGCGCATCGCAAACCGGAAATAAACTTATCGTTGACGGTTTGCCAACATCTACAAATGGAGTTGCTCGAGCCGGTGATTGGTTTGAGGTTAACGGAGAGTTAAAAAGACTAACGGCCGATGTTAACTCGGACGGCTCTGGTAACGGCTATATGATCTTCGAGCCTTCTCTTAGAACCTCCCCTGCTGACAATGCGCCGGTTATTTTTCGCTCCCCAATGGGTAAATTTATGCTCGCTGCTGACTCTACAAGTTGGGAGACGAGTCCGGGTATTATTTCTGATATTGAAATTAACCTTATCGAAGACATCACATGACTCGTTTTGTTTCTAACGATAACGCAACCGAGGCAGCAAAGGCTTCTATCGTTGTTGTTGTCTTAGCAGATATTGACTTTGCCTCTGGCGTTATTCGCGTACACGATGGAGCGGGATCGCTTTCGTTTGGTGGCAATACCTACTCTGGAATCGGACGATTCGGAGGCGTAGATATCATCGACGAAAGCGTAGATATTGTCGCTAGAGGGATAAAACTCACGCTTTCTGGCGTAGATAGCGTATTTATTACTCCTGCGATGACGGAGATTTATCAAAATCGACCTGTCACTCTTTACCTAGGCTTTATCAATCAAGCGACAGGAGCATTTATCGATACCCCAGAAACGATCTGGGAAGGTCGAATGAATCAAATGACCTTTAACATTGATAAAGGCTCTGCGGTAATCGAACTAACTTGTGAGCATCGCCTTCGTAGAGAGCCTCGCGTTGCCAGATATACAAATCAAGATCAGCAAGTTGTTCATCCTAACGATAGATTCTTCGATCTAATTCATACGATTCAAGGATTTGTCGGTAAATGGGGAGCCAGAGATACTAACTATGGCGGTGGTGGAATTTATATAGACCCTAATACGCGACCAACACAACAGCAATGATTAGAAGATCAGATTGGCTTGAAAAAATGTGGTCTACGATTGAGCAGCATCAATCTAAACCTTTCGCTTGGGGCGATAACGATTGCTGTCTTTTCTCTGCAAAAGTTGTCGATGCGATGTGCGATTCTACATTTGCTGAAAAATTAAAAGAAAAATATCACGATCAAGATTCCGCTATTAAATACATTGTAGAGGAAGGCGGAATAGAAGCAGCCGTCTCTAATTATCTTGGAAAATCAAAAACAGGTCGCGCACAACGCGGCGATGTTGTGATGTTTGATGGTTCATTGGGCGACACATTAGGGATTTGTGTCGGAAATACTATCGCAGCCGTTTCCGAATCTGGCGTTATCTATATGCCTAGATCGGTCACTATTTGTTACTGGACTATCTAATGCCTCAATCAATTTTTCAAGCAGCCCTGTGGACTGTTGCATACTTAGGTGCAACAGGTGCCGCTGCATACGTTGCTGCTACGGTAGTTACTGCTGCGGTTATAGCCGGCGGTATTTATGCCTTAAATAAGATCACGATTGCCCTTATCGGAATCCCGAGAATTAGCAAGGTTCGTAACGATATTGAATTTAGTGGAACCGTAGAGCCTCGTCGTATTGTTTACGGAGAACAACTTATCGCAGGGATGAATGTAATCCCCCCTATGGTCTCTGGCTCGAATAACGAATTTTTGCATCAAGTTTTAGCCGTTGCAGGACATGAGGTTAATCAAATTGGAACGGTTTACTTTAATCGTTCTGCGATTGGAACGATTACCGCTATTACAGGTAGTGATAATGACGGAAAAGTTACCTCTGGAACCTATAGCAATAAGGCATGGGTGCGAAGATATACAGGAACAATCTCGCAAACGGTAGATTGGAAACTAGCCCAAGCATTTCCTAGCCAATGGACGACTAATCATCGCGGCCGTGGCGTTGCTTATATGGCTCTTACCTATCAGTATGACGAGACGGTTTACAAAACAGGCAAGCCAGAGATTACTTGCCTTGTGCAAGGTAAAAAAGTCTATGACCCTAGACTTGACTCGACTCGTACAGGTGGGAGCGGCTCACAGAGAGTAGATGATAGAACGACATGGGCTTACTCAACTAACCCCGCCCTTTGCCTTGCCGATTACCTTATCGATAACAACTTAGGATTAGGCGAGGACGATACGAAGATTGATTACGACCTCGTTATGGATGCTGCGGATATTTGCGATGAAAACGTAAACATTCCCGGAAGTACAACTCAGAAACGTTATACCTGTAATGTCACGCTTATAGCAACAGATAGATTTGAAGATAACATTCAAGTATTAGCGCAAGCGATGGCTGGCGTGTGCTATTACTCTGGCGGCAAGTGGAGAATCTACGCTGGAGCATGGTCATCCTCGGCTTTTACGCTTGACGATAACGACTTAGTTGACGGCGGTATTAGCGTTACGACCGCATATCCATATAACCAGCGATATAATTCGGTTCGTGGTCAGTTCATAAATAAAGATAAAAACTGGCAAGCCTCCGAGTATCAGCCCGTTATCAATACGACCTATGTATCTAATGACGGTGAGCAGATTTGGTTGCAGACTGATTTTGTTGCTTGCACTAATGAATACGAAGCGCAACGCCATGCCATATTGCTTTCTCGCCGCAGCAGAAACGGAGAAGTTGCTACGGTTCGTTGCGGAATGTCTGCCTATAAGATTAGACCATTTGAGACGGGTACGGTTACCTTTTCTGAAATAGGATGGACTAGCAAAACGGTTCGTTGCGAGGGATGGAAATTTGACCCTTCTGGCTTTGTAGAGTTAGTACTGCGCGAAGAAGCCTCTACAAACTGGACTGATCCTGCTACGGGTGATTACGAAACCCCGACAAGCGTAACCGATCCAACGCCAAACGATTACAAGCCGCTTCCTGCATCTAACTTAACTGCCAAGAATTTAACGTCTGGATTCAACCTTAGTTGGACGGCTCCTTCGGTATTCCCTGTCGGCGCGATTTATGAGATTTGGGAGTATACCTCTATTACTCCATTTAGCAGCGCGACAAAGGTTTGGGAAGGCAATACAACTTCCGTTTTCATTTCTAAGACCGATACGACTACTCGATATTACTGGGTCGTAGTTCGCTCTAAAGATGGAGTCGCGTCCAATGAGTCGCCCGTTGGGAATGGCGTAGCGGCTGCTGCTGCTGCGATTTCTACGACTTTAACGGCTAGCGTTGTTCCGTCGTCACTCTCTAAATCCGGGTCGGCTGCTAGTTTAACTACCGATAGTGCAACCGTAACCGCTACAGGAGGCACATCACCATATACCTATTCGTGGGCCAGAACGAGCGGGTCATCCTCTATCGCAGCAGATAGCGCATCATCGGCTACAAGTACGTTTACGGGATCAAGTCTCGTATCTGGAACAACTTATGATGCCGTGTTTACTTGCACAGTAACCGACAACTTGGCAGCCACGGCTACGACTACGGTAACGATATCAATTCAACGCACAGGTATGTCTGCATCGGCAAGTCCGAGTAGTCTTTATACGCTTTCGAGTGATGAAGATATTACCTCCGATAGCACGACAGTTTCCGTCTCCGGTGGAACCTCTCCCTATACCTATGCTTGGTCAAAAGTAAGCGGAGATACGCTAACGGTTAATAGTTCGACATCTGCAACGACAACATTTACCGGAACTGGAATTGGTCAGTGGGAATTTAAGTCTGCTCTTTATCGTTGCACCGTTACCGATAGCACAGCGGGTACGGCCCTTACCGCTACGGTTGATGTTGACGTAACGCTTGAGCGTGAAGGTTCTGGGCCTCCCCCTTAATTTTAACTTCGGAGATATTGAGATGAGTGCACCACAGAGAACGGCAGATATAGCCGCAGGAACATCGGTTGCCGCAGCAGGAACGAGTTGGCTTGCAAGTGCTAACGAGATCGTTGCATTCATCGCGGGAATAATCGCAATTATTGCCGGTATTGTTTCTATAGCCGGAAATTGGGTAAAGATTAAGGAAGGAATTAAAAAGTGACAGATACTGTGAGGGCTAAAAAATGATGACAATGATTAGCACTTTCCTTTCATTTCTTGCTGGTGGTTTGCCAAAAATTCTTGACTTCTTTCAAGATCGACAAGATAAGAAACATGAATTGTCGATCCTTGCTATGCAAAAAGAACGAGAATTAGAACTAGCCGCTAAAGGTTTTGCACATCAAGCAGAGGTCGAGGAAATAAAGACCGAACAGATTGATATACAGGCAAAATCCGATGAGCGAATTGCTTTATATCAACATGATATGGAGATTGGTAAAGGTGCCTCTCGCTGGATGATTAATCTTCGTGCATCAGTTCGTCCTGTAGTTACTTATATCTTCGTACTTGAACTTGTTGCTATCAATATTGCGGGAGTATGGTACGCCTACACAACTGGAATCCCGTTTGCTATTGCGATGGAAAATGTCTTTAGTGACGATGAGATGATGATTCTTGCTAGCATTATTGCTTTCTGGTTTGGATCGCAAGCCTTTGCAAAGAAATGAGCGAAAAAGACAAGATATCGGATTTGCTCGAATCTGTAGGTAATCCAATATCGGCTGCTAAATCAACTATCGAATCCACGCGGGGTTTGGTTCAAGAGACATACGGGCTTGTCGAGGATGTTCGTGAAATTGCGGAAAAAGAAAAAGCGCGCAGAGAAGATAGAAAAGAACAAAGACAGGTTGATAGTGTAAAGTCATCTGCAAAAATAAAAACAAAAGTTGCATCTAATGAGTTAAAGAAAGCCGCGATAGAATATAACGCCTCTATCGATGCAAATATCTCTGCTGCAAAGGCTGCATTAATTAGGGAAAGACAGAGAGAAGAAGAGCATTCTTTAATTTGGAGCATGAGTCAAAGCGAGAGAGACGCTTATCTTGCTGAAAAAAAGAAACAAGCAGATCAGGCAATAAAGGAAAAATTGAGAATCATTAAAGAAAACGATGCTCGACAAGCGCGTAATCAAATGATATTTACAGTATGTTTTACTATTGTTTTTGCGTTAATTTCTTTATGGGCATTTTTTCTTTGGCTGCACTACTTAACTGGAAAAATACCTAATGTTCCCGGTGCTTCATGGGTAAGGTAAGTAGCGAATGTATAGAAATGATAAAGCATCACGAGGGCGTAAGGACACGCCCGTATCGATGTCCGGCCTCTCTATGGACGGTAGGGGTCGGGCATCTTCTATATCCCGAACAGGCTAAATTACCTATAGCCGAACGATTACAGTTCCCTCTACGATCCGAGGATAACCGTGTTTGGACTCTCCAAGAAGTGGACGCTCTACTGGCTAAAGACCTTGCAAAATTTGAGCGTGGCGTTGCCCGATTTTGCAATTCTGGTTTTGCTCATCAAGGGCAATTCGATGCTCTTGTCTCCTTTGCTTTCAATGTTGGACTAGGCAACCTTCAGCGATCATCGCTCCGCATGAAGCATAATCGTCAAGAATACGAAGCCGCCTCCGATGAATTTCTTAAGTGGACTAAGGCGGGAGGAAAAGTCTTGCGTGGCCTAGTCATTAGACGCAACGATGAGCGAAGACTTTATGCCGGTTAAAAACAAGAAAGTACATTCCATACAAATGTACGAGGGAAGTTGGTATCGCGTAAAAGGATATAACTATACCGAGTGCTGCGACTGTGCGTTAGTTCACAAAGAGCAATTTCGTATCGTCGACGGGCATCTTGAATGGAGTGGAATACGCGACGATAAACTGACCGATGAACGCCGAAAGGAACTTGGCATCAAGGTCGTTTGCAAAAAGGTGAAAAGTGATAAACGAAAAGGCAAGTGACGAAAAAATCGTTAATGCTTTGATTAAACATAACTGGGTGCGGCATGAGGCGGCTAAAGACCTGGGCATAAGTTATCGAGCCTTCCTCGCCCGACTCGCTAAGATGAAGAAGCGAGGCATTAAGATAGAAGGTACGACCTACCAAGGTAGAAATGTCGACGCTCCGAGAGGCTTTGAGTTTACCCCGCTTCCCGAAGATGACGTTCCTATCGAGGAACTGATCGAGCAACGCAAGCGCAAGTTTGCCCACAAGCGCGAACATGAGGAAGCCTCTAAACTTATCCCGATTCGCATAAAGATCGGTGGCCCTATCGGACTGCTGCACTTTGGCGACCCGCACGTTGACGACGACGGTTGCGATATCGAGGCTATCGAGCGACATACGGCTCTCGTTAACCGAACCGAGGGACTATTTGCCTGTAACGTAGGCGATACGACGAACAACTGGTGCGGTCGATTAGCCCGTCTCTATGCCGACCAAAGCACCTCGGCTGCACAGGCATGGCGTATTGCAGAGTGGTTCGTTAACCGCTGCGAATGGCTCTACATGATTGGTGGCAACCACGACCTATGGTCTGGATCGGGCGACCCTCTAAAGTGGATCGCTAAACAACAAAACGCCCTTTATAAATCCTCGGAGGCCAGGATCGCGCTAAGGTTCCCTAACGGCGCAGAGGTAAGGGTTAACGCCCGTCACGATCACTCTGGCTCCTCGATCTGGAACCCTGCCCACGGCCCGATGAAGGCGGCGATCATGGGAACCCGCGACCATATCTACGTTGCAGGACATCGCCACGAAAGCGCGTATAGCGTTCTTAAAGATGCGAGTGCAGGGATTACCATGCACGCGATCAAGGTTGCCTCGTACAAGGTGTACGATCGTTTTGCAAAGGACAAAGGCTTTAGAGATAACGCCCTATCGCCCTGCGCGGTAACGGTTATCAATCCTAACCTCCCTCCCGATCATCCCGACATGGTTAAGGTGTTTTGGGAACCGGAATACGGAGCGGACTATCTAAGTTGGCTAAGGCGGCGATGACGATACACGATGACGTACTAGAAGAAATGGCTTGGTCAGAGCCAGATGCGTGTCAGAACTGTGTCTTCTTTTGCCCGTGGAACGGAATCGGGTGGGGTTGTTCGCACCAAGAGGTCGACGGTCTGCTCGGCGGCATATGCCGCTGCGGTGGTAAATACTTCAAGCAACGCCGACCGTGGAAGATCGAAGGGACTATCGTTGCGCCTTAACGATCTCAACGTATCGTTGAATTAGGTCGACCTCTCGCGTAAACCCCTCTCGCCTTAACTTGACGTATATTTCCTCTAGGGACGGCTCTCGCTGCTGCCCGTATCCCCAAGGCATACGCTTTAATTCTTCTGCCCATGCGCCGGCAGGGGATTCTTGATCAATCACCACGTATCCCTCCATCCTCGCTTACACGCCCAGTTCGGGGCCGGTACTCTTTTCCACTCACGCTGCATCGTCTCCCGTAGACGGCGGTACATCCACCCTAGTACGACGCTCACGACGATAACGCTCAAGATCAATAACCATTTTCCGTCCATTTTCTTTTCTCTCCCCTGTTGCATTACATTCTCCGCAACGAAAGTAATCTCCCTTTTCATCCTGTAACCATAGCCGACCTAAACATACGAGGCAGTTCATACTTTCCTCTCATCTGTGCCGGGTTCGTAAACAAAGTGACTACACTCTAGGTCGGCCTTCCAATCCCAGAGCCGACACCATAAATCCTTTCCTTTTGCTATCGACCAACGGCAAGAAAAACAGGTCATACGATGCCCTCTTTACGCAGTATGGTTATCGTCCTCGCCATACCTTCTAGGTGAGCAAGCCGCACATAGTCTCTATCGAGATCGGTATGCGACCGTCGATCAATCGCATCGTGGCAACTGCTACACGCCCACGCTCCGAGCAAATCATCGGCTTTCATTCCTATCCCGCTAATCCCCGGCATCCTTATATGAGCCAGCACCGTCGTTTCTGGGTTGTGGTTGCAGATACCGATAAGCCGAACCATGCACTCTCGCCCTCTAGCCTCTTTTCGTAATTTCATTTTTCAGTTCCTCGATATCTAGCAGTTCGGATTGCGATGCGGCATATACAGGGCCATACCCGAGGTCAGTTATATACTGATCGGTCATTAAAACTTTAGCCTCGATA
>Ga0315906_10010544_pt1 | contig 10847 bp, 6 predicted proteins | sample LakEriMetagenome_4_FD_203526 | JGI IMG/M metagenome (GOLD analysis project Ga0315906, IMG submission 203526) | Freshwater fungal communities from buoy surface, Lake Erie, Ohio, United States - Buoy 2 MA122 | ecosystem: Environmental > Aquatic > Freshwater > Lake > Lake biofilm | place: USA: Lake...
GCACCATATTCACGATTAAGTAATCCATGGAATGTACTACTCGCCGATACAATATTTGCAAAAATACTCAAGGTGTAAGGTGATCTTCCCAAAAAATAAAAATCGGGTAAAACAGGAAATGTCCCTACATCATCAATACCGTCGAAAACAATACTACCCTTATTACTTGAATCAAATGTTGGGTTATTAACCAAGGTTGAATTGTTATTTCTTTTACTTAAATCATACCAAATAGTTGACCCTGATGTGTAGGATTTAATATTTGCAGCATCTAAATATAGAACTAACCCATCTTTGACTGTATTTGGTGCTACGTTACCCGACATATTATGTTAATCCAAATCTTGTTTTATTTGCATTGTAGTTTTGTATAATTTCTTGTTGAGTTAAAGCTCTATTATATATTGTTACAATTGAAATTTTACCCGTGTAAGGATCAGGGTCTAATATAGTATTTCTGAAACCAATATTGAATTGTGTGTTATTGTAAGTTATAGTACCGGTAGATAATAAAACAAATGAAGTATTGGTTGTCTGTCCATTTTTATATAAACTAATAGTCAACCCCCCATCAGTAACAACAGCAGTAACATATTGCCAAATATTAGGTGATAATGTATTTGCGGCAGCGACTCTATACGCTAAATCACCCCCGATAGACATAAAAAAAGTATTATTAACACTAGCACCAGCAGTACAAAATAACCAACCTTGTCTAGTACTATAAGGATAACCGTTCCCTACAATTGCTCTTCTAGTAGTACCCAATAATGTGGGGTATATCCATGCGTTGACTGTAAAATTTTGTCCCGTATTTATTGCACCAACTTTCGATACCCTATCATCAACCCCATCAAAACTTAATGATCCGTAATTTAAAGTATCAAAACTAACACCGTTGGTTAGTGTCCCATTATTTGAACTACGACTCAAATCATTCCAAGTTGTACTACCACTTGAATATGATTTAGGATTTGCAGCATCCATATAAAGAACTAACCCATCGGTTATAATTTTTGGTGAATAATGAAAACTCATATCAAATACTTCTTACTATTGTTTTAACTGTCCAATTTCCTGTAACTCCCGATGTACGTAATATTGCGTTTCCACCACTTACCACCATATTAAAAGTAAGTCCCGAAGTATTACCAAAATCGGTTGTTGATGTTTCCGCATAATTTACAGAACTTCCACTCCATGTAGAAATTATGTTACCCGCTCTTAAATTACTTCCGTCACTTACGGTATAATCGAAAAATGCACCTGTATACGCACTTGTAGGGATAGAATAGACGTTAGTTGTTCCTGTTGTTGCTAATACACTTGTTGTAGTATTAAGTGATGGGGTAACATAACTACCCATCAAAATTGTATTATCAGAAAATACTTCGAGTATTGGTAATCCTGATATATCGTTAACAGAAAAAAGTGAACCCGTTAAAGTGTCATAAATTGTAAATAATTCACCAAATGAACCTTGTACTGATACAATAGGTTGAGTAGAACCTGAACCAATAACGGTTAAAACATTTTGTGCCGTTCCCGAAAATAACGCACTTGTACCCGTAATACTATTTACCCTACTTGTACCTGTTACAACAAAATTACCATTGACGGTTAACCCCGTCATCGTATTTATTGTTGCCGTAAGATTTGGTTGTGATTGATTTCTATTTATTGTAAATGTGTTATTGCTATAAGAAAATCCAGTTGTAAATGTATCTGCAGTTACAGGTAAGTTTTGATATGTGGTTGCAGATATAGTTGTTGCAGTTAATCCCGTAACAGTATTGAATGTTGCAGAATACGTTGAACCTGAGTTATCGGATATTGTAAATGTATTTGCATTATTGTACGTAAAACCTGTTATTTTAACATCTAAAGGTAAATTCAAATATGTTGTGGCACTTAAAGTATCACCATAAATGTTAGTCATACCTGAAAGAACATGATTTTCCCAATCTAAAATAACATTCCCGTTAGAATCAAAAAGTATTCGACTATTCCAATCAATAGAAACTAAAGAATTTATATCATATAATAACAAATTTTCCCAATCCAAAGAATCAATACCGGTACTATTTGTAAGTAACCCATTTTCCCAATCTAAAGTAACATTTGTAGAACTGTTCAATAATGTGTTATTTGTCGAATTTAAACTATCAACAATAATACTTGTTCCACTGAACGTATCAGCACTCAAACCTAAAGTAAATGTAGTATCACCAGTCACTGTACCACCACTTAAAGGTAAAAATTCACCCGAAGTAATGATACCCGTCAAATTACTACCATCACCAAATAAAGTACCACCACTAATTGTCGTCGCTGAAAGAATACCGTTGATTGTTAAACCAGTAAATGAATTAATTTGTGTTGATAACGTGTTTCCGCTATTATTTGAAATGGTTAAAGTATTGTTTGAATATGAAATACCTGTGATTGTTAAATCTATTGGTAAATTCAAATATGTTGTTGCAAATATTGTGTTTGCAGTCAAACCTGAATTAAATACAGTTGCTCCTGTTACTGTTCCACCACTTAAAGGTAAATAATCACCTGATAAACCACCACCCCCACTACTAAAAATACTCCAATCAGATATTGTATAATTCCATGGACTATTATTTAATTTATAGTACGTAGTCCCTCCACTTACACCAACAACCATCCCTGCTCTTCTTCGAAGTTCAGGAATATTATTTAAATCACTTAACAGGTTAACGTTTCTTAAACCATCTACACCATATAACGGATCGATTACGGGATATGTATCCAACGGATCTGTTGGAGATATAAATCCAGTAACTTCAACACCACCTGAAAAACTAAATGTACCCATTCTTTATTTTTAACTACACATCCAACTATAAAAAGAACCAACAATACTATAATAGGTTCTATAAATATTGTATGTCACAGGGAATCCGTTTATGTCATTAATAACTATTGTTCCAATATTATTGGTTGGAACGTTTAATCCATCACATCCATTAGTACTATTAACAAATTTACTAGGTTGGGTAAACCCAACAGGTATCAATGTGTAACCATAACCAGGTACTGCAGCAAATTCAACATAAGTGTTAACTGCGGTATTTGTTTCAACAAAAGTAACTGATGGTAAATTTGATAATGTAAATGTTGGACTAGTAACTTTACCATAGTAAATACCACTCTTGCTCGGACCAATCGTTGGTGATGGTGTAGGAGTTGGAGTCGGTGTTGGTGGTGGACTTGTTGGTATTGGTGTTTGAATTGGTGCAATATTCTTATTAGGTCCGCAACAAAAATCAGAATTACTTATTGAATCCAAAACATTCACAAAAAGTTTGTCCCTTAAAGGGAATTTTATAAGTCCTTGACTTGTATAAATATCAAATTCAGTTTCAAATCTTCCAACAAGATTTGTATTTTTTTTGGTGAACTGATAATATACAGTATCAGTATCAATGGAGTATGTGCAAACACCTTTTGCTATTTTATAAACATTATCAGATATATTTTTCATATTGAAATATATCGTAGATGCTGTCAAAGATGTTTTATCGTACCTGAAATCCGTTCTTCCGTCTTTAATTAAATTAATTTCCAAGAGTGGTAGTGTACTATTTTTTCTTATAAAAAACTCCATACAGATAAATACATGATAACAAGAAAAGGTGTCCGTCAGGACACCTTTCTTAGATTAATGAACACCTCCTTCTTTTAACAGTTTATGAAACTCGAAAACTACTTCTTGTTTCGAATTGTCGTTACTTGTTCCCCCGCTAACGACATTACGGATTTTGTTTTGTTTTTCTATTCATAATTGTTACTGTTCTATATTTTTACCATAAACCTATTAAAAATTTCATTTACAAGTTTTGGTGTATACCCCATATAAAGGAGTTGGTTTTTTTCACTCAATAAATTTTTTCTGATTTTGTTTCTTGTTGTATAACCCGTGCTGTCTTCAAAAATGAAATTCAAACGGTTTTCAATAATTTTAGATTCAGTAGATGATTGAATCTTCTTAATTCTTGCATGTTCTTTAATGATATTTTTTATAGTTTCTTTCATATCATTTTCTTTAGTATAAATATATTGTCTATTGTAATTTTCTTTCAAATCAACTTGATATACTAATAGTTTTCCACCAGGTTGTTGGATTAAACTCAAGTCATCCTTTTTAATTTTTTTTGATAATTCCTCTTTGTAATTATTCCAACAATATTGTAAAACTTTTTTAGATGGTTCTATTTCTTCTGCGGATTTTATAGACGCATCACTTACTTTTTTCAAATACACTTGTTTCAATTCATCGGCATAATTATTGAATTGAGTGGTACAAAATTTTAAAGCGGTTCTTTTTCCATATTTTTGTTTAAAAGTACCATCCAAAATATCCTCAACATAAGTAGAATCATCCTTATGGGATTTCAATAATGATTTTAAAATAAGATTTTTGTAATTTTCTTCTGTAAAGTCTTCTAAATCTTCAGCACTGAAACTTTCTTGATCTAAATAATCTTGTTCCCTTTTTTCAAGTTTTTTTGTTTTAACTGTTGTAATCTCATACGTTTTATTCGAATCGATTTTTAAATTTTCAGCATCGTATTTAAAATACGGTGACAATTTATCACCAAATCTAATTTTTATATCATAAGTTCCGTATGGAACACCATCAAATGTAAATTTACCATTTTCATCTGTGGTGGTTTCAAATGTTTTACCTTTTATTATTTCACCTTCCGTTTCAATTTCAGATGATTTGGATTTTAAAACAACGGTGGCACCCATCAAGCCACCCTTATAAGTGTTTTCTGTCTTTTTTCCATCATCAGTTTTCAAAGTATATACTGATTGATAAAAAACGGTTCCATTTACTTTAGCCCCTTTTAAAACACCCAAATATGTATCAGTGGTTTTATCAGTACTAAATTTTACTTTCGAGGCATAATCCATCAAATCTTCAATAACCGCACCATTCGATAATGTAACTTTATATGTGGTATTGCCGTTATCATTTTTTACTTGTTCAAATTCGCCTTCAAATTTTCCTTTACTTGGGATTGTAAAAATGCCGTAACCTTTTATTTTACCATTTTCAAAATTTCCATTATAATATGAATTATCTTCGAAAAGTATTTCAGATTTTGCGAATATATTTTCAACAGAAGAACCTTCACTAATTTTTGGACTATGAATGATACCATTGTCAAATGTTCCTATGTATTCAAACTTTTCGACATGAAAATCGTAGTCAGGTGAATTTAGTAATCTTCCTCTTTTGAACTTATTAGCTTTGGATTCATCTCCTTCAAATTTTAAAGGTAATCCATCATCCTCACTATAGTATACACCATTAAATTCACCCCTATCACCTGTCTCATTTCCTTCTTGTGTTTTAATTAATTTGAAGTTGTCAAAACAAGCGTTTACTTTTATGTTTTTACCATCAACTTCACCTTCAAATTTGAAATAACCTAGTTCTGGTATTTCTGTGACATAATCATCTTCGGGTTTGTTGAATCGGAACAAGTCGTCAGCCGTATATTCACAACCTGTCCATTTAGCCCTTAATTCATCTGTTATTTTAGTATCAGTATTTGTAGAATTTGTAGACACACTTGGAGTTACTGTGGGTGTACTAGTTGTCCGTTCAACATCTGATTGACTTCCTTCTGTTTTTATATGAAATTGAACTAAATCATCAGTTTCTAAACCCTTTGTTTTCGATTTGAATTCAAAATTTGATGTGTTGTCCGTAATGTCTCCATAATATATTGATCCGTCATTAAATTTAATTTCAGCATCCTTATAAGTGTTTTTAACAACATTGTCACTTTTAATAGTAAAACTCATTGAAGATATAGTGACTTCAGTCGTACCTTTAGTTAAATACCCATCAACAAACGTACCTTTTGTGACTTGTCTAAAGTTTTCACTTGGTACTTCTTGTATGTACAAACCTTCTCCAGTTAAAAGTTCCCCATTCTTGAAATTTCCACTCTGATATGTTGTATTAACACCGGTATTGATTGTGATTTCCCCGTTAGTTAGAATACTTTTTTTAAAAGTACCAATGAAAGTTTTTTCTACTTCAACATTACCGAACTTACTATTGATTACAAGTGTACCTTCACCATCAACACAATCACCTTCAGAGCAATTACGGGTATCTACTTCTTTCAAAAGGTAATATTTTTCCAATATTGCACTTTTTTCTTGTTCAGATATAGTGAAAATTCTTTTCATTAATAATAAATATTGTCTTTATCAGAAAGAATGTAAACCAAATTTTCCTTCGTATTTTTCGTTACACTTTTTAACAAAGTGATTTACATATTTTTCTACGTCAGATGTGATATCAGCGTCGTTTTTAGATTTGACAATCGATTTACAAAAACCTCTACTTATAGGAATGTGTGCAGAATATTCTTTTAATTTGTTAAAAAATTCTTCTGTAGCCTTCAATTTATAAATTTTTATCTTGTCATTGAAAACAGAATTTATTTCACTTTCAGTATAAAAATCTTTAAAGAAAGATAATGGTTCTTCAGTTGTCCAACCTTTTGATAACTTTTCTTTTAATTTCTCTTTCACCTTAATTGGTAAACTATCAAAACCATCTTTTTCGTTATTCTTCAGTCTTTCTACCGATTTTTCTTCTTTTTTTTTTAACTCCTGATAAGGATTTTCTTTTTTTGTTTCTTTTTTGTCTCTTGGTTCTTTTTTGTGTAAATCCATATTTGCAAGTTCTCTTTTGGTGAAGGAACCTTTTACCAAAAACCAGTTACCATCGGTAGGTCTTGCAACCGACCAAATCTCCATTTCACCTTTTGATTCTCTCAAAACTTTCAAAAGTGCCGCAAATCCATTTAAATGAACCGATTCAGTCAAATGTGCTAAATCTTTAGTAAACATGATTCTTACTACTTTATCGTGTGTGTCAATAACCGCACGAACAAATGCATCGTCTTCATCATATTTTTTTCTGTAATGATCAATTCTATCCATTACATCTTCCATATTAATTTTCACAGTTTTATATTCTGCTTTTTCTTCATCATAAGATTGGAATTTAAAAGTATCCTTCCAATGTTTGTAATTATCTTCATCAAATCTTGTTCCCATATTTTATAAATTTTTCATATTTTTATAGAAGTCTTTTAAAGTTCCATAGGTTCTTTCTGTGTTTGGTTTTATGTTCTTCATACTTGGGGACACCCAAGCAACAGATTCACCATCAAATATAGTCGAAAACTCATCAGGAGTTAAATCAAGTTCAAAATTTGGTGAATTAACCACTAATAAGTACTTATCCTTATCCCCTTTTATAAGTACTGACCCTTTTCTATTTTTTGTTATTTCTTCTTGAATTTTTTTAGTGTATAGTTCAGTATTATTTTTTATATCACTTGATAAATTTGCCAAATTTTTCAAAGTTACATTATAATTATTATCTTTTAAATTTTTCTTAACTCTTTCTAAGTAATCGTTTGGTAAATATGGAACAAATTCTAGTCTAGATATCATATTTTCCGCAGCGTCAGTACCTTTACCAAAAATATCGTTTATTGCATATTTTGCTTCATTTAAAAACGCACCAATTTGTACTCCATTAATTTTTTCGTTAGCAATTGCGATATCATATTTCGCTTTATTTTTACTTTGTTCATTTTTAGCATTTTTTAGTCTTTCCTCGGCATTTTTAAGTTCATTCTGTAAGTTTTCATATTCATCGATAGTTGTTTGATTTACACTATTAATTTCAACCATTTCTGCAATTTCTTCAACAGTATCACCTCCTTCAGTCGCTGCCACGAATGATAGTTCAATAATTTCAGTGACTATATCATCACCCCAACCTTCAATAGCCCAATTTAAAAAATCACCCCATGATGTTTCGATTTCCAACTTTGCAACTTTGTTTATCATTTCTTTAGAATCTTTCCATTTTTTAGGTAACAAATCTGTTGCGACAGACGCAACTTCATCAACAGGACCATTTCCTAAAGTCCATTCAATTACCGGATCAACAAAATAGAAATGCCAATAATACCCCCAACCAGTACCATATTTTTCAACATATTTGTTTTTAATACCTTCAGATCTTTCGAGACCTAAAAGAGCACCATAGACAACGGCACCTAAAATAGGTAATAAAACTTTTTGCACCGCATATATAGACATTGCAGTACATATAGCATTCTTTTGCGTCATACCATATTTTAAAAATTGTCTTTGAATTGTTTTAGGTCGAAGTACCGTTCCAGTAAAAACTAAAGACACAAGATTACCTAATCCATCTATAAATTTTTGGAAAAGTGAATTCAAAACGGTTTTACCATTACTTTGAACACCATCAGCCCACGCCTTTTTTATTTTTTCTCTGAAAGTTGTTTTCACAGTTGTTTGATCAGGGTCAGTCTTCAAAGGAGGAGCGTCTCCCAAAATTTCACGGGTTGATATAGATAACGATCCTTCCCCTTCTGATTCAAACAATCTAATAAAAGTGTCCCAATCCTTAATATTTTCTGGTGGTACTTTAGTTCTTGCGTTAGTTTTAAAAATCTCCCAAGTTTCTTCAAGTAACATTTTTTCAATCTGAGAACCTTCAGCCAACGGTGAATATGTTTTCAAATACATTAATCTTTCTTGCATTTTTCTAATATCTCGTAAACCTAAATTACCCCCGCTTTTAATATAATTATCAAAAGATTTACCCATTGTTTCTGTGAATTCGCGCGCAGCAACATCAAAATCTAATTTTAAAGTTCCGTTTTTGATACGCATAGACCAATTTTGTAAGAATATATCAAAACTTGCATTTGCCCATCTTAATGTCGGTCGAAAGATGACTGTGTAGAAATAATCAAACGGAACTAACACTTTTTTAAGTAAATACATCAAATTCCATTCACTGGAAATTCGTTTGAACGTTGTACCTAAATTATCAACTGTAAGAACAAAAGGTTCCATTGCTTCGTCAGCTAATGTATACCATTTATATTCAGTTCCATTTTTTTCAAAATCTTCTAATGCATCTACTAACTTTTGTTCGTTAGGTGTTAATTCGTCTGTAGAATTTTTCAATTCATCAACGTAGTCGTAAATAAATTTAGATGGTTGATTTCTGTACTTGGTTGTTAGTTTTTCAGCATCGATGGATTTACCAGATTTCCAATTTTCAACAGATTCAACTATTTCTTTTTCAATAGGTGTCAAACTTTCTTCACCTTTAGTCTTAACTTTATCAAGTATGTCATAGTAAAATTCTGAAAGAAGTTCATCTAATTCTTCAGTTCTAGGTGCACCTATCCCTTGAGGATCTGGAACCTGTCTTTTAACGGTTTTACTAGAAGAAGATGCAACGTCTGAAATAGGTTCTACTTTTACTGAAGATTCTTTTATATTTCCATTTAGTTCAAGTTCTTTTATTTTTTCTTTAATTGGAACTGATTCCCTAAATCTTTGTTTTAGATTTTTTCTAGTCCCTTCATTAACCGCTCGTTCAACAGGAGACATATTATCAGTAACCGGATATTTTTTATCTATTAACTTATCTATTTCATTATAAGGTACTTCTGCAGTTTCCATAATCTTCCCTTCATTTTTTCCTTTTTCCATTGAATCAACGATTGAAGTTTCAAGATCAGTTTCCCATTGAGTTTTTGGTTTATTTTTGAAAAAACTATCACTTCGTACACTAACTATTGAAGAAATTTCATCATCGGTTAATTTATACAAAGTAGTTAAAACTTTTGCTTCTGATTCTGTTATATCATCTACAAGATCATCTAATGTTCTAAAACCATTACCTGAAGAAATTTTAGTCTTAACTTTTGGTTTTTTAAAAAAAGTTCTTAAGATTTCAATTTCATCTTCAGTATATTTTCCTGTACTTTTCGCATATTCAACTAAATCATCAATTTCACTATCAAGAAGTTCAACACCTTCCACCGCCGACTTTCTTACTATTTTTACCAAGTCGTCAAGGTTTTTAGCTGCCGCACTAGACGATGCTCGTATTATTGCCATTAATTCCGCACCTTCGTTCATCAAAGGTTTTTTTGGTTCAATACCCATCAATGTTTGATACCTTGTTATTTCTTGTAAAATTTCCTTTTCCATAATTTTTATTTTAAATCGTTTTCTGTTAAACTACCATTTTTAGCCTTTTCTAAAAATAATTCTACTTCATAAACAGTAGTGTCTGAAACATTAAGACCTTCATAATTTTTATTTAAAAATATTTCAGCTTCATTAATTAATCCATTTTTTTGTTTTATGTATGCATTTTGCATATCTTTTTCAGAAATTAACATTTTTTTATCTGTACGTTTTTTAACATCTTCAAGACTATCTAAGAGTTCTTCTCTAAGTTCATCAATTTCTTCGTCAGTGTAATTTATGTTTGCATAATTTTTAACTTCATCACTTTTTGATTTTAATATATTTTGTAACTTTATTAATGTTTTTGTTCCTGCAATACCATCTGACGGTGATATACCATTTTTTTTCTGAAATTCCATAACTGATGCCTTTGTAAAATTGTCAAAAAATCCCCAGTGGAAACTTGTGTCAACATCCGCAGTCTTCATTCCAAATGACATTTCTTCAAAAGAACTATTTAAATTTATTGATTTTTTCTTACCAAATTTGTCGGTTATTATTAAAAAATGTTTTTTACCAATATCCCTTTTCAAATAAACATAAGTAATAGGACGACCGTTATAAGGGTTCCATTCTTGTACTAACGTTCCATCTTTTTCTGTCAAGTTTGATTCTACAGCTTCTAATGATTTCATCGAAAGTACCCCTATTCCTGTTAAAGTATTACGTGCAAACATTTGAAT
>Ga0315906_10010548_pt1 | contig 10845 bp, 7 predicted proteins | sample LakEriMetagenome_4_FD_203526 | JGI IMG/M metagenome (GOLD analysis project Ga0315906, IMG submission 203526) | Freshwater fungal communities from buoy surface, Lake Erie, Ohio, United States - Buoy 2 MA122 | ecosystem: Environmental > Aquatic > Freshwater > Lake > Lake biofilm | place: USA: Lake...
TTTCTTCAATAATTGGTATTATTCCCTTCTTTTTATATTCATATTTTTTTTCATAAAAGTTATTTTCCTTTGCTCTGTTATCATCTCCTACATAATAACCAAAATAATATTCTAGTAATTGCGTTAATTCCTGTTTATTTTTAAATTCACCACTTCCATTTACCATAAATAATTTAAGCATATCAAAACCAACATCTTTATTAGTTCCTATTTTTTCTAATTCATTATCGAAAAAATCTTTGTCCCATACAGATGTTAATAATATAGGCTCTGGAAAATGTTTATATTGTTTTATTATATTATTAATAACTTCATTGTTATCTTTCATTATGTCTTTTAATATAGATTTGGGAATAGTATTATCATATAATATAATGGGTTTTGGTAATATAAACCCATTCTTTTTTAATACTTTTGTTAATATTTTTTTACCAAATTTTTCAGTAAAATGCGTAATAACATTCGCAAAGTTTTTTTCAGTTATATTTGTAGTTATATTTTTAATTATTTTAATATCATTTAAATCCCATTTTATAATATTTTTATCATCAATTTCATATTTTCTCTTAGGTTTATTATAAGTTGCTGTTACATATATCTTATAAGACGTATTGCCTTTATCTAATTCTTTAAATATTTCTCCTGCTATATCAGTACTCATACCAAAATGAGCTTCATCTAAAAATATAATTTTAAATTTGCTATCTTTTCCAAAATATTTATTAATATTTTTTTTAATATTTTCTATATCTTTTTTCAAATATTCATTATCTTTCTCTGTATTATCTTCTTTATCTTTAAAACCTAATCGTTGCTTTGATATTAAAAATACATTATGTTTATTAACTTCTCCTTTTAAATCTGATGATGATATTTGTTTATTTTCATCTTTAACATCTATAGTAACAATATCATTATTAGCAAAATCATAATAATCATTAAATGCTTTTTCATACTGATTTAATGTTTCATTCGGTGCTGGAGTAATAATAACATAGTTGTTAAAAGATTTTTTACCTTCATCTCTATGTTTAATGACATCTGCCAAAATGGTTCCTGCCATAATAAATGTTTTCCCTGAACGCGGTATAGCACCGACTAAAATTTGTTTTTTATTTTTTTTAATTAAATCTGTAATTTTTTCTATAAATAATTCCTGATGAAATCGTGGAATAAATTTTTTTTTACATATATTTAAATAGTTTTTATTAAACTCATCAACATTATCTAAAAAATCAAAATCTGATAATATTTTTATTAATTTAGCATAATAAATCTCTAAATCTTGTAAATCATATACATTTTCATAATTACCTCGAGGAGATATATATTTTATTAATACATTACTTGATTCATTTGATTTTTTACAGTTTTCAATAAATTTTTTTTTATCTTTTACAAATAATAATATATTAACAACATTTTCTTTATCAATACCTTTATTATTTATTATTTGATTTATTAAAGGACATAAATTCTGAATATCATAATCTTTAATGTTCTTTTTATAATTTTCATTTTCAAAATATTTAACTGTAATAAGATTATATGTGTGTTCGTATTTAATATTTTTAATTGTTTCATCTCCTTCTATTAATTCTTCTATAGTTTTTTGATTTCTAAAAGTAATATCAGAATAACCTCCTGAGTTGCTACTAATATAACCTTGTTTAAGATACTCGTTAATATACTCTTTTATATTTTTAAAGTTATGAAAAATATTAAAATTACCTATTGCGTGTTCACTTTTTTCTTTAGTAAAATCTGTTATTCCAAACTTTATACAAATATCCCATAGTAATTCGTATATATATCCTTTCTTGCTTGCGTTATTTTTAACTTCATTAATTTCATTTATAACAATTTCATTTATAACCTTTATAGCATCATCATCATCTTCTTTTTTATTAAAAATATTATTTATAACCTCATCGGCAGTTTTATATTTCTTTTTCCCTAATTCTTTAATAAAATCTAATATAGTTTTCCTTGTATTAATAACTTTCTTTGTACTAGTAGAAACTTTATCTGAAGAAGAATTATCTTTTGTTGTATTAGTAACTATATTCGATTTAGCAGATGCATTTGTTTTAGGTTTATTTATACATCTTCCCGTTTTTGTATTACATATTTTATTTTTACTTATACATATTTGTATTTTTTCTGCAGAACAAAAATCATTAGTTGTTTTACTCATAAACTATCTAAATTATATAATTATTTTAATATTTATCTTATCTTGTAAACTTATATTCTAGAAAAGCACAAATGTTAATATAAATTATCATATGCTATTGTAATAATCTTCAATAAATATTTTAATAATTTTATATTTTTCATAACTAATAATAATTCCCATATTAGTTTTTATATTATTCATTATTTTATTTGTGCGATTTTCAATATTAGTTATTATTTCATTAATAGTACTCTTATTTTTTACAATACCAAAGGTAAAGTATCTCGATATTCCTATAGAACCTAATGAATCAATGCGGTCTGCATCTCTAACACAATCCAATTCAATACAATTATTACAAGTATTATAGTTATTATTGGATAACTCCACAGATAGACTTACATTACACGAAATATTTACAATATTTTCTATTATATCCTTATCTTCAATTAAATTACTGAAGAAATTTCTAAGTATATTTTGTTGCGTTTCTTCAATATCTCTATATTTACTATCATTAATATCATGTGTTAATGCAGCTAGTTGAATTATAAATATCTGTTCTTCACTTAGATTTTCTGATAATGCAATTTTTGTCGCCATATTTTTAACTCTAATAACATGTTCAAAACTATGCGAATCATCATATGTTTTCATATGATCCTTTGCAAAATCCTCTGTCATCCTAAGTATTTCATCTTTATTTATATTATTCATATCTAATAATGATATTATAATAACAATATCTTATTTTATATCAATTTTTAGAGTAAATTTATATTTAATTACATTATAATAGTAATTTATTTACAAAATAGTTTTATTTTATTATAAATTATTAGTAATTTGTAATAATTATATATTTTATATATAGATAGAAAAGATGACAGATAAACAAATTGCGCCAAGTGCGTATGCGCCAAGTGAGTATGCTTTTTTGCATGATAAAGCAAATTCAATAATTAAAAATAAAGGTTTTAAATTAAAGTTACAGATGATATATACCTAGGATCTCAAGAAGACCAACAGGTAGTAAAGTATGATTTTAAGATTTTAGACGGTAATACAATAGTAACTGCATTAACATGTTATTATTCAGAAGGACAAGTAATAAAAGGAGTTACGAGATATGCTTATGAAAACCAAGAAGAAGAGAAGGTTTTTGATATATCATGGCTATAACATACAAAAATTATGAAGGACACGGATTAGGATTATTAATTATTATATATAGTATATGTCATTTAAAAAAAATATATAAATACAGAATATGTTATTTTAGACGATGATAGCGATAATTCTTCTAAAATTAAAAATAATATTTATAATAAACTAGGATTTTATTTTAAAGATTTTCAATCATTAAAAGAAGAAATTTGTCCCAATGACAATCCAGAAGATGAACCTACAGAAATAGTAATGACTGGTCCTGAAAAACAATTAAAACTAGGTGTTAATTTTATAACAAGAGCTAAGAATATACTCGATAATATTTTGAAAAGAGAAAAAGAAAAAAATACACTTAGAGTTTCTAGTCGCGGGACAGGAGTTTTAAATACACGACGTACTCATTTCAAACAAAATAGATCAAAAATTTCATCACGATCTACAATAATAATATCAGATAAAAAAGGAGGTGAACAAAAATATAAGATAAAAGAATTAAAAGATATCGCTATTAAAAATAAAATAAAAATTACAAAAAAACTGAATGAAAAAAAAGTACCTCTTAATAAAAAAGATTTAATTAAAAAATTAAAAAGATATAAGTTACTTTAGATATTTACACCCTAAACTGTATATGTAAGACATAAATATTACCTGGGCATTCGAATAATAAATATATTTATACAAGTTTGAAAATACCCTTATTCGCAGATAATCTTTTCCAATCCAATTTGTTGTAAGGATTCAATTTTTCATATTTTTTATAAGGGGATATAAATGCATATAGTTTTGGAAATTTTTAGAAATATATAATCTATCTATTTCTATGAGTTAGCCATGATAACCACGCTTTAAAAAATAATTTACCAGTTTTACTATAATATTCTGGGTGAAATTGCAACCCTAATATATCTTTCTTCTTATGGTATAATATATCTATCATATTTTTTCTTTTCATTACAGCATCTATATTCTTTCCTACTTTAGTAACTATATCATTATGATTATATCTATATTTTGTTTTTATAACATCAAAAGGATATCTTATTTTTAATATTCTATCATATTTTTTAATATACCCAGGATTTCTTGTTTTGACATTTGAGAACTTCCCAAATCTTATTGCAATATATTGCATTCCGTAGCAAATAGTAAGTATATGTATATTTTTAGCATATTTAAATATTATTTCTGGAACTTTTGGAGAACTTCTATCAACTATGCGATAATCTGATCCTGATACTATTATAGCATCCAATTTATCATCAATATTATTAAGCAAATTTTTTATACCTTCTTCGTCATACCAATACCTAAAACACAATCTTGCTCTTTTTATAGAATTTTTAAAACGCATTTTTCTTATATTATTCAAAGTACGATTACTATACATCAATATTATCAATATTTTAGGACATCTCTTCTTTTTCATTATATCAATTATAATATACACCACTACTATTTAATTTATTATATTTAAACCCTATATTTTCATTTATTTCATAAATATCTCATAAGATAACTTTTAAATATTACTATTGATATAAATATATTTATTCTGTATAACTTCCATCTAAGTTTAAATCTTTAATCATACTAATATCATTTTCATCTAAATTAAAATATTTATATAACTTATTGTTGTTCCATTCTTGATTTAATGGAACTAATGGTATCCATATAAAGGTTTTTGAATTACATAAATTATGCGTTTGTTTTCTTAATGAAAGTAATACATGAACTAATTTACATTTTAGATAACTATATAGACTTTCTGCTTCTTGTTTACTTCTAACTTTGAATGATATATATGACCTACTATGAATTTCTTTATCATTTAGTATATATATATCAGCAAACCCACTTGTTCCTTTAAATGCAGCAGCAGGTGTTATTATTTTCCAATAATCAAAATTCTTATTAATTTTTTCATTTGATATATATTTTTTTAAACCCTTATTTTTTGATACATAACATAACACATCGCCAACAGAAGTCAATTCCTTTTCTATTTTATTATTTAAGAAAGTTCCTTGAGAACAATATAATTCCGATAAATCATTATTTTTATATTCATGAATTTTTGTAAGTAAATTATAATATTTTGGTTCAACTAATATATCATATTTATTAATATCAATTAAAGAGTTATTAAATGTTGTACTTCCTTTAAATTCTTCATTTATCAAATAATATGAAACACCGCCTTTTATTTTAACATTTTTAAATATATCATCTTGTGAATAATGCGTTATAAATACAATATTACATGTTTTCATGTAATCTCTCAGCTCTACTAATAATTTGTCAGAAGATGAAAACCATTTTGATGGTGTAATAAACATTAACATTCGTGATATTTTATTAAATTTATATACCCAATCCTGATATACAGGTTTCATATGCGGATCATTAGAATTATCTGGATCTTCATTATAAGGCGGGTTACCAATAACAGCATCGAACATTTCAATATCCCATTTTTCTTTAATATCTAATTCTAATGTATTTCCTTCATTAGAATTTAAGTTATACTCATTATAAGGGTCTATCAATAATTTACAAATAAATATATTAGTAGGATTAATATCACTAAAATACAAACACTCTTCCACAATTGTTTTATATCTAAGTTTTTCATCATGAATAGTTTCTTTAAGACCATTCATAAATTTATCAATTATATCTATAATAAATCCACCTTTACCCGCACATGGTTCAAACACTTTATTTATAGAAGTCCATAATTCAACAGGTATTTTATCTAACATTTCTTGTCTTAACTTAAATGGCGTAGAAACTTCAGCGTTACTTTTTTTCTCAAGTTCTTGCGGAATTAAATACTTATCAATAACTTTAGACAACTCTTTCATATTATTTATATTTTTGCAAAATAACTCTTTAATTGTTCTAATTAATTGGTCTGTTTCTTTATCATTGGTCATATAATTAATAAATATTTTAATTAATACCTCTATTTGCTCATTTTTTATATTTTTACCCCACCATGTTCTTATTTGATCAATTAAAATTTGCTTTTTATTTATATCATTATTAATTAAAATATTCATATCTTTTAATGTTGTAGCATTTTTTTCATGAATAGTTAGTAAAGATATTAAGATACTAACAGGTTTTAATATATCAAATGGATTAATATGATTATCTTCTTCATTTATTTCTAATAAAACTTCCTTATCATTATTAACATCACAAACTTCTATTTTTTCAATACCCTTTTTTATTATATTTGGATTTAATTCTTTTTCAATTTTATCAATTAATTCTTTTTGTTTTTCAGATGATATTTTAATATTTTTAAATATTAAATTAAACACTTCATACGAACCTTTTGAAAATAATTCAATTTTTAAATTAAATTTTTGTAATGTATTTTCTAAAGCTCTGTTTAGACGAGATGAATATAGCTCATATACATTTTCACATAAAGTAGTTATATTTGAACCAACTTTTCCGAAAGAAGACATCCAATGATCACCATTTAAATTGATAAGTCTTTCTTGTAGAATGAATTTTGTAGCTTCTTTAGGATGAAGGTCTGGTTTTATCAATGATGCATAATTAATTACAGATGTTTCAATGGCTCTATTAATATTTAAATCTACCACAAAACCGCATTTTTTATTTTTTCCTTCTGTCATACAACGGAACATCATCTGATAAATCATATCAAAACCAGTACTGTTATTTAACAATAGTACAATATCACAATTATCGATTGATACTCCCAGACTACATTGTTTTCCACTTAATACTAATACACCCTTCTTTCCACTATTTCTTGCTTTAATACGAGCATCTTCTATACTCTGTTTTGGATTATTTGTAGTTTTACTATTAATACTAATTATTTCATAGTCTGGAATAATATTATTTCTTTCCAATAGTTCTATTGTTGAAATTGAAATATTATCGATATTACATTGAGGTAAGAATGTCATAATAATCATAGGTTCGGTGCGAAAATCTTTTTCTCCAATAAATCGCGAATCTATTAAAGGATCTTTGCATATTTTTTCAATTCTCTTCATAAATACAATATCATCAGGATAATCCTTATCTGGAATTCCAAATTTATTTTTCTTTCCAAAAATTCTATACCATAATTTTAAATTTTCTTCTTCATTTTGAAACTCATTTTTTATTATTATTTTATTTTTACCATCATCTTGTTTTTTATTCGATTGTTTAAGAAGGAAACAAGCATCTAGAGACCATCCATAGTGATTATCTCGAGTATCCTTTATTATTTCGGTTACAATATCCTTATTAATTTCATCTGTTAATAACCATAGTTCTGGGTATTTTGAATATTCTGTAATTATGATATCATGAGAATATTTTGAAATTATATTATTAATACATTCGCCGTGTTTTTCTACTAATCTAATAATACTATATTCGTTTTTAATATTTTTGCAAAGTTTTATATCTTCTAAATCCCATAAAATCCAACAATCTTTTGAAATATTATAATCATTTATAGGTTTTGAATATGTTGCTGTAATCTGAACAGTAAATGACATTTTTCCATAAAATTCTAATGTTTTTTTTGCTAATTCAGTAGTTCCTCCATTATGACTTTCATCAATAAATCTCATTTCAAAAGACATTTTTTTTAACCAAACAATACTTTTAATTTTTTCATCAATATGTCTTTGTTTATCATGACCTAATTCTATTTTAGTCTGTAAGAATTGTTTAGAGCAAACAATAATATTTTTTTTTGTTAAAACAGGTTCTTTATTTTTACCATTTAATATAATAATATTAAAATCCTTTAATTGAATACAATCAAATATCTTTATTTGTTGTTCTATCGTTTCCTTTGGGGCTGTTGTAATTACCAAATAATTACATTCATCTTTATTTTTGCTATCTTCTATAATACAACCTCCTATAATATAACTTTTTCCACTTCTTTGGATATGTCCCCATAAAATTTTTTTTTTTTCATTATTCTTCATTCTAAGAGTTTTCAATACACTAAGATGTTGATGCATTTTTAAACATAATGTTGATTTATTTGAATTAATAATATTATCTAATTGTATTTCTCCATAAAACATTTTAAATTGATGATATGCTTGATTCAAATCATTCCAATCAATAATAATTGTATCTTCTTTTTCTAACAATAATTTTAATTGTTCATTAGATTTTTCTATATTTTTTTTCATATTTTCAAAATCGTCCATATTTCTAACACATATACATAATGTTTTAGTGTATCCATCTTTTTCATATTGTTGGCAATTTGTTAATATTTTATCAATATCTAACTTTCCAACCTGAGTTTTATTTAAATTTTTTGAAGTCGTACACAATAAATGTTTTTCATTATCCTTATGAATACCTGTTAAATCTGAAGAATCGCCCTTATCTTTAATATTAATAAGTTCATTTTTTTCATTATAAAATATATCCTTAATTGTTGTAAATTTTTTTATAGTTTTTTTATTAAAATTGCCTTTACATATATAATATTGTTTTATTTTATCTATTAATCCAAGACCAGCAAATATTCTTAATATAGTTTCTTGCTTATCTTTACCTATCCACGGTTCTGATAACCAAACAAATATACTATCATCACTATGTAATTGAAGAAAATCATAAACATCTTTAAATGTTTTCATTTATATATAATTATATAATCTATATATAATCAATTTTTATATATTATAAAAAAATCATAAGTAATAAATGTAGTTTGATTATAATAATATATATTATATCTGCATAAGGATTATATAAAATATTATTCTTTTTTAGGAATATTTTATTATTATTTATTATGGATACTTGTGAAGAAACTAGTTTTTCAACTATGCTAACTGATGAATACTTAATACCTAATTTCGTATATCCTTTGAGTAAATACAATACATCTTATTTGAATAAAAATATGGAAAAAAATGATAAAGATGCTCTATTAGCATCTATTATATTTGATACCAGCGGAATTAAAATCCCATTTCAATATAAACTTACAGATGAACAATTTAAATCATATAACGATCATAAACATGATGTAATAGATACTATTGTTTGGTATATGTTTGATAATTACATTTGTAAATATTTAGTAGAAACATATGGAGTATTTAAGATAATTAAGAAAGTATATGCAGAATATGGTATAGAACATACTGAACGTATTTATAAAGATAACAATACAGATGAATTATACTGTTATTATACATATTACATTCTACTAGAATATTTTGATAATATAGTATATCTTTCTAATAATAAAGAGAATATTGCAACAGACAAAGATATGGACAATTTAGAAAAAATAATGAATGATATGACAAAAATTAAATTAGATTAATAACTATATATTATTTATTTAATTCAATAAAATCTTTAACAATAATAAATTTACCCTTATATTTTACATAATCTTTTCTTGAACCTGGTATTTTATATATACATCTTTCTTTCCCCAGCACGAAAAAAATATAGAGAGAAATAAAGATATATATAAACAAAGAAATTAAAAAAATAATATTAAATAGATAAATATTGTAGTAAATGTCAGGTTCCACGCCTGCTTATGGAGAAATATCTTTCAATGATTTACAATCTGTTTTTGGCGGAACTAATCCTATAGATTTTAATGAATATTATAAAAATGCTTCTACAGGTTATACAGCAGATGTAAGTGGTATCCCTAATATAGGAACGACGATATCATTAGATAATTTTTACAGAAAATCTAAAACAGCAGCAGCACCAGCAGTTGCTGTAACTTTCAATACTGCTAGTGTTTATAATGCTAGTCAAAGGGGTGTAGTTAATGGAATTACAGCACTTAAAAATTTAACGATTAAAGGATTTGATATTGCAGTAGTCGGCGCGTCGGTGGGCGAAACTATAAATGTTTCAATTTATTGGAAAAATGGTTCAGTTACTGACACGGATATTCTTACTAATAGTTCAGTATGGACATTAACCGGTTCTACAAATTTATCTGCTGTAGGATATTTACAAGAAATACCAATAACTACAACAATTATTGTTTCTGCAAATGCTAACATAACATTTTTAATTATAATAACAACACCATCACGTTATTTAAGTTATAGTAATGGAACACAATTAAATGGAACATTTGCATCAAACAGTGATATGACTGTTAAAAGTGGATATGGTATAAATAATTTTCCTAATCCAAGCATTACAGTTGAACCTAGAAATTTTAATGGAAATATTAGATATACTATTCCTTAAAAATTAAAAAATATTTAATAATAATTTGCAAAAAATAATTAATGATATAACAAATAGCTCGCGGGCCTCTCAATAGCCCTCTGTTTTGCCTTTTCTAAGACCGCGTTGGGGACGGTTTCCCCCAGCGGTTTCCCCTCCCCCATTGTTGGTGCGAAAAATGGTTATGATTAATTATATTATTATTTATTAAGTTATCTAAGTTGTTATAGTTATTATGTTTAATAATTGCGATTCCAGAA
>Ga0315906_10010552_pt1 | contig 10843 bp, 6 predicted proteins | sample LakEriMetagenome_4_FD_203526 | JGI IMG/M metagenome (GOLD analysis project Ga0315906, IMG submission 203526) | Freshwater fungal communities from buoy surface, Lake Erie, Ohio, United States - Buoy 2 MA122 | ecosystem: Environmental > Aquatic > Freshwater > Lake > Lake biofilm | place: USA: Lake...
AACGGGTGCAGGCGGCGGGTGGGGCGAAGAACGTGCTGATCGTGATGCCCGATGCCGACCCCGAGTCGACCCTGCGGGCCATCCTGGGCTCGGCGTTTGGCTGCGCAGGCCAGCGGTGCATGGCGGGCTCAATCCTGATGGGGGTCGGGCACGCCACCTGCGACCAGTGGCGCACACGCATCGTCGACGCGCTGGGGCGGTATGTGGTCGACGACACCTCGACCAACGAGCGGGCCGACATGGGTCCCGTCATCGACGGGTCGGCACAGCAGCGGGTGCGGGGCTATGTCGCCGGGGCCGCGGCGGGGGGAGCCGAGGTGGTCCCCAGTGGCACGCGACCACTCCCCGACCACGGCTACTTTGTCGCCCCAACCCTCATCGACCGGGTCGAACCGGGGACCCGCCTCTTCCAGGAAGAGATCTTCGGCCCGGTGCTGTCGCTGGTGCGGACCGAGAGCCTCGACCAGGCGGTCTCGATTATGAACACGCTGGCGTTCGGGAACGGGGCCTCGATCTTCACCGCCAGTGGCGGGGCGGCCCGGCAATTCTCCCGCGAGATCCAGTGCGGTATGCTGGGCATCAATGTGGGTGTCCCCGCCCCGATGGCGCTCTTCTCTTTCTCGGGCTGGAATCGCAGTTTCTTCGGCGACCTGCATGTGCAGGGGATGGAAGGGGTGCTGTTCTACACCCGTCAGAAAGTCATCTTGTCCCGGTGGGACAGCGCGTACCTCAGGCACCAGGGCTGGTGAACCCCGTGGCAACGCTCTCTCCCGTCCCTGTGGAGTGACCCGGTATGGCAACTCGCCCCGTGTGTGCTGTGGTTGCGGGCTGGACCGCCTTCTGGCTGACACTGCTGCTCGCGGCTCCCGCCCCCGCCGGGGTGCGGGCCCGGGTGGGTGGATTCGTGCATCCCCTGCTCGCGGGACTCGACCACGCCCCGTTGATCCGCGTCGAACTCGAGGTCGAGGGAGACCCCGTCGAGTTGCAGTCACTGGAGTTCAGCCTCGCGGGGAGTGACCACCTGGGCGACCTCGACCAGGTGTCGCTCTTCTCGACCGGCGCCGAGCGGGGCTGGTCGGCCAAGACCCCGATCGGGACCCCGCTGCCACCGACCGAGCTGTTGGCGTTCCCGCTGGCGCAGCGACTGGCCGCCGGCCGGCATGTCTTCTGGCTGGCGTGCCGGGTGAAGCCCGAAGCCGACCTGTCCCACCAGGTGACCGCCCACGTGCCCAAGGTGGTGCTGGCGGGGCAGGAACTGATTCCCGAGGACGACGTTCCCGCGCGGCGTCATCGGCTGGGGGTGGCGGTGCGGCGCGCCGGGCAGGATGGCGTGCACACCAGCCGAATTCCCGCGCTGGCCCGTACCCCCCAGGGGACGCTGCTGTGCGTGTACGACCTGCGCCGCCGGGCGGGGCGCGACCTGCAGGAAGACATCGACATTGGGCTGTCACGCAGTGTCGACCGGGGCCAGACCTGGGAACCGGTCCGGGTCATCATGGACATGGGTGAGGCGGGCGGGCTGCCCCAGGCGCTCAACGGGTGCAGTGACCCGGGGCTGATTGTCGACCCGCAGACGGGCGAGATCTTCTGCTTCGCTCTCTGGATGCAGGGGAAGGAGGGCCAGCATCAATGGGTGGGCCTGGGGTCTGAACCCGGGCACGAGGTGGGGAAGAGCGCGCAGCTGATGCTCGTCCGCTCGCGCGATGACGGGGTGACCTGGAGCCCTCCCGAGAACCTCACCCGGATCCTCAAGGACCCGGCGTGGTGGCTGCTGGCCCCCGCGCCGCAGACGGGCATCGCCCTCGCCGACGGGACCCTGGTCATGCCCATGCAGGGCCGGCAAGGGCAGGGCTCACTCGCGACGTTCGCCACGGTGATGAGCAGCCGGGACCATGGGAAAACCTGGACCGTGGGAACTCCCGCGGCGATGGGGGGTAATGAACCGCAGGCCGCCCAGCTGAGCGATGGCTCGCTGATGCTGACGATGCGGAACGATCGCGAGCGGTTTCGCGCGGTCGCCGTCACGACCGACCTGGGCCAGACCTGGAAGCCGCACCCCACCAGTCGGCAGACACTGATCGAGCCCAACTGCAACGGGAGCCTGGTGCGGGTTGATTGCGGGCCCGGGGCCAACCCCCGGCACGTGCTGGTGTTCGCCAATCCGCGAAGTCAGCGGGGGCGGACGCATCACACGCTGCAGGTCAGTTTTGATGACGGGCTGACATGGCCCGCCGCACACCGCCTGCTGCTCGACGAAGAACGCGGGGCGGGCTACCCCAGCCTCGTGCAGGTCGATGACGCACATGTGGGGCTGGTGTACGAAGGGAGCCAGGCGCAGGTGGTGTTCGAGCGGATTCCCCTCGAGCGGCTGTTGCGACCAGGGACAGGCCCGGCGGCGATTGAGGTCCGCAACCCCAGGACACTCCCCGCCCGTCCGATCGACTGCGAACGGATCGCGGTGGGCGAAGCCGACGACTACAAACCGAGCCTGGCGCGGCTCCCCTCGGGCGAACTGCTGCTGGCGGCTTTTCACCAGGACAAGCGGCCGGGGAACAAGGTCCGCGAGCGGGTGCTGCTGTTCCGCTCGCGGGATGGGGGCCGAAGCTGGTCGGGACCAGGGCAGCCCGACCTGCTGGGACGTGAGCCGTACCTGACGGCACTCCCCGACGGCACGCTGTTTCTGACCGGGCACCTGCTGGCCCAGGATGAACGGAACGAGTGGGGGGTGACCTGCGGGTTCGTGCATCGCTCCACCGATGGGGGCGAGACCTGGCAGTCGCTGCGGATTCCCTCGGAGGGGGTCCAGCCCGGGGCGTCGAACCATACGTCGCGGAATGTCTTGCGGCTGGCCGATGGGACCCTGCTGCTGGGGGTCGATTACGACGGCGGGAAAGGCCCGTACCAGGTCTGGAAATCGACCGACCAGGGGGCCAGTTGGCAGCCCCCTGTCGCGTGCACACCACGTGATTTTAAAAGCCAGTACGGCTTCTTCGGGGGAGAGACGTGGCTGTGGCAGGCGCGGTCGGGGAAGATCTGGGCGCTGGTCCGGGTCGACAGTCACGAACTCCCCATCCGCGGACGACCGACAGCCCCGCAGGATGATCAGGACGATCATTTCATCCTGTGGTCGTCGAGCGATGGGGGGCGGACGTTCGACCGCGGAGCCGACCTGGGGGACTACGGCGAGATGTACATGTCGCTGTTGCGATTGCAAGATCGCCGCTTGCTGCTCACCTTCACCGTGCGCAAGCGAAACCCACCGCTGGGGGTCCGGGCGGTGGTGGCGACCGAGACCGACGACGGGTTCGAGGTCGACCTGACCGCCGACCGGCTGCAGTTGGACATCAGCACGGGGGGTCGCCCGCAAGGGGGCGGGTTTGGCCCGACAGTGCAGTTGGACGACGGGACGCTGGTGACGAGTTGTTCGTGGCGAGGGGCGGATGGGCGGACCCGGCTCGAGGTGATCCGCTGGCGACTGCCCGAGCCACTGGCTGCCGCAAGAGAGTGACCGACGAGGGCCCGCCGCGCGGGAGTCGCCCTGCCAGTCTGCACAGCGAAAGAGGCAGCGCAAGACCGCGACTGGACTGAGGGGGGGTGGGGTCGTAGGATGGGGCTGGCCGGAGTGGATCAGGCGACCGCGCGTGAGTTTCGACTCACGGGAGGAAAGTCCGGGCTCCGCAGAACGCAGTGGTGGGTAACGCCCACCATCCGCGAGGATCGGGACAGTGCCACAGAAAACAAACCGCCACGTCGGGGCTGGTCTGGTCTCCAGATCGGTCCTGGCAGGTAAGGGTGAAAAGGTGCGGTAAGAGCGCACCGCGGCCTGGGTGACCAGGCTGGCAGGGCAAACCCCACTGGGAGAAAGACCAAACAGGGGGGAGTCGCTGGCTTCGGCCAGCGGCCCGGGCTGGTTCGGCCCGGCATCACTTCCGGGTAGGTCGCTCGAGGTGACGGGCAACCGTCATCCCAGAAAAATGGTCGCCCACGACAGAACCCGGCTTATCGATCCGCTCCGGCCTTTTTCCTCTCTCCTGCACCGCTCTCCCACCTCAACCGCCAGGTTCGAGACCGAGACTCAGTTTCGAGACTCGATCACCAGATGCCGGCACAAGCCTCGGGCACGAGCCTCGAGCCACAGGCATGGCGATCGGTCTCGTCTGTCCGTCCCTGGCAGGCTCGCCGGAGGTCGGTCATGCGTCGTCGGTTGTTTCGCTTCGTCTCGCACGCGAACGCGTTAGAACCCCGGGAGTGCTTTGGGTTTCTGGCCCAGCTTTCGCCCGGCGATCACGTGCGGATAAACGACGTAGGGCTCTTCGCTCTGCAAGGGGAACGTCTGCCCCAGCTTCAACGCCCGGTCATCGACCTTGAAGGGTGCCGCATAAGACGACCGGCTATCCCGCAAATAGTGATAGCCTCCCTGGCTCCCCAGGTAGAGCAGGTGATCGCCTTGGCCTTCGTCGGCGAGTTCGACGAGACTCTCTTTCGAGATCTCCCGCGCCGCCCGCTGCGCCAGCCACGGACTCGACACACACCCGCTCAGGCAGCCCAAGGCCAGCAGCAGCCCCAACCCGCACGCCCGCAGTCCCCATGCCCGCAGCCCAATCGCGCGGGCGCTCGGCACAATCTTCCAGCCTCGCAGCGAGAGACCACTCCGGCCGATCGCCGGGCTCAGGGGCGAACGCAGCAACCCGCAGTTTACTGAGGCGTGGGTCACAGACCTGCTGCAAACCCTTGGCGAATGACCCCGCACCGTAAGGCGCTCGGATGTGCCGAAGATTTCTTCCCGCGAGGGACATCGGGAGGAATCGAGAAATGATCGATCAGGCATGCGGCGACTGTTGCGAGAGAGACCGGGCCGCACAGGGGCCCCTGGCGGGGCGTTTTCTAACGCATCGTCCGTCGTGCCGACCAGCGGGACTGCAGGGCGGGTTGTAATTTCTACATCGTCCGGCCCAGCCCCGTGCGAGAGGGCGTTGACGCCTTGGGCAGAGAGGTCTTACAAGCCTCGCCCTGCTGCTCTGGCACTTGGGCCGGAAAGGCTGTCGACACCCTCGAGTTGGGTTCGGTCGGCCTGGCAGACGCGGTCCCTGTTGCCACTTGAACCACGGTCCTTGTGCCTGGCTTTCGTCCCTCTGTCCCCCGTTCCTCGCCCTCACTTCCGTCTCGCTCACATGGTTCCCCGCACGCCTCTCCTTCGACGCTGGCTCGTGTGGCTGGCCGTGCTGCCCTCGCTGGTGGCGGGGTTGGGCTGCGAGCTTTCGCCGAAACTTGATGAGTCGCTGGCGAACTCGGTCCGCCGACTTCCCGCGGTGCAGCCTCCCCCGAATTCGGTCTGCCTCGACGTGCTGGTGGTCGAACGCCCCCGGGGCGACAACCTGCTTGGTCCCGAACTCTGGAGCCGGGTCGACCAGGTCCCCGCGCTCGAATCGGGCATCCGCGAGACCTTGAAGCGGAATGGGTTCCGCCTGGGAGTCGTGGGGACCAACCCCCCCCGGGCCCTGCAGCAACTGATTGGCGAGAAGCCCAACAGCCTGCAGGAGACCGCCGCCGACGCTCACCTGGTGGGGCATCGCTTCTTCATTCCGACCGGCGGCGACGCCCGCATTGTGGCCAGCCCCCTGCTGCCCGACTGCGAAGTCGAGGTCGAACGCGAGGGGGAAGTTCAGACACTGGTCCTGGGAGAGGCGGAGTGTCGATTTCGGCTCACCGTCCGGCAGCTGCAGTCGGGCTGGGCGCAGCTGGAGTTTGTCCCCCAGGTGTCGCATGGTCCGCACCAGTTGCGGCGGGTGGCCGACGAAGCAGGCTTCCGCTTTGAAGATGGCCAGCGGGTCGAAACGTTCTACGACCAGCGCTTCACCCTGACACTGGCAGTGGGCGAGATGGCATTGATCTCGTTCGAGGGGCGGAATGAACCGACCCTGGGCTCGCTCTTCTTCGCCGGCTATCGCACCGACCACCGGGATGGTGGGACGGGGAGCGAAGCGGCCACCGAAGTGGGCCGGCTGCTGGTCATTCGGCTGACGGAATCGACGGGCGGCGCGCCGCAGTAGGCGAACAACCACGATCGGACCGCTCGGTTGCCCTGCTCGGTTGCCCCGCTCTGCGAAGCGGGTTGAGAGTGACTGCAGCGGGCCGCACAGCGCAGCGAGACTGCCCGGGCCGAACCCTTCCCCCTTGCCGAGGTGCCTGTCGATGCCTGGCTGGAACCCTGCCTACACAGCCTGGATGGTGCTGGCGGTACTGGTTTCGTGGGGGCTGGGCCGGCGGTCGCGGCGGCTGGTCCCCCTCAGTCGGGGGGAACGCTGGGTCATCGCCGCCGCGGCATTTTCCGGCTCGATGCTGGCGGCCCGTTCCCCCTTCGCAGTGGCGCAGTTCGCCGGTCTGCTGGGCGAGGACTCGTGGGGGGGCCCGTGGGTGGGCTCGGGCAAGACCATTCTGTTTGGGATGGTCGGGGGCTACGCGGGGGTCGAGGCGGCCAAGGCGGCGTTGGGGCTCAAGCTGAAAACGGGAGACAGCCTCGCAATGCCAGTCGCCGCGGGAATCGCGGTCGGCCGCATCGCCTGCTTCGTGGGGGGCTGCTGCTATGGCGTTCCCACCACGTTGCCGTGGGGAGTGCTGTTCCACGACAACATCCCCCGGCACCCAACCCAACTCTACGAGGCGGCGTTCCATGCCCTGGCGGCAGTGGCGCTGGGCTGGCTGCATGCCCGGGGCTGGTTCCGCCTGCAGTTGATCAAGCTCTACTTCCTGGTGTACTTCGCCTATCGCTTCGTGAGCGAGTGGTGGCGACCCGAGCCCGTGCTGGTCGGGGGGCTGACCTTCTATCAATGGTCGGCCCTGCTGTTCTCGGTGTTGTTTCTGGTCTTGTGGCGGCTCGACCAACCCGCCGCGCGGGCCCTCAACAGCGCCCCGGCCTCCGCACCGCCCACGCAGCCCAACCCCACCTGAGCCAGCACCCGCCTGAGCCAGCACCCGCGCCGAACCACGGGACTGCGGTCGCAGGGAAAGGGGGCCAAGTCAAAGTCAGTCCAAGACTCAGTGGCCCGCGTCCTCAACCTGTTTGTTACAAAAACGATTGTGAGCCGAACGCGGCATCATTGCGCGGCGAGTTCAACGCGACCGCCTCGTAGGGCCGAATGTCCGTTCCACGCGACTTGCCGTTGAACGAGTCGGCCCATTGAGTGCGACTGCCAGTTGAATGCGAGTGCCAGTTCAGCCTGCCTTTCATCCCGACTCGGCCGGCAGCTCAGCCCGGCCGGCAGCTCAGCCCGACTGCCAGTTGATTTGGGGATGCTGCCAGCGCACCCACAAGCGGCGCCACCAGGGGAACGACCGGCGGTCGATGGTGACCGTCTCGAGGTCGGGCAGGTGGAGCAGTGTCTCGAGCAGGCGCTGGCTGACGTGCGTCGGTCCCAGCCGCAGGGTCTGCAGATTCTCGAGGTGCCGCAGCCACGCCAGGTGGTGTCCCTCGACCGGGGTGCCGGTGAGGTCGAGTTCGCGCAGATAGTGCAGGCTCTGCAGATGCTCTTCGAGCACGGGCCACAGCGGGCGGGCCGCTGGCTGATTGGTGAAGGCGATCTTGCGGATCCGGTCGGCAAGCGTGGCGAATTCGCCAAACGACTCCCGCATCCACTCGAGCGCCTCGACTTCGATCTGCCCCCCCAACTGCTCGATGTCGCTGGTCAACGCCTGCTGGTCGAGGTACGGGCCAACATGCGTGGCCAGCCAGTCGCGCCTCAGATGCGTGTTACAGCGGACGTACTCCTGGGCCGCGACGTAAGCCTCGTGCAGCCGCTCAAAATCGCCCGGCTGCCCCCCTCGGTCGGGATGAGCCAGCCGCGCCTGCGCCTTGTAAGCCCGGTGCACATCCTCGGCGGTGTACGGCGGGAGCAGGCCCAGCAGCCGCATGCAGGCCGGGCGATCTTCCAGTTCCCGCCGGGGGGAAGCCGGGGCTTCCTCGGCATCGAGCGGAGAGAACACCTACGCCCCTCCCGACCCGGTCAGGATCTGCATCACCCGCTGCCAGCGGCTTGTTCGCTCCTGTTCGAGCTCGGTGATGCGAGCCGAAAGATCGAGATGCGCGGCTTGAGCCAGCGGGTCGTCTTCGGGACGGGTGGGGGTCCCCGCGGTAGCGGGGTTGGTCGCCGGACCAGTCGGTTGCAATCCTGGGCCACCCCCCGGGGGGGGCGTGCCAGAACCTGCCGCCGGCACGGGCGCCCCGGGAGCCGCCGCGGGATTGGGCGCGGTGCTGGTCGCGGGAGCCGCCGATCGGGGCTTGGGCCGAAGTGGCGGCGGAGGAGGAAACATGCCGGGCCCAAAGCCCGGGCCGACCGCCCCCGGAGGAGGCATCCAGCCTGCGGGCATCGCGCCCGGGACGCCAGGGTAACCGGCCCCGGGATACGGGACCCCCGGGTAGGGTGCCGTCGGATACGCGACAGGCCCGAAGCCGGGGGCGGGATACGCCGGGGGGACAAACCCGGCGGGGACCACACCGGGCGGGAACAGCGCGGGGTTGAAGACCGGTGCCGGGGCGACGGGTGGAACTGCACTCGTGGGGGCCGGAGCGCTCGCCTTCGGTGCGGCATCGGGCGCCCCGTTGGCCCTGGGGGCCGCCACACTGGCGTCGGGGCCGGCCGACTCGCGTCGAGCCTGCAGTTCCTGCAGTTCGCGATTCAGTTCGTGCACGCGGTGCAGCTCGTCGCGGATGACATCGAGTTGCCGATTGTGGGCACTGCTGAAGGCCTGCACCACCATCGACATCATCTGCGTGGTGTGGTCGAGGTACTGCTGCTGCATCCGCTGCATCTGCTCGAGCATCAGCGCCGTCGAAGGGTCGCTCAGCGACGTGGGGCCCCGGCCGGGAATCTCGGCGAGCCCCTCACCCGAATTGAGCGGTCGCAGACCCATGGGACGCTTTTTCGTCCGCCGACTCAGTCCCCGTTCGCCACTGGCCTGACCGGTCGCCTGACCCGGGGCCGACTGCCCCGCGTTGGCCGCAGCGGCCTGTTCGTCGGTCTCTTCCTGCGCCAGCCGGGGGAGGTCTTTGAGCGGGGCCACCACCAACTGGAATTTCCCCACGCGCACCTGTTCGTCCGGGGCCAGGCAGGCCAGTTCGACCTGGCGATCGGCGACCTGCACCCCCGTCTCGGACCGCAGATCGATCAGCCAGCAGTGGCGGTCGAGGGTCACAAACGCGGCATGCACCCGATCGACACTGCCATGCTGCAACCGCAGGTTGCACAGATCGCTCCCCCCGACCAGGGTGAGCCGCCTGGTCAGTCGGCAGACCCGCCGCTCCCCCGTGCGACTGTGGGCATTCAGGAAGACCAGGCCGGTATCGGCAGTGGAATCGCCCGGGGCATCCCAGATGGAAAAGCGGGTTTCCGGATGCACGGCAGGGTGTTCACCCCCCACCGGCCCCAGCAACGTGAGTTCGTAGGGGCCAATCTGCACGGGCTGACCAGGCAGGACCCAGCCTCGGGACCGGGTGGAATGCCCCCAGTGAATGCCAGTGCGACTGTCGAGATCGAGACAGGCGAGTTGACCGTCGATGACCTGCAGCCAGGCGTGTCGACGGCTGATTTCGGGGTCGACCAGGCAGATGTCGCAATCTTCCCGCGAGCCCACCAGCAGGCTCGGGCCGCGACGCTCCAGATCTTTGGACTGGCCAGTGCGCGAATCGACCACGCGCAGACGAACGGTGGCCTCCAGGCCGCACGCTCTGGCGAAATCGTCCCAGCGGGCACCAGCGGAAGGGTTGGTCATCACGCGCTCAAGTTTGCCCGCCACAGCCTGGGCAATGAATTCTTCTCTACAGTATGTCTTCGGAGGCTTCGGCAGGCCTGAAGGTGGCGATTATACCGGCGCTGCTGCGGGAGTGGTAATGCCCCCCAGTCGTCAAATCCACAATTCCCCCGATTCGCAAAACCTGAATGATCGGTAGAGCCGATAAATCCCTCAGAGTCTGCCATTTCCGGGGCACACCCTCGTCGAACTTGGGTTGTTTTTGAACAAACATTCAGTCCTCTCAACTGGCCTGCGTCGGCAACCCTCTCCTTCCCGGTGATCCCCATGCCCACCTGGAGTCGATTCGAACAGCCCCATCGCCAGCGCTGGCTTGCCGCCACGCTCGCCTCTTTGGGGCTCGCTTCACTCGCGGGCTGCTCGACGCCCAACATGGCCCTGGCCCCCCCCCGCCGGGTCTCCCCTGCTGCCCAGGCGGCTGGGATGGTTGCGAAGGCTGGACCGCAGACTTCAGCGAACCCCCGGGCGAAGAGTGTTGCGACTTCTCCCGCAAACTCTGCCACGAATCTCCCCGCGACTGCCGCAGCTGCCGCCAGTAGCCTGGTGGCCGCCGCGAAAACTCCCTCAACGGCTCGCCCCTCGGCTGCCACCACCCCCCGCGGCGCCATCCGCCAGGTCTCGGGCGAAGAGCTGGCCCCGCCTGTCCCAACTGTGAGCGGCGCCCCGGGAGCCGGCCTGACGGGATCGGAATTGACGGGATCAGAATCGACGGGGACCGCATCGACTCCGAACCGCCTCACCTCGACTCGCCTCTCCTCCGCCCAGGCACCGCAGCGGGCCCGCAACGAATTCACCGAACGGCTCGAACTCCCTCCCGGGCTCCCCGGAGCCGAGGCCCCGCCGGCCGTCCTCCCCCCCAACACCGATCCCGAGGCCCGCGCCCAGGCAATCGCCAACCTCTTTCCGCCCCTCCCCGAGATCGTTCCCGACCCCCCTCTCGACCCGTCGCAGCCCCGCTACTCGCTCGCCGAACTCGAGTCGCGCACGCTGGCGCTGGCTCCCACGCTCGACCAGGCCCGGCAAGCCATCTCGGCCGCCG
>Ga0315906_10010555_pt1 | contig 10842 bp, 7 predicted proteins | sample LakEriMetagenome_4_FD_203526 | JGI IMG/M metagenome (GOLD analysis project Ga0315906, IMG submission 203526) | Freshwater fungal communities from buoy surface, Lake Erie, Ohio, United States - Buoy 2 MA122 | ecosystem: Environmental > Aquatic > Freshwater > Lake > Lake biofilm | place: USA: Lake...
GGTGTACCAGTCGCGGTTCTCGCCGCGGTAGGTTGCCTTGGCGAGGGCGTTGAGGTGGTCGGAGGGGGCGTCGAGGGTGTTCCAGGTATTGACCAGCCCGACGTCGAAGGTGAGGTTGTCGGTCACAGCCCAGGTGCCGATGCCTCCCCAAAAGGTGAAGGGCCCGGCGAACTGGTAACTGTATCCCTTGGTGTAGAAGAAGTTGTTCGGCGCGGGGAGACTTTCGTAACCGATGGGGGAGTAGAAGTGCCCCAACTTCCACTGGAAGATGTCGTTGCCGGTTTCGAAGTAGAGCTGGGGGATGGCGAGCCCCATTTCGTCATCACCATTCCATTTGTTTGATCCATCCTGGTTCAGTTCGAATCCGAAGGACTGGGCCAGCCAGTAGTCGCGTCCCAGCAAGACGTCAGCCTGGGCGCCCACCCCCCAGCAGCCGTCTTCGGGCAGTTTCCAATCGAAGATGAAATAGGCCTGATTGAGCATCAGGGTGTTTTGGTCGATCGAGTTGTAGGGACCGTTGTAGCCGGACTCGGGACCCGAGGTGTTGGTGATGAACCCGTAGTCGAACCAGCCCGAGACCTGGAAGGGGCCCAGGTCGGGAACGAGTTTCGTGACCGAGGCGGGGTTGGTGAACATCGGGCCGATGCCCGGGATTCCCCCCATGAGGTTGGTGATGGTTGCCTGGGAGGGCATGCCGGGCATCATGCCCATGCCGGGAACTCCCATTCCCGGAACCCCCATACCGGGCATGCCCATCCCCGGAACCCCCATACCGGGTGCACCCATTCCGGGCATCCCCCCGGGCAAACCGGGAGCGGCCGGCATGGCAGCGGGCATCGCGGGGGCCGCGAATCCCCCGGGAGGGGGGGCGGGCAATGGCGGGAGCGCGACCGAGGGGACCGACTTCGACTGTGCGAGGACTGTCGAGGAACACAGCAAGATGCCGGCGGCCATCTGCCACCAGCGAGGTCTGAGAAGAGATGGCATCCTTGCGCTCCAAATCACCAATCCGACATCGCCCCCACTTTCCAGCGAAGCCGATGTGTGACCTTCACCCGATCAGCCCTGATCGCTGGATGAAGCGTTGTGCCTTCTGAATCGGTCGTGCGGATTGGAATCAAACAGCATGAGGCAACGGCTGTATCGGTTTTTTGCGAACAACCGATTTGTACGAAGTTGCAAACGGAATGACGCTCAGGATTTGCCCAGATTCCCCAGATTGCCGGAGGTGATTCTTGCGACAGAAGGGGGGCCGGTTCTGTTGGAGCGGGGCAGTGCGGGATGGGACAGGCGAGGCCACCTCACGGCAAGTTGGGGTGCAACTTTGTTCCACCAGCACTGTTGTCAGCCCTTGAGTGGTTATTGCGAGTGAGTCTCCCGCGATTCGCCCTGCACTTCGTTCGGTTTCGCGTGTGTGGCGGTCAATGTGACGGGTCTGTCTGTCTGTCTGTCTGTCTGTCTGTCTGTCTGTCTGTCTGTCTGTCTGTCCCCCATGAGCCACTCAGAACAGGAAGGGGATTTGGGTCTCCAGCGACTGACACATTCAGAATCTTCCAAGGGCTTCCGTCGTCGCTCTTGAGCCGGAGCCATTGCCGTGATCTGGACGCTCTGCAAAACCATGCGTTTTCCAAGACAGCGTGGCGCCAATCTCCGGTTGCTGGCAGCTGCCGGTCGAGTCGGGCCCGATGAACTGTCTTCGATTCGGCGTCTATGTGGAGGAGTCTCGCTTGCGGATCACCAGCAACAGTCCTGGAATCTCCTCTGTGGACGTGTGCTCGAGCATTTGGATGTCGGCTGTACGGATCAAGTCGCAGGTTGGGGGAAGATGGCTTCGAACATCGGCTTCCAGTTGGTCTCGGGTGAACTTGTGCAGGTAGTGCTGGAGCAGCATGTGTCCACCTGGTTTGAGCCAGCAGTTGAGGTTGTGAAAGTAGGCAGCCCGGGCTTTCGCTGGAAGGACATGCAGACAACCGCGGTCGATGACCGCATCGAAGTTCCCAAGTCGATCGCATGCCTGGGTGACATCGGCCTGCTCGAATACCAACTGCGGGATCGCACCATGCAGCTGTCCGGCTTTTTGGATGGCCGTGGGAGAGAGGTCAATCCCCAGAACCTGCATTCCACGTTCCGCCAGCCAGGCAGCGCTGTATCCGAGACCGCACCCGACATCGAGGCACCGCTCGCCCGGCTTCAGCAAACCGCTTTCGAGTGCATCGACAAAATGGCGGGAGACCGAATGCAATTCCCAGGGTGCGGGTTTCCCTTCTTTCCATTTGCTTTCCCAGTTGTGATTACGCCGTAGAATTCGACGCAGGAATTTACGGCATTTAGTCCACATGTCGTCAGGATTCAGAGAGAGGTGTTGGGAAAGGAATTCCGGTTCGCGAAGGGAGAGCAATTCCTGCTGGGTTGTAATCTGCGACGTGACCTCGGGCCAGACCACTACAGATGTCATTCTGCGGGCGTGGTGATTCGATCGTTGGCGTGTGTTTCTGACGTGGACAGTTGAATGCATCCGGGAGACCGAATCCGCAAGTCTTCCGGAGAGGCTGCCCACTGTGGATGACAGGGGGGGACCAGACGATGCGATTCGGGGCAGTTCTGACAAACGACCACGATTGAGCCTGCGACAAGGTCTGCCCCCGGTGTCAGGCTGGAGGCAGAGTTGGAGGTTCTGATCGGCAAGAGTTGGGATATCCCAATGTAAAAACTACAAACTTCCCGGAAAATCCGCGCAGAGGCTCTTGAGACAAAGCATCGCGGGCGGGTATACCACCGCTCCCTTCCGGGTCGTTCAGACCCCTGCGTTTCCCACCGGCCTCCGAGCCACCCCCTCCCTCCGCGGCTCTCTCTCCCTTCTGATTCCGTCGTCCCTCTCTGCGTTCGAACCCACCCCGTTTCTCCCTCCCCCGATCTGTCGTCCGGAAGTTGGTCTCTGGGTCTGGCGTTCCCCCCCACCTCTGTGGGGGGGGCGCCCCCCCGGGAAGCCCCTGATCGGACGAGCCCACCTCTGGAGCTTGGCCATGCGTTCTTTGCTGACCGGACTGGTGTCGTTCGCCTTGCTGTGTGCCGTGGGACTGCCTCTGGCCGCCCAGGAGTTCCGGGTCTACACCCGCATTTTCAATGAACGGGCCGACGCCGCCGCCCGCAAGGCGGGCAAGCAACCGGCCCCGGTCAGCCGGACCACCACGGTGTTCCATGCCGGGAAGGTGTATGACTTCATTGACGCCGGCGATCGCATCACCATCTACGAGCCGTCGCAGGAGCGGTTCCTCATTCTCGACGGGGCCCGCCAGTTGCGGACCGAGATCAAGACGTCTGAGATCGCCTCCACCATTCGTTCGATTGAGCGCAAGCAGCAGGAACGGCTGGAGAGCGAAGTGGGCACCGAACGGGATGACGAGCGCCTGCAACTGATCCAGTTCCAGCTCAATCCGGACTTCACCGAGTCGATCGATGAACAGTCGCTGGCTCTGAAGTTGAGCGGTACCGGGGCGGAGTACACGCTCAAGTGTGTTGCGTCGGAGTCTCCGGAGTATGCCCGGGCCTATCTCGACTACGCCGACTGGGCGGCCCGGCTCAATTATCTGCTGCATGAAAATGCTCCGCTCCCCGGACCCCGTCTGGCACTCGATGAGAGCCTGCGCCGCAAGGGTTGGCTGCCGTTGGAGGTCTCGATGCAGGGACGCAGCCGCAACAGTCCCCACCTGCGGGCCGAACATCGCTACGACTGGAAGCTCGACGCGGCGGACCGCAAGCTGATCACCAAGGCCGAGAATGAAATTGGCCAACCGAAGATGAAGGAGGTCGACTTCGCCACCTTCTACCAGCGGATCCACACGCGGAACGCCCAGGCCCGGCGGTAGAGTCCGATGGTCTGTCGGTCGTCGTTACAGGCCAGCAGTCTGCAACCGGAGGGTTCGGAAACCCAATCGGCATCCAATTACGCGGCGCGCCGAAAGGGATCGGAAGACGAGTGTCGGGAGCGCGGACCTCCGTGTCCGCTCCACTGGACTTGAATCGAACGAAAACCGAATGTTGGTTGGCCGGAAACCTTGGATCGGAAACTCAAATCCGCGTCCCCCAACACAACCCACCGAGTGGGCCCAACCCACGGGTGGTGGGGGGGCGGACCTCCGTGTCCGCTCCGCTGGACCTGGATCGAACAAGAAACGTCCCGCTGTGCGACCAAACCCTCTGGATCAAAAACCCCATTCCGCTCCCCTCCACACAACGCGACGCAAGGGCCCGCCACCCTGTGCTTGGGCCCTTGCGAGCGGGTGTCTTTGGTTGGGGACGTAGCGGAAATTGGCCGATCCCTTTCGCTTGGTGATCCGCATCGTGGCTCCCATGCCTGGCCTGCGGCTGTCCCAGACCCCACCGACCTCGCGTCGGTTGGTGAACGAGATCTGTCGCTAACCCAGCGGCACCGCCGCGCGTCGCCCCCTCTACCACCAAACGACGCCCGAGAAGCCGAACCCGGGTGACTGTGGGAGAGGGTTGGGGTGAAGGCGAAAGGGCCGAGTGGTTGGTCGGGGTGTGACACAAGGCATACCGCGCGGGTTGAGGCCGTGCGTCCAGCGGCGAGCTGTTGTCCGATCCAAGGTCTTTGTCTGCCCATCGGGTCGGTGACCTGCGGACGAGCGCCCAGCGGAGCGGACACAGAGGTCCGCCCCCCCGCCACCCTGTGCTGGGGCCCTTGCGGGAGGGTGTCTTTGGATGAGTGTCCAGCGGAGGTTATTGGTCGATCCATGGTCTTTGGCTGCCCATCGGGTCGGGGATCTGCGGACGAGAGTCCAGCGGAGCGGACACAGAGGTCCGCCCCCCCGCCACCCTGTGTTTGGGCCCTTGCGGGAGGATGTCTTGGGTTGAGTGCCCAGCGGAGGTTGTTGGTCGATCCATGGTCTTTGTCTGCCCATCGGGTCGGTGACCTGCGGACGAGAGTCCAGCGGAGCGGATACAGAGATCCGCGCGGTTGTGGAACAGGCTTGTCAGCCTGTTCGTCAAAGAAGCGTGGATCAACAGCACGACGAACCGTCGCGTGGACTGAGTTGTGCAATCAGAAGGCAGGTCGATTCGCCGCGTCGCACGAACCGGACTGACAGACCTGGAGGTCTGTCACCAGAAACACAAAAAGGAGCGGACACAGAGATCCGCGCGGTTGTGGAACAGGCTTGTCAGCCTGTTCGTCAAAGAAGCGTGGGTCAACAGCACGACGAACCGTCGCGTGGACTGAGTTTTGCAATCAGAAGGCAGATCGATTCGCCGCGTCGCACGAACCAGACTGACAGACCTGGAGGTCTGTCACCACATCCGCGCGCACCCTGTCCGTTCCTCACCCGTGTGAGTCCCTCGCCAACCGGTCCCCCAACCCCTCAACCCGCCTGGGCGACCTTCTTGGCGTTCGTCGTCGGGTGCTTCACACCGTTGCGCGGGGTGGTTTCTCCCACTCGGGTCGGCTCCCCTACCCCCGCCGTCTCGGCGGTGTCTTTTGGTTTAATAAAGATGGAGCCTCCCGCGGCCGGCCCGGAAACCGGGGGGGACGCGGCCGGGGGAACCGCCGGTTCCGCACTGGTTTTCTCGGTAGGTGGTGGGGCCGTTGTCGCTGGTGGCGGAGCCAGGCCGGCGGCGAGGTCGCTGAGGATTGGGGAGCGGTTTTTGAGCAGCTCGGCCCGGGCGGCGGCTTGTTGGGCGCGTTGCGCCTCCCGGCGGGCCTCGATCAGTTCGGGGTAGCCGACGACTTCGCGCACGTCCCCCTCGTGCGGCTCAAACAGCGACGGCAGGTTGCCGTAGACCAGCGCTTCGCGCAAGTGCCGGGGTTGAATGCCGTGCTGCGCCGCGCGCTCGGCCAGCACCTTCCACACCGCCATCCCCCCCAGCACCAGCAGAATCTGATCGACATACTCCAGCACCCGCACCAGGTGGCGGTGCTTGAGCAGGTCTTTGGTCGGGGCCAGTTCGGTGCCGGTTGCTTCGTTCCAGACGAGCCGGTGGTCACTCCCCCGGGTCAGGTGCCAGGCGGGACGGTCGGCGTCGCCGTTGCCGTAACAGGTTTTGACGATTTCCAGCACCCGGCCGGGGACTTCGGGATCGGTCGGCGTGGCCAGCCGCCAGACGGAGTGGGCGTTCTCTCGCAGCGACCGGCTCTGCAGGTATTTGGCCACTCCCTCGCCGTTGCGGAAGGCGTTGGGCTGCATGGTGATCACGAACGTCACCTCGAACCGGCGGGCGAAGAGGCCCAGCCCCTCGACCAACTGCTGGAAAGTGCGTTCGCTGTCGCAGCGGAGGTGCACATTCGCCTGGTCAATCACCACCATCCGGACACTGGGGCGGTGCTTCAGGAACCGGAAGACATTCTCCAGGATCTTGGTGCTGGCGAGGTGGACCTCGGGAATTCCCTTGTTGCCCCAGAACTGGCGGGCCAGCGGCAGACCATTTTCGGCGGTCAACTCGAACAACATCTCGCTGGCGCGATAAACCCGGTCGACATCCCCCCCGGCCGCCGCGATGTCGGGGATCACCTTGCGGGCGAAGTCGTCCCGGCCGTTGAAGACCACCACATCCCCCGCCGGCGGGGCCTGATCGGGGCCGCAGCCGGGGAAGGGAGTGCCGGAGGTGACGCGGGCGATCCAGTCGGCCATGAGGGTCGACTTACCCGCCCCGGCCTCCCCCACCACCACAACCACATCGCCGGCCCGGACCTGGTCGGGCCAGAGCCAGCCGTTGTTTTCATGGTGGATGGGGGCAAACTGGTTGAGGTGGTTGCCGAACTTCCGATCGGGGTAAAAGGGAAGTTTCTCGGGGATCAGCCAACACCCGGGGGGCGGGGTCCGTTTGGGTTCAGCCGCCCCGGTCTCCCCTTGCGGACGGGGTTCGGCCTCGAATCCAGGAGCGGGGACAGCAGTTTCGGACGACGGGTGATCAGACATGATCGCAATTCTCCCTCAAAAGGCACATGTGGACAGTACGTCGCATAGTATATAGACGCCACTGGTGTACATGGCAATCCCATTTGTCAGTATTTTGTACAGTTATTGGGAAATTGTGGAAGTGGGTGTCTGGAAGAGAGTTATGTCAATTTGAAATGGTATGGAACGGCAGGAAACCGATGAGTTTCCGCCGGAGTCACGGATTCAGTTGGAAGTCGACCAAGGGTGCCCCATGGTCAATCAGAGTTCTCCCGGCGCTGGAGCGCGGGGGCCTTTTGGTTTCGGAGCGACACACGGGGGACTGCCAGCAGACTTCACCTGCGCATCTGTGGGGCGTCATTCCGGATCAGCGCCAGCAATCGCCTCTCGACTTGCCGTCGAGTGAACGCAATGCCATCTCAGTCGACTCGTGGGTACGAATCGAATTCGTAGGGTCAAGAACAGCCGTGGGGACATGCGGGAGTCTCCGAAGTCCCCCCTGCATTTGGGTCTCGTTGCCCGCAGAGGCACCCCTGCGGCTGCTTCTCTCGGGTCATCCCGCGAACTGGATCGCGTAGAGGTCGGCCTCGAGCATCCGGCAGTGCAGCCGGACCGGTTGGCCGGCGAGCGGGGCGAGGGAGGGGTTCGATTTCCAGGTCACCCGCTGCTCGAGCGAATCCCCCACCAGCGGTTGGCAGTCGTCGAGGGTGAAGCCGGGGAGCGGCTGGCCCGCCGGGGTCTGCAATTCGGCCCGAAACTGTCCCCCGGCGCTGGTCGCGTAATTCACCAGCAGCTGGCTGCCAGCGAAGGTGAAGGGGGGCGTCACCAGCGCTCCGGGGTCGGCCCCAACATGCACCGACGCAAACCCGTCGGGACGCAGCGTGAATCGCCGGAAGGGGGTGGTGTAGATCGACAGCTCCTGGGGGCCCGTGGGAACGACGTTGAGGGCCGCGTAGTTGGATCGGTTCCCCCAGCGGTCGGGATCAAGCCCGGGGCGGATGAATGCCTCGCGGAAGGTGCGGTCGTATTTCGCCGGTCCGCGGGCCGTCATGAAGAGGATGTCGGTGCTTTCTCCCCGCTCGGGATGGAATCGCGTGGGGAAGGCCAGGTAGATGTGTGGGGCCCGGAAGTAGGGCTGGGTGAGCGTGGTATAAAGATGTTCGCCCGGGAAATTGGGACGCAGCGGCACCGGCTCGGTCCAGTGGCGATAGTCGTCCGACGTGGTCCGGCAGACCGACCGCAGTTTGCCATCGAGAAAGTGACGGAAGTAACACACATAGCACCCCTCACTCTCGGACCAGAACGACACATTCTGGGAATCGAAGGCATACTCTTTGGTGTAGGCAATGACCGCTTCGGGAGCGAGCTTGCGCCAGTGGATGCCATCGGCTGAGACAAACGCATGCAGGTTCGACTTGACCGTCCCGGCGAGCGCCTTGAACCGCTCTTCGGCCGGGACTCCGGGCCGGCGGTCGAGCATCGGGCAGAAGTTGTGGCAGAACGGCGGGGCATGCAGGATGACATTGTTGTCTTTGGTGCCGTCGACCTCCACCAGCCCGAGATTGGGGCGGGTCCAGTGGATGCCATCCCGGCTTTCGCAATACCGGGTGACCTCGGTGACATCGCCGTCAAATTTTGAATTGCGGTGATCGCGGGTATACAGCCGGTAGAGGTCTCCATCGAGAATGACCGTGGCATACTCCAGGGAGTTGGCCGGTTCGGTCATCACGGGGGCCAACTGCGGCGAGTGGAGCTGCAGCGACGCGTTCTCGAGCCGGTCGACGAGGAACCGGTCGACGAACAGTTCCCGGCGGGAGCCAATGGCCCGCATACCATCCGCGGGGGAGTCGGCGGCCCGGACGACGGAACCGGGGACGGTCAGCAGTCCTCCCGCTACGGAAACGGCCCCCTGCAGGAAACGACGTCGATCGGCGGTGGGTTGATCAGGCATGGCCGGGAGACTCAAGAGGAAGGTGCAATAACGAGCGGCGTTGGCGGACAGACTCCGCGGACTCGCGGGACAGCCGGGTGGGCGATTATGGATTCGGTGTGGGTTGCCAGTGGGCGTGCATGGCGGCGTAACCGTACGGGAGGTTGGTGAGCGGCGTTTCCCGGTGATCACTCAATCGACGCAGGTAGAGATTGCGTACCCCCCGGCGATTCGAGCCGTACAGCAGCCACTGACCATCGGGGGACGGATTGAGGTGGTAATGCGAGGTGCCGGGGGCCGAATGGGTCAACTGCCGACTCTGTCCCTCCAGGGTGACCTCGAACAGCTCAATGCGATCATCGACCTGGGCCGTGTAGTAGACGCGGTCACCCCGGGCGGAAAAGACCGGGATATCGCTGCTGCCGCCGTGAAAATCAGGGACATCCAAAAACTCGGTGACCCCGCGGTAGCCGTTGCGGTCGGCGAGTTTCTTCAGTCCGGTGCCATCGGCCCGCACGATGTGGGGGTGGCAGTTGTAGTGTTCGCCCGAGACAAACAGCAGCCACTGGCCATCGGGAGACCAGCGCGGGGCGAAGACGAACGGGTGGCCGGTCTGGACGTGAATGCGGTTCTTGCCGTCGGCATCGGCGAGGTAGACCTGGTAGTTCTCGTGATACGAGATCCGCCGGCCATCGGGAGAGCTGCTGAAGCCGTAGGCGAAGCCCGACGAGTCTTTGGTGAGGTCGACCTTGTGGCGGCCCTTCCGGTCCATGCGGAATGGTTTGCTGTTGCCGTCGATGAGTGCGGTGAAGCCGAGTTGATTCGGATCGTTGTTCCAGAAGAACAGGCCGGTGTTGTAGAAGCTGACACGGTCGACGGCGGTCACATTTTCGGCCTGACCGGTCTGGGGATCGAACAGGAACGAGTCGTACTGCCAACCTTCGGCCGTGAAGCGGAAGGTCTGATGTTCTTCTTCCCAGCGGGCGTTGTCTTCGCTTTCCCAGGCCTGGCCGAGGATGGTGAGGGTGCCGTCGGGGGACCAGCCGACGAACTGCGTCCAGCGGCCCGGTTCGGCGAGCAAGGGGTCACCCACAAGTCGATTCCCGGTGCCATCGCCGCGGATGAGCATGGCGCGGTTGGTCCGCACATTGGCCCAGCGTCCGCCCGGAAGATTGGTGCGGTGCAGGTTGTAGCCGATCCAGCCGGCGGGAGATTCGGGGGAGGCGGCCTGGGTCGTGGCGGCAGGCCCGAGGCCACTCCCCAGCAGGGCCAGACAGAGCAGGCGGGCGAGCATGGAGCGCCGGGCTGAGGGGGCAAGCGACGGCATGGGGGAGCGATCCCGGGTTGGAGGAACGATGTTGGTCCAGCCCGGCGCAGTCGCGCCGGGGAACCGCCTCTGGGTTGTTCGTCCGAAGATCAGGCGAGGAGGTCGTCGATGACCCGGCCGTGGACGTCGGTGAGGCGCATGTCGCGGCCGCCGAAGCGGAAGGTGAGCCGTTCGTGGTCGAGACCCAGCAGGTGCAGGATCGTGGCGTGGATGTCGTGAATGTCGACGCGGTTTTCGACGGCACTCATGCCCATCTCGTCGGTGGCGCCATAGGTCTGGCCGCCGCGGACGCCTCCTCCCGCCATCCAGATGGTGTAGCCGCTGACGTGGTGATCGCGGCCGTCGGTACCGCCGCTGTGTGGAGTGCGCCCCATCTCACCCGCCCAGACGACGAGCGTGTCTTCAAGCAGCCCCCGGCGTTTCAGGTCGAGCAGCAGCGCGGCGACCGGCTGGTCGGTGATGCGGGCATTCTCGGAATGCCGGTGTTTCAGTTCGCCGTGCTGATCCCAGGGGGAATTGTTGTTGTGGGTGCTGGGGCAGGTGATCTCGACAAACCGAACCCCCGCCTCGACCAGGCGGCGGGCCCGCAGGCACTGCAGGGCGTAGAACTTGTCGAAGTCGTTCTCGCGGTCGACCCCGTAGAGATGCAGTGTCTCGGGGGTCTCGCCCGAGACATC
>Ga0315906_10010557_pt1 | contig 10842 bp, 11 predicted proteins | sample LakEriMetagenome_4_FD_203526 | JGI IMG/M metagenome (GOLD analysis project Ga0315906, IMG submission 203526) | Freshwater fungal communities from buoy surface, Lake Erie, Ohio, United States - Buoy 2 MA122 | ecosystem: Environmental > Aquatic > Freshwater > Lake > Lake biofilm | place: USA...
GAAATGGTTAAACAAATTGAGTTGCTTGCTGCATCAAATCAACTTAGAGAGGAAAAAGGTGTACATGGGCGAAAATTTGTGAAGGCACATCTTACAATAGAGCGTCAGTCGGATGAGTTGTCACAATACTATTTTAAAGTACTCAGAGAACCCAAAAAGCAGCGTATCAATAAATTATGAGAAAAGAAACCGTGATTAAAAACGTATTTTTCTCATCTTTGCAGAAGCAAACAATTAATTCTTCAGGTTTTTTCCAACTTTTTCGATTGACGGTTGTAACTATTGTGTCATGAATAAGTTTACGATCAAGGACTTAGAAAATTTAAGCGGCATCAAAGCCCATACAATTCGTATCTGGGAGCAGCGCTACAATTTTCTCAAACCCCAGCGTACAGCGACTAATATCCGCTACTATTCCAATGAAGAATTAAAAACAATTCTAAATATTTCCCTGCTCAATAAATACGGCTACAAGATTTCACATATCAACCGTATGACCAATGAGGAGGTGAGAAACAAACTGGTTTCATTGTCTGGTCCGGAAGCTCAGCAGGAGAGACTTGTAAATGAACTGATCCAGTTCATGATAGACCTTGACATTGAAACTTTCGAAAAGCTTCTCGATCAGTTTATCCTGGCAAAAGGCATTGAAAAGACAATCAATCAGCTCATTTTCCCATTTATGGACAGGATAGGGGTGCTGTGGCTCACAGACCATATCAATCCTGCACAGGAGCATCTGATTACCAATGTAATTCGTCAGAAATTAATTGTAGGTATTGAAAATATCAATACACCTTTTCAGCAGCGCACCAAAATATTACTATTCCTTCCGGAGAATGAGCACCATGAGCTGGGGCTTCTTTATCTGAATTATATGCTCAAAAGTAGAGGCATTCAAACAATTTATTTAGGAGCGAATGTGCCTTTGTCAGACCTTGAATTTGTAGTGCAGATCAAGAAGCCTGATTACGTATATACCCACCTCACTACCGTGATGAAGGAGTTTAACTTCGAGAAGTTCCTGAACCACCTCAAAAACAAGTTTTCTTCGGTTCCTATTCTGATATCAGGTCTTTTAAGCCAGACTTATGAAAAGAAGGCGCCTCAGGCCAATATCCGGTTTATCCGATCCCTGGCTGAAGTCAACGAATTCATTTCCGCTCTTCCATAATATTAAATAACAATTGGTTATCGCCAAAGATGCTCCGAAAACGGGGCATTTTTTTTTGCGGCTATATTTTTTGTTTTACAAAATTTAGCAAATTTTAAACAAAATATTTGGAAGGGTATGCCTTTTGTGTTTAAATTTGGGTATCATTAAATTAAACACAACATATATGTCCACACTTGAATTCAACGAGATGCTGGTCAGTAATACAGATTTTCTCAAGCCTTTTGCCTTTACCCTTACCAGAGACAATGAGACAGCAAAGGACCTGTTGCAGGAAACACTATACAGGGCAATTGCCAACCGTGATAAATATCATGTGGGCACAAATATTAAGGCATGGCTTTATACCATCATGCGTAATATTTTCATCAATAATTACCGCAGGAGGGTGAAACAAAATACCATTTTTGATTCAACACCTAATGATTATTATCTTAACTTTCAGCAGGCATCTGTTCATAATGATGCGGAAGGGAAACTGAAATTGAGAGAAATTCAATCCGCGCTACATAATTTGCCCGATATTTTTAAACATCCGTTTCTTCTTTATTTCGAAGGATACAAATACCACGAAATTGCAGAGATGCTCAATGAACCTCTTGGCACCATCAAAAGCAGGATTCATTTTGCACGTAAATTGTTGAAGGAACAGATCACACGTAATTAAAAAACATTAAACGATTTTTTTGCCAAAAGCCATTGTAATAGGAAGCGGATTTGCCGGAATTTCTACAGCCTCTTTTCTTGCGAGAGATGGGTGGGACGTGGTTGTGCTTGAAAAACATACCATGCCTGGTGGCCGTGCCAGAAAAATGGAAGTCGATGGCTTTACTTTCGATATGGGCCCGAGCTGGTACTGGATGCCGGATATATTCGAACGTTATTTCAATCGCTTTGGTAAAAAAGTAAGTGATTATTATGATCTAATTCGTCTTGATCCTTCCTACAGGGTTTATTTTAAAGATGAAGCATTGGATATACCAGCAGATTATGCTTCTTTAAAAGCACTCTTTGAAAAAATTGAACCGGGCAGCGGAAAACAACTCGATCGTTTTATGAGTGAGGCCGCTTATAAATATCAGGTCGGTATTAATAAACTTGTTTATAAACCAGGTAGATCGCTCACCGAATTTATTGATAAGGATTTATTGCTTGGATTATTTCGTCTGGATGTTTTTACATCTATCAGCAGCCATGTACGACGGTTCTTTAAAGATTCGCGACTGGTTGAACTGATGGAGTTTCCTGTTTTGTTCCTAGGCGCACTTCCTCAAAATATTCCTGCTTTGTATAGTTTAATGAACTATGCAGACATACAACTTGGTACTTGGTATCCAAAAGGAGGGATGTATAAAATTGTAGAGGGAATGGTTTCCCTTGCAGAGGAATTAGGTGTACGTTTTCTTTATAACACAGAGGTAAAAGAAATTGTTGCTAAAAATGGAAAAGTGAAGGAGGTGTTATCCAACAACGGAACATTTGAAGCAGATGTGGTGATCAGCGGAGCTGATTATCATCATACAGAGCAGGATTTATTACAAAAAACAGATCAGTCATATTCTCAGTCATATTGGGATAAAAGAGTAATGGCTCCTTCCTGTCTTTTATATTATGTTGGGCTGAATAAAAAATTAAACAGTGTGCCTCATCATTCTCTTTTCTTTGATACTGATTTTTCAGTTCACGGGAAAGAAATCTATACCACAAAAGAATGGCCTTCGGATCCTTTATTTTACGTGAGTGTAACAACTGTAACAGATACCGCAGGAGCACCGCAGGGTGGTGAAAATATGTTTTTTCTGATTCCTGTTGCGGCCGGGCTGGAAGGGGACACAGAAGAACTCAGAGTGAAATATTTTGAAAGCATTCTTCAAAGGTTTGAAGCGCGAACCGGAGAAAATATTCGAGAACATATAGTATATAAGAAGTCGTATTCAGTGAGCGATTTCAAACAAGACTACCATGCTTTCAAAGGAAATGCGTACGGTCTTGCAAACACACTGCTGCAAACTTCAATCCTTAAACCATCCTGCAGAAGTAAAAAAGTATCCAATCTTTTTTATACAGGACAACTTACCGTACCGGGGCCAGGTGTACCTCCCAGTTTAATTAGCGGGGAAGTTGTTGCAGGGGAGGTTAAAAAATATTTTTCAACTACCAAAAAACTAACTGCATATGATCCAGCTTTTTCATGAAGTAAGCCAGCAGTGTAGCAAAAGCACGACAGAGCGTTACAGCACTTCTTTTTCTTCAGCAATCCGTTTACTTCATACAGATCTGCGCCAGCCTATTTATAATATTTACGGATTTGTTCGTTTTGCAGATGAAATAGTAGATACCTTTCATGAGCATAAGAAAGATGTATTGCTTGCAGAATTTAAAGCAGATACTTATGCTGCAATACAGGAGGGCATCAGCCTCAATCCAATTCTTCATAGTTTTCAGTTAACAGTTAATAAGTACAACATCGATCCTGCTCTCATTGAGGCTTTTTTCAAAAGCATGGAAATGGATCTTGACAGGAAATCTTACAACGAAGGAGGTTATGCAGAATATATTTATGGCAGCGCTGAAGTAGTTGGTTTGATGTGTTTGTTTGTATTTCTTAACGGGGACAAAGATGAATATGAAAGACTGAAACCGTATGCACAGGCTCTTGGTGCTGCATTTCAAAAAGTGAATTTTTTAAGAGATGTGAAAGCTGATTATGCTTTGCTGGATCGTACTTATTTTCCGGGAGTAGATTTCGGAAATTTCACTGATAAACAAAAAGCAGAAATCGAAGCGGATATTCAAAAAGATTTTGAATTGGCTTACAAGGGAATTCTCATGCTCCCTAATAAAGCTAAATTCGGAGTTTATGTTGCTTTTAAATATTATTTATCTCTTTTTAGAAAAATAAAGAGAATGCAGCCTTCACGTATATTGAATGAACGTGTGCGTATACCAAATTATCATAAAATGATGATTTTATTAAGGGCTGGAGTTAGAACACAATTGAATTTTTTTTAGTAACTAATCATACTCATGAATATACATCAGGTCATATTGGTCAATGAACAGGATGAGCAGGTAGGAGTCATGGAGAAAATGGCTGCTCACCAGCAGGCGCTTCTGCACCGTGCATTCAGTGTATTTATTTTTAATAAGGATGGCCAGATGTTGTTACAAAAAAGAGCTGATGGTAAATACCATAGTCCGGGTTTATGGACCAACGCATGTTGCAGTCACCCTGCTCCCGGTGAAACAACTGATGCTGCAGCAAAGAGAAGATTGCAGGAAGAGTTAGGTTTTACAACAGAAATTAAGAAGGCATTTCATTTTACATACAAAGCAGTATTCGACAATGGACTTACCGAGTATGAATTTGATCACGTTTATACAGGAGTATATAATGGCGCCATTCAACCCAATCCTCAGGAAGCAAGTGAGGTTTTGTTTTTATCACTTGATGAAATAGAGCACGATCTGAAAGCAATCCCCGAGCAATATACGGTCTGGTTTGCAATTGCTTTTCCAATGCTGAAGCAATGGGTCGAAAAAACCCAGTATGCAGATGTTACAACGTAAAGTATCAGTTATTGGTAGTGGTATTGCCGGTCTTGCTGCGGCAATTCGCCTCGCAATAAGAGGGTACGAAGTTGATGTTTTTGAACGCAATGAATATCCCGGAGGCAAATTAAGCTTAATAGAAAAAGACGGATACAGGTTTGATGCAGGGCCTTCTCTGTTTACACAACCCCAATACTTAGAGCAGTTGTTTCATGAAGCAGGTGAATCAATCGAAGATTTTTTTGAATATCAGAAAGTAGATCTGTCCTGCCGTTATTTTTTTGAGAACGGGAAAATTATCAACGCTTGGACAGAAGCATCACGATATGAAGAAGAACTGGTCAGTATTCTAGGGGAGAAGCCCGGGACACTAAAAAATTATCTTCAACAAAGCGCTTCGCTTTATGAATCCGTTGGCTCTATTTTTCTGAATCAATCTCTACATCGATTAAATACCTGGCTTCAGCCTAAAGTATTCAAAGCGTTGGGTAAAGTAAAGCCTGCTCATCTGTTTGATTCGCTTCATTCATTCAATCAGTCAAAATTTATATCTGCAGAGGCGATTCAGATATTCAACCGTTATGCCACCTACAATGGAAGTGATCCATACCAGACACCGGGAATGATGAGTATGATTCCTCATCTTGAATTGAATGAAGGAACTTTTTATCCAAAGGGAGGGATGATCAGTATCACAAATGCATTGTATCAACTTGCTTGTAAAAAAGGAGTACGTTTTCATTTTAGTTTGTCGGTACAACAAATTGTAAAAAAGAATCAAGACATTAAAGGAGTTATCGTAAATGATCATTTTCATCAATCAGATATTGTTGTAAGCAATGCCGATGTTTATTTTACTTACGGGCAACTCCTTAATGATGATAAAAAAGCAGAGCGTCTTTTGAAGCAGGAGCGCAGTTGCAGCGGACAAATATTTTACTGGGGAATGAATCGTTCTTTCCCTGAGCTTCATTTGCATAATATTTTCTTTAGTTCCGACTATAAGAAAGAATTTCAGTTTCTTTTTAAAGAAGGCAGACTGTATGATGATCCGACTGTTTATATCAATATTACCTCAAAGATGGAAGAGGGACAGGCTCCGGTTGGGAAAGAGAATTGGTTTCTGCTGATCAATGCGCCGGCAAATGCGGGTGCAAATGCAGAATCAGATCGATTAAAACTTCGGGAAAATGTTATTCAAAAGTTGTCGCGAATATTACAGACAGATATTGCATCAGCCATTGAAACAGAAGATTATCTTAACCCGGATAGAATTGAAAAAAGAACCGGTTCTTACCTGGGGGCATTGTATGGAACGAGTAGCAACAGCCGTTCTGCTGCTTTTTTAAGACATCCGAATTTTCATTCATCATACAAGGGTTTGTATTTTTGTGGTGGCAGTGTGCATCCCGGAGGGGGAATACCGCTTTGTTTTAAGAGTGCCGAGATCGCCGTCAATGAAATTGAAAAACAAATACAAAAGCATTGAATTCAATAATACCAAAAACAGCATCTGAAAAAGTAGTTTTTGCAGCAAGACTTGCATTGCTTTTTCATGTCGTTGGGTTCACAGGAATTGTATTTGTTGACCGGGCGTTTTTTGTAACTCTTACACCACTTAATTTATTGTTGTCGGCCGGATTACTTGTCTGGACCCAGGAGCAAAAAAATAAGTGGTTTTATCTTTTTTTCCTGGTTGCTTTTACAACCGGCATGATAACAGAGTACATCGGTGTGAATTATCAGCTTCTATTCGGGTATTATGAATACGGATCTGCTCTGGGTCCAAAAATTGGCGGGGTACCTTTGCTGATAGGAGTAAACTGGTTTGTGATTGTATTGTGTTCAGGCGTAGCTGTTCAGACATTATTGAATTTGATCTGGAATAAATTACGTGAAAAGGATCTTGCACCAAGAAATAATGTGGGCTTCTGGTCGTTTATTATTGATGGAGCTCTGACAGCAACTTTTTTTGACTGGCTGATGGAACCGGTGGCGGTTGAGTTAAATTTCTGGCGATGGCTTGGAGATGGAAACATTCCGTTATTCAACTACGTCTGTTGGTTTGTGATCAGTGCCGCTCTTTTGCTTTTGCTCAGACTTTTACATATTAATCGTGAAAACCAATTTGCGGTACATTTGTTATTAATACAGAGTATATTTTTTCTTGCTTTACGAATTTTATTATGATCACATTCTTTTACATTCTACTCGCTTTTATTGTATTTGCCCTAATGGAAGGGATTACCTGGCTTACGCATAAATATGTTATGCATGGCTTCCTCTGGTATCTGCATGAAGATCATCACCAGCCACGCGGACATCTTTTTGAAAAGAACGATGCCTTCTTTTTGATATTCGCTATTCCCAGTTGGTTATGCATTATGCTTGGTTTAATGAATGGGGTTTACTGGGTGGTAAGCATCGGGGCAGGAATTGCAATGTATGGGTTTGCCTATTTTTTAGTGCATGATGTTATTATTCATCAACGGTTTAAACTGTTCTCTCGTTGGAACAATACTTATGTTCGGGCAATTCGCTGGGCTCATAAGATGCACCACAAACATATTGACAAGGGAGATGGAGAAAGCTTTGGAATGTTACTTGTACATAGGAAATACTGGGCAAAAGTGAGAAAGGAAAAAGCACTCAATCCGAATATTAAGTAAGATAAGTTGAATACACACTATACATATTTTCTTATTCATCTTTTATCGATTGCAGGTCCACTCGCATTGAGTTTTGATAAGAAGGTTGCTTTTTATACTAAGTGGAAATTTGCGATTCGGGCAATGTGGTTTCCCGCTTTGTGTTTCTTAATATGGGATCAGTATTTTACTAAAATTGGCGTGTGGTCGTTCAACGAAGAATATATTACCGGATTAAAGTTGGGATTATTGCCGATTGAAGAGGTCTTGTTTTTTATAACTGTTCCTTATTGCTGTTTGTTTATTTATGAATGTATCAGGTGTTATTTTCCGAATCTGCGTCAATCGCGAGTTGCAACTATTATTTTGATTATACTAGGATTGGTGTTGTTGATCACGGGAATCATTCATTTTGAAAAGGCATATACTTCTTATACGTTTATTTTATTGTCACTTTTCATTTCCATTTTGTTTTTATTCAAGCGTACTTTTCAGTCTTTCGATGCGCTTTCATTTTTAATATCATTTGCAATTATCATTATCCCTTTTTTAATTGTCAACGGTTTTCTTACGTCTATTCCTGTTGTGCTTTACAACGATACAGAGAATTTAGGTATCAGAATCTTTCCATTTCTTCCCTCACCAATGCACAATATTCCCTTTGAAGATGTTTTTTACGGGATGTTGTTGATTTTGATGAATGTGGTGTTTTATGAGAAAAGCAAGAGAAGTTATTAGTTATTTGTTGTTAGTTGTTGGTTTTTTTATAACTCATATCACGAAACCCATAACTTTCTTTTTTGGCGCTGAGAAAGAAGAGCGCAGAGGATTCGCTGAGAACATCTCAGCGCTAAACTCTTTACCTCTTTTCTCTGCGCCAAATAAAAATTAGCTAATGTGATCATGCGATAATTGGCTAATGATATTTAGAATAACAGCTAAACTAATAATAAACAACAAACAACTTTTTCATTGCCTCATTGTTATTGAATCATGTCTAAAATTTATAATCTAAAAACCGTACAACAAATTCCGGTATCATTGGAAAAAGCCTGGGATTTCTTCTCTGATCCTTCTAATCTAAGTAAGATTACACCATCCGGGATGGACTTTAAAATTCTTTCGGAGCAAACCGGGGAGAGGATGTATGCGGGCCAGATCATAGAATATAAGGTAAAGCCGGTGTTAGGCATACCTGTTTATTGGATGACCGAGATTACACATGTGGAGGAAGGGAAGTTTTTCGTAGATGAACAGCGTTTTGGTCCTTATTCATTTTGGCACCATCAGCATCATTTTAAAGAAAACGAGAGGGGAGTAGAGATGACAGATATCGTGCATTATGGTATTCCATTCGGACCTTTAGGGGATCTGGCAAATTTTTTATTTGTCAGACAGAAGCTGAACGGGATCTTTCAGTTTCGTTATCAGGCAGTTGAGCGGTTGTTTACGGTTGGCTGAGAAAAATCTGATTTGTTAAATTTTTTCTAACGTAGAAATAGCACAAATATGTTATGTTCTAGGTCATTAACCGGATATATATTTGGAATATAAGGTATAGCCGTTGTTAATCCGAAACATCCCTTTCAACGGGGTGAAATTCCAGATGGGCCACAAGGGCCCTTTTTTTATCCCGGCATGCGGGAGATGTATTTTTCCATTTGTTTAATCTGGTCGGCGATCTGGGGAGTTGAAGGTTTCAATGCCTTAGCTTTCCTAAAAAAATCTTTTGCCGCTCGGAATTCTCTTTTATTGGCCATGATGCTGCACATCTGTAAAAAAGCAGCAGCTTGGTTTTCTTTATCTGGAAGTCCTTTACGAATAGCCTGACGAATATATCCCTCGGCCTGTTTCATGTTATTTTTCTGCATGGCTAGCATGCCCATTTGAAGGAGGCTTGCACCTTCTGTGCCCTGCATCAAAGAGGAGCCAGATCCAAGGTCGAGCCCCTTTTTCATTAATTTTTCTGCGCCGTCGAAATCCTGCTTCGTCATGGCAATATTCCCTTTCAATGTAAAGTAAACAGAGCGGATAGGTTTGATGAGAAGCCCGGGAAAGCGAACTGAGTTCAGTATTTTTTCTGCACCTTCCATATCACCCGACTCCATATATTCCTGAATGAGCCGAAGCGGACCGAACAGAAAATGACCTACGATGCTAATTACTGCGATCAGGTAGATGATGAAGGAAGGCCAGAAACTTGTGAGGTATTGTACTCCTATTGCGGCAGCGAGAAAAAAGATACCAAGTGCCAGGCGGTAGCGTATATATATATTAAGCAGTTTCATTAAAGTGAATTATTTGAGGCGCAAAGGTACGGTAAGGTCTGCAAATCAGCTTTTACGAAGCATGTTTTCAGTTATTTTTGCACCCTATTTATTTTAGGTCCCGTAGTTCAATGGATAGAATAGAAGTTTCCTAAACTTTAGATACAGGTTCGATTCCTGTCGGGACTACCCAGCGAGAATTTTGGTCAACCAAATGAGGTTGACCATTTTTATTTTTCGCTGAAACGCTTGACAGATAAGCGATTGCCGAGAAGATGCTATTCACTCTCGGAATTCGAACAGTATTGTTTTTCTTATTATACAGTATGCCCTCCGGATAGACAAGGTATTGCAGACGTTGTTTATCAGAGTAATCGCTTGAAAGCCACAACCGGCTTAGGTTTTGTGAAATTGATATTCCTTTTTGAACAGCTATTTCAAGGTTCGAACTCGTGATTACAGTTTTTCCAATTTCCTGTTCCATTTTCTTTAGCTCATCATCGTATAGCTTTCTGTATTTGAGATACAATTCTTTCTCTAAATCATTTTCAACGTATCTCACTTCGAGCTGATTGATTTTTGATTTCAGTAAACTGATTTGTTTTTTTATTTCCTCCTGATTTCCCAATCGCTCCGCTAACTTGTCTTTGACAAAGGTTATCACCAAGCTTTCTAATTTCTTTGCATCTTTAATTCTGGGTTCCATTTTTGATAACTCGGATAGAAAAGCTTCGTGAACGATTTTGGCATTCTGATTCACTTTTGTTCCCTTATCTCTTGTTTTATAATACCATTGTCCTTTTTGTGTATAGCCGGTGAACGGCGACAATGATTCTTCATCTTTTGCAAAGGATTTTAATGGCAGTTCCTCGATTTTGAATTTTTTGGGAATTCCCTTGTGTGGATTGGCATCTACAATATTGTTGGCTTTTTGAAATAACTCAACTGATACAAGCGGAGGGTGATTTCCTTTTACTACCTCTCCGGGTATTAGGGAGTGAGTGATGAAGCCACAGTAAAAAGGATTGGATATAGTACGAACAAAACTTTTATAGTTGATTCGACAACCCATTATTTGCAGTTTATCGACAATCTCTTTGTTCGTAAGTGTGCCCTCTGCTTTCCACTTAAAACCCAATTTGAGTAATTTCCCTTCTTCGTTGATTACATACTCGTGATACTTGGCTTTCTCCTTTCGTTT
>Ga0315906_10010558_pt1 | contig 10841 bp, 10 predicted proteins | sample LakEriMetagenome_4_FD_203526 | JGI IMG/M metagenome (GOLD analysis project Ga0315906, IMG submission 203526) | Freshwater fungal communities from buoy surface, Lake Erie, Ohio, United States - Buoy 2 MA122 | ecosystem: Environmental > Aquatic > Freshwater > Lake > Lake biofilm | place: USA...
CAATGCCAGCGACGTGGGATCCGTGCCCATTTGAGCGCGGGTCCAGCGGATCGGCATCCGGACGGGGCGAGGTGCTTCCGAACTCCCCGCTGGCATCGTAATTGTCACCTGCGAAGTCCCAACCACCCATCACTTTGGTGGTGGGGAACGTGCCCGGCTCGAGGACGGCCGGATCATTCGCAGCGTATTCGGCCGGGTCGCCCGAGCCGCCGAACTGGGCGTGCAGATAATCGATACCGGAATCCACGATGGCGATGCGCACTCCGCGTCCGGTGAACCCGGGATCGCCGCCTCGAGGCAGCCACACGGAGGGAGCCCCGATGAAGGGGACCGACGTTCGGGTATGGCGTTCGAGGGGTTGCACCCGTTCTACCGAGACGACACCGGGAAGTGCGCGCAGTTGTTCCGCCGAGGATGCCTCCGCCGTCACCAACAGGCTGTTGAGGAGGGTGTAGGTGCTGCCCAAGACGACGGTCCCGGAACCCGCCAGGCGCTTTTGCAGCAGCGCATGCTCCCCGATCAGAGCACGCCTTCGGGCTTTGCCGGCATCGACCACGGCCTTGGTGGTACTGCCGGACTTCGCCGCGGTTTCGCGTGCATCCACGACGGATTCGCCCCCGAGAATCAGTTGGTAGGTATCGGGCGCAGCGGACAGCAAAAGGGTCCAGCCAAAGCAGAAGCCGAGGAGGATCAGGCGTAGGGGCCGGGTCATGGGATTGCGGATGAGTATCCTCCTTCCAAGTTGGATCGTGGAAGCGGACTGCGCCAGCGGTTTTCATGGGTCCAAGCTGATCCGGGTGATTCTGGTTTCGCCGCCGCCGAAGATCTGTCGACAGTTCCAGAGTGATCAGGCGGCAAGCAATTCCAGGTCGGTTCCCGGAGTGGAAGAGCGGCGTCTTCGGCTGTGACAGCGTCCAGACCGTGCTGCATCGGGCTCGGTGGGCGGACTTCCCAACCCGCCCCGACCCGACTAGCGTCCTTGCGCCATGTTGCTGGTCATCGACAACTACGACTCGTTCACGTTCAACCTCGTCCAGTACCTCGGCGAGATGGGCGTGGAGATGCAGGTGCATCGCAACGACCAGATCCGCCTGGAAGAAGCTCTGGCCCTGAAGCCCGAGCGAGTGCTCATTTCGCCCGGGCCCTGTTCGCCGCGTGAGGCGGGGCTTTCGAACGACCTGATCCGGGCCTTCTCCGAGCGTCGGGTGCCCATTTTGGGCGTCTGCTTGGGGCACCAGTGCATTTGCCACACCTTCGGCGCGACGGTGGAGGTCAACTACCGCATGATGCATGGCAAGACCTCGCCCATTTTCCACGACGGCAAGGATCTCTTCGAGGGAATGCCTAACCCCTTCAACGCCACCCGTTATCACTCGTTGGTAGCCCGGCGCGACACCCTACCTCCGGAATTGGTAGTGACCGCCTGGACCGAGGAAGGGGAAGTGATGGGCGTGCGGCATACCTCGCTGCCGATCTGGGGCGTCCAGTTTCACCCGGAGAGCATCCTCACCGAGAGCGGGCGCACCATCCTATCGAATTTCCTCCGGCTGAAATGACTCCCGGGGCTCGCGTTGGCGAGCAGGCTGACCTAAACTCCGAAGCGTGAAAGCTGCCGTCCTTCGCGGCGTCCAAGAATTGGTCGTCGATACCGTCCCCCAGCCCACCCCGCACGGGGGTGAGGTCGTCGTCCGCCTGCATGCGGCCGCTTTGAATCACCGCGATGTGTGGATCAAAGGCGGACATTATGCCGGGCTGAAGTTCCCGGTGATCCTCGGTTCCGACGGTGCGGGCACGGTGGTCGAGGCCGGGCCGGGGGTGGATCCCTCCGTGGTGGGCCAAGAGGTCATCCTCAATCCGTCCCTGGACTGGGGACATTCCGAAAAGGCCCAGGAACCTCGGTTCTCGATTCTGGGATTGCCTCGCGATGGCACGCTGGCTGAGTTCGTGAGCATACCAGTCACGCAGTTGTTCCCCAAGCCGACCCACCTGTCTTGGGAAGAGGCTGCGGCACTTCCCTTGGCTGGACTCACCGCCTATCGGGCCGTCTTCAGTCGGGGTGGGCTCAAGGCTCATGAACGCATTCTCATCAATGGCATCGGTGCCGGGACAGCGTTGTTCGCCCTCCAGTTTGCGGCGGCGGTGGGGGCGGTTCCCTGCGTGACCTCCAGCGCACCCTGGAAACTCGAGCGGGCCCATGAGTTGGGTTCCAGGGCCGGCAGCCTTTACAACCTGCCGGACTGGCCGGTGGAATTCGGCAAGCATCACGGACCCTTTGACGTGGTGATCGACAGTGCTGGGGGCCCCGGCTTTGAGACACTGGTCGACCTCACCGCCTCTGGCGGACGGATCGTCTTCTTCGGTGCCACCTGCGGAAACCCGCCCGAGCTGCCCACCCGCAAGCTGTTCTGGCGACAAATCTCTCTCTTGGGCACGACGATGGGCAGTCCCGCCGAGTTCGCGGCGATGGTTGAGTTCGTCAAGACCCACGCCATCAAGCCGGTGGTCAGCGAAGTTTTCGATCTGGACCATGTGGGTGCGGCCATCGAGCGGATGGAGCGGGGTGAGCAGTTCGGAAAGTTGGTGATTCGTTTGTCGAGCCAGCCGTGATGTCTCGGGGTCGGCGGGCGCCCTTTCCCAGAATCCATCTTCCCGGAAACCAACAGGCCGCGTGGGATGCCACGCGGCCTGTTTCGTTTCCGAAGGGATCGTTTGGAGGAATCTTCAGCCCCCGACCTCGGCCCGCGCCTCGGCCGCCAAGGCGGTGGACAAGTAGCGCTCACCGGTGGAGCAGCCGATCGTGACGAGGGTCTTGCCCTTGTTTTCGGGTCGCTTGGCTACCTCGATGGCGGCCCAGACGTTGGCACCCGAGGAGATGCCGGCGAGGATGCCCTCTTCCTTGGCCAGTCGGCGGGCGATGGCGAATGCGTCGTCATTGCTCACTTGCACGGCCTCGATGATTTGAGGGTTTCCCGCTGCGTCTTTCAGGCGGAGGTTCTTCGGTACAAAGCCGGCCCCTGTTCCTTGGATCTTGTGGGGGCCCGGCTTCACCGCTTCGCCGTGCAGCGTCTGGGTGATGACCGGAGAATCTTTGGGTTCAACCGCGATGGCGGTGAACGACGGCTTGAGTGGCTTGAGGTACTCGTAGCAGCCCGTGATGGTTCCGCCCGTGCCGACCGCGGCGACCAAGATGTCCACGGCGCCGGCGGTGTCTTCCCAGATTTCCGGGCCGGTGGTCGCGGTGTGGATGGCCGGGTTGTCGCCGTTCTCAAACTGCTGGGGGATCCACGCATCCGGGATCTCCTTGGCGAGCAGTTCGGCCCGGGCGATCGCGCCGCGCATGCCCTCGCTGCCGGGGGTGAGCACCAGCTTGGCGCCCAAGAGGGCCAGCAGGGTGCGGCGTTCCAGCGACATGGTTTCAGGCATGGTCAGGATGACCTTGTAGCCCTTGGCGGCGGCGACGAAGGCCAGGGCGATGCCGGTGTTGCCGGAAGTCGGCTCGATGATGGTGGTGCTTGGCTTGAGCAAGCCCTTGCGCTCGGCCGCTTCGATCATGGCCATGCCGATGCGGTCCTTCACGGATCCCAGCGGGTTGAAGAACTCGCACTTGAGCAGGATCTGCGTGGACGGATCCACGCCGAGGCTGGCGGGGATGCGGTTCAGGCGGACGAGCGGTGTACGCCCGACGGTCTCGATGATGTTATTGTAGATGCGGCCCATAAACGGAGGATTTGGAAGCGTGCGGCCAGTGTGTCGGGTGAATCAACCGGGGCAAGTCCCGGTTTTGAGGCCGGATTGAGCCCTGCCATCGGCTAAAATCTTGGGCACCGGGCCGGTCAGCAAATGCCTATCCGGGGTTTGCTCTGGCCCCTCTCTTGCTCGAAGGTCCAAGGGTACCCGCTGTGAAATGCATTCCTTGGCCCATCTTGCTGGCGCTCCTTCTGCTCTTCCCGGTGTCGATGCCGGCTCAGGCCCCGGACGCCCAACCCCTTCCCAGCTTGGAGTCGTTGCTGAATGAAGGGCAGCATTGGTGGGATCAAAACATCGACGAAGAAGCCCTGCCGCCGCTACCAGAACTCGACCTTCAGCAGGTGGAACCGCTCCTAAAACACTTGCAGGCGCGCTTGCAGGCCGAGGACCTACTCGACCTGGCCGAACTGCGCAGGGTGGCCGAGGCGCTCCTGCCCTGGTTGGAGCGGGAAACGGCCTTTCGGCCTTATGTGCCGTGGCTGCGAGCCCGGTTGGATTACTTCCAGGCGGCTCAGACCCTCGCTCAAACCCTGGAACCCGGGTTGTCGCGTCGGCCGGTGGCTCCGACCCCCGAGGTTTCCCCACTCCCTGTTCAGCCGAAGAAACCGATGCAGCCCCCGACCCCGAGGAGTTCTCCTCTCGTGCACCGAGTGCCGACCGAGGCCCAGCAACGCAAGGTTTGGTCCGATATTACCATCGTAGAACCTTGGCCTGCCGAGGCCCGGAGGCGTGTGCCCCGGCTGAAGCCGATCTTCCGCGAGGAAGGCGTGCCTGAGGAGTTGGTCTGGATCGCCGAGGTGGAGTCGTCCTTCGATCCGGGTGCCCGCAGTCCGGCGGGTGCCGCCGGCCTTTATCAATTGATGCCGGAGACGGCCCGCGCCCAGGGGCTTTCCACCTTTCCCTTCGACCAGCGTTATCGCCCGGAGAAGAACGCGCGCGCCTCGGCCCGATACCTCCGCGCGCTCCATCGACGATTTAAGGATTGGCCTCTAGCCCTGGCCGCCTACAACGCCGGCGAAACCCGGGTCGCCGCTCTCTTGAGCCGCCACCGTGCCAAAAGCTTCGGCGACATCGCTCGGTACCTTCCGGCCGAGACCCAGATGTATGTACCTCGCATCGACGCAGTCCTCCAGCGGCGTGAGGGCCGGTCGCTGGCCCGATTGCCGGCACCCCGTGCTGCGTTGCCTGCTCGATGACCTGATGACTGGATGAGCCAATAGTCCCCTCGGGCGATCTCGGGGTTCCCTGGGCCCGCTACAGCAGCAGTCGCAGGGCTGCCACCCAGGCGAAGATCAGGATGAAGGTGTCGAAGGTGCGCTGGGGTAGGCGCGAAACCACTGCTCGGCCGATGAAGAGCCCGGCCACGACCAGCGGCAGCAGTCGCACGTTGAACGCCAGCGAGTCGAGGTGGATGAGTCCCAGTTGCAGGCTGAAGGGAACCTTGAAGAGGTTGATGAGCAGGAAGAACCACGCGCTGGTTCCCACGAACACATTTTTGGGCAGCGATACGGCCACAAGGTACAAGGCCATCACCGGCCCCGCGGCATTGGCGACCATAGTCACGCCGCCGGCCAGCAGTCCGATGCTCCAGGCGAAGGCGCGTGTGTGTGGTAGGTGAGCCAACGTCTCGGGCTGCCAATGTCGGATGAGCTGAATCACCGCCAGGCCCAACACGATGATCCCGATGACTGGCCGGAAGTTGGCCTGTCCCCAGAAGTGCATTACCGCCCAACCCGCAATCACTCCAATGCCCGCGGGCGGGAGGGTTCGCCGGATGTGGTGCCAATCGGCATGGCGTTGGAAGAGCAGCACCGCGCCGATGTCGCCGACGACCAGCATGGGTAGAACGACGCCGGTGGATTGCAGGCCCGGGAAGAGTTGGGCGAAGAGCACCACATGCAGCAGGCTCACGCCGGGCAGTCCACTCTTGGAGACGCCGATGCCCACTGCGGCCAGACAGGCCAGTGCCCACTGCTGAAGGGTTAAGTCCTGAGACATGCGAGGGAGGGTGATCAGCGGGTGATCAGCAGGCGTCGGATCAACCGGTCTGGCGCAACAACTGAAGGGTCTTCATCACCGAGCCCTCTTGCAGGAGTTTCTCCGCCAAATCCCAGCCTTGCCCCATGCTGCGGACTCGGGCCGCAACAAACAGGGCCGCCCCCGCATTGAGCAGTACCGCATCCCGTCGGGGACCGCGATCGGCTCCCTCTAGGATGCGCACGATGATCGCCGCATTGTCGGCGGCGCTGCCGCCTTCGAGGTCGGCCAGTGTGGCCGGAATCAGCGGGAAGTCGGATGCCGATCCGGAGGACGCGCTGAAACCGCGGTCTTGGTAGAACTCCGCCACGTGGTTGGTCCCGAGCGTGGACAGTTCATCGAGGGTGCCGTGGCCGGGGACTTCGCCCGACACCACCATGCCTCGCCGCAGCCCGAGGGCCTGCAGCGTCCGCGCCATGGGTTCCACCCATTCGGTGCGCGAGACGCCGAGCAATTGGGCGCTGGGCCGCGCGGGGTTAAGCAGCGGGCCTAAGCGGTTGAAGACCGTGCGCTGGCCTCGTTCGGCGCAGAGGGCTCGCACCGGGGCGATACCTTTGAAAGCCGGATGGAACCGCGGAGCGAACAAGAACGCGAAGTGCGCCTCTTCGATGGCCCGAGCCGCGGCCTCAGGGGACAAGTCCACCGGGATGCCCAAGGCCTCCAGCACGTCGGCGCTACCCGACTTGGAAGTGATGGCGCGGTTGCCGTGCTTGGCCACCGGAACGCCCGCCGCCGCGCACACCAGGGCCACGGTGGTGGAGATATTGAAGGTGTTGAGCCGGTCGCCGCCCGTGCCGCAGACGTCCAGGATTTCTCGCGATTGCCGGAACGATTCGCTCAGGGGCACCGCCACCGAGCGGTTGCGCAATTCGGCGGCCAACGCGGCCACCTCGGCCGGCGTTTCGCCGCGGATGGCCCAGGCGATGAGGAAATCAGCCCGCTCGCCCACGGGTTGAGCGGCGTCTCCCAGGGCGTCGACGAGCCCGGGCATCCCTTCCGGGCCCAGTTCCTGACCGGCGGCCACCGTGCGGGCAAGTTCGCTGAACATGGGGACAGGCTAATGGGCCTGCCCGCGCCCGGCCAGCCTGCAACCGGAGAAGCCAACAGGAGCCAGCCAAAAGGAGCCTGTCCCTCAACGGTTCTAAAAAAATCTCAGAAAACAATGCCTAGCACTTGCTTACATAGAAATTCAATGCATAGTAGTCCGCATGAAGATCAGCAAAGACCTCAACGCCGCCTCTGCCAGTGCTATTGTCTTGGGCATCCTTCAGGCTGGCGAAAGTTATGGGTACGCCATCGTTCAAAAGGTGCGCGAACTCTCCGGTGGGGAGGTCGAGTGGACAGATGGCATGTTGTATCCAATTCTCCACCGACTGGAGGCCGATGGTTTGATCGTTGCCCGCTGGGGCGAGTCGGAGACCGGTCGTAAGCGCAAGTACTACCAACTCACCGCCGAAGCCCGCCCCGTGATGGAAGACGACCGCCGCCAATGGCAGACCGTGAATGCGGTTCTGAACAAGCTGTGGGCCACCCGTGCGGTCTGACCCTTTCGCCCCATGGACCGGAACCTCGACCCACTCCAACCGCGTCGCCCTATGAGCCACAAACCCTTTGCCTCAGAACTGGCCAGTTTGCCTCCCGATCTCGCCGCTGAATTAGAAGACCACTTGATGGAAAGCCTGGAGGCGGGCCTGCGCTCGGGCCTGTGCTCCGAAGAGGCTCGGAAGTCTGCCCTGCGGTCGCTCGGCGCCCCGTCGCACATCGCCCGCCAGTGCCTCAAGGCCTCGGATCCGCAGCAACCGCACCGTCGGCTCGTGAGTCCGCAAGAGCGAGTGGCCATCTTGGGTTGGCTTCTCTTGGGCATTGGCTTTGCCAGCCGGGTTTGCGCGGCCTCCAATCCGAGCCACGGGTCCATTGCCGCTTGTGTCGCCCTTTCTGTCGGGTCTTGCGCCATGGCCTTGTTCATCCGGCGTGGCCGGCTTCCGCTTCGGGTGGGCATCGGTCTGTCGCTGGGCCTCACAGCGGTGGCCTGCATGGGCTTCCTGCAAGCGGCCTGGCATCCGTGGATCCGCGACTCCCTAGCACTCACCCCGGCCACCCTCGCGATATTGGCCGTGTTTGGCGCACTTTCGGGTGGCGCTTTAACAGCCACCCCGCGTCCGTTGACCAAGTCAGTCTGAATTGAAATTTACCTGAAGCTCCCAGCGCTTAGGGAACTCTTGGTTCAGTATTATAAGATTTACTATTTATTAAAATTAAAAATGACAACAATTCGCCCCCCCTTCCGCCGAATCCTGAGGCCTCTGGAATGTTTGGGATCGTGGCGGCCCCTTTGGGCTGTGATCACTGCTTCCGCTGCCTTGGTGACGACCTCCATTCAAGCTCAAGTCCGCGTTGAGCCGGATACCAAACCGGTGCCTACGCCCGGGCGTGTCGAGCCGGCTTCGGAGATCCCGAAGTCGACCGAGCCTCCCTTGGCGCCGCCGGCCCGCCCGGAGCCCGAGGCCGCCGGTGGCTTGCAAAGCCTGTCTCTGAAACTCGACTACCCGACGCTCGAGATCGCGGAGGATCGGGCCTACATCCCTCTGTTCTTCACGATCCTGGGCGATTACCCGGGGGCCATGGACATCACGGTGCGGGCTCGGTTCATCGACGGCACTGCCACCCCGGGTAAAGACTTCGACATGGATCCGGCTGTGAGGGTCGTGCCGTCGCAGGGCGGGCTTGGTTCCATGAACTGGTTGCCACTGCCGACAATCCTCGATGAGATCAACGAGGGCATCGAGACGGCCGTTTTCGAGTTGTCCATCGACGGCAGTACGAACGCCCCGGTCCGCATGGAAGTGCGCCTCCTCGACGACATGAACCCGGGTGAGGTGGGTTTTGTCTCGCCCCGCTTTCAGATCAACGAAGGCTCCGCCAATGGCTACGCACAGATCCGCCTGTGGCGCACCCTCAACACCCGGCAAGCGGCCACGGTGACCTACCGGCTGGAAGGCCCGGCCTCCGCGCTGGCCGTCTTGGGCGGCCAGACCAACCGCACCGCGACCTTCGAGCCGGGGCAGTCGCAGATTTTCGTCCAAATCCCGTTGGTGAACAACACCGAGGCTCAGGGTAGCCAAGATGTCACTCTCACCCTAGAACCGATCGAGTGGGGGCTGAAGCTGATGAAGGGCTACGAGAGCACGGTATTGACCTTGGCCGACGACGAGGCGTCCAGTCCGGCCGAGCCCCTGGGGATTTCCGAGTATGACGCCGGAGGTGGTCAGCGCGGTGTGATGCTGTCGACCCGGGTGGCCCGCGGGTATCAAGTGCGGCTGGAGCGCTCCGACGCGGGGGCGGCGGGCCCCTGGCAGCCCTACTGGATCTTCGAAGGTGCTGATACCGAGCGCTATGCCTTCGACTCCTACGACGCCTCGGTGATGCGGATGTACCGGATCCTCCCGCCTGAGCCCCTCGATTTCACCTTTCCCTGGTGAGGCGGTCGGGTCGGAATGGTCCTTGCAGCGATCCGGGCAAAGCGCCGGACACAGGCCGGAAGAACCGGGTGACTCACCCCGGGCCTTCCGGCTTCTTCCCATTCTGGGCCGCCGAACGGGATTGCCGTGCACAGCCCCCCCCCGAGAGCCTTGCGGAAGATGGCTGACCTGAGGTTTCGTAAGCCAACGGGCCGCAGGGCGATGAGCGATGGCAGGTCGCACGACGCTTGGATTGTTTCGACTCCCGGCTTCTGCAGATACCCCCTCCCTCTCGAATCCCCTCATGAAGAACATCCACGATCTGCGATTCCTCAATTTCGCCCTGATGGATCTTGTGATCACCGTTCTGATCTCCTTCTTGGTCTCGCGGTATACCCGGGTGTCGTTTCGAAGGATCCTGATCGGGGGGCTGATCCTTGGGGCCATGGTTCACTGGGCCATTGATGAGCCGACCGCCTTGAATCACGCCCTGGGCCTTTCTTCGAAGCCGCCGAGGCATCGCGAGAGGCCTAGGCTCATCGAGATCGTCCCCGAGTGAGTCCCGCAGTCGAGTGCGCGGTTCCGACCAGACCCGAAAAACCTCGTTGACCCGGGTCAAATCTCACGCATCATCGAATCCTGATTCGTCAATACGTTCAAATCAGACAGCAACCACCCGTTCTCCCACGTTCATGAGCAACCGCTTCATCTTCTCGTCCGAGTCCGTCGGCGAGGGCCATCCCGACAAGGTCGCCGACACGATCTCCGACGCCGTCCTGGACGCCTGCCTCGCGCAGGACAAGTTCAGCCGCGTCGCCTGCGAGACCTACGTGAAGTCCAACATCGCCGTGGTCGGCGGTGAGATCACCACCAAGGCCAAGCTCGACTTCGTGAAGCTCGCCCGCGAGGCGATCCGCGAGATCGGCTATGTGAACGACGACGACGTGTTCCACGCCGATAAGGTGATGGTCAACGTGTACGTCACCCAGCAGTCGCCGGACATCGCCCAGGGCGTGGATGCCAAGGCGGCCAAGGGCAAGAAGAAGTCGGAGCAGGGTGCCGGTGACCAGGGCCTGATGTTCGGCTACGCGAGCAACGAGACCCCTGAGCTCATGCCCGCGCCGATCATGTTCGCCCACCGCCTGGGCCGGAAGCTCACCCAAATTCGTAAGGCCGGGAAGCTCGCCCCGTGGCTGCGCCCCGACGCCAAGTCGCAAGTCTCCGTGGTGTACGAGAACGACCGCCCGGTGGCCATCTCCAACGTGGTGATCTCCACCCAGCACTCCGCCGATGTGGATCATTCGACCATCGAAGAGTTCTGCGTCGAGGAAGTCATCAAGAAGGTGCTGCCCAAGAACCTCCTCACCAAGGAAACCCTCTTCCTCATCAACCCCACCGGCCGCTTCGTGGTGGGCGGGCCCCAGGGCGACACCGGCCTGACCGGCCGCAAGATCATCGTCGACAGCTACGGCGGGTTCGGCCGCCACGGCGGCGGCGCCTTCTCCGGCAAGGACCCCTCCAAGGTGGACCGCTCGGCCGCCTACATGGGCCGCTACGTGGCCAAGAACATCGTGGCCGCCGGCCTGGCCGATCGCGCTG
>Ga0315906_10010564_pt1 | contig 10835 bp, 16 predicted proteins | sample LakEriMetagenome_4_FD_203526 | JGI IMG/M metagenome (GOLD analysis project Ga0315906, IMG submission 203526) | Freshwater fungal communities from buoy surface, Lake Erie, Ohio, United States - Buoy 2 MA122 | ecosystem: Environmental > Aquatic > Freshwater > Lake > Lake biofilm | place: USA...
GCCTGATGGATACAGGTCGACACACAATTCTTCGTGAGAAATACGACGAAGCAATTGAGTGTAAGTTCGAGAGAATAGAATTTGACAATTCTAATCTTGATGTTACATTTGTAGGTCACGTTCTTGACTTTATTGACAAGAATGATGATGCTCATACAGCAACAAGACATGAAAAGCTCTGATTCTATCTATGTAGTTAATGGTAAAGATAATCTCTTTGAATACCCATTGAATTCATGTACAATGCAAGAATGTGTAGACTACTTACGATCAATTGATTTGATTGGGGTAGATACCGAGACCGAAGGTTTCGACTTCACAGGAAAGAAATTGTTAATGATTCAATGTGGTGACAAAGGGAAGCAGTTTATCATTGATTACAGAGTAACTAGTAAGCAAGAGATAGCGTTATTGAAATCTGTTTTAGAAGATGCTTCTAAAATTAAGATACTTCATAATGCTAAGTTTGATTACAAGTTCCTCAAGTTCTATTGTAATATCAGCCTCAATAATGTGTACGACACATTTTTGGTGGAAAAGATATTACACTGTGGTAAGGACGATTATGGTTTTGCTCTTGGCAAGCTTACTCAAAGGTATTTAAACGTCACTCTCAATAAAGAAGTACGTAACAGATTCGTAGACCTTGGTAGTAATCCATTCACTGTTGATCAAATGGTGTATGGTGCTAAAGATGTAGAATATCTAATCGATATCTATCACAAACAACAGCCTGATATCGAGCTTAAGAGACTACGTAGTGTAGTTAGGCTTGAGAATGAAGCTGTTGTAGTTTTCTCTGAGATTGAGTATGAGGGATTAATCCTTGATACTGAAGCTTGGCAAAAACTTGCTGTCAGAAACAAAGCCATGTCTATTCAGCTTGAGAAAGAGCTGGACAAGTCATTGGTTGCTGATGAAAGGTTTACGAAATATAAGGCACAAAAGCAGTTGGATATGTTTACTGCTGTAGAGGATTTGAAAGAGTCTACAGTTAAGTGGTCGTCCCCAACTCAAGTGTTAAAGATTTTCAGAACGTTAGTACCTGAGCTTGAGAATGCTAACGGTAAGAAGCTTGCACCTTATAGGTTTAAGCATACTCTTATCGATGAGTATATCAAGTATAAGGAGAAGGATAAGTTATCATCTGCATTTGGAGATAACTTCTACACATTCCTTAGTGCTGACAAGAAAGTTAGAACGAATTTCACACAAATCCTGGACACAGGTCGTGTTAGTAGTTCTGAGCCCAATATGCAACAAATACCTGCTACTAACGAGTACAGAAATTGCTTTGTGGCCCCTGAAGGTTATGTGTTTGTATCTAGTGACTATTCATCACAAGAATTAAATGTAATAGCATATGGTTCTCAAGACCCTGTGTTTCTAAAAGCTCTCGAAAATAATGAAGACTTGCACTCAGTATGTGCAGAGTTAGTATTCGGAGAAGTATGGAAGAATGCAGCAGAAGAGGATTGTGCCTATTACAAAACGAAAGAGAAGTGTGACTGTAAAGCTCACAAGAAATTAAGAACTCAAGTTAAGACAATCAATTTCGGATTGGCTTATGGGATGGGACCTAAGAAGTTATCTGAAACAATCAATTGCTCTACAAAAGAAGCAAAGGATTTGATTACTAAGTACTTCAAAGCTTTCCCTAAGATTGAGGCATTCTTAAATGGTCTTGGTGAGTTTGGAAAGAAACACGGTTACATTGAGACTTTCCCTCCATTCAGAAGGAAGAGGTGGTTTAACAGTTGGACTCCAAAGATGTACAGTGATAAAGATAGCTTTATGGAACTGGGATCAATTGAGAGAGCATCTAAGAACACACCGATTCAAGGCAGTTCAGCTGATATGACTAAGCTTGCATTGGTTCTCATTTATAGGCATATTAAAAAGTACGACTTACCTGTTAAGATAATCATGACCGTTCATGATCAGATTGACACAGTTTGTCCAAGAGAATATGCTGAAGAATGGAAACAGAGAATGACTGAGCTTATGGAACAAGCAGCTAACACTGTTATTAAGAATGGATTGTTGAAAGCAGAAACATCAATCACTAATGTTTGGAGTAAATAATCATGACTCAAGAAGAAGAAAAAATTAAAGTACTAACATTACTAATGTGGTTACAAACTGCTGTTTATGCTGCAGATGAATGTCAAGAGATTAAATGGTTCAATACTAGAAGAAGTAAACAACTATTGAAGTCTACTGTTGATATCATTCTGAAAGAGCACGGTGGAATTATCAAAACTTTATGGGATGTAGATGGTGTGCAAATGCCAGAAGTCACTAAAGCTTTAGAAGAATTCACTGGACTCTTATCTACTACTGACTATTACAAACTGCCTGAGATATCAGCTCTTATCAGAGCTTATCAAGCAGGAGAATTCGAAGACACTTTTAATCCTATAAGAGATGAACAGTAACTTACCAGCAGGGGCAGAAAATGACCCTAATAGACCATGGGATACTTCAGAGAAGTATTGTCGTGTTTGTGAATCTGATGCCATCGGAGATCTAGTTGATAACTATTTAGCAGCACATCCTGATTGTGGAGATTGGGATGAAGCTTATGAAAAGTTAGAAGAAGATGAGCAGATTGGATTATGCAGACATTGTTATTGGGAAGAAATGGGGGAATGGAACAATGAAGACTAAAAGACTAACTGATGATGACATCATCAAAGAACTAATAGACACAATGTTTCTTATAGCTGGTCATGATGTAACCTTTGAGGACATCAAGGGTCGTAAGGACCAATGGTACTATGAATGGACCATGACTCCTGAGCAAGAGCAACAATGGATGGAGTATATGGTAAAGTATTTCCGTAAGCACAGAAGTATGACCATTAGACATGCTCAGACTTCAGCATCTATGTTTAACCTAATGTGGGGCCTTAAAGTGGAACGGCCTGAAGTTCCCGATATCGATAACATAAATTAACGTGAAAAAGTTATTCATCCTTGCACTGCTGTTTGCTTCATGTAAGCAAGCACCAGTAAACATTACAGTTCATTGTCCAGAAAAGGACACAACGAAACTGTTTGACTTAGAAACTGTAGGTACTACAACAGACCCAACAGAGGAAGAACTTAATCAATTAAACAATTAAACAAAATGGAGATTTTTGCAATCATTTCAACAGTCGTTGCCGTACTAGGTGTGGCAGGTACTATTTTCTTTTTACTAACTTCATTGAAGATAATGGGTAGATTAAGAGAAGCAGAGGAAATTATCGAGGATAAGAACGATGCTCTTAGAGATGCATTCGAAGCTATTCATATTCACAATGAAAAGCTGTGGGATGTTAGACATGAACTTAACATGGTAAAGAATCCTAAAAAACCTGTTGGTCGTCCTAAAGGTTCTAAGAACAAGGTTACTAAGCCTAAGTTTTCTCAGAAAGAATTTGACAAGAAATACGGGAAGTAATGCCAGATATTTCTATGTGTAAGGGGGTTAATTGCCCCCTTGCTTTTAACTGTTACAGGTTTACAGCTAAAGCAAATCCTTATGGGCAAGCTTTTTTCATGGAAACTCCATGGGACGAAGAGAAAAAAGAATGTGAATATTATTTACCAAACGAAAAGATTAAAGTTAAATCAAATGACAAATGACGGAAAGAAAGAAGTTTTACTCAACGAAAAGAAGGAAACATTTACTGAGTTTGATAGAATCTTCACGGGATTCCTCGATAGAATTTACGAAGTCACGAGACCCGAAGGCAATATCGGAGATGATGATGAAGATAGTGGAGCATCTGTTCCACATTCCTAGAGAAGAATTCTTATCAGAGAGTCGTATCAGGGACTATGTTGTACGTCGTACTTTAGTTGTCAATCTAATAAGCATGCATACTCATCACAGAGATGTGGAGATTGCTAAGGTTATTAATCGTGACAGAACTAGTGTGATTCACATGCAGAAGCTTCATGAGGATCTTATGTTTTCTGATGGAACTTATCGAGAGTATTTCGAGAGAGCTTCTAGTCTTTATGCAAGAGCTAATTATTTACCAAGAGTAGAAGATGCAACATTAGATGGCATCATTGAAAAGATAGTAAAGCTTAATGAAGAAGTAGAAGCCCTCAATGGAATGCTAGGCAACCTATTAGTTAACGTAAAATCTAAAGACAATGTCACAAGTGAAGAGCAAACTTTTAGCAATTAAAGATGCTGAACAAAAGAAGGCATTGAATGCTTGGAAAGATGCTGACTACGTGGGCACTGTTATAGCTGGTACAGGATTCGGGAAGAGTCGTGTTGGTGTTATTGCCTGTGGAGCTATGATTCGTAAACATGGAGGTAGAGGATTGGTCTTAGTCCCTACTAATCAATTGCAAGACCAGTTTGAAGAAGAATTCAAGAAGTGGGGTTATGAAGATGTATTGGATAGTGTAGATATCCTATGTTATGCATCAGCTCATAAACTTCGAGGTGTTACTTATACTGTTACAGTAGCAGATGAGGTGCATCTTGGCTTATCCCCAATCTATCGAGAAGTATTCTTACAAAATGACCACGAAAGACTTCTTTGTATGACTGCCACTGCCCCAGAGGAAGAGGAATACGAAGATTTACTTGATGAGATAGCCCCAACGGTCTATACCATTACCCTAGATGAGTGTGTACAGAAAGGATTAGTGGCTCCTTACACTATTCACTGTGTTCCCGTTCCATTGTTAGATTCAGAGAGAGATGCTTACAAGGCTGCAAACAATGCCTTTGTTCATTATAAGTATCATCTTGGGATGTACAATGCTTTCGAGGAAGCAGGTAGAATATTGAAGGACCCTAATGCTACCCCTGTACAGAAGAAGAATGCAACTTTGTTCTACAAAGCTATTCGAGATAGGAAGGAAGTAGTTCAGAAGGCTCATAACAAAATTCTTTATACTGCTATGATAGCTAAAACTAAAGCAGATAAGAAAATACTAACGTTTGCCGGAACTAATGAATTCACTAACCAAATGTATACAGAGTTGAATGCTGCAGATTGTAAATCGGCTAGATATCATTCAGCTCTTGGTAAGAAAGAGAAGGACAAAGCTCTCAAGGATTTCAGAGAAAATGAGGTACGAATACTGTGTTCTACAAAGGCATTGAATCAAGGATTCGATGTACCTGATGCACAGCTCGGAATCATCTGTGGCCTTGATAGCAAAGCATTAGCCATGATTCAGAGAGTGGGTAGATTGTTACGACTTAGCCCCGATAAGGTGGGTGAGGTAGTGATACTCTACGTAAAAGATTCTCAAGAAGAGAAATGGTTAAGAAGTTCCATCGAAAGTTTATCAAATATAGTTTGGTGTGACGATATTTCTTCTTATATTTGAATACGATTACTTATAGAAAGTATAAAAGAAACTTTTATGATCATTGAAATTGATACAGAGAAGCTGTTGGCCCATGGGTTTACAGCTGATGAGTTCCTGTTCTTATCTATGCTTAATCGTGACCATGATTCTAGTGACTTAAAGTTAATTATTGACCGTGAGAAATTGCAAACCAACGGTTGGATTAAGTTGGGAGAGGAGGACGATTGTACATTGAGAGAAAAATTTAACGACGAATTCTCAAGTACAGAAGATGTCATATGGCACGGCCTCCTTTCTCACTATCCACTCAAAGTCATAGCTAACGGAGCAGTCAGAATACTTAGAGCTAAAGATCCCAGCTCTAAGGCAAATGCAAAAGCCAAAAGTCGTTATCTTAAATACATAGGAAAAGATAAACAAAAGCACGAACACGTTATAGAGTGTCTGCAACGAGAGCTCCTATTACGTAGAAAAGGTAATAACCTAGGATTTATGCAGCAGCTAGAAACTTGGATTAATAATCACACATGGGAGAAGTACAGTGATTTAAGTGATGGAGAACAATCCAAATCAAAACCTGAGTCATCAGGCTCAGAAGGTAGAATCACAAGGCAACTTTGACGACTCGTTAAAGGATTTTAGACACATCTCGTTATCAGTAGACAAATCAATCGAAGAAATTAAAGCAGCCCAAAGTGGCTCTAGAGTTGTCTTCCCTACTGGTTGGCCGAGATTGAATAAGAACTTGCTAGGTGGACTACAGAAAGGTAAGATGTACGTTATTGCCGGTCGTCCTGGTGTAGGTAAATCTGCATTTTCAAATCAATTAATTTTCGATGTACTCGATAACAACAAAGACAAGAAAGTAATAGTTCTGTACTGGACGTTCGAGATGCCTGACTATCAGCAGATCATGAGAGCTGCATCAAACAAGGCACAACTCCAGTTTTCACAGTTATACAGTGTCGACCAACAGTTATCAGCAGAGGGATTAAAGAAGTATGAAGATGCAGTAGACAGCTATAGGAAGTATCCTATATTCTTCTGCTCTATTCCACAGAACATGGTGAAGATTAAAGAGATTAACAACAAGGTGTTTCAAAAGCACCCTGAACACACAATCATTAATCTTTACGACCATTCGAGATTGATTCTAGGCTCAGAAGACACAGAGCTTCAGAAGCTAAATCAAGTATCGAAGACATGTATGTGGTTGCAAGCAAGAATGGGGAGCATTTCTATTCTGTTGTCACAGCTAAACAGGAATATCGAGCAAGAGTATCGTGCCAAACAACAGTATCAACCACAACTTACAGACCTATTTGGTGGTGATTCTATTGGGCAAGATGCTCACGTAGTGATGATGCTACAAAGACCATTCGACCTTTACGGTATTACAGATGCTTATTGTGGAGAGGATCCTGAAGGGTTGTTAGCCTGTCATATCGAGAAGAATCGTGATGGTCAATTGGGTATGATTCCCTACGAAGCTGATTTGTCAACATTTAATTTGACAGAAAGAGTGAAAAAGTAAATTTAAAATTTGACAAAAAATGGAGTTAGTACTGCCAACAGAGAAGGTCGCTGCCCTTCGTAAGAGTCCGAGACACATGATTATCTACGGACCACCAAAGATTGGTAAAACAACAGCACTGGCTAAACTTGATGGATGTCTTATCATAGATCTAGAGCAAGGATCGGATATGGTAGAAGCACTTAAAGTTAAAGCTGCAAACTTGAAAGAGTTGAGTGAAATCGGTAAAGCAATTATGAAAGCTGGAAAGCCTTACAAATATATTGCTATCGATACCTTGACTCAATTAGAGGTATGGTGTGAATCAGAGGCTAAAGAACTCTATCGTCAAACTCCAATGGGTAAGAACTTTGATACTGATAACAAAGGGTTATCTGTTCTTAGTCTTCCTAACGGTGCTGGCTATTTGTATCTACGAATGGCTATCAAGAAGTGGATGGATAGATTAGAGACTTTGTCTGAACACATCATTTACATCGGTCACTTAAAAGATAAGCAGATCGAGAAGAAAGGTAAGGAGGTATCAGCTAAAGATTTAGATTTGACTGGTAAGATCCGTAGTATTGCTTGTGCTAACTCAGATGCCATCGGCTATGTGTATAGAAACGACGACAAGACTATGATCTCATTCAATTCATCTGATGATATCACTGCTGGCTCACGTTGTGAGCATTTAAGAGGTCAAGAGATGGAGCTTGACTGGAGTAAAATTTATATTGATTAATTAAAACCCTAGAAAATGTCTATCGAGGCAAACATTCAACAAAATCCAACTGTTGCAAATACTGCAACAACTGAAGGTCCTATCGTATTAACGGTAACAGGAATCATTAATGACTTAAACGACGGTATCGATCGTGATGGCATTGCAACTAAGTATAACTTGACTAAAGCTGAAGTTACTGAGCTATTCAAGCACCCTAAGTTGACTGGCCTACGTGCTCGTAAGAAGATTCCAGTACGTTTTACATTGGTAGATGACACTGTTATTACTAAGAGTGAGGCTGCTGCTGTAGAGTCTGATCCTAATCAATTAGATTTGATGGATGCTATTCAAGAGCATGTAGCTACTGAAGAAGCAATCAGCAACTGAGAGTTCCGTCAGCAACAGGACATTGTGTATAGAACATATTTTCGTTAATTTAAATTTAAAACAAAATGGCAATTGAGTCAAACAATTCAGAAGAAGTAGTAGCAGGTGGTGGTTATCAGTTATATACTGGTATTGCTGCTGTTAGTGTAGTAGCAGTTAATCCAACTCAATCAGAGTTGCAAGCTATTGGTATTAATGCTAAGGAAGATCCTAAGTACAACGTGGAAATCAATGGAGAAGAGTACAATAAGATTGTATTCTATCTTCGTCACGATGATCCAAACATTACTGTAAGATTTGATATCTTGGCTAAGCCTGAGCACCGTATGTCAAAGAACGGTAAGGCAATGTGGATTAACAACATCGGTCAGATGACTTGGAGTGAAGATGTTCCAGCATACGATTGGTGGAAGAATTCAGACACAAGCCGTAAAGCTTATGTTGGAGAAGACATCCTTGTTAACTTCACTAAAGCATGGGCTAACGTAGCCAATGGTGGTAAGATTAGTTTTGATACTATCGATGCTATCATGAAGGGTGATGTTAAAGAGTTGAAGGAGCTTGTAAAAGCTTTATCTGCTAACAAGTTACGTGTCTTGATTGGTGTTAAAGACGAGAAGTATCAGGTTGTTTACAACCGTCACTTCGGTCGTTTGAAGCCAGCTAATGACATGTTATTTGTCAAAGCTTTGAATGAGGACTACGGTTCTTTCAATGCTGAATACAGCAAAGACCTTAAGTTTGGGGTTTATTCACCAACTTTAATTACGGCTGATACTACGTCAGAAGAGACTCCTTTCAAGGACGACTCTAAGGACGAGTGGGATGCATAATTGAAACCTTAACCAAAAAACAAACAGGGGTTACAGAAATGTGCCCCTTTTGTTTTTAATTTAGCCTCCTTATGATTGAATCAAGAAGCAGTGATGCATACTTGCATAAGGATTCTATTTTGTGTAAGATATCTGAGTACGATATATTCAGATATTATTGTCACAATTTTAAGAATTTTGGTGACAAGTTTTGCAGTGAGTTAAGAGAGGATAGATCTCCTACATGCTCGATAGTTCCTTGGAAAGGGAGAGTTATCTATAAAGATTTTGGTAGTGGGGAAAGTCATGATTGCTTTTCGTATGTACAAGCCAAATTCAATTTAACTTTCTCAGAAGCCATGAGAGTTATTGACACAGATTTTGGGTTAGGTTTACAAAGTGGGTCCGTTATAAAGAATCAAGTAGCTATTACATATGGTACTCAAGAGATTATCGAAAGACGTCCAACCAAGCTTGCAAAGAGAGCAAGAAAGTGGACTCTACAAGATAAAGAATTCTGGGAAAAGTACTATATCACTAAGAGTTTATTGATTAAATTTGATGTCGAACCAATAGATTACTTTTGGATTAATGAAGCACGTTACGTATGTCACACTCCTAGTTATGTATATAACATCAATGGTCGTTATAAAATCTACAGACCATATGAAGCAGAGGGTAAATGGTATAGCAACACTTCTAAAAATGACATTCAAGGGTGGAAGCAGTTAAAAGATAATGGAGACATTGTCATATTAGCTTCTTCTCTCAAGGATGTCATGTGTCTTAATGTATTGGGGTATGAGGCTATTGCTCTACAGAGTGAGATGCAGATGCCAGATCCAAAGTTAATCAGTAATTTGCAGAAGAGATTTAGCACCGTAGCTGTACTATACGATAATGATTTTGAGAAGGAAGCAAATCCTGGTCAAACAATGGCCAATAAAATTTGTGCAGAGTTCAACTTAATTAACGTAATTTTACCAGCACACTACAAATCGAAAGACATCTCTGATTTAATGAAGAATCATGGAATCGAGATAGCTCAGAGAATTGTGCAAATACAACTACCACTTTAATGGCCAAACGACGAACCCCAAGAACTAGATCCAACATAAAGTCCAAAGGATTAACTAAAGGAAAGATCCAAGCAAGACAGAAAGAAGTAGATGGAATTAAATTCAAGTCAATGCTTGAAGTATTCTGCTACAAGAAACTAAAAGAGCTTGGAGTATCTTTTACTTATGAGGAACACTCTTATCAATTGACTGATGCTTTCTACTATCCTTGTCCAATATTTGAGACCAAAGGAACAAGTAAAGAGTTTGTCGATAAGAGCAAGGATAAGATTCGTGGGATTTCGTACACACCAGACTTTGTGAGTCATGATGCAGATGGTAAGCTGCTATGGGTAATAGAATGTAAAGGTTTTGCTAACGACAGGTTCCCAAACACTTGGAAGAACTTCAAGAAGCATCTAATCGATACTGATTCTGTCTGTCCGTTATTCTTACCAAAAGATCAAAAACAAGTATTACAAGTAATTCAGCTCATCTCAGAGCTATAAACTAAGAGGTTATGAGTCTTACAATTAATGAAGACTCTAAGTTTCTTAAACCACATACTTTTCAAAAGGGAGATTTAATTCTTATCTCTATTGGTAATGGGATGCATTATGGTATCTATGATAGCATGAAATCTGAAGACAAGATTTACTATTATTTTATAGGAGGTGCTTGGCATTGCCATCCCTATGAAAAAGATACTGCAAATGGAGATTCTTCATGGTTGTATAAGAAAATTAACGATCCTTCACAAGGCTCTGTTGATTTTACTAATACTAATGCAAGTAAAAGAATCTTCCCTCTTCCGAAAGAAATGTGCACTAAGAAATTATTAGAGATTCAACACGATTACAAAAAAGCTAGAAACTTATTATGAGTATCAAACAGATTGACAACGAGTTTGTCGGTTCAGACACTGGTGTTGCTAAACGAATTAATCGTGGTGCAGAGAAACTAGTATTTGACATATTACAAGCCACACAGTATTCTACTCCAAT
>Ga0315906_10010565_pt1 | contig 10834 bp, 7 predicted proteins | sample LakEriMetagenome_4_FD_203526 | JGI IMG/M metagenome (GOLD analysis project Ga0315906, IMG submission 203526) | Freshwater fungal communities from buoy surface, Lake Erie, Ohio, United States - Buoy 2 MA122 | ecosystem: Environmental > Aquatic > Freshwater > Lake > Lake biofilm | place: USA: Lake...
TAAACCATTTGATGGCTTTGATACCGTCTTTAATCATCGGTACTTTCACCACAATGTTTTTATGAATGGCAGCTAGTTTTTTACCTTCTTCTACCATGGTAGCAAAATCTGTTGACAAGACTTCTGCACTAATATCACCTTCTACTAATTCACAGATGGCTTTATAATGTGCAGCAATAGCTTCTTCTCCCTTTACGCCCACTTGAGCCATTAAGGAAGGATTGGTGGTTACACCATCTAAGATGCCTAAATCATTGGCTTCTTTAATTTGTGCCAAATTGCCTGTGTCAATAAAAAATTTCATATGGTAGGTTTATAGTTATAAAAATAATGCCACTTTATCATATAAAAAATATAAAAAAGTGGCAGGCTACTCACATCGCACCGCTCAACCGCCTATCCTTGCTGTATTCCTACCCTGGGGAGGTTCAGCAGGAGCTGGTCGTGTAAGACCTGCCGCTGCGAAGGTAGTAAAAACAGATTGGTTTTCCTACCAATTTTGAATTGAATTCAGGCTGGAATACCCAATAATTTGATCATACCTACTCCCTGGAGCCCTGTAATAAACAAAAATGGTATAGCTATTTTCGGTCTCCCAATGATCTCCCTCTGTCCACATAAAATCATGCATTGGATTGGGTGATTGATCATCCCTTAAAATATAATTGTAACTATAATAACCCTGTTTTAAATTCAACCATTTTTCATATTGTTTACTTGCGCTATTCCATTGCATACGGGCATTGGTATCTAAGATATTACTTGTTAGGGCTCCAGCTAGATACATTGATTTCCCTTCAAATGCTACCCCATTTTTTGGAAGATAGCTAAACAAGACTTGGGCATAGTCATTCTGATCCTCTGAACGAATCATTTCAGTATTACTAATCATATATTGACCATTCAAGTCTCTAAATGTAAAATATGGCAGGGACGCCCTAGACTGATCTGACTTTAAAATAATCCTAGATCCATAGCCTAGTTGTTGAATGGCAGCAATTCGATCTGTTTTGAACCTCAGATTTTGCAAATCTAACCACCTAGATTCCTTACCTGCAGGAAAAACAAAATCCCTGTCTGCATTGTATTCCATTTGATTCCCTCTTATAAAACTAGGCGCATTTGAAATCATGATATCATTATATCTTGTATTTTGTAGGACAGCAACATGTAAAAGTTCTGGCTGAAGAAGTTGGATTTTTTTAATATCTAATTGAACTTGTATTTTTTGATGTGATTTTGAAATGGTTTCATCAAAAGGCTCTTGAATACTTGCTGTGATTGGCACTTCCTGTTCAGTTACATAAAAACGTTTTGTAAAAACAAGCTCATTGGACCTGCCCTGTCTAAACACTTTCATCAAATAATTACCTGACTTAGTGGGTCTGCAAGATGTTGTTGGGAAAGTAAAACTATAGTGAAAATAGGCTTGTTGTGCGATAGAAGAAACAGTATACTCCCTGATATTATTTTGTGTGAGTCCTCTTGTATAATCAAATGGATTGAGTGCAACAGGCTGCCAATGGATATCCATTAGTTCAATCGTAAAATAAAATTGCTTGTATTTAGCAGAGAGGTCGTCAAACTGAATCAATAATTCATCCTGGGTATTGAGTCCAATGACCGGCAAAGCCAATGGCTTCCCTTTAGGAAATATCAAGACGGTTTGAATATTGGCATCCATTATTCGATCCACCTGCGCTAATAATGGCGAAGTCAAAAAATACAAACAAATTAGAATCATCCAGTTTTTCATACCTATTGTTTACAACTACGAAACTAAGTTGAATGCGCTAATTATAAAGATAAAAAACTAGATTTGATTAAAATTAACAGTTGAACACTGCATTTGAAATAGCCAAAAGAATAAGTTTTTACAAACAAAAAAACTATACCCGATTTATAGTACGACTATCTATCGCGGCAACTGCTATTAGTGTAGCTGCAATTTTACTCACTTTTTCCATTGTTAATGGCTTTCAGTCAACTGTGAGTAACAAATTATTTTCTTTTTGGGGACATATTCAAATTAGTTCGGTCAATGGGGCTAGCCTGAATGATGATGCTCAAGTTGCAAATCAAATAAAGTCCATTTCGAATATTCAATCCAGTTCGGCGTTTTTGAACCAAACCATGGTGCTTGCCAAGGATATCGAAATTGAAGGACTCAATGCAAAAGGGATTGCTGATTTTTCTAGTATCCCCAATTTGATTCAAGGCAGGACCATTCAAAGTGATGGCCAATCTCCTAGTAAAGAAATTGTGCTTTCAAAAAATATAGCTTCTAAATTACATATTCTCATTGGAGATCAAGTAAGGCTTTATTTTTTTCAAAATAATCAAGTACAAGAAAGAAAATTAAAGGTGGTAGGTTTATTCCATTCTGGTATCGAAGCATATGACCTTAAAAATGTATTTGTAGACATTCATTTATTACAGCAATTAATACAAGCGCCCACTGCTATTACAGGCTATCAAATAAATGTGAATGAATTAAGCACAATAGCCCAAACGCAAATAGACATTCAATCCATACTACCAGAAAATTGGGTTGCCAGCGCAAGCGCTGAACTGTATCCTCAACTTTTTGATTGGATTCAAGTTCAAAGTATCAATAGAAATATTACGATTATCATCATGCTATTCATAGCTGTTGTGAACCTCATCACTTGTTTGTTAATTTTATTATTAGAGCGTGTTCCTATGGTAGGCAGTTTAAATGCAATGGGGGCATCCCATGCTATGATCCAAAAAGTATTTTTATACCAAGCAAGTTTTATTGCATGTGCAGGTATCGGGCTGGGCGTTTTGATTGGACTTGGCCTTTCTGTCCTACAATTAAAATTTCAGTGGATACATTTAGACGAGTCTGCTTATTTAATTGATGTGCTTCCTATCCAGATTCAACCACTGCAAGTCATTGGAGTAATTGTTGGAACAGCAATCATCTGTTATTTATCTTTTCTATTACCAACTATTTGGATCAAAAAAATCAGTCCAGCTAAAGCAATTAGATTCGATTAATGTTGCCAGTTGGCTAAGATAATCCCAGTTGCTACAGCAGCATTTAAGGATTCTGCATGTCCATATTTAGGAATTGTGATTGGATCTGTGATCAAAGATAAGATGGGTGTTCGAATCCCTTTTGATTCATTACCTATCACCAATATACCTTCCTTGGCCAATGTTGTTGATTGTATAGACTTCCCTTCGAGCACCGCACCGTAAATAGGCATTTTGGAGGATTGTATAAATTCAGGTAAATCCGCAACAATGACATCCACTCTTAAAATACTGCCCATGGTGCTTTGCACCACTTTTGGATTATAGCAACTTGCAGTATCTGCACTGACCACAATTTGATCTAAACCAAACCAATCAGCCGTTCTAATTATTGTACCTAAATTTCCAGGATCTTGAATTCCATCTAAGCATAAGGTCATTTTGCCCTTTAATTGTATAGGGCCTTTTATTTGTTTTTTCTCAACCAATGCGATGACTTGATTGGCCTTATGTAATTGGGTTAATTTATCTAATTCAAAATCGGCAACCTCGGTCACATAATGCGGCTTAAAAGGCTGCGATTCCATCCATTCTTTGGTGGCATAAGCTTGTCGAATCACCCATTCTGAAGCCATCAGCTCTTCCATCATCTTTGGTCCTTCGATGATAAAAACAGATTCTTCTGCCCAATGTTTTTTATGGGCGAAAGATTGGATATATTTGAGCTCATTCTTATTGATCATGCGCATGCCTTTAGGGAAAGCTAAAATTATTCGATTCTCCTCAAGTTTGAGTCTATTCAGCCTTTTATTTTTGTTAAATGGCTGCACAGATTTGAAAATGGCGATTGTACATAATTATCCCAAGGAAACAGAGTTTATTTACAAAAATAAAATCATTGTTCAAGACGCTGCATCAAAGCAACAAGCCAAAACCCTATCTATTGCATTGGATAATTATTGGGATGACAGTATAAAAGTGCGTACCATTCGACAATACGGTATTTTTAATACCATCATCAATCCTAAAAGTTACCAGCCCGAAAGGATGACTAGGACCATACAATATATGTCCAATTTTTTGGCGTCTGAAGGATATTATCACCCAGTCTTGACCCCTATTATCACCACTGATACCGTCAAAAATGAGTGGAGGACAACGGTGACAATGCAAGTTGCGCTCAATAAAAAAACAATAATAGATACCGTCACCTTTCAGTTATCAGATCCAATTTTACAATCGATTGCTTTAAAAAATAAAGAAGCTAGTTTCTTAAAAAAAGGACAAGCATTTTCTGACGAAGGCATAAATAACGAATTAGATAGATTGGTTGGATTATTTAGAGCAAATGGATTTTATAATTTTACAAAAGAAAAAATATTTGCAGAAGTAGATACCATCGACGCATCATTGATGGTATTGCAACTTGATCCACTCAGTCAAATTACACAGGTTGCAGAAGCAAATGCAAAGAATGATCAAAATCCAAGTTGGAAAATTAGTATTCAATTAAGAAATCTATCAAAAGAAACCGCAAAACAATATACTATTGGTCAGCAATTATTTTATAGCGATGTCGCGGTATTATCAAACCCAGACAGTATTCTTAAAAAAGCACCATTGAATAGAGATACACTTCCTAATCTAGTTCATCTTTATACCTTACCAAAATTCAAAACTTCTATTTTTAAAGAACAAGCCTTTATTCAAAATGGAAGTCTTTTTAATGAAACAAGTTATTACCAAACACTCAATAATATTAGTAGTCTTGGGGCATGGCAACAGGTAGATGGAAGAACGACACTTGTAAATGATAGTGTTTATTTACATTATTTTTTAGTGCCTTATTCCAGAAGAAGTGTCAACTTTGATATTGAAGGAAGCAGAAATACGGCGCAATTAGGATCTGGTAATTTATTAGGCTTATCTACCAACCTTACATACAAAGACAAGAACGTTCAACGAAAGGCAATTCCAGGTATTACAAGCCTAAGACTGGGTGTGGAATTGAATTTAAACAGCGGAAGTAATCTCACTCAGACCTTACTAATGAATGTTGGTCAAACTTATAGCTTCCCTAATTTAATTATCCCATTTGTAAAAAAGGAAGCAAAGGAAAATCAGAATGTGAAAACAAATTTCTCTTTATATGGTGCTTATATGGATCGTTTGGACTTCTATCAATTAAAATCATTTACCACCAATTGGGGATATGAGTGGAAAAAAAATAAAAATGGTAAGCAACAAGTGATCAGCTATACCCCATTGAATATAGAACTATACCGATTAAATAAGTTTTCTAAACTAGATAGCTTACTGATTAAAAATCCATTTTTGAGGTCTTCATTTAATGAGGGTAATATCGCGAGTCAAACTCTGAGTTATACCAATATTGGTACTTCATTAAAACATCCTCGCCAACAACAATATTTAAGACTAGGCATAGAAGATGCCGGTGGAATATTTGGCATTTCAGAAAAACTATATAATAACTTTTATCGTTATTTGAAATTAGAAGCAGAATATAGATCTACATATAAGTATGATCATTCAGAGATCGCTTGGAGATTGATGGGTGGCTGGGGAAATAATTATAGTAACAATGCAAGCTTGAGCGGACAATTGCCCTTCTTCAAACAATTTACAGCAGGTGGTCCATATAGTATGCGTGCTTGGGGTTTGAGACAACTTGGTTTAGGTAGTTCTACATTTTATGATACCAGTGCTTCAAGTCAAAATTTTGACCGCTTTGGAGACCTTCAATTAGAAGCCAATTTTGAATACCGTTTTACTTTATTACAAATTGGATCCTACAAAATTGGTTCTGCTCTTTTTACGGATATGGGTAATATATGGAATACTAGAGATTTGGGGAACGACCTTAAAGCAGGATTTAAATTAGATCGATTGTATAAAGATCTTGCGATCGCAGTTGGAAGTGGATTACGCATGGACTTTGATTATTTTATTATCAGAATTGATTTTGCCTTAAAGATGAAAGATCCTACTCGAATTAATAACAATGGTTGGTTAAACTTGAGTGACTTAAAATGGTCAGAAATAAAGTCCAATGGACTTAGAGTGAATAATTATGCGTGGCAATTTGGAATTGGGTTACCCTTCTAACAAAGTATTGATTTCTTTTTCTAGTGCCTCCCACTGCATGGCATCTTCCACATTGAATGTGCCAATTTTTGTTCTTCTTAAACCACTCATATAAGCACCCACTCCTAGAGCCTGTCCAAAATCATGCACTAAGCTTCTAATATAAGTGCCTGTTGAACATAGGACCCTAAATTCAATATTAGGTAAATCTATTTTTGTGATCTCAAATTGTTCAATGGTGATTTGTCTTGGGTCTACTTTTACTTCGATCCCTTGGCGTGCAGACTCATACAATCGCTTACCATCTTTTTTAATTGCAGAATGTTGAGGAGGCATTTGTAAAATAGTACCGATAAACTGTTTTGTAGCTTCTTGGATTGCCAATGGTGTAATTGTATCTATCGGTTTAAAATGCTCAGGCTCCTGTTCTAAATCATAGGAAGCAGTTGTGGCACCTAGTACTAAGCTACCTGAGTATTCTTTTTGCATGCCCATAAATTCATTGATTTGTTTTGTAAACTTGCCTGTACAAATAATCAACAAACCAGTTGCTAAAGGATCGAGTGTGCCAGCATGTCCTACTTTCATGATTTTTGTTAACCACCTCACTTTTTTGACCATGTCAAAAGAAGTCCAATTCAATGGCTTATCAATCAACAAAACCTTTCCTTCTAAAAAAGGGGTGAGTGCTGGAGGAATAGGCTTCTGCTTCATGTAACTTGTAACTTAAATACTAGTAAGCACGTGCAAATAAAACTCTTTGCACAGAAGGTTTTCCTGTTAAAATACATGTACCTGCTTCTTGTTCATTATTCAAAGGAATACAACGAATTGTTGCCTTGGTCATCTCTTTGATTTTATCTTCGGTTTCTGGTGTGCCATCCCAATGTGCCGATACAAATCCAGCCTTATTATCTAGTGTTGCAATAAAATCATCCCAGCTATCAACACTTGTAATATGTTCGTCTCTATATTTTTTAGCACGATTGAATAAATTTGATTGAATATCCAATAACAATTGTGATACTGTTTGAGTAATGCCATCCATCGACACCGTTGTTTTTTCTTTGGTATCGCGACGTGCAATTTCTACTTGATTATTTTCCAAATCACGGGGACCGACAGCGATTCTAACAGGCACGCCTTTTAATTCGTATTCAGCAAATTTCCAGCCTGGTCTTTGGTTATCGGAGTCATCATATTTTACACGAATACCAGCGGCTTTAAATGAGGCAACCATTGCATGGACTTTTTCATCTAATAAAGCTTTCTGTTCTTCCCCTTTATAAATTGGCACAATCACCACTTGTAATGGTGCAATACGTGGAGGTAAAACCAACCCTTCGTCGTCACTATGTGTCATGACCAAGCCACCAATTAATCTGGTACTCACACCCCAAGAGGTAGCCCATACATAATCTAAAGTGTTATTCTTATCACTAAATTTTACATCAAATGCTTTTGCAAAGTTTTGTCCTAAGAAATGTGAAGTACCAGCTTGCAATGCTTTACCATCTTGCATCAAAGCCTCAATACAATAAGTATCTTCTGCACCTGCGAATCTTTCGTTAGGCGTTTTAACACCTTTAATCACTGGCATGGCCATCCAATTTTCTGCAAAGTCTGCATACACATCTAGCATTTTTACAGTTTCTTCCATCGCCTCTTCCCTGGTGGCATGTGCAGTATGTCCTTCCTGCCATAAAAATTCTGCCGTTCTTAAAAACAATCTTGTCCTCATTTCCCATCTTACCACATTGGCCCATTGGTTCACCAAAATTGGTAAATCACGATAAGATTGAATCCAAGTTTTATAGGTGTTCCAAATAATTGCTTCACTAGTAGGACGAACAATCAATTCCTCTTCTAGCTTCGCTTCTGGATCAACCATTAACTTGCCTTTATTGTTTGGATCAGTTTTTAATCGATAATGTGTTACAATCGCACACTCTTTTGCAAAACCTTCTGCGTTTTTTTCCTCTGCCTCAAATAATGACTTTGGAACAAACAAAGGGAAATAGGCATTTTCATGTCCTGTATCCTTGAACATTTTGTCTAATGTTGCTTGCATATTTTCCCATAAAGCATAACCATAAGGTTTAATTACCATACAGCCCCTTACCGCACTATAATCTGCAAGTGCCCCTTTTAAAACGAGGTCATTGTACCACTGTGAATAATCCTGTGCTCTTGTTGTTAATTCCTTTGCCATTGTCTTAAAATTCTTAACATTTTATATTGTAACAAAACCGCTTTGAATAACGTTCTATGTTTTAAACTTTGTTACCTTTGTGATGTCAAATGTATGCTAAATAAGGGGCATATTAAAACCAAAAAATGAACAACATGAAAAAGCAACACAACCAATCCATCATTGGGTTCAACGCCATCGTTCTTTTAATGGCTAGTAGTTTTTTCTTAACCAGCTGTACAAGCTTGCAACAAACTACAACAGCAGCAACAGACGATCTATATTTCACGCCTTCTAAAGAGGCCGAATCAATTACAAAAACAAACCCTAGAAATAATTCAGCCGATGCAGAAGCTTCTGAAGAAGCCGAATACCAAGATTATCAAAACTACCAAGACGACCGTTTTTTAAGATTAAAAGTGGCGAATAGAAACCGTTGGTCAACCATCGACGATTTTGGTTATTGGAACAACCCAAGATTTAATATTGGATTTGGCATGGGTTGGGGTGGCGGATTTGGTGGATGGGGTGGCGGATGGGGTGGTTTTGGCTGGGGTGGAATCGGTGGATGGGGAGGTTTTGGCGGATGGGCCGGAGGACTTGGTGGATGGGGAGGCGGATTTGGCTGGGGTGGTGGCTTTGGCTGGGGTGGTGGCTTTGGCTGGGGTGGCGGTTTTGGATTTAACCCTTTTTGGGATCCTTTCTGGGATCCTTTCTGGGGCGGTTGGGGCGCTGGATTTGGCGGTTGGGGCGGATGGAACCCTTATTTCGCAGGTTTCTGGAACCCATACAGACCAATTTATTATGGTGGTGGTGTAAGCGATTTCCCTATGCAAAGAAATAATTATACACCAAGGGCAATGCAAACAAGCGCTCCTGCACTAAGTGCATATCGAACAAACAGAAATTACAACAACGCCAATAATTTTTCAAATAGTACTAATGGTTCAACACGCTATACAGGTAATCCAAATTTAAATAGTCGCTTTGGTAATTTATTAAGACGTGTAACAACAAATAACGCAAACGTCAATCAAGCAAATAGTTTTGATCGTCCTGCTCGTTATTTTAACAATGGCGGTTTTAGCAGTAATAACCAAAATAAATCTAGTAACTCTAGCTCCAATTACAACTCTACCCCTTCTTTAAATAATAGTGCAGGTGGAAGAAGTGGTGGATTCAATAGTAGCGGATCAGCTCCTAGTTCAAGACCACCAAGGGGCGGTAATTAATAGCACTGAATCACATAGAGTAGTTCTAATTTGGTGATAACAAAAAGTTCAATCAAAAGTAATATGAAAAAAATAGTAATAGGAATTTTAGTATTCGCAAGTACAACATTAAAAGCACAAAGTCCAGAGGATGGATTAAGATTATCTTGGTTTGCTCCCAATGGAACACCTCGCAGCAATGCATTAGGAGGCGCAATGGGTTCTCTAGGAGGCGACTTATCCGCTGCACATATCAATCCTGCAGGTTTAGGCTTTTATAAGTCTGGCGAATTACTTATAACAAGTAAATATTTAAATACTGAAACGGATTATAAATACAGAGGTTCGTTTTCAAGCACCTCTAATAATAAGTCATCACTTGGTAATTTAGGAATGGTCTTTGCAGATGGCAAAAAGAAAAGAGGCTATACAAGTACTGCGTTTTCAATAAGCTTCACTCAAATAGCAGATTTTAATAGTAGGCAAAGATTTAAAGGGGTTAACAATTTTAGTAGTTACTCCGAAAAATTCTTAGAGGAATTATATTATGACAATGCAGGAATGGGAGCTGCCGAAAACAATTATATTTTTGGAAGCTCATTGGCATTTAGAACTTTTTTAATTGATACCATTGCGGATAAAAATGGTAATGTAGCTGGGTACCAAAGTTTGGTGCCAATTTCAAGCGGCGTGAATCAAACATTTGATTCCTATACAAGTGGGAGCTCAAATGAATTGGCATTTGGTTGGGGCGGAAATGTACAAGATAAATTATACCTAGGAGCAAGTATCGTATTGCCTATTGTGAATTTTAATAGATCTCTTCAGGTGTCAGAAACTGATCTTTCAACTACCAATACGACTAACCAATTTGGCGGTTTTGTTTTCAATGAAGACTTTAGTTCTAAAGGCTGGGGTATTGGTGCCAAATTTGGTATCATCTACAAACCAGAATCTTATTTACGTGTTGGATTTGCTTTGCATACACCTCAGTTGATTGGCTTTAGAGATAGACTATCTGCAGACATGACAACGAACACTGAGTCTTACGCTGGAAGAGTTTCTGCTAGTTCAGATCAATTGAATAATGGTAATCCTGGCCTTAGAGAGTATACAGTGATGACCCCGACCAAAGCAACATTTAGTGGTAGTTACTTTTTTGCGAGTCCAGGAAAGCCTACACAACCATTAGGATTTATTAGTGCAGATATTGAGTGGGTCAATTATGCAGGAACCCGTTTTTATGCAAATGATTTTGACCAAGAAACTGAGGATTATTATGATGACTTAAATAATACCATGAAAGCGACTTATAAGAATAATT